>Ga0190283_1000199_pt1 | contig 32896 bp, 26 predicted proteins | sample 48691801_MG_FD_161669 | JGI IMG/M metagenome (GOLD analysis project Ga0190283, IMG submission 161669) | Hydrothermal vent microbial mat bacterial communities from Southern Trench, Guaymas Basin, Mexico - 4869-18-0-1_MG | ecosystem: Environmental > Aquatic > Marine > Hydrothermal vents >...
GTTGTTGCTTTTAATCCGTTATTATAACGAATCCTTGTAGTTGTTGCTTTTAATCCGTTATTATAACGAATCCTTGTAGAATTTAAAGACAACGCTTAGAAAGTTGGGAATGACTCCAAGCTCACTTCTTTGAAGATTCCATTGTCCTCAAGGTAATATAAAGCAAATGGATATTGACGATTAGCCTCATCATTCGCCGTTAAAATAGAAACAGGATAATCAGGCTCACCCATTTTTTGCCGACACATTTCAAGCTGCCTTTTTAATTGCGCTGGATTGTCATCGAGCCTTTGAGCATTAATAATCGCCAGCTTTTCATTGCTATTTGGAACCGTGATTAAATAATCTACATGAGTCTCCCCAATTTTGGCATTGCAAAAAATACCGCCTGCTGGATAACCATGAGACTTTAAAAAGCGGATTAACTCGGCTCGGAAGTCGGGTTGGTGTTCTTTATTCACCCTATTCACCTTAAGCATCATTTTCGGCGGGCGGTAGGGGTTTTCATGACTTTCACTACTGTGGTTGTCTTTATATAACCATTTGAAGACTGCAATTAAACCTATCACAAATGCAATGACAAGCCAGAAAGGCTTGGCAAAACTCTCTGAGGAAGGAGCCGCCGAAACTGTGTTGATGACTGATATCGTGAACAAAACACTGAACATCAGTGGTAATCGCATAAGACGTTTCATGTTATCTTCTTAATGTGTATGGTATAGAAACTAAAAGCCAATCTAGTAGTACAACGAATTGAGAAATGAACGAATTGATTGAAGCTAGTAGTACAACGAATTGGGAAATGAACGAATTGACGGAAGCCGGAATAAATCGGTATTTTCCAAGGGCGCATTTCTGTTTTTTAGCTGACTTTTACTTTACCCCGAAGGGTTGTGGCACTTCCCCAGATAAAACATATCGCGATAAAACATATCGCTCTTAACATCCAACCTCTTCGGGGTTGGCGCATTGAAGATGCCTTTTCCCCAAAATGAGTTGTACTCAGTTAATCCTAATTCGTTTATCCGCGTAATTAGTTGTACTCAGTTAATCCTAATTCGTTTATCCGCGTAATTAGTTGTACTTTTTCCGATATCCTTATAGACGTAATAGAGACAAAAATGTGAGGCACAATTAGCCCGATTTTTCCGCAGGTGCCGTACAAACTAAAGTTTGGACTCTGCCAAAAATCTATATAATTAATATAAGTGTACTTTCGTGTTGATTTCAGTTAACACTAATATATGATGGCGCTTTAAACAAGATTGCATAAGGCTTCACTTCTAAATTGTTTAAAAGCCCTCACATTTTTGCACAAGGATCGTCTATAGCGGAGAGAGCTCATAGAAAAGCCCCAACGGGGCGACATTAATATAGCCAGGGGCATCGCCCCTGGCTTTGGACTTTATTTTTATAATTGGAGTATTTATCATGTCTAACAAAGATGATCAAGATTGGATCGATTTGCTCGCTGGGCAATCTGTGGCTAATGCTGATCCTAAAACGGTGCGCGATGCACAAATTTGTCGGGGTGCATTGCTCGCACATGCCAATAAGCTCAAAAATGACGCTGAAATCCCTTATCCTCATATATTGGAAAACGTCTTATCTCGTTTAGAAACTCCGAAACCGGAACCAACGGTTAGGGAAAATTGGTTCCAAAAATTGCGTTCAATGTTTACAAAGCGGATTTCTAACGGAAATTTTATAAATTCAGGCTGGAGTTGGCATGTTGGTTGGGCCTTCGCTGCTGTGTTAGTGTTGGCAGTGAGCTTAACATTCGTATTCATGCAACCGCCCGCGCCTGAAAGTCCGCTCGATAAAAGTTATCAAGCTTTTTATGCCCAGAAAACAGGAGAAATGGAAAATAAATGGCGTGATTTTCAATTTCGATGGGAAGGAGAGGCCGATAATGTGTTTGCATTTGGGCCCACCGCGCAACCTTCGCCAGCGGCTAAGGCTTTTGGGGCCGGTTTGTTGATCGGTAGAGAGGCCTTACTCGGAAAAAGTGAAATCGCACTGCCTACGCTACTTTTGCCACCCGCCGCTGAGGAGAGTTGGCTCAAAACCGAGTGGAAACCTTATTTTGAATTAGGCCGTTGGACAGTGTTGTTGTGGACGGCCTCACAATTTCGGCGTAATCTGCCCTTAACATTTTGGGATGAACAGAGAGAGATTTTTTCTCAGTTGAAAGCGGCGTTTGTGGCACGCTCGGAGACTGACAATGATGCAAAAAAAGTGCTATCTCAACTTGAAAACAAGATTGAACCGCACTTGGCAAAGTTGCCTACGGATGGTAAAAGGGCTTTGCGTATCAATTTGAAAAAAATGATGTTTTTTTTGGCACCGCGTAGCCCAAACCTGGAGTACAAACTTTAGTTTGTTCGGCCCAAACTAAAGTTGGCCGGCTCTGCTAATCTATTCAGTGCCCTTTAGGGTACTTTCGCTTTCAGACAACTGCTTTAGCTGTTGGCTGCCAAATTAGTTTTCTGACAATCTATATTTTAAGGAAGTACAATGATACATTTACGGTGGTTATCAACTTTTATGTTACCCGTGTTGTTCGGCTTAATTGTTTTGCCATTCAACACGTTGGCAAATCCTGAAGACGATGTGCAATTTTACTTTGATAATTATGGACGTGCCGATTCTAATGATAAATGGGTTCGCCGAGTTCATAAAATCTTTGATAAAGTCAAATCGGTGGCAGATAAAAGACATCATCGGTTGCCACAACTTGCCATTGTTGCGGGTTTTAATAGTCCAGACGATCCTTTAGCAGTGGCTTTGCCAGATGGGCATATTGTGCTATCGAAAAAGGCGCTTGACATTATTTATAAAAATGTCTCGTTAGTCCATGGCGATACTCGTGCCGCTTTTGTGTTGGGGCATGAATTGGCACATCTTGCTAATGATGATGCTTGGCATCGGGAATTTTTAAGTGTGGTGAGAAAGACTCGCTCGTTCCGTCAATTAGCCAAAAGTTACCGTGAAAGTAAGGGCATCGATGCAGAAATTGAGGCCGATGATCATGGTTTTATCTACGCGGCTATGGCCGGATATCCGGTGGACAAACTCTTGGCGGAAGAACCGAATTTCTTTGTTTCTTGGGAACAGCAAACGTTTAGGAGGCTGAATGATACGCATCCTCGCCCTGAAGTTCGGGGCAACCTGTTGCGGGCGCGTTTGCAAGCGTTATTAGAAATTTTGCCCTATTTTCATTTTGGAGTACGTCTAATTCATTTCGATAGATGTGACGACAGTGTGTACTTTCTGAGGGAATTTCTAAAAAACTTTCCGGGGCGTGAAGTCTATAACAATTTGGGAATTTGTGAGTTACAAAGAGCGCGAAAAGCATTGGGCAAAGAGGCCTATTTATATTGGCTACCGTCGGTGCTAGATGTCACGACAAAAGCAGAGGATTTGTCCTTGCCTTATGCCGCAAAAGGCGAAAGAAACGCATTAGCCGAGAGATTTTTAAAAAATGCCCAAGAATATTTTGAGTGGGCATTGGATATGGAGCCTTCATATATGCCCGCTAACGTTAATTTAGCGATTACGGCGCTTCATCTGGGAGAAATTTATAAGGCGCGTGCCGCTATAGAAAAAGCACGTCAATTAGCCCCGGATGATTTGGACATTCAAGGAATACGGGCAGTGATTATGTACGAAGAAGGTGAGCAATCGCCGTATGTGGATATGTGGCCTTATGTTATCCAACAATTGGGCCAAATCACCCCCCAAAAGACCCCTTTAGCAAAGAGGGCTAGGGGTGAATTGTCTCCGCATGCGCCGCTGAGTGTTCTCTATAACACGGCTCGACTCTTGGAACGAAGAAAGCGCACAGGGGCCGATAAAATTTGGCAACGGTTAGCTCGACAACTGGCCTATTTACCGGTTCCTATTCGGCGCATCGTCTGTGAAAAAACGCCTTGTCCACAACAGTCGCGGCAAAACTCTCCTAAAGCCACTTGGGATTTACCGGTTAAACTGGGAATTGAAACAGGTTACAATAAAACGTTGCGTCAATGGCAAGAAAGCCCGGTTAGGTTGTATGATCTATATGAGCAAATTTATCGGCATCCTGAAGGTAGTGCTGAAGTTTTAGCGTTGATGGAGCTGGTGGAAATGGTGGTGCTCAAAAAACTTGATGGTCTTACTATCAATGAGTTGCCTGATTATTGTGGACAGCCTTTACGTCAATGTGGTGTGGTGAATGGGATGTTATGGACTTGTAATAATAACTGGGCTGCGTTGGTTGTTGGTGAGAAAGTTAAGGAAGTTTGGGTAGTTAGTACAACGGATTGAGTACAACTAATTATGCTTAGTACAACGGATGACGCTTAGTACAACGAATGACGCTTAGTACAACGGATTACGCTTAGTACAACGAATTACGCGGATAAACGAATTGGTAGTCGCGTAGGTAGTGCAACGGATGACGCTTAGTACAACGAATTACGCGGATAAACGAATTGGTGGCAACGTAGTACAACGAATTGCGCGGATAAACGAATAATTAAAACGAGCTATTAGACATGAATGGTTCGATAAATGCTCTGTTTTGTTCGGTTTTTGATAGGAGGATTATCAATCGGCGGATTTTAATTCTGATAAAGCAATATAAGCGTTCCGCCACTGCGTTTCGTTGTACTTACTTAATTAATTCGTTAATCCGCGTAATTCGTTGTACTTAAGCGTAATTCGTTGTACTTAATTCTACTTAACTTCAAAACTGACTCGCTTCATTGCCCATTCTTCAGTCGGCGTGGAGACGTTTCCACGTCGTCCATGTGCCGCATTAAGTAGGAGCTGTTCTACAGGATTTAACTTTTTCTCATTTCTCAAAGGCGGTTGTTCCAATAATGAGATATCTATCGGGTAGGTGGTGGTAATGACTTGAATAATGTTCTCTCCGATCTCATTCATTGGCAAAACCACTTCCGTCATCAGTTCTCGTTTTTCTTCGGCTTTGATACGGGCTGATTCCATTCGTTCGTAGGGATCAGGAAAAATAGCGTAAATCGCATCATTGGGGCTGATATTAATCAGATAGCAGTAATAATCCTGTTTAGATTGATTATGCAAGCTAAAAGTAACAAGAACCTCTTTGCTCAGTTCCTCAATATCAGATAAAGGATAAGGCCCCGTTTTGCGATGCCATCCTAAACCATAATCAGATAACAGCACACAATTGGCTCCGTTCCGACAAGTGCTCACCGGACTTAACAGATAAGTTTGCACGGCCACCGGTAACGTGCGGCCGCGATGGCTTTGAAGTGCTTTAAGTTCACGGACACGGGCCATTTGTTTCAAAATGCGTTGGAGCAATTTAACCGCTTCTGTTGGGTTATAAAATTGAATTTTAATGTCTTTTTTGAATAAGCGCTGTTCTGCTGTCAGTATCCATAATTCCGGTGGTTGATCAGGGAAGGATTTTGGCAAGGCTTCGCTAGGCGAAGCATAGAGTTGTTGCCCGTCTTGACGCTTGGGGCGCAAGAGCTGCAAACGTAGATCGATATCAGACGGATCATTGCTAAGCCGGTAAGCGGAAAGTGGTTGCGTACCATAAGCGTTGGGCTGAAATGCCGCTCGAATCGCTTGCAATAAGGGCCTATCTTTTCCATTAGGAAAATCGGCTTCTAAGTACACCTTGATGGGCGTAAAATGGTAAGCATGGTTTTCTTCTACCAGCAAGTCACCTAGTTGGAAACTGCCTTTGGGTTTGGGCCTACCATAACTGACGAATGGTGTCACCTTGGTAATCGTCAAGCGGGGTAAAGTTTGTGGATTGGACTCTGTGGGCCTATATAAGCGATAGACAGAGCCTTTGGTAACGCCAGCGGTAGAACCTGCTTGAATGCCTACCCAGCTTTTAGAGGCGAGAAGGACTGGAACCGTCGGCGGTAACGGTGTAAAGTCACCACCCAATACCCGTTTGCGACGATCACCTTCTATCTGTGGTTGCTGCATATAGGGCCGCTGTGCGATGCCACGCGCTATTGTCACTTGGGCATAAGTCCGCTTAAAAACATCATTCCAAGTCTCACCCGCTTGCGCTTTCTGTAAATTATGCACCCAATGCCAAGTGAATAGTCCATAAGGAAGACTCCCTTTTTTCAGGTTGTCAATGGCCGATTCATTGTCTCGTGCGGCACCTACACGAATACCACGAGAGGTTGTCAGTTGGGAGTAGGGGCGTTTACCTAACAAATGGGGGCGTTTATCCTCTTCTACCGCCCGAACCAGTGCTTCACCTCGCCGGACAGCACGGCTCACGGTGGCCGAGTGACAAGAATCCGAGACAAATACCACTTTTTCTGTTTTGGCATACAACGCGGCCAACCAAGCGTTGATTTCATCATCTAACACGTCGTAGTTGTCTTTATGCGCCTCGTTACTGGAGCGAGCGCCGTAAGATACCCAAGTTTGGTCTTTGCCGTTTTTTTCATCACCGTTTAAATCGGCGGTTTGCGAACCATGGCCGGAATAATGGATATAGACAAAATCATCGGCTTGAACTCGTTTAATCAGTGCCTTAAAGGCCTTTTCAATGCCGGTGTGAGTGGCTTGGGCATCTAACAGAATCGTCAAATTGTCTTCTGAGAAGCCAAACCGTTCACGTAGTACGCCTTTCGTTAATTCGATGTCGTTGGGCGGCCCTTTGAGCGAGTTGAAAGGCGTCTTGCTATAGTCTTGGATACCAATAAGCAAGGCATGTTTGCCCGCCGCGAGGGCGGTTGTTGGTATGAACTGGACTACGAGTGTGATGAGTAACAGATTGATTTTAAAGTGATTCATAAGCATAACGTTAATGGCTCCTGCTTCCAGGGGCGGGGCTAACCTAGGGGCGGTGCCCCTGGCTTTATTAATTCGCCCCGTTGGGGCTAACCCAGGTAGGTACCAATGCCATTAAGTTAAGGGCAACCACAAGGGATTGCCCCTACTACAAATCGTCATGTCGTGTAGGGGCAATCCTTTATGGTTGCCCTCACCGAAAAGCTTAACTTAATGGCATTGAGGTAGGTACACTGGCTTTATTAATTCGCCCCGTTGGGGCTAACCCAGGTAGGTACACTGGCTTTATTAATCTCGCCCCGTTGGGGCTTCCAGGGGCAACGCCCCTAGGGGCACCGGAAAACTAATTAGCCAACTCTGCTAAAATAATAAAAACAGCGGCTATCACTAATGGCAGGAGTCCAAGATTTATCTTGGAAGGAGTCATTGATAAATCTTGGACGTCACTGCTGAGCTTTTTAATCCGTTATTATAACGAATCCTTGTAGTTTAGCAGGAGGGCCAGACTTTGATTTGAAAACTTCCAAAATGTTTTATGGCCCCCAAAAACTACAAGGATTGCATTAAAGCCAAGAAAACTAATGGCAGGAGTCCAAGATTTATCTTGGCAGGAGTCCAAGATTTATCTTGGATGTCACTCTTTTTAATCCGTTATTCTAACGAATCCTTGTAGTTTTATATACAATCCTTGTATTATTATTTGGGCACACGAAAAAACTTGCTCATCGAGTAATAAGGAATTTTAGAAACCAAAAGTGGGCCATGTTGTCGAATTAATAGGTATGAGTTTTTCTCGTTCAAATTAATTTGACTTAAGATGGAACACTTAGGCGCTAAAGCGCCTTCTACAAACTTAGGCGCTAAACAAATACGACTAACTTGGGCGCTAAACAAATACGACTAACTTGGGCGCTCACGTTATTAGATGGGCGACAGATTTCTCGCAATGCTTACATGTACATGACAAAAGCGCAAATGTCAAGTATAAATAACCTGACAGGTTTCCAAAACGTTTCCAAAACCTGTCAGATTTTACCCTAACGAAAAAACTTGTCAGGTTTATACCAGTCTGTCAAATTTATCAACAAAAAGTTATTCTATTTTGGTGAATACAATCTTCCTATCTTCCAAAGATAAAGCATAAACTTCTTCGCCCTTTGTTAAAAAAGTTGTTTGCGGTTTTTTCTTCAGGGATGGATTCGGGTAGGAATAACCGGCAAAACCAGACTCAACAAACGGTTCTTTTTTCAGTTCAGTTTGATTAACCAATTTGTGGTAATCCTCTTTAACGATACCCAGTACATAAATGGTGTATAACTTATTGTCCCTAATATCCATGATATCTTCGCTACTGAGTTGTTCAGGATTCTCATATTCTTGATAAGTTTCAATTTGAAGTTCAAGAGCACTGATAATGGTACGAAGTGCTTTAGCATCTGTTTCTATCATTTTGTTCTCCTTTGTTATCATTTATCCAACCACATCTCAATCAAGGGTAAGCCTTTTCGTAGACTCTTTCAATCATTAGCCAGTTTAGCATGTTCAGCCAGAATGTCTAACAATCTTTTAAACTCGACAAGGGGCATGTCAGATTTTGCTTTAATAGAATAGTGAGTGGCATCAAATCTTTGATTCTAGTTATCTTTAGTCACTACTAAACCATCAGGCAACGGTGTTTTCTCCGGTATAATCCAAAATTCGCCACTTAACGCCACTTTTCTATCAAACGTAGACAAACCACCGCTGTGGCAGTTTACAAATTTAACAGTTTCTAAACCGGTTTGGACATCATAAGTTTCTATATCAATAGGCGTTTCTCCAATAACACGTCCATTGATAATGATTTTTCGCCTTTCTACTCTCGGCTCCAGTATGCGTTGATTTTTTCTAACCGCACGCCATAGATCGACAGGAATAAGACTCGAAACACCAGTAGGTGCATATAAATATTTTAGTATTTGTTGAGGCATAATTGTGTTAAATGACTTGATTGATTGACAAAAATTTTTGTACAGGACATTTTTTATGTCAATTAATAATTAATTGATTTTAGTACGGGCTTTAAAATGGAGCCATGCAAACAATATTCAAGATAAATTTGTGTGCCGGCGGTGAATTCTAAACGGAGATTGAATTGTTCCAAAGGCTTGACAGCTTGAATACGTACCATGCGTCTTATGACAATTTCTCCGTTTTAATTTTAATAAGGCATTCAACCGCGTATCCTGACAGATACATCGCGCTACGCCACCTGCCGGCGTTCAATAGAGCGCGTGCATCGTCTAACCGATGTTTGCTGGCTTTTGATTGTTCACTTATACCGCCGTATAAATCGTATGACATTTTAGCTATTTACTCAATGCTTTAGCTGATTGATGCTAGGGGCGCGGCCCGTTTCATTTTGCTTTATCAAAAAGTTTGTTCCCATCTTGAGTATACAAGCCTTGTCCACCCAATTTGACATGCGTCTTCGCCAGTCAAAAAACCTAAGTTGTACTTACTTCTTGCAGTTGATGGCCCACAAATCCGGTTATTAACCTATTAATGCTAAGGGTTTAATCTAGGCGCTAAAGCGCCTACTAGAAGCTTATTCATAAGTTGTACTTACTTCTTGCAGTTGATGGCCCACAAATCCGGTTATTAACCTATTAATGCTAAGGGTTTAATCTAGGCGCTAAAGCGCCTACTACAAGCTTATTCATTTTTAAGAAATCCGATTTTTTTAAAAATCGGATTTCTAACATAAATAAAAAACACCATAGCAATGGCAAAGGAACAACACAAAAACGCCGAATTTTGGTTTAAGAGAGAACCCCATCCTGAGGTTCGACAGTATATTGAAAACAAAAGCGGAAAAGTCATTGTTTGGAATAAGGAGTAAGTGAAAATGGCTTATTACTATTCACTACGAGGTTGGCTTGAAATTGAGCCAGAAAATTTTTTAAAGACACTCAATACACTCAAATCGCTTCATAAGCAATACGAAAGGAAAACTAATTAGCCAATTATGCTAAAATAATAAAAACACAGACTATTATCAGTAACCACCCTGTAATGTCAAGGAATAAATCGTACCTCTTTCCCTTTTTGAGTTCTTTTTTCAGCTTTTGTTCCGTCAAATGGTTGATAACTTTATTAGGTTGATCCACGAATTTAAAAAATTCCGCTTGAAGCGGTAATGGATTTTCAAACAGGGTGAGTTTGTCGAGGTGGGATAATTTGTAACATTCAATCGGCAGTTCTATCAGTTGATTATCGCTCAGGTAGAGTCGCTTGAGGTTTGACAAGTTGGAAATTTCTGGCGGCAAAGCCGTTAGTCGATTGTTGTTGAGGTATAACATTTCAAGGTTAGACAATTTGCCAATCTGACGCGGTAATTTTGTCAGTTGATTGTCATTGAGAATTAATACCCGAAGTTGGGGTAATTTGGAGATTTTAGCCGGCAACACAGTCAATTGATTGCTGTCGAGATAGAGTGCTTCAAGGTGAGACAATTTGGAGATTTGAGACGGCAAAGTCGCTAATTGATTGTTACTCAGATATAAGAATTTTAGGTTAGGCAATTGACAGATTGCCGGGGGAAACTCGGTTAATTGATTGCCGCTGAGGTATAGCACTTTGAGCTTGGACAGTTTGGCAATTTGCGGTGCTAAAGTCGTTAATTGATTGCCGCTGAGTCCTAACTCTTCAAGGTGATCTAATTCAAATAGCTCAGGTGGTAAGGTAGTAAGCTCCTGATTAAAGAAATGAAGAACTGTTACCTTGTCTTGGGCCGCTTGTTCAATAGTTTCAAGTAATTCTTGGTTATTCATATAAAAAACCGTTTTGGTTATACACACGGACAGAGAGAGCTCCAGGGGCTCCAGGGGCGTTGCCCCTGGCTTTAATAATACGCCCCTTCAGGGCTAATAAATACGCCCCTTCAGGGCTAATAGAAATTCTAAAGTCAGCCCCAACGGGGCGACATTAATATAGCCAGGGGCAACGCCCCTGGAAACAACACCTTACGCCGGCTGTTTGCGTAGCAAGTAATTCAATATCGGCGGTGTCAGCAACGTGGTTAAAATCACCATGATGATGATTACCGAAAACATTTCTTCAGTCACCACCCCAAGCTGCTTGCCTATCATGGCAAAAATCAGCCCGACTTCGCCGCGGGGTGCCATTCCCCAGCCGACGATATATTTATTAACCGGCCCTGCCACCACGCCGGCAACCAATTTGCCGATAAATGCCACAACCGTAATCGCCAAAGCAATGCCTAATACGGTCGGATCAAATAACGTTTCCAAATCGACTTGCATTCCAACGAATATGAAAAACAGCGGAACCAAAAAATGTCCCAAAGGGGCCACCAATTCGTCCAGATGATGGGCCGTATTATGGCTCAAAACGCTTTTCACGTTTTGCTGGGTTTCGTTGTCGGCGTTTTTCACCGCTTCTTCTATTTCTTTATTAATAGTGGGTTTTTCAAAATCTTCAAAGTAAACATGCTCTAGCATTAAGCCCGCCGCAAAAGCACCCACGATGGGAGCAAGCCCTGCCAAATAAGCAAGATAAGCGAAAATAAGGCAAAAGCTGATGGCAATGGTAAACATCATGCCCGTGCCGGCATGAATACGAGAAAATCCTTTTCCTATCCAAGGTGCCAGCCATCGTCCTAAAAAGATGGCGCCGACGAGAAACAACAGGGCTTTTAATGTTATCAAGCCTATTGAGCCGAGACTGACAGCGCCAGTGGTAACAATTGCAGAAACGACGGCCAAAATAATCAAGCCCATCACATCATCAATCACGGCTGCGCCCAACACAATTTGGGCTTCCCGCGTTTGCAGTTTGCCCAAATCACGAAAGACGCGCCCGGTGATGCCAACGGAGGTTGCCGTGAGGGTTGCCCCTAAAAATAAATAGGCATTTGAGGAAAGGCCCGGCATCAGCCAGGGGCCTACCACGTAAGTGCCCAGTACGAAAGGCGCTATGACACCAATAACGGCAACCCAAAAGGCTCGCCACCCCACTTTACGCATTTCGTCGATTTTGGACTCTAATCCAATTTGAAAGAGTAGAATAACGACACCTAATTCGGCAAGAAATTCAATGACTTTGTCGTGCTTAACTGACTCGAATACGCCTATGCCGACGAGGACAAGATTTCCCAATATAACGCCCATCACCAATTCGCCCAGCACTGCTGGCTGCCCCCATCTTTCAATCAAACTGGAAGCTTTTGCCAGCAAGAGCAGAACGGCGATCCATAAAAAACCAATTGCTATTTTTCCGCTACCGCCGCTGGCGTACGCCAATGGTGCAAGTAGCAGTGAGAGAAATACAACCCATCTCCATTGAAAACGGCTGTGAGGGTGACGGCGTTTGGTTAACGTCATTTACAATCTCCTAAAATAAATAAATGTGAAAATTCCAAAGCTGAAGCTTTGGACTCAAAATTCCAAATTGGAGTCCAAATTGGAGTCCAAACCTTTAGGTTTGGACAAATAATATCTGATCAATCAAATCACATAAACAGTGAATCACTAATAAGTGAACTTCCTGAATACGTGCTGTTGATTTGCTGGGCACACGAATTTCTACATCTGATTCCTTTAGTTGACGCGCTACTTTACCACCTTCTCGCCCAGTCAGCGAGACGATTAGCATGTTTTGGGCATGTGCCGCTTCAATCGCTTTGAGGACATTAGCCGAATTACCACTGGTACTGATTGCCAGCAACACATCGCCAGCTTTCCCTAACGCATTAATTTGCCTAGAAAAGATATTTTCAAACGCATAGTCATTAGCAATCGAAGTCAAAGCGGAAGAGTCGGTGGTTAAGGCGATGGCAGATAGTGCTCGCCGTTCTTTTTCAAAACGATTAATCATTTCTGAGGAAAAATGCTGAGCTTGTTCTGCTGAACCGCCGTTACCACAACTGAGAATTGTACGCTGTTGCTGTAAACACCTCGCCATCACCTGCCCCGCGCGGACAATAGGGGGCGCTAAACTGGGCATGGCTTGGATTTGAAGTTCGATACTCGCGGAAAAGTGCTGACTAACGCGACTTACTAAATCCATGCTTGATTCCTTATTTTTGGGAATGGGTAATGGGTAATTGGCAATGGGTAATTGGTAATGACTTAGACATGCGAATTAAAAATGAAAAATGAAAAATGAAGAATGAAAAATGAACAAAGACTTATACCGCTTAAGTATTTATTTTTAAAAACAATCGCGTCGGCAAAAGTTTCGCAGAGCGAATTTTGCCGACGCGTTTAAACATTAATCATTAATCATTAATCATTAATCATTAATCATTAATCATTAATCATTAATCATTAACCATTAAATTTCCCACTGCCAAGCATGGGCGATGATGGTTGCTAAGTCGGCGTACTGAAGTTGCCAGCCTAACATGGTTTGCGCCAATTTTGAATTGGCAACTAAGCGAGCCGGATCACCCGCACGTCGTTTTCCCATAACAACAGGGATGGGTTGTTCAGTGACTTCTCTAGCAACATCAATGACTTGTTTGACTGAGAAACCGGCCCCATTGCCGAGATTGTATGCGGCACTCTCCGCCCCGCCCAACAATTGTTCTAGGGCTAATAAATGTGCCTGACATAAATCATTGATATGTATATAATCGCGAATACAAGTGCCGTCGGGAGTATCGTAGTCTTGCCCATAAACGGTGATAGATTCACGCCGTTTTGAGGCCGCTTGTAAAACCAACGGAATCAGGTGCGTTTCAGGAACATGGCGCTCACCGAGTTCTCCATCGGGATCAGCCCCTGCCGCGTTAAAATAGCGCAAGCAGACTGATTTTAACCCATAAGCGCGATCATAATCAGCTAATATTTGCTCAATCATCCATTTAGTTAAGCCGTAAGGATTAATCGGGTGCTTTGGATGTTGCTCATCAAGGGGTACGTATTGAGGTTCACCGAAAATAGCGGCCGTAGAGGAAAAAATAAAGGCCTTCACTTGGTGAGCTACCATCGCATCCAGTAAATTTAAGGTAGCGGCAACATTATTTTGATAATACTTGCCGGGGTTTTGCACCGATTCACCGACTTGTATAAATGAGGCAAAGTGCATTACGCCGTCAAACGCATAGCCAGCAAAAAGGCGATCTAATCCTTGACTATCAGCAGTATCGCCAAACACAAAATCGCCACCTAAGACGGCATCTCGATATCCGCCGGAGAGATTGTCCAATGTAACGACATGATAACCGGCAGCAAGCAGCATTTTAACCATCTGAGAACCGATATAGCCGGCACCACCAACGACAAGAATGGTTTTCATAGTAATTGGGAATGGGGAATTGGTAATTGGTAATTATGGTGGGAGGATTGGAAGATATAGTCGGCTCAAAAATATTGATAACTATTGATATTGGTTGGACATTATCTAAAAAAACTTTACATTTTGTTATTTTTAAAGTTACATAAGGTTGTTTGAGGTGGTTAGCCTTCTTTGTAAAAAAAATGGACTCTCAAGCATTAGGGATGCCGCTGAAAATAATATACGCAAATCGATCCGGCGTTTTTTCAAAAGACTTGGTGTCTCAAAACGATTATTGCGTAAGTTATTTGTTGCCACGTCCCTTAATGTTACCCTAAGCTTTCATTAGGCGAGGGGATAATGGGTTGATTGCTCCCTTATTCATAATTGTTGAAAGACATACTCCCGGAAAGTATGTATATCAATAGTTATCAATAGAATTGCTATCTGGTGCAGCGTCTAGCACAAAATTTCTTAGTTACCTCTAACCACTCTTGCCTAATTTGAGTAACAAATTTAGATTAAAAAAGGCTTGACATTTTTTTTTAAGTCTATAGCAATTATTTATTGAAATTTACGATTAACCATTAAACAACGACAAAACCTAAAAATGAAAAAAGCTAAAAAGGTTACTAGAATAGCGTACAGTGAAGATATTAATCAAGCTAAATATGATGCGCTAAATGAAATTGCCAAACGGTGCGGAACAATTCGCACAGAAATTTGGCGAAGTTATGGTTCTATTGGTGGGCTTGGTGCTAAGTTCCGTCCGGTACGTGATGGGTGGATTGCTGAGGGACTTATAAAAAACTTACCGCAAAGAATATGGCGAGCCACGTTATCTGATAGTCTGGATGATATAAAAGCTAACCGCGAAGCCGCAAAAGGAAAAGTCGTTCGTCATATTTTTAGAAATATTGATGATAAGGATAAGCGTAAAGAGTTATTAAAAAAATTAAAAAATGATTCTGTTTGGATTAATGACTCGTATTTGCGCCGATTAATGCGTCAGTATTGGAAACATGGTAAAAATCACACTTTTAATCAAATTGTCTTGGAACCTGGCAGCTATAAGTGTTTTTCGCATAATGGGAAAAATTATATTGAAGTCATTAGCTTAAAAAGAGGATCGCGCATTGCGATTCCTGTCGGAACCAATTATTCCATAACCGGACAAATTAGGTTAATTCTGCGCGAAGGTCAAGTTGAAATTCATTACGCGATAGATAACAGCGGTGAGAGAGCTTGCGGTACTATCGAACTTGGTATCGATAAAGGCTATACAGAAGCTTTTGTTGATTCTGAAGGTGAGTTTTATGGTAAAGGTTTGGGCGAAGTTTTATCAAAAGAATCCGATTCGTTGAAAAAAAAATACCAAAGGCGCAATAAGATCAAAGCCGTTTTGGAGAAACTTGAACAAAAAAATCCAAAAAAAGCTCAAAATATTAGAAAGAATAACTTAGGAAGAAAGAAACTTAACAGACGATCACGACGACATCAAGCTAAGGTAAAAACGATTGTTTTTACTGCAGTTAATCAAGTTGTTAATAAAGCAAAAACAGTCGTTTGTGAAGACTTAACAAAAACATTTAAATCAAAAAATTATGGTAAAAATGCTAATCGCCGTTTGAGCGGTTGGGTAAAAGGTTTAATGGCAGATGCCATTGAAATAGTAGCTTCCCGTAGAGGTTCTACGGTAGTTATGGTCAATGCAGCATATACTTCTCAAGCGTGTTCACAGTGCGGATGCCTCGGCAAACGTACTGGGAATAAGTTTCACTGTACATCCGGGTGCAGGGCAGTTATGCAAGCTGACCATAATGCAGCGGTTAATATTCTAGCAAGGTTATACGATAAGGAGTTACATCGTTGGCTTCCCCACTTGATGGTCAAGCAGATTTTGCTAGAGCGTTGCCGCCGACCGGCTGAGACAGCCCAGCCTGTGGTCTAGTTGCAGCTTCGGCTATCAACAGACAGTGAATTATCTTGATTCTTGAACTTATTTACCTACCACTTATTTACCTACCTTTTTGATTAGAGGTGAGCAAGTATAACTAAGAAAAAAGAAGCTGATAGTACTTTAGGAATAAACGGATTTTTTCTAGCCTGATCTCTAGTTTCCGTACAACTTCTTTTATAAATAAATTGTCATGATTTCGCCACCCCCTTTTCTTAAAATCCGTTTCGGAAAGCGTATCCGTTGTACTATGCCTTATCTCTGTGCAAACCTCCGAGTAATGCTATTACTCGGAGGTTTTCATTCTTTTAGAAATAAATCGTCATGATTTCGCCACCCCTTTTCTTAAAATCCGTTTCGGAAAGCGTATCCGTTGTACTATGCCTTATCTCTATGCAAACCTCGGAGGTTTTCAACTTCTTTAGGACTTACGCATTGACAGATGAAAATATTTATGATTTATTATTTTAAATACAAGGAATTAAAAATTTTGTTTTTGGGCAATTTTCATCAATTTAGCCATTGGTAAAATATTCATAACTCATTGACATTAATAGTGAATACAAAAATTTTAGTTTGTCAATGCGTAAGTTCTATTCTTTTAGGAATAAACGGATTTTTTCTCTAATTATCTCTATGCAAACCTCCGAGGTTTTCATTCCCTAATGTTTAACTAAACTCGGCATTGGCATGTCAGTGAGGATGTCGTCTAAGTCGGAAAGGCGGCTGTAAAGCACCTCAAAACCCGGCCGCCAACCGTTTTGTGGCAACGCGTCGCTACTCACCGGTTGCAATCTCAGCATCAATTCCTCTTGATAACGCTGCTGTGCTTCAAAAATTTGTTGGGCTGTCAAACTCTTGTTTGAAAATTTCATGATACTTATCACTCCTTAGAAAGAATAGTCGTTACTACTCAGCCTTAGGAGCATATTTTAAAAGTCCAAGAATCAATCACCTATAAAATAGTGTATTGCTTATAAAACAATGAGTTAAGTTGATTTTAAAACACGCTCTAAGATAAATCTCAAGGCTGAAAGCTAAAGGCGACTAGAGCCGCCTGTCCGAATTAGCAGGCTTTAGTCTGCTTAAGCTTTTAGCCATGAGCTTTAGCGCTTGGCTGCGACTAGAGCCGCCTGTCCGAATTAGCAGGCTTTAGCCTGCTTAAGCTTTTAGCCATGAGCTTTAGCGCTTGGCTAATTCTTGGCTAACGAAAGGCTGAGTAGTCACGAATAGTTATTTATAATAAACCTTGGTTTATTTTCACTTGATGACGATAGCCATTAATGTGGACAGCATAATGGCATCTCAATTCCAGCAATAAATATACCTGTTCTTATCAGTGAACAGTGATCAGTGAACAGTGATCAGTGACTTTGCACGGCTAATACCAATTTTTAGTTGAAATTCATGTTATGGTTTTCTGTCTTATGGCGTAAGTTGTGACTTATGGTGCCTATTTATAAAATGTATTTCAATCCTTTCATTGGTATAAAAACTGAAACGAAGTCATTCGCTGTGCGAGATCACCAAAAACGCCTCTCCCAACAGCCTCTCCAGAAGGGACTTGCCACGCGCTCTTATTTTTCTCTTGAGCTACTCTATGCACATATATGATTTTTATATATTTACGCGCTTTTGGTGGGCAAGCGGTACGATTTTTGGTAGTTTTTAAGTTTTGCAGTCCGCTTGCCCACCCTACTGATCATTGATAACTGAAAAACGGAATGTTTCACTTTACCACGCTCCCACCCCTAAGTCTCTACATCCATATCCCTTGGTGTGTCCGCAAGTGTCCTTACTGCGATTTTAATTCGCATCAAATACGTGGCGACATCCCAGAAAATGATTATGTTGCCGCTTTACTTGCCGACTTAGAGCAAGACTTGCCTAGAGTCTGGGGGCGCATTGTCCGCAGTATTTTCATCGGCGGTGGCACACCCAGCGTGTTGTCACCGGAGGCTATTTATAATTTATTGTCGGGTATACGGGCGCGACTCTCCGTCACAGCAGATGCCGAGATTACTTTAGAAGCCAATCCGGGCACGGTAGACAGCGCACGTTTTCAAGGATTTCGTGAGGCCGGTATTAATCGCTTATCGTTGGGCATACAAAGTTTTAATGACACGGCCCTACAACGTTTAGGCCGCATTCATGGACGCATTGAGGCGATATTAACCTCCGAAGCGGCCCTACAAGCGGGATTTAACAATATCAATTTGGACTTAATGTTTGGTTTGCCGACGCAAACCGTCGATGCCGCGCTAGAAGATTTACGCACGGCTATCGCATTTCAGCCTTCCCATCTTTCTTGGTATCAATTGACGATTGAACCCAATACCCGCTTTTATCATCAGCCGCCACGCTTACCCGACGATGATTTAGTCTGGGAAATACAGACAGCAGGGCAAACCTATTTAGCCGAACAAGGCTATCCTCAATATGAAATCTCTGCCTACGCAAAACCTGGGTATTGGTGTCAGCATAATCTGAATTATTGGAAATTTGGCGATTACTTGGGCATAGGTGCCGGCGCACACGGCAAAATCAGTGATGCCGCCCTTGGCACAATTACTCGCTTATCCAAGCAACCTCATCCGCACGCCTATCTACAGTCGGCCCATAGCACTGCCGTGATAGCCAATTGCACAACGCTCACGGTTGAACAGGTGAGTCTGGAATTTATGATGAATGCTTTGCGTTTATTTGAAGGCTTTACGAATCAAGAACTTACAGAAAATACCGGCCTCAGTATGGCTAGGATAGAAAAACCGGTGCTTGAGGCCTGTGCGCGAGGGTGGTTAGTCAAAGAATTTTTGCCCGACTCAACTGAAAAAGAGTTTTTGGCAGTGCAGCGCATTCGCGCTACTGATACTGGGATGCGTTTTTTGAATGACGTGTTGGATTTGTTTGTGTGAGCCACAAGAGGTTTTTAAAACCCTGCAAGTCTTTAATTCGCCTTTAAGTACCCATGCAAATTTTTTCTAGGAGCGATGCAAAAACTTTAGCCGAAATAACTGTTTTTGTTAGGTTTATGTTTTTTAAAATACCTGCGCTTGGACTGAGCAAAAAAAAATTTTGCAAAAGGCTTGCTTTTTTTTCCCAACCTCTTTAGAATACGCATCCTCTTTTCACGGGCCGTTAGCTCAGTTGGTAGAGCATCGGACTTTTAATCCGGTTGTCGTGCGTTCGATTCGCACACGGCCCACAACCATTATAATACGCATCCGCTTTTCATGGGCCGTTAGCTCAGTTGGTAGAGCATCGGACTTTTAATCCGGTTGTCGTGCGTTCGATTCGCACACGGCCCACAACCACTATTACTATTCTCACTGCATACACACGCCAGTCACACAACATGCCAGTGTTGACCAACTCTCCTCTCTTTTCCCTCAAATTCAATCCCACGTCCGCCCAAAAAATGGGTAATGGTAATGATGGCTCCAACTAATCCTTCTTCATCCCATACCAATTACCAATTCCCATTTCCTTCTCGATCCATTTTCTTTCTTAGCATTTCCCAATTCCCAATTCTCCCACAATAATTTGGTTTGTTCTTTGTTTTAAAGCTTAAAAAAATAGCCCATAACAATGATCATTGATTAGAAAAAATGTCCGGTACACAGATATATTGTACTGAAAAAGATTCGTATAAGATAAATCTTTGTAGCGGAGAATTTATTTAAGTCATTGATTGTGGAAAACATTGATGGTCATTTCGACCAAAGACTTGAGGTTTCTGTTGAAAGCCCGGTTTTAAAATTGATTTGGTCAGCTTTCATCAAAAAACCAATGTTTTGTCGAACTGGCGGTTTTTTTTGAGGGCCATGTTGTGAAATTGTTGGCTGCCAAATTAACTTTAGCCGATAATTATTTAGTCCCCTTTAGGGGACTTAAGCTTTCAGACAACTGCTTTAGCTGTTGGCTGCCAAATTATTTTCTGACAATCTATAAGTGATTTTATAAGGTCGTACTCAGGTAAATCAAGATAAAAAAATAAGTTACAATAATCTTAGAAACGAACCATTGCCGGCCTTGGAGAAACAAAAAAATGTTGACCGAAGAACAACCGCCACCGCTCGTGCTAATCGTTGATGATGACATGTTTATGCGTGGTATGTTGAAAAACCTTCTCGAAAGACAGGGCTATCGCGTTGTGGTGGCAGCAGAGGGCGCGAAAGCAGTAGAAGAATTTCAACGCTCTCGGCCCGATTTAGTCTTAATGGATGCAGTGATGCCCGTCATGGATGGCTTTATGGCTTGTGCCGAATTAAAAAAATTAAAACTAGGTGCAGACGTGCCCGTCATTATGATCACCTCACTGGATGATGAAGCTTCGGTAGACAAAGCTTTTGAAGTTGGGGCGGTGGAATATATCACTAAACCGATACATTGGGCCGTGTTGCGTCACCGTGTAGAGGTTATTTTACAGGCACGGCGTACCGGGGCTGCTTTACGCCAAAGCGAAGCCCGCTTTCGTGGTATTTTTGAGCAAGCGGCAATGGGCATTGCCATAGTCGGTATGGACGGGCAACTGATTCACAGTAATCCCGCAACACAAAAAATGCTAGGGCTTTCTGAGGAGAATTTGCGCGGAAAATTGTTCCATCAATTTTTCCAGCCTTGTGATACAACGGTGGAAAAAGAATTTCACCAACAACTGTTAAACGGTTTCCGCCGTCATTATCAGATGGAAAAATACTTTTTCCGCCAAAATACGCCGAGGTTGTGGGCGCGTCTGACGACTTCGTTGGTGAGAGATACCAACGGCGCACCGCAGTTCTCTATTCAGATGATTGAAGATATCACTGAACGCAAACGCGCCGAAGCTTCGCTCCGTCTCGCTGCTAAAGTATTTGAAACCACCTCAGACAGCGTCATCATTACTGATGCACAAGGAAATATCGTCGATGTTAATCAAGCCTTTTTGCTCACCACTGGCTATAGCTATAAAGAAGTCTTGGACAAAAACCCGCGTTTTTTGCAATCAGGACATCATGATAAAGCTTTTTTTGAACAAATGTGGTCAACGGTGCGTGAAACGGGACGTTGGTGCAGTGAAATTTGGAACCGCCGCAAGGATGGAGAAATTTATTCGTTGTGGATGTCGATAAGCGCGATACGGGGTGAACATAATGAAGTGACTCATTATGTCGCGGTGTATTCAGACATCAATGCCCTCAAAAAAGATGAGCAACGTATGCGCAGGTTAACTCATTATGATGCTCTAACCGAATTACCCAATAAATTATTATTCCACGAATACTTAATTCGCGCTTGTCGTCAAGAAGAACGTTTGGCTTTGCTTATTGTGGATTTAGATGATTTTAAACAGATTAATGAGAATTATGGTTTTGACATTGGCGATAAAGTGCTTAAAGTTATTGCACAACGCTTCAGGCAGTGTATCCGTGAGGGCGATAGTGTGTCGCGCTTGGATAGCGATGAATTTGGTATTATTTTATCTCCTATACACCAAGATTATGATGTCCGCGTGATTAGTGACAAAATTTTTGCCAGTGTGACTCAGCCGGTGTTACTGGATGGGCAAGCGCCCCAAGTGGATTGCAATATTGGTATTTGTTTTTATCCTAACGAAGAAACAGCTTCTCAGGATAAGAGCGTAGAAATGCTCATCCAATCTGCGGATATGGCAGTGTGTGTCTTGCCAAAGAAGCCGGCAAAAATACTTACCATATGGGTTAAAAGCAACGACAGGGATTAGCTACGCTGAACTCCGTTTCGTTATAATAACGGATTGAAAAAAAACGCAACGCTTTTATAAAACGAAAAAATGCTGCGAATTAAGGGTTAAATTGAATCTTATAAATTAAAATTCTTCAACACAGAGACACGGAGTTACACAGAGTTTCACAGAGAAATGTGAAAGCTTTATAACTCTGTGAGACTCTGTGGTACTCTGTGAACTCCGTGTTGAAAAATTGTTAACTATCGGCCTGTAGTTGTTGCTTTTATATGTACTACCAGTTAATCTCCTTAATACCGGCAAAACCTTCCGCCATCCAAGCCTTCGTTGGTGTCAGTGCCATTCCTTCCTGACTATAGGAACACGTCTCAAGGTGTTTAAGCAACTTCGGCTCTTGTTCAGGCACCAACTGGTAAATATCGCAGCCGCCTTGATAAAGAGGCATACTTGCCACAGGTGAATACCAACCGTTTGAAGCCACTAAGACGATCTCTTTTGAAGCAGCACGCAGATTTTGATAACCGGCCAATGTCCAACTACCGTCATCTACAAACCCTTGTTCTACTTTCAGTCTCAGCAATTGTGTCGTCGGTTCAACCGGCTCAGGTTCAATCGGCGGTTCTGTCGGTATCGGTTCAATCGGCTTATCCGCTTTATCACCCGGCGATTCATCCGTCTGCGAGTCACCCGCCTTGTCTTCAGCCACCGGCTCTCCAAAATACACAGGGCTTGGCCGATATCTGTCCGCCATTTCACACTTCACATACAAGGCCTCGTCGGCCCACATCAGTTGAGAATAACTCCGACAGCGGAGTGTATGACTGTGAAGCAATTTGGCATTACCCGCGCCCTGCAATGCCAATAAATTCAGGCGTAATTGCCCATCTTCATTGGATTCCTGCGTGATTAATTCGCCATTAGCCGTGAATGCCACCGGGTTGCCGGGAATGGAACGAGTGGGCGCTTCGTTTGGCTTATCAACTTTCAAATTCCAACTGCGTAAGAGCCATTCTGCGGGCTGCCAATACTCCTTTTCAGGTTCAGGGAGGAGCAAATGTGCTGTCTGATCGCGCACCGCCGGCTTAAAAGGCCGTTGTTCCGCAATATAAAACCAACCATCATGCACCATAGGTTGGCTACGACGATAATACCGGATGTCTGGGGCAATGAGTGTGTCCACCGCGGGTGCCTCAGATGTTCCTTTCGGTGGTTCTTTTTCAAGAACCTGTGCCGGACGCAACTTGCCTGTCTTCACATCTAACACTTGCACCGCTAACGACGGATAGGTGTTATAAAAAACAGCCCAATCGTTATCCATTTCTACCCTGTTATAGCCTCTGGGCAAACTCCAACGCTCTGCTGGCGTTTCCACATCCTCTGTCGTATAGCGGTAGAAACGGTGATAGCCTTTGTTGCCGGTGGCAGCCGCCCATAAATGGCCGTCTTGCAATTCAAGCCAAGCCAAATTGCTGGCTAATTCCAATTCGCCTAGCAGCTTTGGTTTGCCATTGCCCCAGCGCAGTGTCTGCAAGGCTTGATCGCCCAAAGCCGCTAACACATCTGGCGCAAGAGAAACGCTGCGTTGAATTTCAACTGAACTGTCCAAACGGCCGGCATCTTCAACTTTGTCGTTTGCCAACGACACGATTTGTAAATGACTTCCGGCTGACGTTTCCCAAGAATTAATTGGCAAAGCCGCAAAAGCCTCGGTCCAATTTAACAGCAAAGCCCGCTCATCATCTATCGCCGGTGACGAAGTTGATCTGACTTCACCCGCAAATGGCGTTAAGCGATTGATTAAAGTCGGATTAGTCGGGTCTGCCACATTAAACAACGACATAGCCACGCGCCGCACCCAGCGATTTTTCTCATTCTCTAGCGGTTGATCATCATAGCCGACGGCAAATAAGCGATCCTCGTGGAAAAACATTTTTTCTGACCAACCCGGCACATGCAATTCACCGAGTATTTCCGGTTGGGCGGGATTGCTCAAGCCAATAACCCATAATGGATCTTTGCGCTCAAATGTCACCACAAAAGCGCGATCATCCACAAATCGAGTGGCAAACAACGCCTCACCGGGCGCAATTTTATCGATTTTCCCAACTAAAGCCATTTCTGGCGAAGCCAAATTGTAAATTGCCAAAGTGCTGCCGGCTTCACGATTTTTCGGGCCGTACACCACGCGCAATTGTTGATCTTTCACGCTCAAATGAAATTCCGAAGGCACTTGTCCCGGCACTTTCAACATGGGCAACTCCACCAACGGATCATCTTGTGATAAATCAATGACTTGAATTTGCGTCGTTTGCCACTTTTCTTCCTCTGGGTTATGGTTAGCCATCACCAAGTGGTTTGAAAAAATAGCTATTGCGGGAGAATAACCGGGCAACGACGTTTTGTCGATTTCCTCCAATTGGCCCGCGTTAAAGCGTAACGCTTTGATATTAATAACAGTGTGGTTAAAACACCACACACACTCAACCTTCTCAGTCTGTTCTATTGGCACAGATTCTTGCGTCACCGTGTAGATCACATCATTACGCCGCCGTGACTCAATAAAGTGCCCCGACAAAGTCATATCCTGCACAGTGGTTAAGGTGCCATCCGCGCCTTGACGCAAAACCGTTAACTGCGTACCGTCTTCAGCCACATAATTGGTTTGCAACAGCACATAATAGTCGTCCAGCACGTAAAGTTCACGGGGATTGCCAGACAGGGCCGTCCATCCTGTCAACCGCGGATTTGATAAATCCGCAACATCAATCACTTGAAAGCGTTTGGCTTGTCCATTAGCATAAAGCAGTTTATTATCGACGAGTCTGAAAATATCGGGTTTTTCGGTCACTGGAGCGCCGGTGCCGCTAGTGTCGCTTTCGGGTGCCGCCTCTACTTTAGGGGCCGTCGGCCCGCCCGAAAACGGCGTGGGCGCATAAGTGGCGCCATCGGCAAGAGAGTAATTAGCACCACTGTCACGCGGCAGGAAAAATTGTTGCCCCGGCAAACGCGCCCAACTGGCAGACAAGCTCAATGGCAATAATGACGCGGCTTGCCAAGAACCCGTATTAAGCGGACTCTGTCCGGCGGGAATAGCCACCAATGCCAAAAAACACCGATGTAACTCAGGACAAGACTTGTCCTCAAACTCAATGGTGTACGAGTCAAGCACGGGCAAATTAATCGCCGCATCTAACACCGGCTTCAATCCAGATTTCCAGCCCCGCTCCCGCTCATCAAATCTCCACGACAAAAATTGCTCGTCGGCTTGCGGGGCATCTAAGTCAACCCAAACCAAATACACAACCACTTGGGGCCGTTCAACATCATTATTGACGACGATCTCCGATACCGACGTATCGCTGTGTCGCAAGCCAACCTCCCAATCAGCAAAAGCCGGCAGACTAAACAACGTTATAATTAATCCCCATAACAGGGGGCGTATGAGTTGCATAATAAATCTCCTTAAATGAATTTATGTACTTGCCCTAAAGCATAGTTATTAAATTTGAGTTTGTCATCCCTTACCACCCAGAAATCCGATTTTTCAAAAAAATCGGATTTCTTTGACCACCTACAATTCACAATTTCAGGCAAAAGTTTCGCGGAGCGAAACTTTTGCCTGAAACACAATTCACAGTTCACAATTCACCATTCACCATTACCCACCTATAAAATATAACCGCACTGCTCTAAATTTTTTTGAGGCTATAATCAAATGATAACGAAGAAGACGCAAAAAAGGTTGCAACGGACTAAGGAACTATCAGAAGAAGCCGTCGTTGAATATCTACAACAACATCCTGACTTTTTTACCCATCACGAAGACTTGTTAGCCGACATGAAAATTCCCCACGCCACCAACGACGCGGTATCATTGGTGGAGCGGAAACTGGCGATATTGCGCCAAGAAAATCAGCAAATGCAGCGCAAATTGGAATATTTAGTCTCCGTTGCTCAAGAAAATGAACAACTGAATCAGCGTGTCCAACGCCTGGTTGCCGTTTTAACGAATGTCACGAGCATAGATGAATTTTTTCATACCTTGTACAGCACCTTATGCAATGAATTCAACACCGATACGGTGGTAGTGCGCTGGTTTGAACCGCTTAGCCCTACCCATGCCGAGCGTCAAGAATTTGTGGAATACGACGCGCAGGTATTCACCTTATTTGAACATTTGTTGGAAAACAACGAACCTATTTGTGGGACAATCTCGGAGGAACAAGTGGAATTTCTATTTCCTAACAGTCAAATTGCCTCCGCAGTGCTGATTCCATTAGGCACACCCAAACCGCAAGGACTGTTAGCGATGGGCAGCCACGATGTTGAACGTTTTCATGCCGACATGGGCACCGACTTTCTCAAATACTTAGGCAATTTGGTCAGCCATTTACTGAAAACGTGGTTGCAGTGATCAGTCATCAGTTATCAGTTATCAGTTATAAGTTATAAGTTATCAGTTATTTATCTTAGCAGTCTCCGGAGTCCAAGATTTATCTTGGCAGCCGTCTTCCGTAGATAGTTCTGGTTTGGGGGCCATAAAACGTTTTGAATGTTGTCAAATTAAAGTATGGCCCCACAACCTTGCCGACCGATCGTTTGTAGTAGGCGATTTATCGCCTTAAAGTTTATAGTTTATAGTTTATAGTTTGTAGTAGGCGATTTATCGCCTTAAAGTTTATAGTTTATAGTTTGTAGTAGGCGATTTATCGCCTCAAAGTACAACACAACGGATTAGCGAACTAAACGGATTGTTCTGAAATTTTCAAAGAGAATACCTCAATGATCGATTGGCATCATTTGTTTGAATGGACTTTAGTGGATTATTTTACCGGATCCAATTATCGGGTAGATTTAGAAAAAGACATCTCCGTCAAACCACAACGATTAGATGTGCTCCTTATCGAAAAATCCACCGGTACTCTACTCACAGAAGTGCCCGATGGCTTGGAGAATTTGTCTCGGCACAACCTGTTAACCTATAAATCCTTGCGAGAAACGCTGGATACGTTGGTTATCTACGAATTGGTGTCCTATTATGTCAATTATAGAAAACTCCTAGATCATAAAAAGTGGGACGAATTACCCAACTCTGAGTTTCAACTCTATGCGGTGACTACCCGTTATCCGCGAAAATTCAGCAAGGAGTTTGAAACACAGCTTGAAAAACAAAAGGCTGGTGTGTATGATTTAAAACATGGAAATCATACCATTCGAGTCATTGTTCTGAGTGAAATCCAGAAAACGCCGAAAAATGCCGTCTGGCAATTGTTCAGTAGCCAAGCAAAGGGCTTTGACTTTGGTAGCGAACACTATCAATGGCGTTATCCACCAGCCATCGCGCTACTCAATCCCTTATTCAAACTCTATCGACAGGAGGGCATTAATATGTCTTACACCATAGAACAAGCGTACCGAGAATGTGTGAGAGACACTCTGGAGTCCTTACCCCCTGAAGAGCGACTCCGGGGAATGCCTCTGCCAGAGATCATCAACTACTTTTCACCGGCTGAGGTGATTAAACAGTTGTCACCAGCTGAGGTGGTTAAACAGTTGTCACTTGACGACATATTTCAACAGTTTTCCAAAGAAGAAATCGAAGAACATCTTGCCAAGCTGAAGCAATAACCAGTCCTCTTGGGGGAGTCCAAGATTTATCTTGGCAGTCGTCTTCCGCATATTCTACCATTCTGGTTTGGGGGCCATAAAACGTTTTGAATGTTGTCAAATTAAAATATGGCCCCACAACCTTGCCGACCGATCGTTTGTAGTAGGCGATTTATCGCCTTAAAGTTTATAGTTTGTAGTAGGCGATTTATCGCCTTAAAGTATATAGTTTGTAGTTTATAGTTTGTAGTAGGCGATTTATCGCCTTAAAGTTTATAGTTTGTAGTTTATAGTTTGTAGTAGGCGATTTATCGCCTTAAAGTTTATAGTTTGTAGTAGGCGATTTATCGCCTTAAAGTATAATACAACGGATTAGCGATTTACCGGCTCAAGTAATTAAAAATGTAACATTATTAATATCGCCCCGTTGGGGCTTGCCTGGGGCTAAGCCTAGGCTTTATTAATGCGAATTAAGGGTTAAATTGAATCTTGTAAAAACCTCTTCATTGAAAGTTATTTTATAAGTCTTTGTTCATTATACATTTTTAAATTTTTAGTCTTAATTCGCATATAGAGCCGATATGCTGAATAAGGTAAAACAATGAATGATACTCCCAAAGAAGTGCAAGATTTATTTCGTACCTTGTTAATGCAACGCTCCGGTGAAGAACGATTAAAAATGGGATGCGATATGTTTTCTACCTCACGAGCATTAATACGCTCAAGCCTTGATGGAAAAGGATTAGACGAAACTGAAATGGCGGTGCAAATCTTTCTTCGTACCTATCGCAACGATTTTCCTCCAGAAACATTAACCAAAATAACAGACTGGATAAGAGCTTCCCGAAACAAGTATTGAAACTACAAGGATTACTTATAAGAAAGGATTTTTGCTTGGCTTAAATAATTTCAAAACAATAAGCCAACAGCTAAAGCAGTTGTCTAAAAGCTCAAGTACCCTAAAGGGCACTCAAGAGGATTAGTAGGCGGCGATTTATCGCCTTTAATTAATTAAGTTTGTAGTAGGCGATTTATCGCCTTAAAGATTGTAGAATTACGCGGATAAACGAATTATTAATCAAACTGAGTACAACGAATTACGCGGATAAGCGAATTGGGAGTCGCGTAGGTAGTACAACGAATTACGCGGATAAGCGAATTATTAATCAAACTGAGTACAACGAATTAAACGGAGTACAACGAATTACGCGGATAAACGAATTATTAATTAAACGGAGTACAACTAATTACGCGGATAAACGAATTATTAATTAAACGGAGTACAACGAATTACGCGGATAAGCGAATTGGTAGTCGCGTAGGTAGTACAACGGATGACGTGGATGAACGGATTATTAATCAAACTGAGTACAACTAATTAAACTGAGTACAACGAATTACGCGGATAAACGAATTATTAATCAAACTGAGTACAACGAATTACGCGGATAAACGAATTATTAATTAAACGGAGTACAACGAATTACGCGGATAAACGAATTGGTAGTCGCGTAGGTAGTACCGGAGTCCAAGATTTCTCTTGGGAGTCGCGTAGGTAGTACAACGAATTACGCGGATAAACGAATTGGTAATTGCGTAGGTAGTACTGGAGTCCAAGATTTCTCTTGGGAGTCGCGTAGGTAGTACAACGGATGACGGGCCGATAAACGGATTGGTAGATTGCCAAACTAAAGTTTGGACTCCGGAGTTTGGACACCGGCGTTTGAAGACTACCTCTTAGGTGGATTCTCTTGACGACGAAATATAGTAGTACAAAGAATCCGATAACGTAAGCCATAACTATCCGCATGTTTAGCATGGCCTATCCAACTCTGAATGCTAGGCTTGGCATCTAGCCAATTTATTTTTCCCAACGCATAAGCTTTAGCCAAACCACGTAGTTTGCGATAAAAACGATGTCCATTCTGGTTACGCAACAGGCGTTTGCGCGGAAAGACAAAATATCCCAAAACATCGACACCTCGGCAAGTTAGAATAACTACCAAATCACACTAATTTGTTGCCAATCGTGGATTTTTTGATCCTTGGTCACTAACGGAATGTTGTGCGTTAAACAAGTGGCTACCAGAAAACGATCAGCCGGGTCACCATGAAAATCTTTTAAACTGGCAGCAAGAACGGCCGTTTTTGGTTCAAAAGGGACTAAGGTGACTTTAGGGCGTTGCAAAGCTAAGTCTACCCATTCTGCTACATCTCGATTAAAACCAATACGCCCTTTTTCGACTAGCATTGCAACTTCCCAACAAGAGATGATATGTACGCCCAAACGGTCAGCTTGTGCAATGGCTTGTGCTGCTTGCTTTGATAAGTGCATTGATTCTGTTACCCACCAAATCCACGCATGAGTGTCTAGCAAAATCATTGATTAACCTCCCAAGTATCGCCAATTGGTGCAACTATATCTGTTTCAAACACAATACTGTTTTTTAAGGGATTATCTTTCACCTTGTTGATGGGTTCAGGAAAACAGGGCGAAATACGCACAACCGGCTGTTCTTGTAGAGTAATCACGATAGGTTCACGTAATGTGATCACCTCTTGTAGTAGGGTGGAATAAGCACGTTGAAATTCGTTCATGTTTATCATTTTCATAGCCCAACTCCTATTGTTTGTAGTAGGCTTGTAATCGTTTGGGGGCCAAGTCATATCCAAAGCTTCCGCTTGTAGGTAGTACAACGAATTACGCGGATAAGCGAATTGGTAATTGCGTAGGTAGTACCGGAGTCCAAGATTTATCTTGGGAGTCGCGTAGGTAGTACCGGAGTCCAAGATTTATCTTGGGAGTCGCGTGGGTAGTACAACGGATGACGTGGATGAACGGATTATTAATCAAACTGAGTACAACGAATTAAACTGAGTACAACGAATTACGCGGATAAGCGAATTATTAATCAAACTGAGTACAACTAATTAAACTGAGTACAACGAATTACGCGGATAAACGAATTATTAATCATTAATCATTAATCATTAATTATTATTGAAAAAATAGGGCCCGCACCCGTGCGGGAAAAAAAACGGAGTACAACGAATTACGCGGATAAACGAATTATTAATTATTAATCATTAATCATTAATCATTATTGAAAAAATCAGGCCCGTGCTCCGCACGGGCAAAAAAAACGGAGTACAACGAATTACGCGGATAAACGAATTATTAATCATTAATCATTAATCATTATTGAAAAAATCCGGCCCGTGCTCCGCACGGGCAAAAAAACCAAAAACCAAAAACCTCAAAAAAAACCTCAAAAAACCAAAACCCCAAAATCTAAAAGCCGCCAAAGCTAAAAAGCCCAAATCCAAAAGCTAAAGTAGCCTGGCGAGGCGCAACCCCACGTAGTAGTTGCGGTCGTCATGCGAGTTCCTGCCACGGGACGCCGCCCGCACGAACCCCGGCAAGTAGTACCACGCACCGCCGCGGAGCGCCCAAAGGCTGCCGCTTTTCCGACCAGCACATCTATTTTCTTCACCATTATAGTTGTCTTCGTACTTAGAGCATGTCCATTCCCAGACATTGCCCAACATATCGAACAAATCAAACGCGTTAGGTTTAAAACGGCCCACCGGTGCTGTTTGTGCGTAACCGTCCGTGCAATTGTGATGAGTCCATGAAAAACCTTGATTTTTTTGCTTTGAGGTGTTGTCATGAACATTCGCATAACGACACGCATCATTTGGATCATTTCCCCAATAACGCGACGTTGTTGTGCCAGCACGAGCGGCATATTCCCACTGAGCCTCGGTTGGCAAGCGATAGGTGTGCCCAGTTTGCTGACTTAACCATTTGGCATAAGCAGTGGCATCATTCCAGCTAACACACACGACTGGATGAGTATTGGTTTGAGAAAAGCCTAAATTACGCCAGTTCTTTCCAGAATTACCACCTACCCAAGTATAACAACTCCCTTTCTTTTCAGCGTCTGTTTTGTATCCAGTCGCGTTCACAAACTGCCGAAACTCACCCACCGTCACCTCATAGCGGCCCATCGCAAAACGCGCCACTGACACCGAATGGACTGGCTTTTCATCAGAATCTCCGCCGCCCTGAATATCACCCATTCGGAACGAACCGCCCTTAATCCGTATCATTTCTGGGCCTAAACTACCGTCTTTTAGGCGATCACGGAAAACTTTCTTGGAACCTGTGGGCGTGATTGGTGTAGAGTCTCTTTCTCGTTGACGAGCCAGACGCTCTTTTTCGGCTTGCAATCTCGCCTTTTCCTTTTTTATGGCTTTCTTTTCACCCGCTAAACGGTCTCGCTCGGCCTGAAGTTCGGCCTGTTGACGCTGAAGTTTTTCCTTTTCCTTGGCTAAACGTTGTTGTTCTGCCAAGTCGTTGACAGCGACTTGCTGATTGAAATAAAACGCCTCATTTAATTCGTCATAATAGCCGGGTGATTGAATTCCGTTGGTTTCTTTATGGACAGCCCGACGCACGTTTCTGAGGATATCATTCAGAGATAACTGCGGTTTTTCCATCCACGCAATCAGGTGCTTGACATAAGGACTATTGCGCCCGCTGCCATTCATTGCCACGCCGCCAGGACTCGCGGCATAAGCAATCAAAGCGCCCGGCACAGTTGGCATCGTGGTTAACCCCGGCGGAATCATATCTCCTTTAAACCCACTTTTAAACGGTGCATTACGGCAAGCATCTAAAATAATCAGATTGACTTCATTACCGGCCGCTTTCATACTCGCCAACACAAAACCGGCCGCGACGGCCTTATAACGCAATTGATCCGCCGCACGGAGTACTCGTGAAGCACCGACTGGAATCAGATAATTTTCTCCTTCATGTTGGACGCCATGCCCAGAGAAATAAAACAACCCTACACCCTTGTTATTACGCAATTTTTCCATAAAGAGGTTAATCACCGTTTCCATCTTTTATTGATTCAGATTGCTGCGATGAATGACGTCAAAATCTAAACCACGCAAAGCCTTAGCCAAATCTTCGGCATCATTCACCGGATTGCTTAAAAAACTGTTCCCGGCATAGGCCGAATTACCAATCACTAACGCCAAACGTTTTTGAGACGACAGATCGGGCACAACGTCCGGGGTTGTGAGCGTCTCAGCGGACTGTGGGCCCTTGGTAGCGGTTTCTTGTTGTCCCTCCGGTGAATTACAAGCGGCTAATAAAATAACCGCGCTGATAAGGATTTTTTTCAATAACATGGTTAATTTCTCCGAACCTGTCATGTTTATACAGATAGAAAGGAATGCGCAGTTTATCACAAAATTTCTCCAGTATGGCCCTATAAAACTGAGTACAACGAATTACGCGGATAAACGAATTGGTAGTTGCGTAGGTAGTACCGGAGTCCAAGATTTATCTTGGCAGTCCTCCTCCGTATATTCTACCGTTCTGGTTTGGGGGCCATAAAACGTTTTGAATGTTGTCAAATGAAAGTATGGCCCTCTAAAACTGAGTACAACGAATTACGCGGATAAACGAATTGGTAGTTGCGTAGGTAGTACCGGAGTCCAAGATTTATCTTGGGAGTCGCGTAGGTAGTACC
>Ga0190283_1000200_pt1 | contig 32873 bp, 27 predicted proteins | sample 48691801_MG_FD_161669 | JGI IMG/M metagenome (GOLD analysis project Ga0190283, IMG submission 161669) | Hydrothermal vent microbial mat bacterial communities from Southern Trench, Guaymas Basin, Mexico - 4869-18-0-1_MG | ecosystem: Environmental > Aquatic > Marine > Hydrothermal vents >...
TAAATCCTGATAAACAAAAGCATCCCGCAAAATAATGGCATTATCCTGATCCGTTTTCAGAATTTGTTCCCCCCGCCCTTCACTACCCATCACAATGAAACAAGAATTATCTAACAATGCTTTTGGTACAATAAACGCATACAATTTTTTTAAAACTTGTTGATTCAATTCTGTCATCCATTGCATTAAGTATTTGATTTTCATACCATTAGCATTAAACGCCTTAATCATATTCGTCATATTTTGGCTCGCCACTTTCAATTGCGCTTTATTTTGAGCTCGCTCAATCTGCACTGCAACGAGGCGGGTATGATTAGATAAATAACTCAACAAATCAATCTGTTCTAACACCCCAATAATTTCATGCTCCTGCTCAATCAATAAATGCTTAATAGAATTGCGGAGCATAACCAACAAAGCATGAAGCAAAAAATCATCGCGCCCTAAACTAATGAGATCATAAGAAGCAATATGAGCAATGGGATTATCTATAGAATAACGTTGCAATACCACATAATCTCGAATATCTTTATCAGTGACAATGCCAATGCCCTTATCCCCTTTCACCAAAATAAAACTGCTTTTCTGATGTGCCATCATTTGTACTGCATCATAAACGGTAGATTCTGCTTCAACATAAACGGGGGGTTGCAGATAAATATCTTTGATTTTAGCCATCATGAATGACGCTAACTCGGTATTATTGCGCTGTTCAATTAGACTATTAAGACGTTTAGACAAATTCTGAGAATAAAATTTTTTTAAAGCATCATTATTTTGAATGAAATTCAAGAAAAACGTTTTAGGCAAAACATAGCAAATCAACTCTTCTCGCACGATAAAATCATTTTTACTTATTCCATCTAACAATGACATCGCATCAAAAGAATCTTGGGAAACATAAACAGAAACCATTTCATCATCGTGTGTTTCTTGCACGACACCTTTAATAATAATATAAAATACATCTGGAGAAGTATCCTGTCGAATTAAATACTCCCCCTTTTTAAAATAAGCAATATCCATTGCATCAACAACCGTTTTAAGCTCAGATTCTTGTAATTTATCAAACGGTGGAATATGAGAAATAAAGGCTTTTTGTTCTAGGATGCTCATTTGTTAGTTCTCATTCAAATATGACGTATATGTTGAATCTTTAGTTGTCGAAGTTATTTCATGCACATATCCTTAAAAAGTACTTTGATGCTTTCTAAAGCCGTTTCTAATGACATAAAATTCACCTAATTTTCAATTATTTGTTTTAAAGCTTTGATCATCTTAAAGATAGCAAAAATTTCCTCATCATCAGCATGATATGTCTTACTAATAAAATATTCACTACCATTTAAAATAATAAAATTCCAATCCAAACTAACTACAAATACACCATAAATTGCTTTTTTATTATTATTTTGTTCTTTAGCAACTAACATAGCAGCAAGCACTTGTGCATCAGGTGAGCCTTGATTATCTATACTTCGTTTGTATTTATGTAGACAAAACAGGGGGATATTAGGCTCACGAAAACCTGTAGCAATTAAACCATCTACAATGCCTGAAAGTTCATAATCACCCACAATACCTGATAAACGACGTTCTAAAAAATAGCCCATCTGCTCATCATCAATATTGGCTGTCATTATAACAGGAGTAATAAACTTATTTTCAAGCTCAACCTCGTTCCAAGCCCGACCGCCTCTAATCAGAGATTTTTGTAAGTTTATCAGGCTTTTTTTCTCGAAATCGTCTATTTCAATTTCTTGATTTACCCATTTTTTCATTAAGGAACATTCCCAAATTTGACGAAGCCCAAAGGCTTTATCAAGCGTGGTCAAAGTCCATTCTCTAAAAGTGGCTGTTTTCATTCTATCGTTTAAACATAGCAAGTGGTTTGTATTTAATCATTAGACTTGTCTGAAAATAAATTCAAAGTCAGCCTTGGATTCAAGTCCAAGGCTTATTTTTGGACAAGTCTATTCTTAAAGTATATACGTATCTTATCAAAATTCAGAGTTCGGATGAATACTATTTATCTCTAAATTTAAATAGAATTCCAACAAACGTTGCTGGACATTGGCACGGCTTAGGGATTGAATATGGGCTTGATTTGGAATGAGCCAAAGTTGTTTTGGTTCACTCGCTGCGGCGTATAGGCGTTGGGCATGATGGACGGGAATAATTTTATCAGCTGTGCCGTGAATAATTAAAATCGGTATCGGTGCCAGGCGAGCAATCTCTTTCAAAGGGCGATAGGTGTTATTGACACTTAATGAAAAGGGCCATTGAAATGCCCAAGTGAGCCAAAAATTAGCCAGTTTTTCCCGGGTAATTTCACGGTAGCTACTAAAAGCACTATCTATAACTAGGGCATTGACTAACTTTTTGTGCGCTGAGGTGGATAGACTCGTAATAGCAAGACTGGCTCCTAAACTTTGTCCAAATACAATCAGCTTTGATGATGCACCTAGACGCGATATAACTGTGGTCAGTGCCGCCTCTACATCTAAGTGTAAACCTTTTAAATGCGGTGTACCTTGGGATAAACCATATCCCCGATAATCAAATAAAAAAACATTAAATCCTTTGCCGGGCAACCAAGCCACACTTTTAACATGGGTGCTGATATTTTCTGCATTACCGTGAAGAAATAGCACGGTTCCCTGTACTTTTTCTATTGATGCTGGTAGCCACCAAGCATGTAAACGCACCCCATCTGCTGCCATAAAATAGACATTTTCATAAGCTATACCAAGTTGTGTTGGGGTTCGCACTAAACGAGTTTGTGGATAGAAAAATAGACTGGTGCAAGCCGTGAATAATAATAATATACTTAAACAGAGAAATAGTAATCGTTGCATATTGTCAGATAAATAATTTAACATCAAAAAATTACCATAAATACCACTGCCAACTTAATTCAACTTGGGAAGTCGCCTGGTTATGATTAAAATAATGATAGCCCCATTGTAAACGTAGGCTACTGTTTTGACTTAACGTGAATCGCTGTTCTATACCCATTTCACGCACCGTTTGTGTATGCCCTAAACTAAAACGTTGTACCATCGTATAAATATGCCCTCGCCAACGCGAGCCAACATCGACAAACAATCCCAAACGACCACCTACTCCCAGGGCATAATCATGTTGCAATTTCCCGCCAATATCAAGACTACTTTCTAAAAAAGAATAGCCCAACACATTATCTAACCATTTATAACTGAATCCGACACCGCCATTGGTACGATAAACTAATGATCGTTTACCTTTATTTAATTGTCGGCGTAACCAGCCGGTATTAATTTTCCAACTAAGTGGTTGAAAAAAACGATCACGGGGAGTTAAGGACATAATATCAATAAGTTTTAAGCCCTCAAGTTTCAGTTTCAGATTTTGATGGCGTAGGGACAAGTCTAAAAAATTAATTTGTGCCCCTGGCGTATAACTTGCTTCTGGATCCAATAAATCATGGTAAGCAGGACGAAGCTGTAAGCTTTGGTAATGTTCTTCGCCATCATAACCTAAACCCATTGTTAAACGGAAACTGGTATGTCCTTGTTCCGGGGGCAGTGGCACCGGTAGGGCTGAAAAAGCAATGTTGGAAGGTAAATGGCTACGTGCAATTAATAATTTTCTTAAATGCTGCGCCCCCATTTTATTAGCTTGCTTGCCCTTATATTGATAGTATAAATAATCATAAGCCACTTCTAAGACTTTCGTGCGTGTCGTTAAATCAAGTGCGCTTAAATCTGTATGCTCTATTTCCCGGGTGGCTAATTTATAAACTAAATCCTGTTGTTTTGGGGAAAATTGATGTAAGCGATGATGTAAATGAGTGGTACTGGCAGGGCGAAAAATAGCTTTTTTCAGTATGCCAGGGACAGCAATCACTGCACGCACCGTATCTGCTGGAATAACCCAAGGTGGCAATTTATCACGCAAATGCAAAGTAGGGCGTGCTACTTCTAATAAAGAAAGTAAATGATAGGCACAATTTTCATCAAAAAAATAATATTCAAAATAAATATCATCCAATTCCCACACATGCCTGAGTAAACGATAAACTTCTGCCTGGCTAAAATTAAGTTGATATTCCCAAACATCCCTATGTTCTAAGTCGCTGTATTCTTTAACTTTTTTATAATAAGGTAAAATAGAAAACACCCCTGGATATCCCCCCATTGTACCTTTAAATGCAAATACAAGACCATTTTCCTCCTCAGTAGCGGCGGCATAATTAAGCGCATAAGCAAGTAAGCGTGTTTGCTCATTTTGATTAGCCTGATCAATACGCAATAACGTATGACCAAACATCGAAGAAGGATTATTTAAATAAGCGGCGGGAAAAATTAAACTTAACCCTGCAGGTTGTAGTTGTGCAAACCACTGTTCAAAATCTGGACAAGATTGAGGTGGCAAACGTACCGGATCAAAATTAAGTTGTTGCTTTAACCAATAATAACGGGCAATAAACGCACATTGGGGATGCTGTTGAGTCGTAGGGGCTGCAAACAAAGCTTTTAAAGTCGCTTCCAATTCAGCTTGTGGATTGGTTTTACCATTGAACGCGTTAAAAAATTTAGGATCATCAACTTCGCTCACATATCCCCCCCTACTTGGCTGATAATGTAATAAGATATGCCATTCTCTTTGTTGTGCTAATTTTTGAATATCGGCTTGCCCAAGCAAATATTGCAAATAAGCCCAATCCGCAGCATAAGGCACCTGGGGTATGACGAACAATAGCAAAAGAAGGAATTTTTTCAAGAGGGGCAAATATTTTTATTGACTATATTGAATTTAAACCTGACAGATTTCTAAACCTGTCAGGTTTGTTGCTTCCTGGCGTTCCTAACTGTAACTATAACGCTTCAGAATAGAATCTGCTTCCAACACATCGTTCAAATTCACCAATACATCTTCAGTGGTGACTTTTTCACTTGGAAAAATTTGGACAAAGTGAACCTTAGTGGCATTGAAAAACGCCGCTTTATCTTGCTCCTCGACTCCCATCAATGTAGCCAGGGAATTGAGCGTTTCACCTTCACCGGTTGCCATATCACGAGCCAATTTATCCAAGTTATCATTGGTAAACAGGGCAACTTTTTCAGGCAAAGAAACCACTCCTCCCGTTTTCGCACATCCTAAAGTACCGGTACTAATTCCAAAAGTTTGATTACCAGAAGTACCGTTAGTTGTCACCGCTAACACTTGCTTAACCAAACCAGATTCGCCCTCAAAAATCGTTGAACCCAAACCGCAACCCACATTATTCGGTGCAGCTATAGCAGACGCAATTGGTAAAGTAGAAGCCAGTAGAACAGCTTTAAAAATTATTTTTTTCATAATCACCCTTTATATATAGTTGTTTGAATGTATAAATGAAAACAAGACTGTATTTTATCAAAATTGGGTTATAACTTTTTAATGACTTAACTTATGCCTTGCCGAAGTCGTGCATTTTCATGCTGTGGCTATTAGTTACAAAAGATAAGCGTTTAATCTCAGTTTTTATCACAGCGACATGCTATCTAGAAATTGAGTACAAGTCAATATATTTAAATGCAATGTAAAGTCATTAAAAGTCAATCAATAAGTGATTATTAACAACACAATATTTTTAAATTTCCAAAGCACGGTTTAGAAACGTTTTCATTTTATCAATATAAAGCATAAAAATCAACCTCAACGAAAAGTGTTTGCTGCCCATCCAATAAATTAACAACAGCATCTCTACTTTTATTTAGCTCCGCCCCTGATTCTATTGCCGAACCAAAAACGAATGACAACCAAGAAGCTCCAAAAGGGGGTAATTTATTAATCGCATCACAGTATCTTTTGGTTCAATAGAGTCGATTGAGTAGCAAGCTTTAATGAGTTTTTCGGTAGAATTCAAAAATTTATCTCCACATTTAGTTTTTCGTCACACTGCATATGTCATTTCAGAATAAGGTAAGCTGTTAAAACATTGTTCACAACATACCTGCATAGAATGAGATAATTGATAGTGGGCAAAGGTTTGATATAGCTTTTCTATTATCTGTCTTTTCATTTTTTCAACACCATTCTAGCAAGCGTATGTGGTATTGTGTTATTTAGAAAATATTTGTTTATAATATACCAAACTATACATCCAACCAATAAACCATTTTATGAATTCAAGTAAACATACTACGTTGATACTTTTACTTTAAAACTCAACCCATTTTCCATTGATATTTATAACAACGCACTTTGGTTCTCCTGATTTCAAATGTTTGTTACATGCCGACAAAGCCGCTTTTTTGACTAATTCAGCACTTGTCCTATTACTTTTCCAAGCCTACCATATAATTCTAAAATTTTGTAAATTATGATTCTAATTATGATTTTTATGGAGACTAATTAACTTTCAGGTCATCCATTCATCCAATTGACGAGAAAAAATATGAATTGGTACGGTTTATACACTTTATTTGGCAAAGAAGTTTGGCGCTTCATGAAAGTTTTCAGCCAAACCATTATTACGCCAGTCATTACAGTATTATTATATTTACTGGTATTTTCTTCAATACTTTCTGAACGTGTTGAAGTTTATGAGAATATTAACTATACTACTTTTCTTGTCCCTGGCTTAATCATGATGTCCATTATTCAAAATGCCTTTGCTAATACTGCATCAAGTTTATTTCAGTCGAAAATGACCGGTAGTATCGTCCTTTTTCTACTTCCCCCTTTATCAAGTTGGGAATTTTACCTGGCTTATGTCGGAGCTTCTGTGTTACGTGGTTTATTAGTGGGATTAGGAGTATGGGTAGCCACATTGTTGTTTACAGTATTACCCATTCATAATATATGGATATTATTTATTTTTGCTATTTTAGGAAGTACCGTGTTAGGAACATTAGGTTTAATTGCAGCTCTGTGGGCGGATAAATGGGATCATATTTCAGCCTTTCAAAATTTTGCCATTTTGCCGCTTACTTTTTTAAGTGGCGTATTTTATCGAATAGATAGCCTACCTTATTTTTGGGAGCAAGCATCTTACTTTAATCCTTTCTTTTATATGATAGATGGATTTCGCTATGGTTTTTTTGGTTTATCGGAGATTAACATTGGCATCAGTTTAGCTATTGTCAGTTTATTTGTAGTCATTGTAACGATATTTAGTTTGTGGTTACTGCATATAGGTTATAAAATTCGACACTGATAATAATGGATAAATGCTTAATGGAATAAGATTTTCACCGCAAAAAGGTATTCATTTTGAAAAATATAGGCATTATTGTACTGAACTGGCAAGGATGGCAAGATACGCTTGTTTGTTTGGAATCATTAAAAGCCCTGATATATCCAGGAAATATATCTATCATTGTTTGTGATAACGCATCCTCGGATGATTCATATCCTCAGATTTTAAATTGGGCGCGACAACACTATTCAGAAATCGCCCTATTTTATCAAGAAAAAGAAAAATGCCTTTATGCAAAAGAACCTGGTGGAAATGAACTTGCCCCATTTCCCTTTATTCTGATTCAAACTGATAGCAATTTGGGTTTTGCCGGTGGGAATAATGTGGGCATCCGCTATGCGCTCACGACTCAAAAGTATGAATATCTTTGGTTACTCAATAACGATACAATAGTCGATGCCTATGCTCTATCTATTTTATATGAATATGCCATTACTCATCCTGGATTGGCTTTAATTGGCAGTACTATCATTGATTATGATCAACGGGATACCATACAATGTGCAGGTGGGTGTCATTATTCGCCATTATTAACGATTTTTAAACCGGTATTGGCGGGAAAAAAGCTTAATAAAATCACACAATATGAAAACCAGACGATTGATTATGTTTTTGGAGCGGCTATGTTTTTGCCCATAGCAGCTATACAAAAAGTCGGTTTATTAAATGAAGAATATTTTTTATTTTATGAAGAGCTTGACTATACCCAACGTTTAAAGCGGCAAGGTTATGATATAGGCTGGTGCAAAAATAGCTTTGTTTATCATAAAGGTAGTGCCAGTGTAGGTAATGTGCAAGAAGGTGATCGGAACAAACTGCGACGCGCAAATTATTATGAAAATTTAAGTACACTCAAATATACGGCTAATTTTTATCCCTATTTACTGCCACTGGTGATGGTGTTACGATTTGTGGGCAAATCATTAGCTTTGATTAAGCGGCGAGATTTTTATTTATTTGCACCTTTGTTTAAAGCTTATTGGGATTTTATAAAGCACCAACTAATTTCTAATGGATCAGTGAAAAACTAGAAATCACCATGCAATTTAAAACATCAACTGCGCCTTTTACTCATCAGGGTAACAGCGTGTCAAAAATCATGCGACAAGTGCTATATGCTTTGATACCTGGCATTGTTGTATATGTGTATTTTTTCGGTTGGGGTATTATAGTCAATATTTTATTAACCAGTGTGACGGCATTAATTTGTGAATCGCTCATGCTGATGCTACGCAAGCGCCCTCTGTACCCTTTTTTGAGTGATAATAGTGCATTACTGACAGCTTGGTTACTCGCATTGGCATTACCACCGTTATTACCCTGGTGGATAGCTGTATTAGGGACCGCATTTGGAATTATTTTTGCCAAGCATTTGTATGGTGGATTGGGATATAATCCATTCAATCCTGCTATGGCTGCTTATGCAATGCTATTAATTTCTTTTCCGATTGAAATGACTTTATGGCCAGCTGAAGCTTCGCTAAGTGGTCATTATCCTGGTTTATTCCATAGTTTTAGCATTATTTTTCTTGGACAACCTGTAGGGGGGTTAACGCTTGATGCGTTTAGTGGTGCTACGCCATTGGATGCGATGAAAACGGGATTGATACAATTTCATACAATTGAAGAAATTAAGCACAATCCTTTATTTGGTGTTTACGGTGCGAAAGGATGGGAATGGATAAGCGGTGCCTTTTTTTTAGGGGGTTGTTGGTTAATTTATAAACGAGTGATTACTTGGCATATTCCTTTTGCGCTATTAGGGAGCCTTTTTTTCATATCAAGCTTATTTTTTTTATTAGATCCGGATATCCATCCTTCCGCTCTATTTCATATCGTCAGTGGTGCATCCATGTTAGGTGCATTTTTTATTGCTACCGATCCGGTGACAGCGGCTAGTTCAAGCAAAGGTTGCTTATATTATGGTGCGGGTATTGGCATTTTAATTTATGTTATTCGTACTTGGGGAAGTTATCCGGATGGGACCGCTTTTGCGGTTTTATTAATGAATATGGCTGTACCGATTATTGATTACTACACTCAACCTCGTGCATTTGGACATTAGTCAGTTATCATGTTAATAAAAAGAATGCTCCATGCTGCCCTTTTACTGACTTTTTTTGCGGTACTTAGTGGGGTGCTAGTTGCAGTCAGTTTTCAAATGACCTATCAGCAAATTAAAGCCAATGAACGGGCATATTTATTGCGTACTTTAAACGTACTTATTCCCTACCAACAATACGATAATGATTTATTCACGGATATTCGTGAGGTGCAAAATGAAGCCTTATTGGGGACAGATGAACCGGTTATGATTTATCGCGCTCGTCAGGCAGGGCAACCGATAGCTGCTGTCCTAACTCCAGTCGCACCTGATGGTTATAATGGACATATTCGTTTATTAGTCGGTATTAACTATGAAGGTATATTAATAGGGGTGCGCGTACTGTCTCATAAAGAAACGCCAGGCTTGGGCGATAACATAGATATGCGTCGCTCTAATTGGATTTTAGGTTTTAATGGGCGTTCTTTGATTCATCCTGATGAATCCGGCTGGAAAGTTAAACGGGATGGGGGCATATTTGACCAATTTACCAGTGCAACTATAACAGCACGCGCCGTTGTTAAAGCACTACATAATACCTTGCTTTTTTTTAAGCAATCTCGTGATGAAATATTTGCTGATTAATGGTTAATACAAAATCAAGAAATCCGATTTTTTAAAAAATCGGATTTCTACAAAATTGTAGTTATCGTATCTGACTTGGATTGCTTGAGCCATAGTATTGCAAAGGTATTACCACCACTTCGCCATTTCCTGCCACTTGTAGCTCAAATACGGTCCAAATATCCATAGGCGAACCAGCAAAATCGCCCTGGGGTGGCATGAACAGTCGATCCGGTCTATCCCCGATTTTTAATCGCACAGTGGCACCTGAATCACAAATACACCCACTGCCATTGAAGTGGTGTACGGTGAAGCGATAAATTCCCTCTCTTAAACGCTCTTCGCCATATGGCGGAAAAATGTTCACCATTTCCGGTTTCGTATTGCTAAATTCTCCTGTATCAAGGATAGCTATCTCATTGTTTTTATTAGCAAAATAAATATGAAACCGATCTGGTTCATTATTATAAGAACCAGGAAGCCCCCAATCAGGACCCGTTAAATGTCCATCCAAGTCGTGTGGATTTTCACCCCAATCAAGTAAAATATTTATCATCTGCTGTGGAGGTGGTATAATATATTCCCATCTGGCTTCTAGTTTTAATGTCTCAAGATTAAACTCGAAAGCAAGATTGAAATGAGTCGTGATAATTTCACGGGTATTTTCAACTATTACCTCCTTATGGTGGCGGATATTATGCAGTTGCAGCCAATGACTTTCTTCATTAACGATACCAAGAATTTGGGTTTCGCTAAAATCTAATAAACTACCTTGACAAAACGGTTCAAACATGGGAAAAAATTCCACCGTGCCAGACAAACGATAGCGAATGATAACCAGAGATTCCTCTCCATCAGAGAAACATGCTTTAAAAATAACATCAAAAGGGACTTGTTGCCACATAGTCGGTTTATTTGAAGCAAAGGGAGCTTTAATCTGAGTAGCAATAAGAACATGATTAATTTGCACTTGATCTTTAAGCAATAGCCCATTTTCATCGACAAGACCACCAAAGCCTTGGCTTTGGCTAAAATCGACGATAGCTGGCATCTCTTGCGCGTAAGTCAAACCGCTCAGTAATAAAAAAAAGATCAAGCAACCTTTGTTAAAATGATATTTATAATTCATAGATAAGTCTCCTTAAAAATATATTTACCCTTATTATATAATATATAGACGAATTTATCTGAAATAGCAAGTTGAATTTGTACAAATTTTTTAATATTTTGAAGGAATAAAAAATACAATAGGAGTGAAAAATACGATTTCTTAAAGAAATAGTATTTTTAGAAAAGTTAAAAACAATTCATAATTACTTCGGAACGAAGTTTCACAATTCACAATTAGTTAAGATGAAAAAAAATATTTTACGCATCGCTACCCGAAAAAGCCCTCTTGCCTTATGGCAAACCAATCATGTTCGCGATACATTAACTCGTCTCCATCCGGCACTTCAAATTGAGCTAGTGGAAATGACCACTCAAGGTGATAAAATCCTGGACACGCCACTGGCAAAAATTGGCGGAAAAGGTTTATTTGTCAAAGAGTTAGAAAATGGTTTGCAAGAAGGACGGGCTGATATTGCGGTCCATTCTATGAAAGATGTACCGGTTGAATTGCCCGAAAATTTAGCCATATCTGTGATTATGCGCCGTGAAGAACCTTACGATGCTTATGTTTCAAATAATTACCCCAATTTATCTGCTTTGCCTAAAGGGGCGATAGTGGGTACTTCTAGTTTACGCAGGCAATGTCAATTATTAGCTCATCGCCCTGATTTGCAAATTCGTTCTTTACGGGGTAATGTTGGGACCCGTTTAAATAAATTAGATAACCGAGAATATGACGCGATTGTTTTAGCCGCTGCCGGATTAATGCGACTGGGTATGGCAGAACGTATTCGTGAAATTTTAAAAGCAGATGTGATGTTGCCGGCTATTGCTCAAGGTGCTATTGGCATTGAATCCAGGCAAGATGATGTTGAAACGCTTGAATTAATCATGCCACTCAATGATATTCCGACACAACGACGAGTTGCAGCGGAACGCGCTTTAAATGCATGTTTAGATGGAGGTTGTCAAGTACCTATTGCGGGGTTTGCACAAATAGACTCTCATGGCTTAGAATTACAAGGATTAGTAGGTGATCTTGAAGGTAAACAAATGCTGCGTTCTAGCATTCGTGGTTCGATTGATTTAGCTGAAGTCTTAGGCAATACCTTAGGAAAAGAGTTATTAGCACAAGGTGCAGAACGAATACTGGAACAAGTGAAGAACGAAATTAAATAAGTTTTAGTCTGCCGTTTCCTATAGTACATACTAGAATTGTTCACAGACAATGATGAATCTTTCAGGAATCAAAATATTAGTAACCAGGCCTGCCCATCAATCCGAGCATTTATGTCAACTCATAGCCAACGAAGGTGGAAAGGCAATACGCTTACCCGTAATAGAAATTGTCGAAATAAAACCTAATCGAGCTTTACTTGATTGTTGTACTCATTTAGATGACTTAGACATAGCTATTTTTATCAGTGCCAATGCCGTTGAAAAAGCATTACCCACATTATTAGCATCAGGAAAATTGCCGTCAAAACTTCAATTGATAGCCGTTGGTAAACGTACTGCTGAAACACTTAAAGCCTTGAAATTAACGGCACTTTGCCCCGCACCGCCCTTTAACAGTGAAGCGATGCTAGAAATGCAACTATTACAAACTGTAATGGTACAGGGCAAAAACCTAGTAATATTTCGTGGCGAAAACGGACGTGAATTGTTGGCTGAAACTTTACGAAAACGCGGTGCGACCGTGAATTATGTCAACGTTTATCGACGTACTCAACCCCCTGTTCCAGCCTGGATAACTGATGTACAAGTCGATATGATTACCATCACCAGTGTAGAAGGATTACACAACTTATTGGCTATGCTGTCAATCCAAACGTGGGTACGCCATACGCCATTTATCGTCATGAGTCAACGCATACGCGCAGAAGCCAAAAAGTTAGGGGTGCAAGCACCCATTTTTGTGTCCAAGATGGCTAACGATGAAGGGCTATTAAGTGCGATACAACAAGCTGTTTTTCCCAGTTGACTGTTTTGAAAACATTCTTGTAATGAGATATACTTGATAATTAGTATCCATTCGGAAACACGCCCAAAGCTAAAGCTTTGGACGGAAAAATACCCATTGTTTGGAATCCAAAGTGAATAGACACAGGTTCCACCTGTGGTCACTTTTGATAACTGATAACTAATAACTGATAACTGATACATGCAATTATTTGCTTTTGGTCTCAATCATAACACCGCCCCAATTGAAATACGTGAACAGGTCAATTTTTCGCCAAAAAGGCTGAAACAGGCTTTACATGAACTGATTGAACGTGAATTAGCACAAGAAGTTGTGATTCTATCGACTTGTAATCGCACCGAATTATATTGTGGATTAGAAGCTGATACGATGCCAGCTATTATTAATTGGCTGAGTCACTACCATAATATTGCCAGTCAATTGCTACAGGCACATTTATATACTCATTCACAAGCGGATGCTGTCGGTCATTTGTTCCGAGTGGCTTGTGGTTTAGATTCAATGATTTTGGGTGAACCACAAATTTTAGGGCAAATTAAATCAGCCTACAGCATTGCTCGTAAAATGGGTAGTTCAAGTCAGTTGTTGAATAAATTATTTGAGCATAGTTTTTCGGTGGCAAAACAAGTGCGTACTGATACTGCGATTGGTTCAAGTCCGGTATCAGTTGCATTTGCTGCGGTGCGATTAGCACAACAGATTTTTGGGGATTTAAGTGGTCATACTGCCCTGCTCATAGGTGCCGGGGAAACGGTTGAATTAGCGGCACGACATTTATATGAAAACCAGTTAGGTCGAATGATTGTTGCTAATCGTACTATAGAACGCGCTCGTCAATTGGCAAAAGAATTTGGTGGTTATGCGATTACCTTAGAAGAAATTCCCATTCATCTGGCAGAAGTCGATGTCGTGATTTCATCTACAGCGAGTACCACCCCTATTTTGAGTCGGGCGGATGTGACACATGCTATTAAAATTCGTAAACATCGCCCGATGTTTATGGTAGATATTGCGGTCCCACGCGATATTGATCCGACGGTATCCGAGTTGGAAGATATTTATTTATACAGTGTTGATGATTTAAACGAAGTCATACAAGATAATTTACGCTCCCGTGAACAAGCCGCTTTGAAAGCGGAAGAAATTATTGAGTCCCAAATTACGCATTTTATGGGCTGGTGGAATTCCCTAGATGTGGTGGAAACTATTTGCCTTATGCGCGACTGTGCACAGACGGCACGTCATAGAATTGTGATGGAAGCTAAGCGTATGATTGATAATGGAAAATCGCCTTATGATGCGATTGATTATTTAGCCCATACTTTAACAAATAATCTGATGCACTCTCCCTGCGCCCAATTACGTCAAGCGGGTTATGATGGGCGAGATGATTTGGTAAGTGCGGCACAACGGCTGTTTAACTTAACAGACAAATAAGTATATATAGATGTTCAAAAAAATAAATTCTTATTCACCTGCGGGCTTGAAAAAAACGTCGGTGGATAAAATGTTAAAATTCCCAATTCCCAATAATGATGAAAGACTCAATTCGTACCAAATTAGAAAATTTAATTGATCGTTTACAAGAATTAGATGCCCTACTGGCAGATCCTGGTGTCATTACTAATCAAAACCAATTTCGCGATTTATCTAAGGAATACGCTGAAATCCAGCCAGTCGTAGAATGCTTCCAACAATACCGTCAAAATAGGGAAACGATGGAAGGTGCTAAAGAAATGCTGCGTGATGAAGATGCAGAAATACGCGCCCTCGCTGAAGAAGAATTGCTCCAAGCCCAAGCCGAAGATGACCGTTTAGAAAATGAACTACAATGCCGATTACTTCCCAAAGATCCTGATGATAATCATAATACCTTTTTAGAAGTTCGCGCCGGTACTGGAGGCGATGAAGCTGCCCTATTTGCAGGCGATTTAATGCGAATGTATAGCCGCTATGCCGATAATCAAGGATGGCACATAGATATTGTCAATCAAAACGAAGGAGAACATGGGGGATTTAAAGAAATAATTTTGCGTATTAGTGGGCAAGGTGTGTATTCCCAATTGAAATTTGAATCAGGTGGACATCGGGTCCAGCGCGTTCCTGAAACGGAGGCGCAAGGGCGTATTCATACCTCAGCTTGCACCGTCGCTATCATGCCTGAAATTGAGACGGTTGATGAAATTGCAGTAAATAAGGTGGATATCAGGGAAGATACTTACCGTGCTTCCGGCAGTGGGGGGCAACATATCAATAAAACCGATTCTGCTATTCGCCTCACCCATTTACCGACAGGCATTGTGGTGGAATGTCAAGATGAACGTTCCCAACATAAAAACCGCGCCCGTGCTATGTCCCTATTACAATCGCGCCTGTTACAAATTGAACGTGATCGTCAACAAGCGGAACAATCAGAAAAACGGCGTAATTTAGTTGGCAGTGGGGATCGCTCTGAACGCATTCGCACCTATAATTACCCCCAAGGACGAATCACAGATCATCGTATTAATTTAACGCTGTATAAATTAAGCGATATTTTAGAAGGTAAATTAAACGATTTAATTGAGCCACTCAAACGGGAGCATCAAATGGATCTATTGGCGAGTATGGGGGAATAAATGGTTTTGTAAATGGGGCGCAAACCTGTCAGGTATCCAAAACCTGACAGGTTTATAATATTTTAAAGTATTAAAGTATTTTTGAAGTTAATAATGACTATCTTATTAGGATAATTTTATGACTAAAGCTATGAAAAAGCCATTTTACTATTTGCTGATATTGCTATTAGCGGGATTAATATTTAAGGAAGCTGCCATGGCAGCACCGAGAATTATTGGGGGGGAAGAAGCGATACGAGGTGAACAACCTTGGATGGTTGCTCTGGTTTTTAAAGATGAAAGCGTTGAAGCTTCTTTGGAAGTTTCGTTCTTTGATCTGTTTTTTTGCGGTGGCTCATTAATTCATCCTGAATGGGTGTTGACAGCGGCTCATTGTGTTGTTGAACCCAACTCAAAAGAAACCTTTGATGTGGTGCTAGGTGCACATAGCCTTATTTCTGGTGAAGGGGAACGCATTTCCGTCAGCGAAGTTGTGGTACACCCAGACTACAATCCCGAAACGTATGATTCGGATATTGCGCTTGTGCGACTTTCAAAACCAGCGACACAAACGCCTATCAAACTGGTTGTTCCAAACACAGCTATTTCTGAGGGAAACCTTGCCAGAGCAATGGGGTGGGGTAATACATTTAATTTACCCATCACAACCTGGACTCATGATTTTTGGCTTATTCTTAAACCTGAGTTAGAAGCTTTATATGCCGACATCTATCCTGAATTCGCTTTTGCATACTGTACAGATAATTTGGAATGTTTTATGGCAGGGCTAGAAGAAACACTTTCCCCTATTTTGGAAGATGCTTTCAATAACATTTCTGACAATTTGCCGGTCCCTTATGATATTTACCCCACTAAATTACAGCGAGTCGAAGTCCCCATTGTTTCCAATGAAACCTGTCAAACGACTATGGATGCCTTTGATGAAAACATCACTGAAAATATGTTATGTGCCGGCTCCCAAGAAAGAAGAAAGGATGCTTGTTTTGGAGATAGCGGTGGTCCTTTACTGATACATGACGGCGAACAATGGACGCAAATAGGTGTTGTCAGTTTCGGTATTGATTGTGCTATGCCTAATCAATATGGTGTGTATGCACGAATATCAGCCTTTCTGGATTTCATTGATACGACAATGAAGACTAAAAATTTTATGGCTCAATGTCCTGAAATAGCCCCCGAGGTGAGTCGTGAAGTGACTCCCGTGAGTCAAGGTGGTGCAAAAGTCTCAATTTCTTGGTCAAGTGTGGCAACGGCGACGAATTACCGGTTATTTTATGCGCCCTATCCAGCCGGTACACCAGTGCAAAACATGGAATTGGGTAGTGAACTTAAAGTTGAAGCTGACTTAGAGAGTGGTAATAATGTCTATATTGCTATCCAGGCTTACAATGAAATATGTAGTGGACCCTTGTCTACTTTGAAGTCTATTATTGTTCCTTAATACAAAAAAGGGCAACCATAAAGGATTGCCCCTACAAGAGATTTATAGCAGTATAATAGTTTCGGAAGTCATTAAAGCCTCATTCCTTTGACGAAAGCATTTTCTGAAAGAGATTAAATATGCCAGCGCGAGATCTTTATCATAACCAACTTAAAAATGCCCTGATTAAAGATGGATGGATTATTACAAATGATCCATTACGATTAAGATGGGGAAGCAAAGATATGTATGTTGACTTGGGCGCAGAACAAATATTGACCGCCGAAAAAGGGACAAAAAAAATAGCTGTAGAACTTAAAACTTTTGGTGGTGTTTCAGAAGTCAATGAGATTGAAAATACAATTGGACAATATGTGGTCTATCGTTCTGTGATGATAAGAACTGAGCAGGATAGAAGCTTATATCTTGCGGTTCACAAAGAAATTTTTACTGATATTTTTGAAGAACCACTTGGTCGTATTTTAATTGAAGATTATCAGATACGACTCATTGTGTTTGATTTTCAAACAGAGGAAATTGTCAAATGGATACCTTAAACCACTACCGTCACCTCATTCAAAAAATATTAACGGAACAAACTAAAATTCCTTATGCACACGGGGAAATACAATTTGAAACGGTTTTTGACTTAAAATCGGATCGCTATTTACTCTTGATTTTGGGACGAGATCATGAACAACGCCGTGTTCATGGCTGTTTAGTGCATATTGATCTGATCAAAGATAAGTTTTGGATTCAACGTGATGGGACAGAAAAGGGTATTGCGAATGAACTCATTAGTGTTGGCGTACCGAAAAGCCAAATTGTGTTAGGGTTTCGATCTTTAGAAATGAGAAGGGTGAGCGAGTTTGCAGTTACATAAGTATTTCATTTTTATCCAGGATATTATAAGAAATCCGATTTTTCAAAAAAATCGGATTTCTTGCACACAATTACCAAATTACCAACTTGGTAATTGAATAACCAAAATACCTATTTTCTTATCACCTTCATAGATGGATGTTCCTACAAATTCTGCATTATCTCCAAAAGAAGGAAAATAGGGGGCATTTTTACCCGTTTTGGCAACACCTTTATCAGCTTCTTTCAAAGACTTGAACAGGTGTCCTAAAGGACTATCGGCATAAGCCCCATTAACCAGATTAGTGGCAAATTCAATTTCCTTAAAAACAGTATAGACAACATGCCCCTCTAAATCAATGAGGGATAAATCATATAATTCATGTTTGTCTACCTCATTACGGAATGTGGGGTTGTGTTGTGCATGTACCTTGGACCATTTGGATTTGTCTTTGGCATCATCAAGTTCCTGCTTTTCTCGCATTGGGCTTTTATTAGCAGAGATATAGTAATACTGAAGGGCGATAGCATTGTCATCTAATGACTTTGCCTTGGTCAAATCAGGTGCCTCGCCAGTAGTGTTCTCATACTCAGTTGCGAATGGCACGTCATAATAGGAGAACACAGACTGTTTCATATCTGCAACGCTATCTGAACTATTATCAGATTGAAATTGACCAAAGCTCCCTGATAAATCTTTCATCGCCGTTATGACATCTGCCCTTTGTGCCATTCCCAGCACCAGTTCTTCAGCCCAACTTTGCAATTGTACGATCACAGTACCCACCCTGTTATCACCATCATAAAGGGGCGCACCGACAAAATTGGTATTCTTCATATAGGAAGGAAAATAGGTGCTATTTTCACCTGTTGAAACGAAGCCTTTTGGGGCTTTTTTCATCGAATCGAATGTACCCCCCAAACCACTCAGGGCATAAGGTCCGTTGACTAAGCTAGTGGCAAAGTCAATTTCCTTAAAAACGGTATAGACAACATTACCCTTCAAATCAACCAGGAAAAGATCATATAAATTTTGACCTTTTACATAATCACGAAACTTTGAGTGATATATTGCATGGGCAGCGGACCATTTGGATTTATCAGCGGCACGATCCAGCTTGTTTTTTTCTCCCAATAAGTTCTTATTGGTGGAAATATAGTGATATTGAAAGGCGATAGTATCATCACCCAATGATTTCGCCATTTTCAAATCCGGTGCGTTGCCGGTGATTTTCTGATATTCAGGCGCAAACTCATTATCGTAATAAGAAAACACTGAAGTTTTCAATTCATCAACGGATTCCAAACCGTTATCAGCGCGAAATTGACCAAAAGTCTCGCTAAATGCCTTCATAGCGGCAATAACATCAGCTTCTTGCGCCAATGCTTGCAAGTTTTTTTCTTGAGTCTCAAAAGCATAAGCCCAAACTAAGCTTACGGTTAGGAGCATGAGGCTTAAAACAAGTTTTTTCATAAAAATACTCTCCATTAGGATAATGCGAATTGATGGAATATAAAAAAATCAAATTCTTTATAGGGTTCTACAGTAGGGCAGACCGACGTGTCTGCCCTTGTGAACGGATTAACTGTCTTTACTTTGAAGCGACAGCCTTAATCACTTTTTGCAAATTGTTAACCACTAAAAGCATTTGGGCAAACACCTCCTTAGTTTTCACGCGCCCCGGTGTCGACTGATCACCGCGTGGTAATTCAATTTTCAGATGGACTTTAATCCGGACCATTTCAGCCAATAGCATGTTGGTCATATCATAAATGTCCGATGGGGTAATACGTACCAAGGTGATGTTGGGCACATTAGTTGCTACCATTTCGTCCAGTCGCAGTTCTAAATTACGCACCTTGTACAGCGCACGAAGAGCTTGCTGACCGACATGCCTAAGTCTTTTACGTCCTTTGATTTTCGGTGATTCTAGATCAAGCGTTACACCCAATTTAGTGGCAATTAAACCCAACTCTTCATGCAGATATCGAATATTGCGATAAACATCCTTGGCTTTAATAGGTGGTGTTAAACCGTCTAACATGTAAGAAGCCACCCACAGATTTTCATAAACCTGAGAAGGCATTTTAGCCCCGACGAACTCTGCCTCTTCGATTTTATCATCGACGTATAGTTGCTCCTTCATGCTTCGCAACTGTAGCAGGATTTTTTCAGCCAATTCAAACGTATCGCTTGGGGCGACCTCTCTCAAAGGTATTTCACCTACTTCACTAGGAATCATACCCAATTTACGTTGTGCTTTGGAAATTTTTTCTAAAACTTCCAATCCTTTACTGTAAACATGGATAGGCGATTTACCCCATTGTGGATCAGGCTCAGTTGGTTCATCGTACACCCCAATAGCCTCACGCAAAATATCAATTTCTGAAACGATATTTTCCGTGATTTGATAAACATGGCTGGAAGATTTATCAGCAGCCGTTACCGTGACAACCGGTACAAATAGCAATGCGGGTAGTAATACCCGTAATGCGACAAATTTACATAAGGTTTTTGACATAGTCACTCCTAATTGTGTTGAAAAAAAGCTTAACAAAAAATAGAAAAGCGGTCTTTAAGTCCTTTGACTTTAAAAACTAGAATATCAAGTTATACTAAACTAAAATTTCCAGATACAATTATCACATAAAAATAACATTTTAGAAAGCCAGTTTTTTGAAAAAACTTGGTTTCTGCCGTAAAATAAAAATAAAACAATACCTCCTAAAGTTTTGAATTTTAACCAATGGTAGGTAAGGTAAAGTAAAAAGTACTTCCTCGCCCAATAAAAGTTTCTACACCTACCTGCCCTCCACATTTTTTAATTAGCAATTGTACAATTGCTAATTTTAAAGCATAGCTTTTTTCAATCGTGTTTACCTGACCAACCTGGCTCAAAGGAACAAACAATTCATTTTTTTGTTCGCTGGTGAACCCGGTGCCATAATCACGTACCCAAAAACTTATGTAATCGTTTTCAACAGGCGTTGCTCCCAACTCGACTTTGGGCTCAGTCCCCCCATATTCTAAGGCATGACTAATGTAAATCTCCCACACTTTTTCAAGCCAAGGCGAATAACCCCAAACAATTGGCCAGGTTGCTGGTACAATAATTTTGCCATGAGATTTTTTAACCAAAGATGACACCTGATGTCGTGCTTGAGCAATAACAGTTACCATATCAGGTGCCTCCATGACCACTTCTTTGGTGCGTACATTGGCTAACAACACCATATCATCAACCACATCAACCATTTTTTGTCTGGATTCTTCAATTTCTTGTAAAAATCCGAGTGGCTCTTGATTTGGCAAGTTTGCCAGTTCTTTTATCAGTACATTAGCAAAACCAGCTTGTCTGACTAAGGGCTTTTTTAAATCGCTAACCACGATCTGAGCATAGGCACCCAGTTCCAAGTTTTGTTCTTGCAACTCCCGATTTTTTTGTTCAAGAGCCGCACTTTGTTGTTTAAGAATTTTTTGTAGATTCCTTACCGTCAAATGTGCATTAATGCGAGCTAATGCCTCTTTATTTTGAATGGGTTTGGTAATGTAGTCAATGGCACCGACTTCAAAAGCTTTGACCTTGTCCTCGGTATTATTCAAGGAAGTCATAAAAATCACGGGGATATCACTGGTTTCCAAGTTAGCTTTTAAGCGGCGGCAGGTTTCAAATCCGTTCAGCTTCGGCATCATTACGTCCATTAAGATGATATCCGGTCTGAGATTGTTGATTTCAATCAAAGCTTCCTCGCCATCTTTGGCAACCTGCATATAGTACTGATCTTCCAAATAGCTCATCAATAGACTCAAATTAACCGGTTCGTCATCTACAATGAGTATGGTATTTTGTTTTGATTTCATCATATCCTTTTAAGTTATCAGTTAAGTGTTGTCAGTTATCAGTTAATTAATGCCAATAATTAATGCCAAATTTTTTTCAAACGTTGTTGCAAAAAATTTAGTTTACCTTTAAGCATAGCCACTTTTCCTTTTGACTCAGGCGTGTCTTCAGGTGGTTTTTCAATATACTGTTGACTAACCAATTGTGAAGGCTCATGACGAAATTGGGCATAGCGTTTGAGTGCTGCGTTGATACTAAATTCAAGTAAATGGCTTTCTACGGGTTTAGGCAAATAACGAAAAATTTGCCCTTCATTAACCAAACGAACAACTAAGTGTGCATCAGCTTGAGTAGTCAGTACCACCACAACTGTTAACGGATAAGTTTCTTTTAACACATGAATAAGGCTACTCATTTCTTCACCTTTCACCATCGTATCTGTAATAAGAATTGCAATATCCTGTTCTTCCATAATGCTTAACGCCTCTGTCAGACAGCTAGCACAAAAAACATTATGCTGATGTCCCATGAAATGATGAACTTTTGCACAAATATCCAGATCATCATCAACGACTAATAAGCCGAACTGAGTGGGTTGTTCAGAAGATGATTGTAAGTTCTCTATATTCACGCTTCCTGTCTGCTTTAACGAAATTTGAGCAGCCGCTTCAATAGTCTTTTTAAGTCGCTCATTATTCCATGGTTTTTCAATAAAACGGAAAATTTCACCTGTATTGACAGATTCAACAACTGCAGAGAGATCAGCATAACCTGTCAGCAAAATACGCACGGTGTTAGGTGACTTTTCTTTGACCAATTTTAACAACTGAATACCCTGCATTTCCGGCATACGTTGGTCACTAACAATGATTTGAATCAAATTCTTATTAATAATTTCAAGCGCAAGGGGACCACTGACAGCTGTAAAAACGCCATATTGCTTTTTGAACATCGCTTTTAAGGGAATGAGAATTTGTTTTTCATCATCTACAAATAAGATGTTTAACTTTTCCGTCATAATAATTTACCCATTTCTACAAATACTTTTTTTGACTTACGCTCAAATACTATTTCTTGAAGAAATAGTATTTGTTGCCGGTTACTATTTACGAAGCACGCTCAGTTGGAATAAAAGGAAAAGAAATCGTAAAGCAAGTTCCTTGCCCAACTTGTGATTCAACTTTTAATTCACCTTTATGCTCTTTAATAATCTTGTGAACAATGGCAAGCCCTAACCCTGTCCCTTTGCCACTCCTTTTAGTTGTGAAAAAAGGTTCAAAAATACGGGCTAAATGTTCATCGGAAATACCATTGCCATCATCTTTAATGAGTACTTCCACAGATTGCCCCATTACTTGTGTTGTCAGTTCAATAATTCCACTGTCTTTCGCAGATTCAACGGCATGAATAGCATTCACCAACAAATTTAAAAAGACTTGGTTGATCTGGGCTGGTGAACACATAATATGTGGCACCTCTCCATAATGCTTGACAATTTGTATTTTGTCAGTGAGCATGTGGTTAATGATTGTCAAAGCCTCATCCAGACCTTGATTAACATCATGTTTAGCTGCCACTGCTCTATCTAACCGACTGAAATTTTTCAAATTTTTGACTAAATTAGAAATTTTATCCAGACCACTCAGACCATTATCTAATAATAATTGAGCTTCTTCCAGCGTTTCATCTTCTTCCAAAGAACGGAGCAGGTCTATAGCAGTGTCTAATTGTTCTTTAGTCGTATGCGTATGACCATTCAATTTAAGCTGGCTACCTAACTTTTCATAAGCGTCAAGTACCTCTATTATGTCAGTAATATGACTTTTAGTCAACTCAACACTACTCCTAACATAAGCCAAGGGTGTATTAATTTCATGCACAATCCCTGCAACCATTTGTCCAATAGAAGCCATTTTTTCGGATTGAATTAGATGAGCTTCTGATTCTTCCAATTCGTTTGTGCGTTCAGCAACCAAACGTTCAATACGGGCAGTGCGCCCCATCAACATTAACAGGTAAGCTACCAATAATAAGCTGAGTACCGAACCGGCGGCGAGTACCCCCCAGGCACTTTGTGCTATGCTAAATTTCGTATTGGGTGTCAATACAATTGACCAAGTTTGTCCTGCAATTGTTAAATCATTAACGAAAGGGTGTTGTGATTTTTCAATGGGTAGTGACACCCAATATTGGATAGTTTGCCAAATATAGTCCAAAAAATTCTTGGGGGTGTCTATAGAACTTTCAGGTAGCGATACTTTGTTCACCCTCAAATTTTCGATACCGGTTTGGGTATCTGTAATTTGTAAAGTGAAATTTTTGGCAATTAACTCCCCAAGTGCTTGGTTGATAATGTAATGTAAATCCACGATGACAAAAATAAAACCGCGTAAATTAGCACGACGTATCGCCAATTTATTAGGTAAACCGGCGTGATAAACCGGTTGAAAGATACCCATTTGAAAATCTTTTCCTTTTGCAAGAAAAGATGGAAAGGCTTTCGTGACAACCGACACTCCCTTATCGCGCCCCTGTTCCATTGCCTTTAAGCAATCTGTTTGGCTACCCATGTCTAATCCAAGATGGGGAGCTAATTCTTCATAAGGTTCCCCATAATTTAATGGAAAGTATCGTTCACGTTGTCGCAACATTGGAACCATTTCACCCTTGTCTGATAACTCGGTTAGGGTGAAATCGTTAAAACCCGCTTGTCTACGCATGGTCATTATAAACATTCTTTTTTCCGCCTCTAATACTTGAGGTACCCAAGCTACGCTTACTATGCCAGGACGACCTTCACGCATTTCTTCAGCATATTGTTTAAAGCCTTCTTGTCTGATCAAAGCAGAAGCACCAATATAAGCCCCCAGGGCTTGAATAGATTCCCGCGTCAAATCAAGACCGCGTTGTAAATTTGCCATTTGACTACGGATTAAACGTTCAGTTTCAGTTTCTATGCGCCGTGTTTCAAAGGTCTGTGTCGCTTTAAATGCCACTATTGTTAGCACGAAACATAAGCAAAAAATCACGCCTGCTAATCCATAACGCAACCATGAATGTTTTGAGGATAATTGTTTAGTTTGCATAAGATGAATTTTCCAAAATACTATAAGGTATAAAAGAAATGCCTTTTTTTGAAAAAAGGGTATTTCTGCCTGTTTTCCTACAAATCATTATATCATATAGGTTGCACAGTTAATTAACTCCTTTATGGTTGCCCTTAATTTAATGGCATTGATTCTACCACATGACGACTGCTAATCCTAATAACGCAATCCCTGTTGGCCATTTCCAAATCCAGCGAATAACATCATCAGTGCGATAGCGACCAAATACATTAGTAATAGAAACCGCAAGCAGTACAACCGCAAAAACTTTAGGCAAAAAAGTTAACCAGTTTTCGCCCCCACCCAGGAAGAGTGTCGTATATAAAACCCCCACAGTATAGAGTTGAAAGCATTGCATGACAAACAAGGCACCCATATATTTGCCACTCATTTCAACCATTGGTCCAGTTGCGATTTCGGCTGGGGCGACATAAATTTCAAAAGGCTCCTTGCCCAGCATGGCATACATAGAGATCAGCCCGGCGATAGCTAATAAGGGCATACTGAATAATCCCCAGGTTGCCGGACCACCTTGTTGTTGAATTTCAATGATTTGGACTAAGTTAGTCGATTCATAACTGATAGCTGCACCTGCTACTACAATAATAAAGGGTACATCATAAGCCAGCATAGATGACAATGCCCTGGAAATACCTATCGAACCATTCGGATTGGCACATTGCCCTACACCTAATGCCATACCTAACATAGGTACCATTAATAAGTACATTAAAACAATTAAATCAGCATGATTCGCCAAACCATCCATACCTGGGACAGGCAAAAATATTTCCGACGCGATGTAACCCCCTAACAACATCATAATTGCGACATCATGCATATAACCATGCGAAATTTGTGTCTTTTTCGCATAAAGCTTAATGATGTCATACACGGGCTGCAAAAAAGGGGGACCAATACGGCGCTCAACTTTCGCTCGAACTCGGCGCATCATCAAAACCAGTAATAGCCCTACTAAAAAAGCAACGAGGGGCATGAAAACCATTTCGAGTAATAATTCAGTTAAATTTATCATGGTGAATTGTGAATTAAAAAGTTAGAAAAGTTATAACCATTCCTTATGGTATTTTCAATTTGATTAGTATATCATAAAAAATTATCACTTTTTAAATGTTATTATTATAAGTAGATACGTAGAAATCTTTTAACATTTTGAAGGCGTAAAAAATACTATTTCTTTAAGAAATAGTATTTTTTTAAAAGTTAAAATACTTTTTCGTACCTACATAAAATAATACCTTTTATCCTTAATGATTAACGAAATAATCGAATAATTGATTGTTGAGACGAGGAAACCAATGTATAATATTTATAGAACTCATGTTGATGAACTAGATATACGTTTCATTAATGCGTTGAAAGCACAATTTGCACATAAAAAACTTGAAATCACAGTTTGTGAAATGGCTCAAGTTGAAGAAGACGAAACGAATTATTTGCGTTCTTCACCGGCTAATCATGCACATCTATTAAAAGCAATAGATAATATTGCCCATCATCGGAACCTTGTGACCGTTAATTTAGATGAATTTCTGTCATGAAAAAAATTATTTTTGAAGAAAATGCCTTTCAAGATTTTAACGAATGGGCAACTGAGAATAAAAAATTATATCGACGGATTGTTAACTTAATTAAGGATATTCTCCGTCAGCCTGAATCTGGTATTGGTAAACCTGAGGCACTAAAACACGAATTTAGCGGATATTGGTCACGAAGAATTAATGATGAACACCGTTTAGTTTATAAAGTTGAAGATGAAGCAATTACTATTGCTTCCTGCAAATATCATTACAACAAATAACGGTGGGTTGTAACGAAGTTCCTACCCTACATTTCACTACCGTACACTTTTAATAAAGAAGTTTTGACACGATTAGATCTCGTGCAGACCGTTATAGTTCTCAAACTCTATTTGGGAAGGAATGAAAGGACGCGGCGCAAACTGCTTCGTTAAGCTACAGTCATTCCCTTCTGTCATTTGGGAACGAGGGAATACGAATTATGCTTAACCAAGTATTATATGAACAAGATTTTTACAACTGGATTGAGCAAACGGTGGATTTGCTTAAAAAAGGGCGTTTGTTTGAAGTTAATACAGAAATTTTAATTGATGAATTGGAAAGTATGGCTAAACGTGATAGGCGTGAACTTCTAAGTAGGCTTGTGATATTATTAGCACATTTACTGAAATGGCAGTATCAGCCAAGTCATCGCAGCAATAGTTGGCATAGTTCGATTGTAGAACAACGTTATCAGATAAAAAAACAATTGGAAGATAGCCCTAGTCTTAAAAATCAACTGGCTACTTTTTTGATAAAAGCTTATCTTGATGCTGTTAAATTGGCACAAGCAGAAACGGGAATGGCGGTAGATAAGTTTCCAGATACATGTGAATACACACTAGAACAAGTTTTGTTGGATGAATTTTATCCACTTGGAGGTTGAGTAATAAAAACCGTTTTTTGAAAAACAAAATCATTAAGACAAGAATCATTCACAATTCACAATTATATAACCATTATGCTTAATATTTATAATTCCCTTACCAAACAAAAGGAACGTTTTATTCCCATCAAACCCAATCAAGTTGGAATATATGTCTGTGGCATGACAGTCTATGACTATTGCCATATAGGACATGCGCGGGTAATGGTGGTGTTTGATGTCGTTGTACGCTATTTGCGTTCTTTAGGTTTTTCAGTCACTTATGTGCGGAATATCACCGATATAGATGACAAAATTATTCAGCGAGCCAATGATAATGGTGAAGATTTCAACCATTTAACGGACCGTTTTATTCAGGCAATGCACGAAGATGCAGACGCTTTAGGTGTATTACGCCCCGATATTGAACCTCGCGCTACCCATTCCATGCCCGAAATAATTGCCTTGATACAAAAATTATTAGATAAGGGCTATGCCTATATCACAGACAATGGCGATATTTGTTATACCATCCAGCGTTTTGCCGATTATGGCAAATTATCAGGTAAGCAACTAGATGAATTACGCGTTGGCGAACGAGTAGAAATCGACAAATCTAAACAACACCCCTTAGATTTTGTTTTATGGAAAGCCGCTAAACCGGATGAGCCAAATTGGGATTCTCCCTGGGGTGCAGGTCGTCCAGGATGGCATATTGAATGTTCTGCCATGTCCACAAGTTGCCTGGGTAATCATTTTGATATTCATGGTGGCGGAATGGATTTACAATTTCCCCATCATGAAAATGAAATTGCTCAATCAGAAGGTGCAACCGGGGAACCTTATGTCAATTTATGGATGCACAATGGTTTTGTACGTATCAATGAAGAAAAAATGTCTAAATCCCTGGGCAATTTTTTTACCGTGCGTGAAGTGTTAGAACGCTACCAACCGGAAGTGGTGCGTTATTTTATTTTAACCAGCCATTATCGTAGCCCTCTAAATTATTCTGATCAAGAATTGGATGCCGCAAAACAGGCTTTAACACGCCTCTACACCGCGCTACGTGGCTTGCCCTTGGATAATAATGCAGCTTGCACCGATGAAAGTTATAATAAACGCTTCCAAACAGCTATGGAAGAAGATTTTAATACCCCAGAAGCATTGGCGATATTATTTGATTTATCCCATAAAATCAATAAGATACGCTCAGATTCGCTATCTAAAGCGGCGCAATTAGGCGGCGAGTTGCGCCATTTAGGGGAAGTATTAGGTTTATTACAAGCCAATCCCGAAATGTTTTTGCAGGGCAACACACAAGAAACAGGGCAAGCTTTATCAACGACGGAAATTGAAAACATGATTGCTGAACGTCAAGCGGCGCGGAAACGCCGTGATTGGGCAGCGGCGGATAATATTCGTACCGATTTAAAAGAAGGGGGAATAACACTTGAAGATGGGGCGCAAGGAACAACTTGGCGCAAAGAGTAGAAATCCGATTTTTTGAAGCTCATTAAAAATGAAACCCAAAATTCTAATTGTCGATGATAAAATCGCCAACCTCATTGCTTTAGAAAAGGTATTGCTGAAGCAAGATGTGGATTTTATTCGGGCTATGTCTGGCGAAGAAGCCCTAATGATGGTTGCTAAAAACGAGTTTGCTCTTGCTTTGATTGACGTGCAAATGCCACTAATGGACGGTTTTGAAACCGTTGAGATAATGCGTCAAGATATTAAAACGCAACATCTGCCTGTTATTTTTGTGTCAGCTATCTATAGTGAAAACTATTATAAGATAAAGGGCATCAAAGTGGGTGCGGTTGATTTTATCACTAAACCTATCGTGCATGAGATATTGCTGGGCAAAGTACGTATTTTTCTGGAACTTTATGAACAGAAAAAACAATTGGAGGAGCAAAATCTAGCATTGCTTTCTGCTATTTCTGAACGCCAACAAGCAGAGAATGAATTAAAACAACATCAAGAACATCTGGAAAAATTGGTAGAAGAACGCACTGCTAAAATGCAACTTGCCAATAAAAATTTGCGACAAGAAATTCATGAACGGATTCAAGCCAATAACGCTTTACATGCGAGCGAAGAACAAGTGCGTTTATTGCTTGATTCTACATCAGAAGCTATTTTTGGGATGGATATCACTGGTTGTTGCACTTTCTGTAATCCAGCTTGTATCAATATGTTAGGTTACAACAGTGTTGATGATGTGATAAATAAAGACATACATTCCATGATTCATCACTCTAAGTTTGGTGGTTCACCAATTTACGCAAAAAATTGTCTGGTTTATCAAAGTATTAAACAAGGAAAAGGAACACATTGTGATGACGACGTTTTTTGGCGTGCTGACAACACTCCCTTCCCGATTGAATGCTGGTCTCATCCCATCATACGAGGGGATGAACTTGTCGGGGCGGTAGTGACATTTATTGATATTACTAAACGCAAACAAGCCGAAGACAAACTTGAGCAACATGTTTACCATCTGGAAGGTTTAGCGACTCTTGGAAAAGCCATCAATCAAACTCAGAATATTGACCAAATGATGGAGGGTGCCATGATGGCAACTTTAGGGGTGTTCAATTGTGATCGAGCTTGGCTGCTATACCCTTGTGATCCAGATACGCCGAATTGGCGTGTACCAATGGAGGTTACAACGCCAGCATACCCCGGTTTCAAGATATTAAACGGAAATATCTCGATGGCTCAGACAGTATCCGAAATGATAAGAGACTCCCTGTTTGCGGCTGGTCCACTTGCTTTTGGTGCTATGTATGAACACAAAGTATCCCCAACGCTTGCTAAACAGTATTCGATTCAATCTCAGATAAGCATGGCTATCTATCCAAAGATCGGTAAATCGTGGCTGTTTGGCATCCATCAGTGTTCTTATGCGAGAGTATGGACAGAAAACGAACTGAAACTTTTCAATGATTTTGGACAACACATTTGTGATAGTTTGGGGATATTTCTTTCCCTTGATGCACTTAGACAAAGCAATTTAAAATGGAAATATGCCCTGACAGGCAGTCAAGATGGCATATGGGATTGGAATATCGTTACTAATGAAGTTTTCTTTTCTTCTATGTGGAAAAAGATGCTGGGTTATGCCGATGATGAAATCAGTGCTGATTTAAATGAATGGAATAAACGCGTACATCCGGATGATAAAAAACAGGCTTATATTGATGTTAATAAGCATCTTGCTGGAGAAACGGAATATTATCGTAATGAACATCGGATATTGTGCAAAGATAATACTTACAAATGGGTTTTAGATCGGGGCAAAGTCATTGAATTTACTAAAGATGGTAAACCTTTGCGATTCGTCGGTACGCATTCTGATATTACTGAACGCAAACAAGCAGAAGAAGCACTCCAAAAAGAACGTGATAAATCACTCTGTATTCTTAATGCGATACCCAGTGGCGTTTATATTGTCAATAAGCAATTTGATATTGAATACGTCAATCCAGTTCTTACCAAAGAATTTGGTTCAGTTAATGGACGCAAATGTTATTCATATTTCCACGATAGAACCGAAGTTTGTCTTTGGTGTAAAAATGAGCAAGTGTTTGCTGGAGAATCCGTTAATTGGGAATTTTACGTTCCACTACATGATAAATATTATGATTTATTTGACACCCCTATCAAGAACATAGATGGTAGTATTTCCAAGTTTGAGATTTTACATGACATCACTGAACGCAAACAGACTGAAATCGCTTTAAAAAAAGCCAAAGAAGAAGCCGATTCTGCCAACCGTGCTAAAAGTGAATTTCTCGCTAACATGAGCCATGAAATTCGCACCCCTATGAATGCGGTGATTGGTTTCAGTGATTTACTCGCCTCAAAAATCACTGATAAAAAGCAAAAGAATTATCTTGATTCCATTCAAACATCGGGTAAAAGCCTATTGACTTTAATTAATGATATACTTGACTTATCCAAAATTGAAGCGGGGCTGTTAGAAATTCAATATGAGCCAGTACAGTTACAGGTTATTTTCACTGAGTTACAGCAAATTTTTAAACTCAAAATGGCTGAAAAAAATCTTGATTTGATGATGGAAATTGATAAATCTTTACCATTGACATTAATTTTGGATGAAGCTCGTTTGCGACAGGTTTTATTGAATTTAATGGGTAATGCGGTTAAATTTACAGAAAGTGGCTATATTAAGTTGTGTGCTAAAGCTTTTGCCAATCATAAGCAAATTGATTTAATTTTGGCAGTAGAAGATAGTGGCATTGGTATTCCAGCTGATCAACAAGCCGTGATTTTTGAATCATTCAAACAACAGGATGGGCAAAGCACCCGTCGATATGGTGGAACTGGGTTAGGGCTTGCTATTAGCAAGCGTTTAGTCGAAATGATGAATGGTCACTTTTCTGTTACAAGTGTTCCAGGTAAGGGCAGTCGTTTTGAAATCACTTTACAGAAAGTAGAAATAGCAACTATCGCACAGGAGATAAAACAAGACAATACTTTTGACATAAACAATATCGTGTTTGAAAAAGCACAAGTATTGGTGGTAGATGACATCGAATCTAACCGCGATTTGATTAAAGAATATTTACCGCAAGTTAATTTAGAGGTTATCAGTGCTGAAGATGGGCAAACAGCATTATTATTTGCAAAAAAATATCATCCTGCTTTGATTTTAATGGATTTAAGAATGCCAGAAATGAATGGTTATGAAACCACCAAGCGTTTAAAAGATAATCCAAGCACTGCTGATATTCCAGTTATTGCCCTAACTGCTTCCGCTACCGTAGATGAAAAAGCTAAGACTAAGGCGCATGGCTTTGATGCTTATTTATCAAAACCGATTAATATTCCTGAGCTACTCAGCGAATTATCCCGCTATCTTAAATATACCCAAAAATCTGTAGCTGACAGCTCTCAAGTTGCGGAAATTGATAACACACTGCATCCTGCAAAAATTGCCGATATGAAAGGATTAAGAAAGAAGCTTAAACAAGAAGTCATGCCAATTTGTGAAGAAGCAACTGTTACAACAGGAATGGAAATCGTTGCCAAATTAGCTGAGAAGATAATAGAATTAGGGAACGAATATCATATTCTTGTTTTCAATCGTTATGGTGAAGCGCTGTTAGAAAGCACACAACTTTTTGATATAGCCTATATTAAAAAGGCACTTAAAGAATTTCCTGACTTTATAAAGCCATTAATGGTTAATAATTGGGGTCAGAGTAAAATTAATAATTTAGAGAAATAATAAAAAAAACTATCAATCAATATCTATACCTATTGGTGATAAATGGTTCACTACATAAATTAATATTACTCTGACCCAATTATTTAAAATATGACGAATATGATTAAGGCGTTTAATGCAAATGGTATGAAAATCAAATACTTAATGCAATGGATGACAGAATTGAATCAACAAGTTTTAAAAAAATTATATGCGTTTATTGCACCAAAAGCATTGTTAGATAATTCTTGTTTCATTGTGATGGGTAGTGAAGGGCGGGGGGAACAAATTCTGAAAACGGATCAGGATAATGCCATTATTTTGCGGGATGCTTTTGTTTATCAGGATTTA
>Ga0190283_1000201_pt1 | contig 32851 bp, 35 predicted proteins | sample 48691801_MG_FD_161669 | JGI IMG/M metagenome (GOLD analysis project Ga0190283, IMG submission 161669) | Hydrothermal vent microbial mat bacterial communities from Southern Trench, Guaymas Basin, Mexico - 4869-18-0-1_MG | ecosystem: Environmental > Aquatic > Marine > Hydrothermal vents >...
CGCCGAAAAGATCTTCTCCTACGAGAAAAAAGGCGGCGCCGGGGACCTCGTTGAGGATATTGCCGGCAGCGCGAATAAAATCGGCATGCCGCTTCCAGGGAACGATCTGCCCAACCATGGCCACTGTTGGAGCGTGGGGCGCGAGGCCGCATGACTCTCGCAATCGACCGCCCCCCTCGAGCCCTGCCTGCGCACCTGCTGGGCGCGCTCCTCTGACATCCACTCCGTTGTAGATGAGCACGATCTTGCCCCGTCCCGCCGAACCCGCATACCTGGATACCTCTTCGGCGACGAAACGGGACGTGACAACGACCCAGGAGGAGAGGCCGAACAACAGTTTACCGAAGATGCCCAGGGGCGCCACATCTCTCACGTGCCAGATCACCGGTAAACGGTGCAACCTTCCGGCGATCCCTCCGAACAGGTGGGCGCTGGCCGTATTGCAGTGGATCAGTCGCACCCCCCTCCTCCTGATGATGAGCGAGAGGCGCCGAACGGATCGGCATAGATTCAGCGCATAAGAGACCAGAGCGATAGGATTCCGGCTCCTCGTAATGCGCCTCATCGGGACGATCTCCAGGGGAAAGTCGTTTTTCAACTCTTCATAGAGAGGTCCTTCTTCCGGCAGCACAACAACCGGCGCATACCGGCTGGTGTCGAGGTTGTTCAGGAGGGAGACCAGGCTTCTTTCGGCGCCCCCGATCTTGGACGAGCTGCTGATGTACAATACCGTCGACATTCCGAAGGCCCTCGAGAGCCAGCAAGGATTCGAACTGAACAACTGACATGACGTGCTCTTTTTATAACTCTTTTTGATCTCGAGTTCGGCTAAAATGGCGGCCCCAATGAAAAGCAGACGGGTCTGAGCGATCCAGGGTAGGAATGGTCCTACGTTCGTGGAAACGCGCTGGGGACTCAATGGAGCAGAACACCTCCAACATCGTCAGGTCGACCCTCGCCGTCGCGGTGATCAGCCTCCTTCTCAAAGGTTTGGGTTTCCTCGAGAAGGTTCTTCAAGCCTATTTTTTTGGCACCAACCCGGAATTAGACGCCTATTTGGTGGCTCTGGGCGTAGTTTTGGCTCTCTTCCTCATCATCCGGGAGCTCGTGGAGCCTGGATTTTTGCGGGTGTTCATGGAAGCGCTTTCAGCCGGGGACAGGGAAGGCGCGTGGAGCCTTTTCAACAGCATCGGTCTACTGATCTTCCTGGTCGTCGCGGCCGTCGTGACCATTGCGATGGTTTTTCCAGAGCTTGCCATCAACCTCTTTGCGCCAGGATTCACCGGCGAAAAAAGAAACCTGGCGGTTGCACTGACCCGCCTGACTCTGCCGGCCGCACTGTTCCTGTCTCTCTCCGCGCTGACTTATATCACTCTCAACGGAATGAAGCGCTTTGCCCTGCCCGCCTCGGGCGACCTCGCCTTCAAGGGCGGAATCATCGTCGCGCTGGTACTACTCTACAAACCGATCGGCATCTGGTGTGTCGTTTGGGGCATCGTCGCCGGAGCATTCTTCAGGCTGCTCGTCCATATGTCCCACCTCTGGAGACGGGTATCATTCAAAAACATCCGTTTCGGCTCACCTCGCGTGAAAGCGATGCAGAGGCTGACGGTGCCGCTCTTCTTCGGCGTGCTCTTCGCCCAGATCAGCGGATTAGTCGACATCGCGGTCGCATCCTACCTGGCAGACGGCTCGATCGCTGCTCTGAGTTACGCCAAGAAGATCGTGGATGTGCCCATTCTGCTCTTCCCCTATGTGCTGAGCATCATCATCTTTCCCTACTTCTCGCAGCTTGCGATCGAAAAGAAGGAGCCGGAACTGTCCAGACTCCTCAGCCGATCAGTACAGTGGATCGTCTTCGTCTTCCTGCCGTTGTCGCTGTTGCTGCTCATACTCGCAACTCCTATCGTCCAAGTCCTGCTCCAGAGAGGCGCCTTCGACGCAGCTTCGACCCGGATGACGTCGGGACCAACGAGTATCTACGCCCTCGGAATGGTCGCTTTCGCCGTCGAGACCATCATCGTCCAGTTTTTCTTCGCCTGTGCCGACACCAAGACGCCGGTCATCGTCGGAATCATCTGCGTTTTGGTCAACATCGTCTTGACACTCCTGCTGATGCGAATTCTGGCGCACAATGGAATCGCCTTGGCGTTGGTTGTCTCCAAGTCGTTGAAGGTTCTCGTGTTGTTGAAATTGGTGGGAGGAAAGGTCGCTCGCGCTCGAGTGGTAACGAGGGGACCTCTCTTGAAATGCTGCCTCTCTGCGGCGGTGATGGGATTGGTGGTTTTTGTCCTGCATGTGATTGCATGGGAATCCTTTTCCGGAGACCTAGCGGCTAGCCTGGCATACCTCGCTATCTGTTTCACGGCCGGAGGGCTCATCTACCTCACGGTAAGCTGGTTACTGGGATTGAAAGGGGATCTTGTCCACTGAAGCCCTGAAGGAGGTGGCTCATCAGAGTGGCCTATATACTCGATACCTTCCCAAGCCTCTCTGAGACTTTTATCCTCGATGAGATCATCGATCTGGAGCGGAGGGGCGTGGATCTCGTGATCTGCGCCCTGAATCCGGGACCAGGTGGAAAATCCCATGATCGGGCCAAGCCACTTGCGTTAAAAACGGTTTATAGCCCTCCCTTCACCGCGGCCGGGCCGTGGCGAAGCCTGCTGCACTTCGTCCGGTATCATCCCACGCAGTTCTTTCAGCTCCTGGCGTCGATGGTGTCGGGATACAGACGAACGCCTCGGAGTCTACTCCGGCTGTTCAGGAACCTGCCCGCGGCTTTCCATTTCGCAGAAGTCTTGAAGGCACGAAACGTACAGCACATCGTGGCACATTTCGCCTCTATCCCCGCAACCCTGGCCATGATCGTATCCCAGGCGACTCAAACGCCATTCAGCATTTCAACACATGCCTGGGATATCTACGCCAACAGAGCCATTCTCGAGCAAGAGCTCGGCGCCGCCCGTTTCGTCGTCACCTGTACGAAGAGCAACAGAGAGCACCTCGTGAATGAGTATGGCGCAGAGCTCTCACGCAAGATCCACGTCGTGTATCATGGAGTCGACATCGAATACTGGCAGAACCGTCACGATCGGGGTGTGCCAGACGAAAAAAGCGGCTATCGACCGAAAACCGCTGTCTTCAGACTCATGGCGGCTGGTAGGCTCGTAGAAAAAAAAGGCTTTTCCGATCTCATCAAGGTTTGCTCCCTGCTCGTGAGCCGGGGCAAAAGATTCCATCTCTACCTGGCAGGGGCCGGCCGGAAGCGGAAGTCCTTGGAGAGGTTGACGGCCAGGCTCGGCCTGGAAAAGTACGTATCCCTGGTTGGTACCCTTTCGCGCCAAGAGATGAGAGACCAATATGCGACGGCCGATCTCTTTATTGTGCCGTCGATCGTCGCTGCCGACGGCGACCGCGATGGCCTCCCGAACGTGCTCCTCGAGGCGATGGCCATGGGCGTCCCAGTCGTAGCCACTCGTATCTCCGCCATACCCGAGCTGATTGAAAACGGCAAATCGGGTATACTTGCCCCGGAAAAGGACCACTACGAATTAGGTGCGGCCATCACCGAGTTGCTGGACTCGGCCGAGCTTAGAAAAGAGATCGCGGCTCATGCAAGGCGAAGAGTCACGGTCGACTTCGACTCTCGAAAAACGACAGAAAGGCTGTATGTTCTTTTGCATAAAAGCTGCCAGAGGCCATGACCAGACAGATTCAGGGGGGAGGGATTCTTGTTCAGGGTAAGGTTATCGAATCTACCGGACATCTTGATCGAAACGGGTATCGCGGCAATTTTATTGCTCGCCATAGTCTCGCTACCGGATATCTCTTACCGGAAAACAATGATCCTCTTCGTGTTTTTCGGCTGCTTCGCACTCGACTACCTACGATTCGGAACCCGAACTACCACCCTTCTGTTGCTCGTCCTCTCTGTGGTCGGGATAGCTGTGATCACGTTTTTTACGCTGGCTAACCTCCCTCTACCGCAAAACGCTCTCATCGAGAAGTTGTTAAAACACTTCAGCAGACCTCCATTTCAGATATGGTTCGCGACCATTGTTCTCCTCGCACTACGCATGGTGGCTAGCAAATTAAAATACAGCCACGATTCGAGGTTGTCGATTGAGGGTGTGATGATGACTCTCTCCTCGGTGATGCTCTACGACCTGAGCCGGTCGGTCGACCTGACGTTGCGCGGCTTTGCTCATGAGTTCACCCTTCCTGTTGCCACACTCTTCCTCTTTGTCGCTGTCAGCGCACTGGCGGTGAGGCTCATCATTGGAAATGATCTGCGCTGGTGTCAAGCCGAGCTGCTCCGAGCCCTGCTCGTTGCTTTCGCTGGTTTGTCGTCTCTCCTGGCTGTACTCTTCTTAGTATTGTCGACTACATACACACTCGATCTAGAGCCCCAAAAACAAACGATCCAGTCGATTCTGGGCATCCTTCTGGTTGCGGTCGCCTTCAACGCCTGTTCCGGCACCTCAAAGGGTAAAAGGAGCAGGCTGAAACTGATCATGACCATCGTCATCGGGATCATCATCGTCTGGTCGTGGATTTTCGAGATGAATATCTTCGAGCGTTTTCCGCAACATTTCAAAAACATCTGGCGGCTACCGTCATGAAGGCCAACAGCGGACTGTTATCAGCCCTTCTCGTCACAGGATCACTGGCGGTTCTCGGCCTTTCCACCGGCATCTCCGACTCGAAAGCATGCCGCTCTGTTTTTTGGGAAGCCGAGTCCGCCGCAGAAATGTTGAAACCTTTCGAGATCCTCTTCGACTCTGAAGCATCTTCCGCCAGGTTCGTCGATATACTGCCGGGCGACGGAAAGATGAGCTACCAGTTGTCTCTCGAAGAATCTGGGCGCTACACCCTCTGGGGAAGGGGTAGATGGATCAACGGATGCCACGATTCCATCATGGTCACCATCGACGACGAGGACCGCTCGATTCTAGGAAACGACGCCAATTACAGCGTGTGGCATTGGATTAAAGGCGCCACATACGAACTCGAGAAGGGTTATCATCACATCGTTGTCGAGGATGTCGAAAGAGCGGCCCAGATCGACTGCTTCCTGCTGACAACGTTCACCAATGACAACATCTCAGAAATCGTCGCCTCCCTACCTTCTGAAGATGAGACATTGAATTTTAACGACGACTTTTTTGCCGGCTGGGAAAGGAACTGGGTGGTCAGGAGCGGGCGCTGGGTGATGGAAGATGAAAACCGCCTACACTACCTGACGCAGAAAGAACCGGGATTCTCTATAATCACATCGGGTGAGCGATGGTGGAGGGACTTAGCCTTTCAAGCGGCGGTGCGTCTGGTGCCGACGGGACTATCAGGGTTGGCTTATTGCTACAAAGACAGCGACAACTATTACATGACCCGACTGGTTGCCGAAAGTAGCGCGACCATCGTGCAAACCGTCAGGGTATTGGATGGTGAAGAGTACCTACTCAACGAAGGTCTTCTAGGGCTACAGGACTACAAACCACATCATTGGTATCAGCTAAGGATCGAAGTTCTGGGAGGCGAGGCTCGCGTTTTCATGAACGGCACCCAGGTTCACGCTGTTGATGACGATGCGTTCGGTCGCGGTATGATCGGTCTCCTGACCAACCGAACAACCGATGGATCGTTTGACGATATTACAGTCGAGTCGATCAACACTCTGTCCCATTCCTTTCCTGTGGGACGCGGAACAACCCTCGTCAAATTAGGCGAGGATCGATTCAACACCGACAATATGCATCTAGCTCCAGGAAATCCAAAAGATTCAAAGTCCCACAGCCAGGACAACAGCGGGATCAACAGCCGGTCAAATAGAGAGAATCTTCTTATTCAAAACCACGTGATCTACGGTCCCTTCGAGATTGGAGTGGATGCGACGATCGCGCCCGCGGCAGATCTGAGTATCCACTTTCTCGACGCTGATGCGCCCACTTCCCGCTCGTGGCGTTTCAAAGTGACTAGACGGCGTGACAGTCGGCTCGTTCGCCTGATGAGCCGCGAAAGAACGGTCAAAAAAATCGAGGTCCCGGGTTCCCGGGACGAGATAGGCATCAATATCAAAGAGGACAGCGACGGGATCTCCTTTGCGCTGAATGGGACGGCCATCTGCGAGAACATCAAACCACCCTGGCGCGGCTCCCGGATCCGTATGGGAATCGAGTTCGAACCCGGCATGGTCTCGATCGTTTCGCTGAGAACCAGTGAGATTCCTTTCTATTACTACAACGCCTGGTGTGCACCTGTCGGGTGGCTGGTACACCACGGCCGGATCGCAATGGGGCATGGTGTAATCTACGCCGAAAGCTCTTTGGTAGGAGAAACTCTCCTTTGGAACGAAAACCATTTCGATGATCGCGACACCACGTTCGAGGCGATACTAGAATTCGACGGCAGCACTCCCAAGGGAGGCTTTCTCGAGATGATCACCTGCAATAGAGGTACAGAAGATATCAACGGGTACCGCCTCAGATTTGAAATCGCCGACAGCGCGACCGACGCAATACGGCGACGAATTCTTTTGAAACTTTTTAATAATGGGAGGCTTGTCGCCAGAAACTCCACCTGGCTGCACATCGGAAAGAACAGACCCGTTTTTATGCGACCTGTGATGACCATGAGGAAAAAAAGCCGTTTGATCGTAATCTCCGTCGATCACAAGAACGTCACCAGATTCCGGGATCCTAGGCCCTTGTCTGGTTCGCGACTCGGCTTTGTATTTCCTCGGAGTCGATCCGACACAATCGTCGACAAATCGCAGCCGACATCGAGCCGGGTGATCTCGCACGAACCTCCAATAGGTATCTATCAGGTCCGAATCTACCAGTAGAAAGAAGGGCGCGGATATCAGATTGCCATGATAAAGATCGCACAGATAATGGAACCTATGATAGGAGGCACCAGACGCCATCTCACGAACATCGTCCACGGTCTGGACAAGCGCCGTTTCGAAACAGTCGTCATCTGTTCGACGCTCCGAAGTCCCTCCTGCGACAGCGACATCACCGAGTTCAGGCGAAAAGGTATCGAAGTATTCATTGTCCCAATGACCAGGGAAATACGACCGCTGTCCGATCTTGTAGCGTTCTTCAAAATCTTCTTTATACTGAAAAGTAAAGAATTTGATATTCTCCATGCTCATAGCTCCAAAGCCGGCTTCCTCGGTCGCATCGCGGCAAGACTCGCAGGTGTGCCGGTCGTGCTCTACACACCCCACGCATTCTTTTATCAGGCGAAACTCCCACCGCTCCAGAAATGGTTTTACACCCTGTTGGAGCGCATCGCCGGCGGATTCATGGACAAATTAGTCGCCATTTCAACCGGTGAAAAACGAGCGGCGATCGAAGCCAAAATATGCACTGAATCGATGGTGGAGGTGATCCCAAACGGTATTGACCCTGAAACTTTCAACTGCAAGCGGACTAAAGCACTGATCAAAAAAGAACTTTCCATAACGGAAACCCACCCCGTCGTCGGTACTGTGGCGCGGTTTTGTCCTCAAAAGGGACACGCTGTGCTCATCGAAGCGGCTGGAAAGGTCCTGGAGGCATGCCCTCAAACGCGTTTTCTCATGATTGGACGAGGCGAGCTGAAGGAGAAGATGGCCGCTTATTCCCAGAGTCGAGGACTTTCTAATAACATCACGATCCTCAACGGAAGGAGCGATCTTTATGACCTGTACTCGATCATGGATGTTTTCGTTCTGCCTTCACTCTGGGAAGGCATGCCCTACGCGCTTCTAGAGGCGATGGCTTCGGGTACGCCTGTGATAGCGACAACCGTTCTTCAGGATGAAGGCCTGGTCGTCAACGGTAAGAACGGATTTCTCGTTCCGCCCGGAAATCCTGATATGCTCGCTCGGTCAATCGTCAGCCTGCTGAACGACAAAAGCCTTGCTGCAAGCATGGGACGTGAGGGCCTTCGAGTCGTGAGACGAAGATTTCACTTGAAGCATCAAATCGAAAAGTTGGAAGAACTCTATTCAGGCATGGTGCATTCCAAAGGTTGTGAGTCTTTTCCTCAGTCCAAAAACTCCGGCCCTATACTATGAATTTAACGCTAAAAGTGGGAATCTTCGCGGTCATACTCTTCTGCCCTCTCTCGATTTTTTTCAGTGTTTTCTCGAGTAGCGGTCAGATTGCTGAAGGTAAGCTGCCTCTCGTCGAGCCTTTGCTCTGGATCCTCTTGCTCTTGTTCCTGCTGCGGTGTCGCAAAAACTCAGGCATGAAGTCGGTTGCCCTTCCGCCTCCCCCGATCATAGCTTTTCTTCTAGTGGTTTGCTTGTCCTCGATAACATCTCAAAACCCAATCGATTCGTTGAAGGAGATGTTGCAGTGCTTCGATTACTACTTCATCTTTTTCCTACTCTTGACCAACTGCCTCGATCCCCGAGATGACCGCAAACTGATTCTTTTGGCTTTGTTCCTGTTATCCGGCGCAGTTATCACCTTCGCTGCCGTCCAGATTATGAGTCATGGTGACAAACCCTTCCTGATCAGCTCGTTGTTGGATAACCGAAACATTCTCGGATCGTTTCTAATCATCCTGCTGCCGTTCTGTTACGGGATCCTCATCGCCTCTAATGAGCGTTCTCTCGTTCTTGTTTCGGCCTCCATCATATCGACCGGAATACTGATCAACACCGCTTGGGTCTCCCTCGTCGTTCTCATCGTCCCTCTCGCGGTGATGAGCTGTTTGAATGCAACTCGGAGAAGTATTATTTATTTCTCGCTGTTTGCCGTTTTGATCGGTTTATGCCTTGTTGTCCGATTTAGTGGTGCTTCATCGAGAGAGTTGCTTTTCGAAACGAGGTCTATCGAGGCCTATCACGATACGATCGAAAAGAACGTAGGAATGATCCAGAGAAGAGAGCTCCTCACAATCGAGCCGAAAAAAGATTTTATTATCGTCCTCTCGACGAGCGCCGAAATCCCCGACTACCGGAGCCCGGAATATGCAAATGCCGTCGAAAAGACGAGGCAGGCAAGAAGCCGCGACGCTTTCATCAAAGGCAAAAGCCAGATAGGACAAAGGCTACTGGAGTGGCAGGCTGCGCTCAACATGCTCGAGCGTCATTATTTTCTGGGTGTGGGCCCTGGAAATTATCAAAAAGACCTCGGTTACTATTTCCGCGGCTTTCCAAAATTGAATACGCTCGAACCGGACACACAAAACGGGTATCTGGTCACCACCGCTTCGACCGGATTCATCGGCCTCGCAGTGTTTATCTGGATGATCATCCACTTTTGGGCTCTAGCGCGAAAGGGTATCACGGAAAAGGTGGGTGACTTGCAAAAAGGATATCGGCTCGGCATTCTAGGTGCCATGCTTGCGTTTATCATGATAAACATGCTCTACAACGCTTCGAACCATCATGCAACCATCGTGATCCTCGTCCTGCTCATGGCACTCTCGAATCTAGAGCGGAAGAAAGAAATCCCTCGTTTGCATGAAAAATAATCCCGCCCGATCAGGTCGTTACCCATCGAGCTTTTCGGCCCGCACCTTCCATTTCTTTTCGCCCATCTCGGTGTACGCCACCCACAGCCTGCCCTTTTCGTCGAAGCAGGCGCTGGGGTAACGCGGGCACTTGCACTTGATGCGCACTTCTCTAGCCTCAGCGGGAGACTCGGAGCCTACCTGACGGTGCCTGAGGATCCACCCGTGGCCCTCGTGCTGTGCCCAGACGAGATGGATCCTGTTTTCTAGATCGCGCACGAGGCGCGGTGAGTCGATCTGCCCGTTGTGTGCGGCAACCTCGGTCTGCTCCTCGAAATCGTCGCCGACCAGACGGTTCAGAAAAATTGCTTTGCCGTTGTATCCAAGAGACGATTTGTGGCTGTTGTCCCAGGCCACCCACGGTTTGCCATCCGAAGTAACTGTCAGCGTAGGCACATAATCGCGCGCCCGGCCCTCGCCGCGGAACCCGGCGGCCAGAATCTCCCCCATCTTCAGCTTCTTGTCGACGTGTCTCAAGAAGATCGAGTTTTCATCGACGGGAGGTTTCTGCGGCAGCGTTCCATGATAATCCCAGGTCCAGGCCACCCAGGCGCCGCCCTGCAAATCGGAACAAACGACCGGCTCTCCATGATCTTCGTAGGTCGGCACCCCCGTGGGACTGACCTGAACCGGTTTCGACCACGATTTGCCCTTGTGCCGCGACAAAAAGATCTCCCGGTCGCGTGAAAACTCCCCCATTTTGGCCCATTCGTACCACGCCAGCCACACGTCTCCGTCAGGGCCGCGCGAGAGCGACGGTGCCATGGCATCGTCTTTGGAGGCGCTCACTTGCTTCGGCCTCTTAGCTTTGCCGTTATCAACGATGACGGTGAAGACCTGGTAGAGCCCCTTCTTCTGCGCCACGTATGCCACGAGAACCCGCCCCTCGCCGAGCGCCACGGCAACCGGAGCGTACTCATCGGCCTTGCTCGTGGCAACACCGATATCCTGGCCCCAGCGGCCTTCGAAGCAGGTCCTGAGAAACACGTCGTTGGAGCCGCCCTCGTCGGAGACGTAGACGAGATGCAGCTCACCGCTGAAACCCGCAGCGAGCTGAGGCATCCTCTCATGAACGATGCGCCCGTCGTTCTTCTTGACGTCGGGAGCGTAGACCGTGCCGTTTTCGACATAGGCTTTCTTCTTGAGCTTGGAGCCCTTGATCTCCTTGAGAGCTTTGTCGATGACCTTCTGGAAATCCTTGAGGCGCTGCCCGGTCTGCGACTCGTTAAAGATGCAGACTCCGTCGCCATCGAACACGGCGACGTTGGAGATACCCGTAACCCGGATGATGTGGCGATAGCGATCCAGGTTGTCCGGTATCATCGGATAGTCGAGCCGGTAGTGTTTCTTGAAATGGATCAGAGAGATATCTTGGTCCCCACCGAGGACATGGATGAAAAACACGTTTTTCTTGGCGTACGCTTCCAGCAGTTCCTCCACCTTGGAGGCTTCGACCTGGCACCCCCCTCACCAGGGAATGCCGGCGAACATCACCAGAACAGAGCCTTTGTAGTGGGCTGGATTGATGGTGTGCCCTTCCGTATCGGTAAAGGTGGCCCCTGAGAGGCTCTTGCCGACGAAGCTACGCTGGGCAGCGGCTGGCGCTACGAGCCCCACCAGAGCCAATAGAATCGTAAAAAAAGCGAGTAACGGTCGTGTTTCGAGCATGATCGATCGTCCTCCGAATCGTTGAGGTCGCAGGTGCACAGCGCCATTAGGATACAGACCGCACCGGACGATGACAACCTGGGAATCAACGTCCTATGACATGACGAGCGGTCATGTGGACGTGAAGTAAACTCAATCTTTTTATATCAATTCATATCTATATCACTTTTCACCTTTGCGACGGCATCGCGCGCAGATCTAGCGAAGCCAGAATTCGCGCACCAAGAAAAAATCCCCCTGTCGGCTCAACCTTGCATCTCGGAGCTGTGCCGATTCACGATGCGCAGCTCGTGGAAGACTGCATTTTCCATTACCCCGAGGAAACGTTTTGGCACTACGCGTAAACGATGCTCTCTCCGACTTATTGTGATCTAGTTCCGATGTCTGTTGTAAATAGTGATATTAAAACACTCCGCTGAATCCCACACCCGTCTCCTCTAATCGAATGGTTCACTATTTGCGAGGATACACACTGCAAAACCGAGCCGGCTGGTCAATCAACCCGTTGAGAGCGTCGCAACGGCTGCGATGCGAATTATTTCGGCGTATCAACGGGTTGGAAATCACATCAGTGGTGATGACTTGATGCGATAATTCCGCAGAACGGAGTCAATCATGTTCTCGTCGGGCGCGGCCACAAAGAGTTTGCCGGCACGTCCCTGCGTCCTTCGCTGGACATGATTCAGAAGGACATCTTGCCTTCTCTCTTGGAGGCTCTCGAGCTGGATCACCCCGACATTCTCGATTCGACCCTGCTGGCGCTGGCCAGGATCACTCCCCGCGACGATGCAGATCTGGTGCTCGACGAGATCGTGGCACAGCTTGCATCCGATCATACCAGCGTTCAGCAAGCGGCCAGCCTCGCCCCGGGAGTGCTGGGCTCGCCTCGCGCCGACCGAACATGCTACAACCTCATGGTGGATAATCGAGAAGGACGCAAGCTGGTCGGCGGCGCTCGCGTACCCAGGCTGATGAGGGCTTTCGCCGCCCTGGCCGGGGCGATCTACGCGCGGGAGCATCTGGAGCTCCAGGGAAGTGTGATCGGAAAGATTCGGGAAAAGTTCGCTGAAACCCGCGATCCCTCGGCCAAGGGAGCCATGGCGATCGGTCTGGGCTTGTTGAATGCCGGGAGGCACGGCGGAATGCTTTACTGGGAGCTGATGGAGACCCGCAACAATGTCCTCAAGGGACATCTCGCCGTGGGCCTCGGACTGATGCGTTACACGCGTGCCACTGAAGAGCTGCGGTATGTCGTGGAGACGACCTTCGTTCCCAAGCTGCGGCAGCAGGTCGCCATCGCTCTGGGTTTGATGGGTGACACGGACGGAATGGATGCGCTCATCGAGGTGCTGCACAACGCTACCATGCTGGGGGTCTCCTCGTCGGCCGCCATGGCGCTGGGTCTCATCGGGGACCGCCGGGCGATACCGTCGCTCGTGGCGATAGTGGAGGACTCCCAGGCGAACAAGATCAGCCGCGCCTTCGCGGTTGTCGCCCTCGGCATCGTGGGTGAGAAAACCGATTTGCCTTGGAGCACCAGTATCGTTCAAAATTCCAACTATCGTGCCAAGGTTGATGCTTTGGCGGAGGTGTACGACATTCTCTAACGGAGAAGCCACAGGAAACCATCAGGGACGCGACACAGGAGGTCGACGGTAGGCGGTGTGCCGGGCTCGAGATGCAGAGGAGCGAGTCCGGCGCACTCTTTTTTGGTTTTTTGGGGACAGTCATCGGCTAACACGAAAGTAGGGTGGAGCGATCCGATGGCGATCACCACACGACCGCTCGCTCAGCCATCGACCCGCCCATCCGGCAGCACTGTCGGTAGCCCGACCTCGAGGGAGAGCGACCCAGGCGTTGGCGGGGAAGCAGCCCGAACGGTTGCTTCATCACCTCTCCAGAATGTTATGGTAGAGCACGATTCAAGAGGCGTGTAACAGAGAGGTCCCTCTCTTTCGACCTGCTCTCAGCGCCCCGACGGAATGCCAGCATCGGACATCGGAAATCACTATGAGCTATCTTTCTCACCTGGAATGCGGTTACTGCGGCGAACGGCTCGACGCCGATCGCATCTGGAATCTCTGCCCCGAGTGCGCCAAGCCGTTGCTGGTGCGCTACGACCTCGACGCGGCGCGTGCCGAATTCAGCAGGGACGCCCTTGTCGGACGGGAGAATACCCTCTGGCGATATCATGAGATGCTGCCGATCCGCGATGCGAAGTACCGCCTCTGTCTGGGTGAGGGCTTCACGCCGATGGTCCATGCGCGCCTATGCCGCCCTGGCGGGCATGAAATCCCACGTCTTCATGCCGCGCGACGTGCCGCGCCCGTTCATCTCCGAGTGCCAAGCTCTGGGCGCCGAGGTGACCCTCATCGACGGGCTGATCACCGACTGCGGCAAGGCCGCCGCCGAAGGGGTCAAGCGCTTTGGCCGTTTCGACATATCGACCCTCAAGGAGCCCTATCGCATCGAGGGCAAGAAAACCATGGGCTACGAGGTGGCCGAACAGATGGGCTGGACCCTACCGGACGTGATCATCTACCCCGGCGGCGGCACCGGCCTCGTGGGTATGTGGAAAGCCTGCGTCGAGCCGATCCGCTTCAACCTGGACGGCTCGATCGGCGAGGTCGAGATGACCTCCCAAGGCGCAGGCCCACCCCTGGACGCGCGCAAGCCAATCGACGCCGAACGCGCCTGCTTGCTCTTCGGTAAACGTACGGATTCAAAAGTGCGCCGGAGACAACGAAGAGCTATCCGGGATCCACCCCGGCGACCGATCAAAAGGCGACTGGCAAACCGTCACCGCCCCGGTCCAATCAGCCGAAGGCGTTCACGCCTTGTGGCTGCGGTTCCACGGCGAGGGCGACGACCTCTACGCCATCGATTGGCTGCAATTCGAGTAAGAGGTTCTCCCGACTCCGTTCTTCGAACACATTGAGTGATATCAATCCTTTCTCGAAGCACTCCCCGTCGTCGTTCTCGCAGCGTGCCAAGCCCTCTCTTCTATCCCAAACTGAGCAAATAAACCGGCCGGAATGTGCTGAGCTCTCAGACTGAATCACTTCCAATCGGAAAAGGAAGCACCCCCTACCGATCGGTCCTCATCGTTCTGGGCAAAAGTGAGGCAAAAGAGCCCGAAACCCAGAACTCGGAGCGTAGTTCATCCTCAACGCGCGCGACGGTCAGTGACGTTCGAGGCGTGTTTCCGGCTTTCTCGGAAACGGGTCCGTGAACAGCTATGTAGGTGGCGACGGCAGTACCGGGACCTTGACATCGCCTCCGTTCGTTATCGAGCGCAAGTACATCAACTTTCTCGTCGGTGGTGGCATGCATCCTGGTAAGGTGTGCATGAATCTCCTGCTCGATGGCCAGATCGTGCGCACGGTCACCGGTCCGAACGACAGGCCGGGTGGTTCCGAAGAGCTTGAGTGGTCGAACTGGGACGTATCGCCCTTCCTCGGAAAGGAGGTCGTGATCCAGATCGTGGATACGGCCACCGAAGGATGGGGTCACATCAATATCGATCACATCCACCAGAGCGACGCGAAGGTCGAACCCCCAAAGCCGAAAACACAGACCTTCGCACTCCAGCAGAAATACCTGAACCTCCCGGTCAGGAACGGCGCCAAACAACGCACGATCACCCTGACCGTAGGCGGGCAGGTCGTGCGTGAGTTCGTCATCGAACCGGCCGATGAGGTAACCGATTTCTGGGTCTACCTGGATGATCAACGCATGGCGTTCTTTACCTCGGAAAATCTGAAAACCTGAAAGTTCCAGAGCAAGCTCGAGTGCTTTCACGAATGCCCGGAGCTATTCGAGCTGCCCCTCGACGGCGAGCTCTTTCACATCGTTGCCGAGATCGTCCTCGAGGATGCCGCTGACGTGGGATTTATGGTGCGTGGAACACCCATTGTCTACGATGTCGGGGACAAGCAGCTTTCATGCAAGGGAAAGAGTGCGCCCTTATCACCCTCAGACGGCAAGATCCGGCTTCGGTTGCTCGTGGATCGGACCTCGCTGGAAATCTTCGGCAACGACGGCCGTGTCTACATGCCGATGGGAGTGATTCATCCCGAAAAAAACAGATCGCTGGCCATCTTCTCCACGGGTGGAACCGTCAAAGTTACCACGTTGGATGTTTATGAACTGAATTCGGCTTGGGAGTAGTGGACATCCCGTGTTAGCATATCGGAATCACGGCCTGTAGTGCAAAGGTGCTGCGTTGTGTTACCGCACATTGTGTTCAGAAGCGCCAGCTCTCATGGGTGAACATACGCATCCTGAAGTGTCGTTGCACACCGATCCTCTTGCCAATTACATGGTTCATTCTCCTTCGAGCCATAAAGCTGAAAACGATCGTTGTCAGCTAATTAGCCGGTAGGACGGGTACTGGGGATCGATAGCAGCAGACATCGGTCCCATTCGGGTTCGACCGGGCTGACGGCTGCTGCGAGGCTCAAGGCGATACCAGCTGCGCCGGTCAGAAGACCGCGATCGACGGTCCAGTCCTCACGCTGCTGGGCGGTGAGCTTCATCCACGACAAATAGCCGGCGACTCCCTCAGCGGAGCGACGCATATCGAGGGTCTGTTCGAACCACTTCCGAGCTGCCGTCTGCAAGGATTCCTCGCCGGTGGCCTGGTAGAGCCGGTTGAAGATGTGTCCTAGACCGGAAGCACCGTGACAAAGCCCGGCATCGACAACACCCGAATCCGCAAACCGACGGCGGGCTGCACGACAGGCGACATCCAATGCCTGTTCTGCCCATCGGTCTTGATCCGCACCGCGTGCGGCGCACATAAAAGCTGCCGCTACGCCTGGATCGCCGTAACACCAGGCTGAACGAGTGGGTTCCGGAACTCTGCTGGAGGAGGAAAAATAGGAGAAGCAGGTTGCCTGATCCTGGTCGAGGCGTTGGGCAAGCATCCAATTCGTCGCTCCATCGAGCAGCCTATCCACGCGTTCGTCAGCGATCGCTGAGTGGCACGCCAAGCCTAGAAAGGCGATAACACCGGGAACGCCGTGAGCGACACCCAGATTAAAATAGCCATCTGGATACAACATCCGTTTGCCTGGATCGAGAAGCTCCGGATCGGTCCTCCAGGCGAAACCTTGGGAGGTGTGAAGTGCCGAATCCTCGAGGCGGCACAGAACGTGCTCCACGATCTCAACGGCGTTCGGATGCGGCATCCGTTCGAGCGCGTAGATTCCCATACCGGCGAGCCCGAAGGCGAGATCGAAGTTCAACCGCTCAGAACCTCCCTCGAGAAGCTCCAGCAGCGCCTCATCGACCTTGACGAGAACGTCTTCCGCGCCGTGATAACGCTCCAGATGTTGCAGGACCCACGCCATCCCCACCGATCCGCCTAAAAAGGTCGGCTCCGGTAGTTCTTCGTACAAAGCATCGACAACATCCTCTAGAAAGAATCGTGCTTCTTCGCCGTAAGATTCCTCTGGGAAGCACTGATCGAGGTAGGCGAACAACATGGCGATGCCGGCGCGTCCTCCTGCGAGAGAATCATCCAACACTCGATCACGAAATTTCTGACACGCTGGATCCACCTGGCTCGATGGATCGCGCAGAGACTCGCCAATAGCACGGATGATGCGTTTCGCCCGCGATAACAGAGAGCTGTCGAGCACCGGTGTCCATGATCTAATGGAACTAATCAACGGTTGGCACCTCCACCTAATGCCGCCCTCCTTGTGATAATCGATACCGGCCACCTATAGTTCATCACCTGCTCGAGGACGGCTCAGTTATATCTCCATTCCACGCCGAGGTCGAGAACGACGGCGAGCGGCCGGTACTCAGATCAGAGAGGTGGATCATATATTCTTCCTGTTCCACTGTCAGAGGTGGTCCTTCGAGTGCCTCGCAGAGCTCTTCGATCTGAACCGGCGTGGTCGGAGAACACAAAAGGCCGTCGATCTCAGGCCTGGCAAGAGCGAACTTGTAGTAATCGGTAAATTCCGGAATCCATTCATCGTCGACTCCAAGCTCGCACAGGCGATCTGGGGCGATGTAATGATCGAGACTCTTGAAGCTGAAGAGCCGTGTTGTTGAAGATTCCTGCAAGAAGGGGAAGACGTCTCTTCTGGCACCGGAATGCGCCGCGTTATAGCGAACGAAAGCGATGTCGACCAGGTTGTGGTTGCAGGCCAGGAGAGCCCCCTTCCGGTCGTGAAATGTCGTTCCAATCGCACGATTACCGGCAAATGATGTTCGACGATGAACCTGATAGGTCTCCAAACGGGTCATGAATTCGGAGGTATATGCGCCGCCCGCGATGAGGACATCGATAGTACCGAGGCTGGGAATCTCGTTCATGAGCTCCAGATATGGCCCCGTACAAAACTCCGGTTGAGTGCAATATGACACCGCAGCGACGACGATCTGGTCTCTGATCTGCCTTCCCCGAGCGAGGAGTTTCCGCAATCCACGCCTGGCGATTTCGTAGAGCGGCCAGTGCATGTCTGCGGTGACGAAAAAAAAGTTGATGCCCGCATCAAAGGCCGCACAGGTCGTATCCTCCGAGGAGATCCCACCGAGGCAGAATGGGCTGACCTCCAGATCGGTGCCTGACAAAGTGATACGATCTGTCGGTTGGGGCAGGCTGGACCGTGTTGGTTTGATTGTCATGATGCCACGCTCTCTTCATCACATCGAGTCTTGGTCTTTCCTCTGAACAAATGCGTGTTTTTCACAATTTGTGGTCAAAAAAAAATAGTAGTGCCCTTTTTTTATCGTTTCTCGCCTTCTCTGGATGAGAACTGCAGGTCTTGTGTCATTTTTCGGCGGCTCTCAGTTGCGGTTCGAACAAGTCCTTGGACACCAACGGACCTGTCGCTGCAACGAGTGAAAACAGAACACTTACACGAAACGTAGTCTCCAATTAGGAAACTCCGCAAAGAGTGTCATCGTTGAATCCCAAACGGAGAACCTCGGGTATCAGTATCAGTATGGAGTCGGCAGCCATCACAATGTTAAGCGGACCATATGGATCCTCTGCAAGCCTCATCGGTTGCAACACAAGCGGCGATCTGGTGACCAGATAATACGCCGCCAATGACCCCAGGGATCGTCGAGAAAGGAGCGAATCATGAAGAACAACGGAAAACTAACCTTGACCCGTGAACGGGTGATGCTCTTGAACGGTGTTCAAGAGCTGGACACGGTACAAATGACCGCCATCGTCGGCGGTGGCTGGGTGGGAAAAGTATCTGACTGGATTTCAAATGTTTCAAAGGCAGTTTCTGAAGCGGTTTCCGGAGCGATACCGTCTAGTTTTACAAAGGATGTCGCGTCCGCAGCCCTGTCAGTCTCGGCTCAGAGTACGGCCATCGTCTCGAGCCATCAAAGCTCGGTCCCCACATCGGGTGGGGTCTGTTATCTGAGTAAACAGAACACCTGTGTCGGTATAACAATGTAGAACTCGACTTGAAAACCCGATGATCTCGAACCGGTGAAGGTCAGCCTGTGCAAACCAGCGATCCAACTCAAAAGCGGCGAGATATCGAAGGCGGATTCTCGATCTCCGTTTTTGATGAGGATGCTGTACCTTGAGGTTCTCCGTTTCATTCGCAGGAGACGCCGTGCGTCGATCTTTTGATTCACCACAGAAACAGGGCTCGCAGAGGAGGAGATTAGATGTGTCCTCAGAATCACAATCCGTCACAATCCGTGGCTCATTCTGGATTTTTCATTTTGCGCACGCCGCTCCTGCCGGTCGGCGACCTCCTCTCTTGGGGCGCAGATCTGCAAGCCCCCGGATTGGTGGATGATGAAACGCGGCTTCACAAAGCGGTCGAGAGGGACCGGTCGCTTTTACGCTCGCGATTGAAAGAACTCCTCGACAGACCCGAAGTGAGTGAAGCCATCTTTGTCGCCTCACCGAGCCTGCACTCTAGCCTCGATCATTGGCGCCAGAATCAAGATGATGAGCGCGGCCAAAAGATCGAACGTGCTCTGGTCCGATATTTCATCCGCATGACAACCCGCCCCACACCTTTCGGGCTCTTTTCCGGATGCTCGCTCGGTGAGATCGACGGGACGACCGACCTGGCGATTGAGCCTTCGAGCCGCTATCGGCGCCATACACGACCGGACATGGAGTACATCTTCCGGCTCTGCTACGATCTCGGAACCGATCGCCAACTGCGCAAGCTACTTCATTATTTTCCCAATCCCAGCATCTACCGAGCCGGCGGCCGGATCCGCTACGTCGAATCGACGATCACCCAGGAGGGCAACAAGCACCATCTCATCGCGGTCGACGAGACGGATTACTTGAAGAGCACTCTCCTGAGGGCAAAGGAAGGCGCTCCGCTGGGCGACCTTGCCGGTGCTTTGGCCAGCGAGATATCGGACGTCGCACAGGATGAAGCAGAAGCGTTCGTAGACGAGCTCGTGGAGACCCAAATCCTGGTCGCCGACCTGATGCCCGTACTGACCGGACAGGAACCTTTGAATCACCTCATCGAGCAGTTAGATCGCCATGATCACATCGATGCGCCTGTCGCTATTCTGAAGAAGTTTCGCGAAAAACTGCGCGCCATCGACGGCAACCGGCTGGGTAATCCCGTATCCCTCTATCTCGACGCCGCAAAACAACTGCACGATCTTCCGTCCGAGGCCGACCTGGCACGGCTCTTCCAGGTCGATCTGATCAAGCCGGCGCCCGCTCTGACTCTGGGAGAGGAGCCGATCGAAGAGATCAAAGGCGCTCTCGATCTGCTGCAGCGCATGGCCGGTTTTCCTGGCGATGATCGCCTCTCCGCCTTCCGTCAGGCGTTCTACCGCCGATACGAGGAACGTGAGGTGCCGCTTCTGGAGGTCTTGGACGAGGAGGTCGGCATCGGTTTCGAAAAGTCTGCAACACCGCTGGCAGAGGCATCGCCGCTGCTGGAGGGTCTGCCATTCCCGCGGTTGCATCGCGGCAATCCGTCTATGAGCTGGGAACCGGCCCATACCTTCATGCTCTCCAAACTCGTCGATGCGCTCGAGAATGGTCAAGAGGAGATTGTGCTGAACGACGAGGATCTCCGCTGGCTGCCTGAGAAGCCGCAGGTCACGCTGCCCGACTCCTTCGCGGTCGTGGCGACGGTGTGCGCCGGCTCGCCCGATTCCCTTCGCGACGGCCACTTTCGGCTCCTGTTTACCGGCAGCGGCGGGCCATCTGGGTGCAACGTCATCGCCCGTTTTTGTCACTTCGACGATGAGATGCGACAGGCCATCGAGCAACATCTACGCCAGGAGGAAGCGCTGCAGCCCGACGCTCTCTTCGCCGAAATCGTGCATCTGCCCGAAGGCCGCACCGGCAACATCCTGGCCCGTCCGATCCTGCGCCGTTACGAAATCCCCTATCTCACTCGCTCGGGAGCCGATCAAGAGTACACCATTCCGATCGATGATCTGTGCGTCTCCCTCGTCGGCGGCCCGGTCGCCGGTCGCGTGGTTCTGCGCTCGGCGCGACTCGATCGTGAGATCATTCCCAGGCTGACAACGGCCCATAACGTCATCCACCCGAACAACACGGGAATTTATCGATTTCTCACAGCTTTACAGCTCCAGGGAGCCGAAGAGGAGAAGCCAGCACTCGGGCTCCAATGGGACTGGGGTCCCTTGATTTCGAGTCCCTTCTTGCCGCGCGTAAGCCGCGGCCGCGTAGTGCTCTCACGAGCTCAATGGAATGTTTCAGCCACCGAAATCCGCGAGGTGCTCGAATACGAGGGAGCATCGCGTTACCAAGCGGTTCAAAGACTGCGCAGGAATCGCAATCTACCGCAGTGGGTCGTGGTCTCCGATGGCGACAACAAACTCGCCATCGACTTGGACAATACGCTGTGCATCGAGACCTTTCTGCAGTTGATCAGCAATCGGCCGCTGGTCACGCTGCAGGAAGCCTTTCCCAGCTTGAATGAAACCTGCGCTCGCGGGCCAGAAGGCCGGTTCACTCATGAGGTGATCGTGCCTTTCATCAGGCAGCGCAAGCCGAGCCGAACGCAGTTCAAACCGAGACCGGTCCGTATCGGGCCGAGGCGACGCAGTTTCCACGCCGGATCGGAGTGGCTCTATACCAAGCTGTATACGGGAACCTCTTCTGCCGATCTGGTTCTGCGCGAAATCGTCGGCCCTGTCATGAAGCATGCCGCACATGAAGGGCTTTGCGATCGCTGGTTCTTCGTGCGTTATGCCGATCCCGACTGGCATCTACGGCTACGATTTCATGGTGACCCGCGAGCGCTCACCGAGCGTCTCCTGCCTCTGCTGCAATCCGCGACAGCCTCCGCCATCGAACAGGGACTGCTCTGGAAAGTGGTCTACGATCGTTACGAAAGAGAACTGGAGCGCTACGGTGGCAGCACCGGAATTCTGATCCACGAAAAAATCTCCCACATCGACAGCCAAGCCGTCCTGGAGATCATGGATCTGATCGCAGGAAACGGCGCCGCCGATGCGCGCTGGAAGTTGACCTTCCGGGGTATGGATATGCTGCTGGACGATCTCGGCTTTGACGTGACCACGAAGCTCGAGGTTTTGCAACGATGCCGCGCAGGGTTCGGCCTGGAGTTCGGTGCTGATTTCTCCGGCCTCAAGGTAAAGCTCGGGCAGAAATACAGGAGCGAACGGAAGAGTCTCGAGCAGCTGCTCGATCGATCCCGGGACGATAAAAGCTCTCTGAGCCAGGGCCTGAGCATACTACGCCAGCGGTCTGAAAAACTCGTCCCCCTCGGACTCGAGCTGCGCGAACTTCTGGACTCAAATCGACTGTCCATTCCATTCACAGAACTGGCGCCCAGCTACCTGCATATGCATGCCAACCGCATGCTGCGCTCCGCTGCTCGTGCGCAGGAGCTCGTGCTTTACGATTTCCTGCTCCGCGCTTGCCGGTCCAAGATGGCGCGTCGGCAACAAAGAAACCTCGTGGCCGACAGCACCAGCCGCCACTAGAACTCAAAGGCGCGGTCTTCGTGTCTGCAGAGGAAGATTAGGCTGAAAAAAACGATAGACTCTGTTATTCTGAATCAACGCAAACCAAGGAAAAGCTCTGCTATTGACCGCCCCACTAATCGTAGGAGGCACTCTCTCGAACGTTCTTGATCAGCAACGAGATGATGCGTTCTTCCGACTTGATGATCTCGACTGTGGCCGTCATACCGAGTTCGATCGTACCGGTCCTTTGGCCGCGACTCAACTGGTGTGAGGGAAGGCTCGTTTCGATGCGGTAGATCAGGCCGAGATCGTGATGAACGGTGGCGTCGGCAGCGACCTCGATGAGCTCGCCGTCGATGGTCCCGTACCAGTGGAAAGGAAAGGCGTCGAATTTGACGCGCACCCGCTTTCCAATCCTCTGCCGCAGAAATCCCGCGTCACGATTCTTGACGAACGCTTCCACGATGAACGGCGCATCGTCAGGTGCGATTTCAGCAAGTGTCTTCCCCATCTGTACAAATTGACCCGGTCGCTTGCAGATGATCCCGGTGATCCGTCCCGAAATGGGAGCTTTGACATCATGCTCTGTACGACGTGTCTCCAGAATCTGTCGTTGTGATTCGAGATCCTCGATTTCGTGTTCTATCGATGAGATCGAGTTTTCGAGCTCGATCTGAGCGAGCTCACGCTCTTTTTGGGCGATCTCAGCCTGTCGCTCGGCGAATTCCACTTTCTTTTCGTAAAATTTGATCCACTCGTCTGCGACGCTGATCGCCGCTTCGACCGCGTCTCGAGAAGCACGTGCCGCCCGGTAATCGGCATCGCTTTGCTCGAATTCTTCCAACGGAATCAAACTATCCCGCCAAAGAGACTCGTTCCTATGATACCGTTTCCGCGCGGTCTCCATCCTGACCATGGAAGCTGCCCGTTCAGCCTCGATTTTTTTGCGCTCGATCGTGGCTCTTGACTTTTCGGCTTCGGCCCGGTCGATCTCTGTCTGTTGTTTTCGAGCTTCTATCTCGTGTTTTTGACCGAGGACTTCCAAAGAATTCTTCAGTGTCCTGCGCTGTTCTTTGATCGTCTCTATCTGACTGCCGATCTGTTCCATCCGCGTGTCCGTTTCGCGGCTGTCGATCTTGAACAGAATGTGGCCCTTTTCGACACGGTCACCTTCTTGGATGAAGACCTCTGCAATTCGCCCTGCGAGACTCGGTTGCACCGGCACCAGATCGCCCTTGGGACGAACGGCTCCCGGAGCGGAGATGTGGATCTCGACTCGGCTCACATAGGACCATACCAATGCCGCGCCGAACAATCCTACCAACAGATAGAGCGTACTACGAACCAGCATTGGCGGCCGACCGAGAAGGGCCTCGATTGTCCGTCGATTTTCTCCGAGATCAAGAATCTGGCCTTTCATCTCTCATTGGTCCTTTGCACATGACTGCTCTTTTGATCACATCAGCGTGCATTCATCGATTCACGATGCTCAACTCGCCGGCATCTCTGGGCAGTTGACGCTTCCACAGGGCATAGTATCTACCCCGGCGCAGCATCAACTCGTCGTGGGTTCCCTCCTCGACGACCTCACCCTGATGAAAAACCACGATCCGATCGGCGTGCATCACCGTAGAGAGACGGTGTGCGATCAATATGGTCGTCCGGCCGGCGCTGACTTCCTCGAGCGTCCGCTGGATGGCGAACTCTGTTTCCGAATCGAGATTCGATGTGGCTTCATCGAGGATGAGCACCTTCGGATCGTGGAGCAGCGCTCGTGCGATCGCCAGGCGCTGCCGCTCGCCACCGGAGAGATCCACTCCGCGTTCTCCGATCATGCTTTCATAGCGCTCTGGCAGCCGGGAGATGAACTCATGAGCATTGGCCCGCGTGGCCGCTTCCATCACCTCCTCGATTTTCGCCATTTGTTTGCCGAGAGCGATATTCTCGCGCACCTTTCCCCTGAAAATAAACGTATCCTGCGGTACGATCCCCATCACCCGGCGCAGAGAGTTAATGTCCCAATCACGCAGATCGATGCCATCGAGCAGAATTCGCCCCTCCTTGGGATCGTCAAAGCGAGCCAGTAGGTTTGCGAGCGTTGTTTTTCCGGATCCCGATTCTCCTACCATCGCCACGGTCGATCCGGCTTCGAATCTGAGATTGACTGCCTTCAAAACCGATTCCCGAAAACCGTATGCGAAGGTGACGTTTTCGATGATGAACTCACCCTTGATATCTTTGAGCTTATAGCCCTCTTTGTTACGTTCCTGCTCGGGGGACAGGTCGAGAATCTCTCCGAGGCGATCGAGTGCTATGAAGGCATCCTGAATGGTGACATTCGCTTCGGCCAGCCGCTCCAGGGGCCCAAAGAGATAGATCAAAAGAGAATTGAAGAACATCAGTTGGCCGAGAGAAAGCTCGCCTTTAATGACCTGATGACCGCCATACCAGAGGACCGCGGTCGCACCAACAACCGATATGACAGCGCCGGCCGTCGACACGGTGGTGGAAAGCATGGCGCTCTGAAACTGGGTTTTGATCAGCTTCAGAAATCTCGTTTCGGTTTTTTGTCGAGCGATCGGCTCAGCGGCGAACGACTTGAGCGTCGCGATCCCCGAGATCGATTCCACGAGATGCGCCTCGAGATCGGCAGATTGTTCCATCACACGTCGTTGTATTCTGCGGATCAAATAATTCAGGGGATAGAAGCTGAGAACGAATAACGGCAGAAAAGAAAAAACCAGGATGGTCATCCCTGTGTGATAACGAAACATGACCACCGCCGCAAAAATGAACATGCACATATCGAGCAGCAGTCCCAGGGTCGTGCCGCCGATAAAAGCGCGAATCCTCTGGGCATCGCTCATCCTCGATAGTATTTCGCCCACCTGTCGGGTGCGGAAGAAGCGGATCGGCATCTTCAAGAGGTGATCGTAGTAGTAGAGAACCAGATCGGCATCGATCTTCTGTGCCAGATGGACCAGTAGATACTGCCGCAGAACGCCAAATAGCGTGCGGAAGAGGATGAGCAAGAGCATCCCGATAGTCAGGATGTCGAGGATCGAAGCCTTCTCGTAGACCAGCACGTTGTCGATGAGCACTTGGATAAAAAACGACGTTCCCAGCGCCAAGAGGGTGGACAGGATGGCGGCACAAAAGGATTCCATCAGAAGCGGCAACCGAGGCCTGAGCAACACCCAGAGTCGATGCCACTTCGAAGGTGATGCCTCGGCGTCTCGCAGCGCAGGCGTCGGTTGGAGCAGCAGTAGGACGCCGCACATTTCATCGTTTCCTCCGCCGGCCAGGTGGATTCTCCAGTCGGCAAGAAACTTGTCCTTGCTCCACTTCTCGACACCGGTGGCTGGATCGCCGATGATCACACTCTTGTTGGTGACTTTGAAAATAACGACGAAGTGACCGAATCCCTTCTCCGAGAGCAGATGTGCAACCGCCGGGAATGGAATATCCTTCTGAAGATTGTGCCACTGTGCCTGAACGCCGGTGGCACGGAACCCCACGCTCTCGGCGGCCACCGAGAGGCCGTAAAGATTGGTCCCTCCCAGATCGGTTCCGGCGACATTTCGAATGCGGGCTACAGACAAGGGAAGTTTGTAATAACGGGCGATCGTGGCCAAGACAGCGGGTCCACAGTCAGTTTCATCGCGTTGGCGGATGCAGGTGTATCTCTTAAACATCGTAGCCGTCGTCGAAACGATCCCTCACAGGTTAATAAGCCCGAAAAACCTGCTTCCATTCTTTGAATTGCAGGTCTGGCTGTTTCCATTCCAACAATACTCAGAGATATCCAGCGATCACGATGGGACCGCAGCATACCGGCGACAGTCACAAGCCGGTAGTTTTAGGAGATTGGTGCCCCCTAAGGGATTCGAACCCCTGTCTCCAGGCAGAGAACCTGGTATCCTGGACCTCTAGACGAAGGGGGATTTTGATACTCAAAGCTGATTCATCCATCAAATCCGTTCATTGCATCTTTCGTTTCCGCCGGGTATGACAGGCATACCCTCGACGGATCCGCAGTCGATTCATAATCCAAAGAGCTGTAACAGCGCGAAACCTCTTGTCCAAACCGCCTTGTCCTCATTGCAGCATCACTGCCGGCAGTCCCATCGACAGGATTCACTCTCAAGATCCAAGAGCAAGCTCATCACGCATGATCGTCAGAACTCAAAAGCGAGAACCGCTGTTTTTATGGTCAACATAATCTTTAAAATCAGCTCGGTCTCATCAAATCAAATCGAAGAAGGAAGCACCCCCTACCGGTCCGACCTTTCATTCTGGACCAAAATATTTTTTTTTGTAAATAATATCACCGAATCGGTCGAGATTGATTGAATCGGCTGTATTTTGTGTATCATGACGGTATCTCGTGATTGAGAATGTCATCGTGGTATTTATCCTCGGCGATCCGACCGACCAGATCGCCGAGCACGTCGGCAAGGAACCGATCGGCGAAACACCATCTGACGCGCATCATATCGGCTGCGAATGCAAGTACTGAAACCCTGGGAAAGCGCACCGATGAAACCTCCTCACCGCGCCGCCAAGGCCTCCATCAAGAGCTGGAAAAATTCGCTTCCGCAGAAGACCATTCGTGTTCTGAGACAATTCAAGACCGTGTTGTTCGGCAGCAAACCGCTTCCCGATTTTGCACAACCACTTCTGCAGCGGTTCGTGAGGCCGCTGCTTCCACCGCGGATCATCATTATCTCACTCACGTACGATTGCCAGGCGAACTGCAAACACTGCGGAGTGGTGACGAGCGAGAAGCAAGCGCAAGAGCTGACAACACTCGAAGTCATGGAGATTATCGACCAGGTCGCCGTTATGGGAACCGGGACAATCTATTTCAGCGGCGGCGAACCTCTGCTGCGACGCGATTTCGCGCGGCTCGTTCGTGCGGCTGTCGATCGGCGGTGCAGAGTTCAGTTCGATACGAACGGGTTGCTGCTCGACGGCGATCTCGCAAGACAGCTCAAAGCGTGCAACGGAGAAATCCTCGTGGGGGTGAGCCTCGACAGCCCCGAGAGGCAAGCGCACGATCGACACAGGGGAGTGGAAGGCATATTCGATGCGGCCTTATCGGCCATCGAGCACTGTGTTTGCGAAGAAATACCGGTCGACATCTCATACTATCTGACGCGCGATGCCTTCGCGAGGGGCGAGCTCGAAGATACGATCCGGCTCGGCAGGGAACTGTCGGTGGATGGTGTGCGCATCATCACTCCGGCGCTGAGTGGGCGCCTCATCGAACGGCACGATCTGGCTTTTCTACCGCAAGAAGAGCTCGAGTTGATGAAGCGGTTGAAGGCTGAAGAGGGATTTGCCTTTCTGGAACATAGGGACGTCTACACGAACCACAGGTGTCCGTCGTTCGATATGGAACTGATCTATATCTCTCCCTATGGTGATATTCAGCCTTGTATCTACGTCCCAACCACGTTCGGCAACTTGAGAGAGGAGCCGTTGACATCGATCCTCAAAAGGATGTGGCGGGACAGGATCTTCAAGGGTGAAAACGTGCAGTGCCTGGCTCATTGTAATCGACCGTTCCGCAGCTCCTGGAGAGCGCCCGGTCCCTGGCGGCCATGACGCGATCCCGGGTCTATCCGATCGCGATATTTGATGTTCGCGCCAGTGCCAGGTAGCATCCCCGGACCATGAAAAGTCCGCTACAGCCACTGCAATTTCTTCTTCTGATTTTCTCCGGCTGGGTGAACCGGCATCAACAGCAGGTCATCGAGTACCTGCTCGAGGAAAACCGGGTTCACCACGACCCGTAACACCCTCCCTGAACGGTCAATTGTGGCAAGCGTCGCGCGGGCATTCTCCACAGCACCTGGAATGATCTCCAAAGTCTTGTCGGGTTCATCACCCCCTGCGCCGAATCCCGAAATGAAATAACCGTCGATCGCGGTGAGAACGTGACGCAGGTGTTCGGCGAAAGGTCCATAAGGTCCCTTCGCCAAGCGCACCCGCAAAGGTTCACTCGCCTCTTGCATGAAATAATCAATTCACCCAGTAACCGTTGCACAGCTTATCCGTCCCGCTCCAGGGGTTTTGACCAATGGAGCCAGCTCGAGAGACAAACCAGGCATTTTACCGACCCCGCCAGCCACAGAGAACCGTGCTCTATCAAGTCCTTGATCAGCACTTCGATGACTTCAAATCAACCTACCAGGAGCGCTTCGAGAGACGGTATGGCCCTTGGCGCGTTGTCTGGAGTGATGTCGTCCGCAAGTATATCGACTGTGGTCTTTATGGATGTGGATTCGCGCGTCTTCGATATCCTAAGTGCCTTAAAAATAATTTCTTAGCATTTTCCCGCAAGAGCAGGCTATGCCCTTCCTGCGAACAGAAGCGCATGCTTCTGTTTGCCGAGAAGGTCACGGGAGACATCCTTCTGGCTGTGCCTCATCGCTTCTGGACCTTTTCGATCCCCAAGGCGATCCGCAGGATCAAGCCTTCTTTCACATGTTGCGCTACATGGCAAGGCCTGCGGTGGCTCTTTCGAAAATGACCTTCGATTCTGAAAACGAAAAGGTCATCTACAGAGCGAACTTCAACGCCATGCTGGGGACCGACCGGATCGAGGTCGAATCTCTTGAGTTCGTGGCCAAGGTCCTGATGCATGTTCCGGACAAAAACAAACGAAGGGTGATCGAGTACGGCGTCGACTCGAGTCGTGCTCTTGGCGAGAGGAGAAAGCAGGCCCGCGGCGAGGAGTTGGCCGTAGGGATCGGCGCGACGGTCTCCTCTTATGAGCCCCTGACTGAAGCAGACGAGTTCGCCAAACGAAGAAGGCAGTCCCGGGCGAAGCTGATTCAGAGGGTGTGGGAAGTCTCACCCTTGACCTGCCCTCGATGCGGCGCAGAAATGAGGGTGGTCTCCGTGATCACGAAGACTGTGGTGATCGACAAAATACTCAGTCACATCGCGAAAAAGGACCGTGCGCCGCCTTCAGGGCATCCAGCCGCCTGATCGCCAGATCCGAAGAGCAGCGCCAGGTCAACGACGAGACCGCCACGCGCGTTGAGGAGGAAATATGCTCCGGGTTCGGGATTTTGGGCACTTTTACCCCGAGGGAGAGGTCGGAACGGTCGGGAGTGCTTCCTTTTCCAATTGGAAGCGTCTCCGTCTCAGATCTTCAACACACTTCGGCTCCCTTTCAGTGCTCAGTTTGTGCCAGACGGGAGGGCGCGGCACGCCATGAGAGCGACCAAGGAGAATGAGATTCCTATCCTCTCCTCAAAATGAAGTTCATCGATTGTGCCAGTCTGTCGCCTCGATCGCCGATCCTCCTTGCGACGGCTCTTCTGCCTGTCCTGCTGTTCCTCTGTTCGCCAACAGCCGCGGCGCAACTCCACGAGCAAGCCAAGCTGCTCGCTTCCGACGGCCGGGAAAGTGACCGCTTCGGAGTATCCCTCGCAATCGACAACGGCCTCGCCGTCATCGAAGCACACTATGACGACGACCGTGGCCACGAGTCGGGTTCAGCTTATGTCTTCCATTGCCTCCCCGAAAGTGGTGAGTGGCTCGAGGTCACAAAGATGCTTCCCTCAGACGGCGAAGAAAGCGATCGATTCGCCTATTCCGTCTCCCTCTCCTCTCGCACCGCTCTCGTCGGATCCTATTTCGACCACAATCAAAACGGCAGCTTCGCCGGCTCAGCCTACGTGTTCGATCTCTCAGAAACCCTTGGCCCGCCCCTTCACGACATCAAGATCGACGGTCAGGACGGCCCACTCTCGTTTCCCTCCAATCGAGACGTGAACATGACCATCGATCTCGATCCAGGGTATTTGGCCGGTATCGACCATGACTGGTGGATCATCGCCGAAAACTCGGGCGGGAAAACGTTCTCTTGGAATTATTACCTCGCACCCCGGCACTGGGTCGCCGGCGTCCAGCGTGCTTACGCCGGGCCTTTAGTTCCCATCGGACAGCATTCCATTCACAACGGAACGATCCCTGCGGGATCCTGGACGTTCACCTTCGCTCTGGATCCACTCGACAACATCTACGAAGGGACTTACAGCGACAGCATCCTGGTCACTTCGTATTGATACCCAACGCTGTTGTCGAGGGTTCTCTGCGTCTCCGGATGGGCCTCCCCATGGACCTCGTGCTCGATCTCGATGTTCTCGCGGTCAATCTCCTTGGACTCCAAGATAATTCCCGCGACAGGCTCTTGGACTAGAGTCGGCAAGTTCCGGAAGAATCCGTACACTCCGACATGGCCCCCACGGCTCGGATCAATTGCAGCACGTTAATTCCTGCACCTTGTTCGGGGATCTGAAACGGCTCAGAGCTGCTATGTAGAGAATCTTCGACCGGCCAGATTCTTCGCGTTGCCGGACCTGCACAGTTAGCTCCCAGGTCCGCTTGATGGCCGTGGAGTCAGAGAGCACTCGTTCAACCGTTGCCCCCCCCCACCAGAATTGCACCTCCCCCTGCCGCTCCAGGATCCTGCGCAGCGCCATGGTCATCATGTCGGCCTGTTCCTTGAAGGCACTGTTCGCGAAGGTTTCCATCTCTCCAGGCCTGACAACAAATCCCGAGGGGGAAAGAGACATGAGCAACCAGTGAAAACCAATCTCGGAATACCTCCGATCCACAAATCTCGTACAAAATCAGTTTTCTCGACAATTACCGCAACCCTCGAACGGATTGCTACGGCACCGTATTATTCGAACGGATTGCTACGGCACCGTATTATTGGCCCCCAAACCCAGATTATAGCGGTTGAAAGCGGCTTGCTGTTTTCGACAATAACGCTCAAAATTACGCCAAATTCCGTTTGTCTACGCGTGCACTCGCTCTGCCATCTGCAGCCGGGACCAGTCGGGCCTCCAGGGCCGCCAGCCAGAGATCCTCCACCGAATGAGCGGACTCAGACGCCTGCAAGTCCAGATAGAGAGTAACGTCCTCCCTCGGCAGCATGTCCACCACGCTACGGATCTCGGCCACGGCGTGAACCGGAATAAAACTCCAACAACGTCAAGACGCGCTTGGCCGCCATCTTTCTGCCGCCTGTCCAGGTGACCTCGAGATTGTACTCTGCGGCGAGCATCCCCTCGAGGGGCACCTCCGCGGACTGGTAGCACTCGATCGAAAAATCAACCGGGTAGTTCTTGCCGTGCAGGCGCATGGAGCACGTCACGTTGGCCGTGATCTTCTTTGCGTCGAACTTCCGGCGGGCGATCGAGTATGTGCCTCGCTCCACGCAGCTCGACACCAGCTCGATATTATCGAAATCCTGGTCGTAGGCGGCGAAACCGAGCAGCAGATCGAGATGCGCGATGTTCCCATCGTAGATCTTCTCGGTCATCATCTGCTTGCCGCCGGCCGTGCTGATCACCTGTAGATTAATCCCCCCGCCGTCACGTGACGACACCCCTCGCGTGACGGTCCGTTCGCGCGGGGAGCGGGTCTGGTTCACATGGTAACGAGCCCACTCGCCACACGTCGCGCTTCCGAAGGGGTTCGGGATGTCGGCGAGGGTGGCAGACTCAACGCCAGCGTCCGGCTGCCACGATCCGGCCGTATCGCTACTCCCGGCCGAAAACGACGGCTTCGAAAAATCGAGGTGGACCCAGCGTGGATCGAGCGGTTTGTAGCGCATCGGCACGAAACCGAGCTTCGACAGGTTTTCCGCCGAGCGGACGGTCTCTTTGACACGCCAGTTGCCGGCTTCGTAGTAGCAGATCTTCTGGTGGCCTTCGCCGACAAACTCCTTGAAGAGGACCACGTGGCCGTCGAGCCTGTTGAGGATGTCTCCAGGAAGCAGATCATCGTAGCTCTCCAGCTCATAGCAGAGAAGGGCCATCGAAAGGGAGGTCTGCTTCTGGGGAAAATCGAGACAACGGGAGACGAAACCGGAACAATCGACCCCCACGCAGTAATGGCTCGCCCGGGCATCGCCCGAGGTATGCGCATGCCCCGCATAGGCACCCTGTGCGACATAGTCGTCGAACTCCTCAATGGTGCAGAAACCGCCCCACCTGTAGGGAAGCCCCACGTTCTGTCGGCCATCGGCATGCCAGCCGTCTTTGCAGAAAGAGTCGTCAGGTGTGTCCACCTGCACTCCGTCGGGATCCTTGCCGTGAAAGACGTTCTGCTCCGTTGCAGTCCATTTGTGGCTCGCATAAGCCTCGGCGATCCGCAGAATTTTGGCCCGCATGGCCTGCGACGGATCGGGTTCCCGATCACCGTCACGTCCCGCAGGCGCAGGCGAACAAAACACGAGAACGGCAAGCACAACCCACGTCGAGACGTGACACAGCCGGGGATGATATACAGATTGTCTCCTCATTTTGAACGGTCCTTTCACTTGTCTTTCCATTCCGGTCGAGTCTGCGATTTGGGATGGAAGGAGGATGGGCGCCTCGAAAATCGATCGTCGCGGAGCGAAGCTTAGGGCATTTCGATCCGGATTTCACTCCCGTGGGATACCTGCACGGTTTCGACGACCTGCCAGTCGTCGGGATTCGTCGATTCCATGGTGGGACACACGAGCCTTCCCGTTCCTGCGGGCACCGGCTTCAGCCGGCACTCGCCGTTGGCATCAGGCAGAACCCGGCTCATGTAGGAGATCTCCCCTTCCCCGAGGTAAACCAGCCCGAAGGAATCCCGGGCCGAGGGTTTTAACCCGTCTATCAACACCGATCCGCAGGTCAGGTCGCAGCGCCAAGGCGTGATCGATCCGCCCAGA
>Ga0190283_1000202_pt1 | contig 32809 bp, 23 predicted proteins | sample 48691801_MG_FD_161669 | JGI IMG/M metagenome (GOLD analysis project Ga0190283, IMG submission 161669) | Hydrothermal vent microbial mat bacterial communities from Southern Trench, Guaymas Basin, Mexico - 4869-18-0-1_MG | ecosystem: Environmental > Aquatic > Marine > Hydrothermal vents >...
TAAACTTTTATTTTTTTGTAAAAAAATAAAATGGGCGTTTAGCTCAGTTGGTTAGAGTGCCTGCTCGACACGCAGGAGGTCACTGGTTCAACTCCAGTAACGCCCACCATTTTGAAACCGTTGGAAAGCCTTTATCCAAAGGACTACCAGCGGTTTTTTGTTGTTAATATTTCGCATTACAAAAAAGCAATAAATCATCAGAAATTGTATTATTTGACAAGATATTTAGGCACATTTTAGGCATAGAAATTCCACCTGAAATAGTTCTAATTTGTTTGCCAATTAAATAATAAGTTTTTTAAGATTTACTTTCCATTGATATTAATTTCTTTTCTACGTCATCAATCCGGCGTTCGAGTTCGATATTACGATACAATGCTCCGCAAATTTGTAAAATATATCCACGTGATTTAGCGGTTGTATTGTCCAGCATTTCGTTTTTAAGCTCTTCGTATAGCTCCGCTCCCACTTTTAATATTTCCTTTGCAGTTTCAAAGGTAGGTGCTTTATGTAAGGTCGCGCGCGCGAGGCTTCTTATTTTTATTTGTCGGTTATTCTTTCTCTTCCAATCATTACTATGGACAAACCTTTTTATAAAAGAATTATTAAAGATTATCCTGACATTACTTTAATCGGATAAAATTCGATTTTATCTGAAAATTTAAACTTAAACTAAAAAAATATGATATAGAAAAATGTACTTTGAACTTTGAATTTTGTTCTTTGTATTCACTTTGACATTGAATATTTCTTGTTGAATATTGAATATTTACTTCGTTCCCGGTACTTTTAAAAAATTTATTTAGCGTTTTACGCTGTTTCGTTTCTAACAAAAATCGCCAGTTTGTTTAATGGAAAACGATACTTGTGGAAACGCGACCGAAAGGGCGCGGCTTATCTTGTGTTTCCCATTTGGGTGTCTGGCGATACCTTGTTAGAGATACGGATTAGGAGTCCGCGTCTTTTTTGTAAGCAGCATTTCTAAATGCAAGCAATCAAACGATTTTTCAATCGACAAAAAGTGCGTGCCCGGCGGATGCACGGATCGATTATAATCAACAAAAACCTTTTGGAAAAAAGTTTTTTGGGACAAAACCCGAACTTTTTCGCATATGTTTATATATTATATAATAAGAGTAAGGTGGAAAGTGGGAAAGTTGAAAGTGAAAAGTTGAAAGATGGAATGATGGAAAAAATAATTAAATCATAAAATCGAAAAATATCCAAATGTACCAAAATTGGTATAGACAAAAATTTACGTTTTTGGTATTATAACGTAATTTATTTCACGAACACGCAAATTACGCATGAAAAAAACTAACTAATTCTAAAATGGAGAAAACTATGAAAAAAATGAAATTGAAAACTCTCTTAATCAGTATTGTTGTTACATTATCTTTAACTGCAACTGCGGCGATACAAAACGGTGGTTTTGAAACAGGCGACTTGACCGCCTGGACGCTGACAGGTAATGGTGCGTTTGGGAATAGCCCGACGACAAACGATCTTCCCGCGCCGCACCACGCGAATCAGCCTGTTGAAGGCATGTATTACGCAAACAGCGGATACGATGCCACGAATGGATGGGTAGAAACAAACACCGGCGTGCTTCAGTCTGCTAATTTTACACTTGGCTCAAACGAAGGAGTTCTGTTTGAAATAGGCGGATGGTCAAAATGGGGCGGGGGCGGTTTTGAGCATTGTTATGTTGGGTTATACTTGGCTGATGATGGTACCGAGCTTGATCGCGTGTGGACTCCGAACGGCAATGATGCCGTGCTGAAAAATCTGGAGCATGGCACAAACATTGATGTTGATGTTTACATAAAAGTTGTAGACAACGGTACTAATACTGGCTATGCCTGGCTTTCCGTTGATGCCTTCAGGACTGCTGATACAACTGACCCGAATTTTGATTTCGAAAATAGGTACTTGAATTGGAGTGTTGCCGGACTTGCATGGGGCAGCAGTCCTGTTACTACTAATTTCTATCCTTGGATTTTTGCCGGTAGTCCTATTCATGGTGAGTATTATGCTAATTCCATAGTTGGTGGCGAAACGCAAACAGGAAGCTTGAGATCAGCTACATTCACATATCCGCAAGACGGTTACGTAAAGTTTCTTATTGCTGGGCATTCTACTCGTTGGCCTCCAGCTATTTATAATTATGTTGTTTTAAAAGATGCGTCAACACACGCAGAATACGGCAAAGTTTACGCGCCTGACCAAGACCATGTGGTCGTAAGAGCCATAACAAACTCTTCCGCTTATAATCAACAAGTTTATATAGAAGCTGTTGATAATTGTGCAAGCAACGCATATGCGTGGCTTGCCATTGATTATTTTGAAATCATGGATCGTCATTCTACATGGACAGCAGGTGCCGGAAACTGGACAAATGCAGCTAATTGGGCAGGCGGGATTGCTAATGCTGCCAATGCTGCTGCTCATTTTACAAACAGCACAGCCGGCAATGTTACGATTGACTCCAATGTTACTGTCTCGGAAATTTACGCTGCTAATGTTAATCATGACTTAACAGGCAACGGTTCGCTTACGCTTCTTACTCCCGGAAAAATTGATATTGCTTCTTCTGTTTCAAGTCCATGGACAATTAACGCGATGCTTATTGCAAGCAACGGAATTGCCAAGTCCGGCGAGGGAACATTAACTATTGCAGGCGCTAATAACACGATCATTGATGATATTAATGTGAATGAAGGCGAATTATGCGTTAATTGTGATATTTCTGGTATGCCGGGTAATATTTACATTTCTTCCGGGGCGGCAATCGGCGGAACTGGCATTGTTGATACGATTACCATTTCGGCAAACTCGACAATTTCCCCTGGGATTAATGGTATAGGGACAATAACAGCAGGAACGCTTGTCATGAGCGCGGGAAGTTTGTATGACTGGGAAGTTGATGCCGGAGAAATTGCCGATTTGATTAATGTAAACGACACACTTACTTTGTTAGGCGGTGCTAACAGCATTACGGTTAATGTTAGTTGCATAAATGATATAGAAGCAAACGAAACAAATATATTATTTAGCGCAAATGGAATCATTGGCAATGCGAATACAATATTTATGAATTATCTCGGATTTGCTATCGGGCCGATGCATCCGTTTTTAGAAGGCAACGACATTAAAATCACGGGAATATCATCTGACCCGCGCAGCATAACGATTACAAATTCTCCGTCAATAGTTGCTTATGACAAAACAACCGCGGATATTTCCGGCACGAATTTTTACACGGCGGGTAATCTCGGCTGGTTTATTGATAGCGGCGCGACTAACTGGGACATTACTCCGGTTGCCAGCGCGTGGTCGGCGAGTATTTCCGGGCTTGGGAATGGCGATAATCTTGTTTCTGTTGTCGGCACTAACGCAAACGGCAGATGGGCAAGCGATTCCGTGATAATTCACAGAGAAACTTACGCGGAAATTATTCCGTTCATAGACGTAACAAACGCACCGGCTATTGTTCCTTATATTTCTGATACAAAAGAAATCAGCGGTACGAATTTGAACATTGCCGGACAGCTTGCATGGGTAAATAATCAGCATCCGGAAAGTACAAACACTTTTTCGCAGGGGTTTAGCACACTTATAAACAATCTTGTGTATGGCGATAATGAAATAACAGTTTTCGGAACAAATCTTTATAATCATTTTACGAATGAAACAGTAAATCTTCATCGCGAAACGTGGATAGAAGTTAAACCATTTATTGATATAACCAACGCACCGGCAATAGTTCCCCATCCGCAAACAACAGCAGAAATCAGCGGGACAAATTTGAACATAGCCGGGCAGCTTGCCTGGGTAAATGACAAAAATCCAAGCTCTACAAACTCGTTTCCGCAAGGATTTGCAGTTGATGTAAACCTTGCCGAAGGGGATAACACAATCCAGGTTTTTGGAACAAATATTTATGGATTTTTCACAAATGCTTTTGTAAATATTTATCGCGAAACGTGGGAAGAAGTTAAACCTTTTATTGATATTACAAACACGCCTGCGATAGTTTCGTATGTTCAGACAACAGCGGAAATCAGCGGAACAAATTTTAATATTTATGGACAGCTCGCGTGGGTAAACGACAGGAATCCTGAAACGACAAATTTATTCGCGACAGGTTTTGCAACTACAGTAACTAATCTTGCGGAAGGCGATAATTTGATACAAGTTTTCGGCACAAATATTTATGGATATTTTACAAACGATTTTGTAAATATTTATCGCGAAACTTGGGAAGAAGTTAAGCCTTTTATTGACATTACAAACACACCTGCGATAGTTCCGTATGTTCAGACGACAGCGGAAATCAGCGGAACGAATTTTAATATTTATGGTCAACTCGCATGGATAAACGACAAAAATCCTGAAACGACAAATTTATTCGCGACAGGTTTTGCGACTACAATAACTAATCTCGCGGAAGGCGACAACTTAATCCAGGTTTTCGGCACAAATATTTATGGATTTTTCACAAATGATTTTGTAACAATTCACCGTGAAACGTGGACAGAAGTCAAACCTTTTATTGAAATTACAAACACACCTGCGATAGTTCCGTATGTTCAGACGACAGCGGAAATCAGCGGGACAAATGTTAATATTTATGGTCAGCTCGCATGGGTAAATGACCAAAATCCCGAAACGACAAATTTATTCGCGACAGGTTTTGCGACTACAATAACTAATCTCGCGGAAGGCGACAACTTAATCCAGGTTTTCGGCACAAATATTTACGGATTTTTCACAAACGATTTTGTAAACATTTATCGCGAAACGTGGGAAGAAACTAAGCCTTTTATAGATATTACAAACACACCTGCGATAGTTCCCTTTCCTCAAAAAACGGCGGAAATCAGTGGCACGAATGTTAATATTTATGGTCAGCTCGCGTGGGTAAACACCCGAAATCCTGATACAACAAACTTGTTCGCGACAGGTTTTGCAACTACTGTAACTAATCTTGCGGAAGGGGATAACACAATCCAGGTTTTTGGCACAAATATTTACGGATTTTTCACAAATGATTTTGTAAATATTTATCGCGAAACATGGGAAGAAGTTAAGCCTTTTATTGACATTACAAATACTCCGGCGATAGTTCCGTATGTTCAGACAACAGCGGAAATCAGCGGAACAAATGTTAATATTTATGGACAGCTCGCGTGGGTAAACGACAGGAATCCTGAAACGACAAATTTATTCGCGACAGGTTTTGCAACTACTGTAACTGATCTCGCGGAAGGCGATAATTTGATACAAGTTTTCGGCACAAATATTTACGGATTTTTCACTAACGATTTTGTGAATATTTATCGCGAAACATGGGAAGAAGTTAAGCCTTTTATTGACATTACAAATACTCCGGCGATAGTTCCGTATGTTCAGACGACAGCGGAAATCAGTGGCACGAATGTAAATATTTATGGTCAGCTTGCATGGATAAACGACAGGAATCCTGAAACGACAAATTTATTTGCGACAGGTTTTGCGACTACATTAACTAATCTCGCGGAAGGCGACAACTTAATCCAGGTTTTCGGCACAAATATTTACGGATTTTTCACAAACGATTTTATAAATATTTATCGCGAAACTTGGGATGAAGTCAAGCCATTTATTAATATTACCAACATGCCGGCGACAGTTCTTTATATTCATGATTCGTCTGAAATAAGCGGCACGAATGTTAATATTTACGGTCAACTTGGTTATGTTAATAATCGCCATCCCGAAACAACTAACTGGACGGTTCAGAGCGGCAGTTTCTCGACAAATGTTTATGATATTGAATATGGCGATAATATAATAACGGTTTTCTGCACGAATAAATACGGTTATTTTACTAATGATACTGTAACTATTCACCGTGAAACATGGCAGGAAATTCATCCTTATATTGATATAACAAATACGCCGCCTGTAGTTTCATATTATGAAACATCTGCAATAGTAAGCGGTACAAATTTGAACATTGCCGGGCAGCTTATCTGGGTAAACGACAATTTCCCCGCATTAAAATTTCCTTTTGACCAGGGTTTTGAGGCTCATGTAAACACAATTGAACGCGGCGATAATTTTATTACAATTTCCGGCACAAATGTTTATGGACATCCAACTAATGATACTATAACTGTTCATCGGGAAACCTGGCAGGATGTACATCCTTTTATTGATATTACAAATGCCCCGGCTATTGTGCCTTGGGGCAATCCAACAGCGGAAATCAGCGGAACAAACCTGAATATCGCAGGTAAGCTTGCGTGGGTAAATGACAGTTTTCCCGCTTTGACAACTTCATTCGACCAAGGTTTCAGCACGACTATAATTGCGATCGGATATGGCGATAATGAAATAACAATTCTTGGCACGAATAAATATGGCTGGTTTACTAATGATGTTGTAACTATTCATCGCGAAACTCTCGCTGAAGTTACGCCGGTTATTGATATTACAAACAATCCGGGTATCGTCCCTTATATTTTGAATTCTACAGAAATCAGCGGAACGAATTTTAATATTGCGGGGTTGCTTGGCTGGGTCAATGACAGAAATCCTGATTCAACTAACTGGTTCGTGCCGGGATTTGCAACTTCTATTACAAATCTGGAAGAAGGCGATAATTTAGTTTCTCTTTTTGGTACAAATATTTACGGTCATCCGGCAAGCGATTCTATAAACATTTATCGCGAAACATGGGAAGAAGTTAAACCTTTTATTGACATTACAAACACACCGGCGATAGTTCCGTATGTTCAGACGACAGCGGAAATCAGCGGAACGAATTTTAATATTTATGGTCAGCTCGCATGGATAAACGACAGAAATCCAAGCTCTACAAACTCGTTTCCGCAAGGATTTGCAGTTGATGTAAACCTTGCCGAAGGGGATAACACAATCCAGGTTTTCGGCACAAATATTTATGGATATTTTACAAACGATTTTGTAAATATTTATCGCGAAACATGGGAAGAAGTTAAGCCTTTTATTGACATTACAAATACTCCGGCGATAGTTCCGTATGTTCAGACGACAGCGAAAATCAGCGGGACAAATGTTAATATTTATGGTCAACTCGCATGGGTAAACGACAAAAATCCTGAAACGACAAATTTATTCGCGACAGGTTTTGAGACTACATTAACTAATCTCGCGGAAGGCGACAACTTAATCCAGGTTTTCGGCACAAATATTTACGGATTTTTCACAAACGATTTTGTAAACATTTATCGCGAAACGTGGGAAGAAGCAGCGCCGCAAATAGCAACCAACGCGCTTGTTTTTCCTTCTGCCGACGCTGAACTGTTGGAAGGGGAAATAACCAATATAGTTTGGAATGCAAATTATATTTTTGATGATATTGATGGCACAAATTTAACCATAACAAGAATTAGTGTTTACGAGACAAATAATCCTACGAATGAACTTGCATTTGTTACGAATGATATTCAAAATATTGACGGTCAAACAGACTGGCTTGTACCAACTATTCTGACTAACGGCGCTGATACTTATGTAATGCGGTTCGAAGTGATGGACAGCAGTTCATTAACAAATAGCAGAATATTTTTCGATAATCCATTTACAGTAGTTCCAGAATCGAGTCTTTTTCTTGTTTTTTTCTCATTACTATTTTATTTTTCAAGAAAAAAATAAGAGTATTTGAACATGTAAAACTTTGTTAACTCTTGATTTTGCAGGGAAATTGAGAACAGAATCTTGTGCTTTACAAAAGATATTTTTTGTGTCGCAGAACCCGGAAGAAAAATCTTCAACACCTTTTTATTTTTTGAGTACAAAAAATAAAAGTTTAAATACATTTTCATCTCGTTAAAGCAAGATAGTTACATTTTTAGAGAAAGCAAAATATCATTTTTTTTTGTGGATTTAAAACGGTTGAAAATTTTTCTTTCGGGTGCTCGCCGGTTATCAGACCGGCGAGAAAAGTGGCTTTGGCGGTAGGAGGATGGCGGGGGATGATTAGGCGGTCTGCCCTGCTGTGAATGCTCTGGAAAAATGAGCAGGGCAGAAGCTGGCGTGCCGCTCGAAACCGTTACTCTTGCGAACCTTTGACCAGGCGCGGACGCAGGACGCCACGCGCTCAAAACCGTGATATTTCGTAACCCCTGCACTCGCCGATGGGCGGTGCTTACGGCTCGGAAGCGGGCGTATCCCGGCGCGTGACTCGTAACTCGGGAGCGGGCGTATTCCGGCGGATGACTCGCGCGGTGCGCAAAATTATTATTGCAAATTTATTTCCACCGCCGTATTCTCAAAAGAAGCATTTTTTTCGCCCAGTTGTCCGGCAAAGCTATTTGCCAGAAATAATTTTTTAATTGCTCGGAAAAACATCTTCACGTAAATATGGTTGTGAACATGTGCCTTCGCGGGGAAATTTCCCTGGTAAGTTTCGCCTTTATGCACAATGAATCCAATATAGGTTTTATTTGTCAACATGCGCTGAACTGTTGATTTGCTAACCGGATTTCCGTTTCTGCTTGTAATTCCCCAAAGAGCAAGACGGTTGCGCAAACTGTCAAAAGAATGTTTTCACAGCACAAATTCATGAAACATTTTTTTGACAATTATTGATTTTATTGGGTCAGGTTCAATATTTCTTGTTTTTGGATTATTTACATAACCAAAAGGCGCGCGTGTTGACCATTCTCCTCGCCGCAATTTTTGGCGAATACCGCGCTTTACATTGTTCAACTTCGCCTGTCTCTTTATCAATATAATCAAAAGCTGCTTCAAATAATTTGTTCGGTGTCATAAGAGCTCCTTGTTTTTATGTTAATCCGGCAATTATATCAAAACAATCGCCTTACCCACTCATTTTTACACAGAACCTGAAATTTCTTGCTTCCAAAGCAGATATTGAAAAAGAAAAGATCACAAATGGGAATCTGAGTAATAAAGATTGGAGCGCTATTATGGAAGCAGGGAATTTATTAAAAAAAAGCCGGTATTTACATTAATGTTTCTACTCAACTCACACCTTTTGAAGTCAGAGCAAAAGTCAGGGAGTTAAAAAGAAACAATATAAATCTCGGGCTTATAGTTATTGATAATATTCAGCTTATGGACACAACATTTTCGGATGGTGACAATGCTAATACTGAAATTAACTATATTTTGGAAGCGCTTAAAAAAGCGGCAAAAGAATTGCACGTTCCGATAGTTGCTCTTTCTCAATTAAACGTTGGTTCAGAAAAAGATTGTGCCATTAACAAACAATCCCAATTAATAAATTCTTTAGAAATAGGACAACACGCCGATGTTGTCGTAATGCTTATTATTCTGACGACCCTAAATACGAAAACTACGCGGAAGTTATTATCGTCAAACAAAAAAATGGGCCGACGGGAACTATCAGACTTAAATTCTTTGATAAATTTGGCAGGTATGAAGACCCGTCTCCGGGGGAATTTGATGGTTTTGATGATGATTGAATTTGGAATGAGCCACAAAGGCGCGAAAACACAAAGGTTTTTATAGTTCATAGAACCGTAATTAATAGTATTTTTCAATTAACAAAACAAATGTGAAAATTGCAAGTTCAACTTTAAATTTTCACAAAACAAGTCCGAGTTTTCAATAAATAATCCTGTGAATCATGTTCATCCTGTCAGAAGTTGTAAGAATAAAATTGATTTATAATGTGAAAAATGGTATAATAACATTTTGACAGCAATTCAACAACATTTAATTTTGGAGGAAAAAATGGCTATTTTCTCTACATTGCGGAATTTTCAGCAAAATTCATCTAAGGTATTGTCTAATGCCAGAAAGAATGACGGTATTGCTTATTTGACTTCCAGGGGCAAACCTGTTGCGTTGCTAATGCCTGTTACCCCTGACAACTTTGATGATATTTCCGCTGAGCTTAAACGGCAGCGGTTTGCAGCTTCATTCCGGGCCGCCCAAACTGATATATCAAAGTCCGGGAAAAGTTTTACCAAAGATGACGTAAATCAACTTATTGCAACTGCAAGGAAGAAAAGGAAAAAATGAAAGTAGTTGTAGATACTAGTATTGTAATTTGCGCATTGTTGCACCCTACGCGGTCATGCGGGCAAATAATGGATCAAATTCTTGACGGCCACATTGATTGGACAGTCACTCCCCCAATTATAGCTGAATACAAAGAAGTAATATCAAGGTCGGAATTTCCTGTCTCTGACTATCACCGGAAATGGTTGCTTGAAGAATTAAACAACTTGCCAACATTACCCGCGCCGCCTTTTAATTGTACTTCAATAAAATGTTCAGACAAAGACGCCCAGCATTTTTTAAATGCCGCAATATATTATCGTGCCTCGTTTTTAATAACCGGAAATCTAAAACATTATCCAAGGAAATCTGTATTAGGTCTTAAAATTGTATCTCCAAATAATTGGTTGAAAATTGGGGAATGAAATTAAAATATTCGTTGACGTCTTACCTTCTTGATTAAAACGCGGATAGCAATCCGCGGCTACTTTTGCTTAAAATGCCTTACGCTAATTTTGTTCATCTTCATAACCGGTCGGAATATTCACTTCTCAGGAGCGCGCTCCGCGTCAGAGACTTAGTTCGGCTGGCTTCAGAAAACAACATGCCGGCAGTAGCCCTTACTGACCGGATGAACTTGCACGCGTGCATAAATTTTTATAATGACTGTTTTCGCCACGGAATAAAACCGATAATCGGGGCTGAAATTCTCATGGAGCCTGTGAATGACGTCATTAGCGTTGATCCTGGCAGGCCTGCTTCTTTTGAAATTGTTGTATTATGCGAAGACATTAAAGGTTATGAGAATTTAAGCGAGCTTCTTACAAGAATCCATTTTGACGAGTCTTCAAACCAACAATTCGCGAAAAAAGAATGGATCGAGGAATTGTGCGGGAAATGGATAATTCTTTCCGGCGGCCATTCAGGAGAAATTTTTCATAACATTATTAACGATAATGAAACACAGGCCAGGCAAGCTGCAGAATGGCTCTCCCATAAATCCGGCCCTGGAAATTTCTTCATTGAACTCGGGTGGCACGGGCTTGATTCCGAGAAAGTTGCTCTTCCAAAACTTGCTGAACTTTCTAAGCAGCTAAACATACCTGTTGTTGCTACAAACCAATGCATGTACGCGGAGAAATCCGACGCCTACGCTGTAGAACTTTTAAAATGCATTGATCTCGGCACAACTGTTGGCTCGGTAAAAGAACTTTCACCGGAATCTGACCAGTTTAACTTTCTGACTGTCGGGGAAATGGAGACAGTATTTAAAAACATACCCGAAGCTATTAAAAACACGGTTGCAATATCAGACAGATGCGCAGTGGAACTTCCAATAAACCAAGGACCTTTAACTCCGAAATTTGAAGCGCCTGAAGGAAAAAACAACAAAGTGTTTCTTGAAGAATTGTGCGAGAAAGGACTTAAAAGTCGTTATCCTGATTGGGAAGATGAAACAGTTGAATGCTGCAGCAAACTAACTAAGAAAAAGAGAAAGGAAATAGAAAAGCGCTTAAAATTCGAGTTAGAGACTATATCCAAAATGGGATTTATAAGCTATTTTTTAATAGTTGCCGACTTTGTTAACCACGCCAAAAGTTCCGGAATACCTGTAGGGCCCGGCAGGGGTTCCGCGGCAGGAAGCCTTGTAAGTTACTTGCTTGGAATAACCGATATAGACCCGTTGGATTTCGGGCTGCTGTTTGAGCGGTTTTTAAATCCCGCGCGCAAAAAAATGCCTGACATAGACATAGACTTTTGCGAAAGGCTTCGTGGAAATGTTATTAAATATGTTCGCGACAAATACGGAAGGGAAAATGTTGCGCAAATAGCAACTTTCAGCACATTGCGCTACAGGGCAGCACTTCGGGATGTCGGGCGGGTGCTTTCTGTTCCCGTCAAAAAAATCGACAAGTTATGCGCTTTAATTATGGATTATGAACGAAGCCACAAATTCCGAAAAACACTAATACGTGAAGCTTTAGAAGGCCATGACCAGCTTCGCGAATTATATCTTCACAGCCAGGAAGACAAACGAATTCTTGAACTTGCGTCAAGAATAGAAGGTTTGCCGAGAAACATTTCCACACACGCAGCGGGTGTAGTTATTTCTCCGATTCCTTTGCGAAAACTTGTCCCACTTCACATCGGAGGAGAATCTGAAGTTCTGACTGAGTTTGATATGTATTCAATAGATAAATTCGGTTTTTTGAAAATGGATTTTCTCGGGTTGACTACGCTGACTATTATTGATGACACTTTACGATTGATAAACAATCGTCAGGTTTCAGGTGTCGGGTTTAAGAAGACAGAAGACGTAGGACAGATGGCAGAAGACGGAAGGCTGAAGACATTGGACAGTAAGCCCCAAGTTTCAAATTTCAAGTTTCAAATTTCTAATATTAAATTAACAGAAATTCCTTTAGACGACAAAGAGGTATTTGATCTTTTGCAGCGGGGGGATTTGCTCGGAATATTCCAGCTTGAGACAAGCGCGGGAATGAAAAAACTGGTCCAGGAGTTGAAGCCCACCGAGTTTAACGACATAATCGCGATTATCTCACTATACCGGCCCGGGGCAATGCTTGGGAGAAAATCTTATATTGAGCGCAAAGCCGGACGGGAAAAAACAACTTATATTCATCCCAAGCTTGAACCGATATTAAAAGAAACTTACGGAATTCTTGTCTACCAGGAACAGGTAATGCAAATACTTCATAAATTAGTCGGTTATACTCTTTCTGAAGCAGATTCTTTCAGGCAAATTATGTCAAAGAAACTTGAGTATAAGATGAAGGATGAAAAAAAGCGGTTTATGAAGCGGGCTTTGAAAAGCAAGCTTGATGAAGAGAAGGCAGCAGAACTTTTCGAAAAAATCGAGAAGTTCGCCGGTTACGGCTTCAATAAATCCCACGCCACTGCTTACGCTTTTGTGGCTTATCAGACTGCCTGGCTAAAAACGCATTACCCTGCGGAATTTTTCACTGCTTTGCTTAACAACACATCAAAAACCGAAGAAGTTTACCAGAACTGCAAAGAGCTAAACATTAAAATTCTTCCTCCGGATGTCAATAAAAGCGGGCAACATTTCTCTGTTGAAAAAGTAAATGGAAATAAATGCATAATGTTCGGGCTCGAAGACGTTAAAAACGTAGGACCTGCGGCATCCGAAAACATAATAAACGAACGTGAAGAAAACGGCAGTTTTAAAAATATAGATGATTTTTGCAGAAGAATTAATCACAGAATTGTTAACCGAACAGCAGCAGAAAGCCTGGTGAAATCAGGTGCGTGCGACATTTTCAACCAGCCGCGAAAACAGATGTTTTTGATTGTAGAAGATACATCATCAAACTGGGCAAGTTATACTGAATCAACTTTACAGAAATCTTTCTTTGATACTTTTGACGATATGGAAGAAGCACCCGAAAAGGAAGGCGGTGTAAGCACAGTTTTGGACGACTGGGATATTCTGGAACGCTTGTCCTATGAAAAAGAAATGCTCGGAATTTATGTCACAGGGCATCCTTTGGATAATTACTCGGCAACTTGGCGCTTGCTTGTAAACACAGATTCTAGAAGCACAGGTTATCTCCCGGAAGACGACTCGGACAAAAACTTATCGATGTTAGAAGCTGCGCCGGAAACCGCAAAAATGGGTGGTTTGCTCTTAAACGCGGACTGGCGGGTCAGCAAAAGAAAAACAGCTTACGGAATTTTAACTTTTGAAGACTTTTTTGGAACGTTTGAAGCTTTAGTCTGGTCCGACAAAGTTGAAGAATACAAGAACAGTTTAAAAACCGGCGAAATATACTTCGTTTCCGGAAATATGAAAACTACTTTTGGGAAGACTTCGATTTCCGCGGCGACTGTCTTGCCTGTAGAAACTGCCCGGTCGAACTGGGTAAATAAAATAAAAATTTCTTTAACGGAAGACAACACAACATCTGATAAGCTCAAGCAACTTTCTGAAATTGTCAAAGAATATAAGGGTAAAACAGCTATAGAAATTAATCTGCAAACATTGAAGGGCAGAATATCGATTATTAATCTTCCGGAAGAATCCTACTTGAAAGTTACAGAAGAAAGTCTGGAAAAAATTGAAAAAGTTTTTGGGGCCGGAGCTGCAAAAGCTAAATAGTAATCAGTTGTATCCGCGGATTGTCGAAGGCCCGGCGAATGTACGGGTCAGATATCTGTAGTGAATATCTTGCTTGATTTTGCGTCAAAAGAATAGATTATTTAACGGGAGTTTAGTATAATATATAAAATGAAAATTAAAAATATATTTTTTTTATTATTACTCGCGCCGGGGTTTTTTGTTTTGCCGGTTTCAGGAAAGAGAATTAGCAAGAAAGAAAAGCTACAGCTTATTCTTGAAAAAATTGATAAAACTTCCGACAAGGTTAAAACTTTTAAGGCTGATTTCAAGCAAATAGATTTAGACCCTGTTTTCGACGAGCTTGAAGAATCATACGGCAGTTTTGTTTTCAAAAAAGAAAAAACGAAAGAAAACGAAAGATTGTTTAAAATACGCTTTGATTACAAAAAGCCGGACAAATCAGTTACCATTGTAGACGGCTCTAAAGTAATAATTTATACTCCTGAAATGGAGGCGCCCCAGGAATCTTACATAGTTGACAAAGTAAAGCTGCAGGTGTTTTTCGCGGGATTTTTGTCAAAGGAAAATCTTGAGAAAAATTATGAGATATTGCTTGAAAGCTCTAATCCGAAAAAAATCACTTTACAATTGATACCTAAGACAAAAGCAGGCAAGAGCCACTTCAGGGAATTAAGAATTTCGTTTAACGCGATAACATGGCTTCCCACATTGATCCATCAAACAAAAAAGAATAGCCGGCAGATTACAATAATGTTTAAGAATATTCGAACAAACAGAATCATATCACCCCAGACATTTACAGTCCAGAGCCTTAAGCATCTTTATTGAAGTGTGAAAGTGGGAAAGTGAAAAGGTTTCAGGTGTCATGTGTCCTGTTTTACATTTTTTTGCAAGGTTTTCGCGAAGAACTCGTAAAACCTTGCAATATTTTCCACACTTTTCATAAGCCAATGTCCCATGAATACTACAAAAAAGCAGTTTTTAAGGGACGACTATTTAGGCGTTACTCGAAAAGGGGTAAATTCGATAAATCGTGAATATTGCTGTAGCCGCAGCTTGCCAGCTGCGTTTCTCACGAAACAAATGTTTGCAAATCCCGGATTAAGATCAAAAAGATTGCGAATTATATGCTTTTCGCAAATAGCGCAGATAGCAATCTGCGGCTACATTTGGGTTTTGGCATCAGCGAACCTTTTCGAGTAAGCCCTATTTAGGACGCTGAAGACAGCGTCCCTCCAACCCTCCACTAATCCTTCTTAAACGCGTGAGGATTCGTGAAAGTAGATAAAATCAGCAATGCCGCGCCAATACAAATGGAACTATCTGCAACATTAAAAGCGGGCCAATGATAAGCTCCAAAAGAAAAATCAAGAAAATCAAGGACTTTGTGAGGGGGAAAAATCCTGTCAATAGTATTACCGACCGCCCCCCCGGCAATGAATCCAAGCCCTACAAGGATTTTATACGGCAAGTTTTTGTGAGTAGAAATCAGACGCGCGATAAAAATCACAGCAGCAACAGCAACTATAGAAAAAACGAAGGGAGCAAATTGAAGGTTTTGAAAAAGGCTGAAAGCAACACCGGGATTCCTTCTGTTCACAATTGAAAAGAAGCCCTTAATTACTTCCCTTTGCTGGCCGAGATAAGGCAAGTAATTTAGCAGCCATAATTTAGAAAAATAATCACAAAGCAATGTGATTAGAAAAATCGAACTAGTGAAAATGATTTGTCTCATTTAGGAGTAAATTCAAATCAAAAAATTGAATTTTAAATTTAAAATTCATTTTATTTATGTATAGAAAAATAAAATGAATTTACTCAATATGGGAAAGCGTCGCTTATAGATTATATTTTTCCATGCATTTAATACAGACGGTAGATTCAGCGATAGCTTTAAGCCTGTCTTCAGTAATTTCGCCATTGCACAGTTCGCACAAACCATAAACTCCCTCTTCAAGCCTTTTCAAAGCATGGTTAATCTTTTCAACAAGTTCTTGTTCAGTAGCAGCGAGTTTAAGCATGGTTTCTCTTTCAGCGGCATCTGTACCGGCGTCAGCCATGTGAGTGGACCAACCGCTGATATCGCCGGAAGAATCCCGTTGGGAATTATGCAAAGAGCCATTTTCAAGGTGTTCGACGTCACCCAGAATTCTGGCTTTATTTTCAAGTAAAATTTTCTTGTAATAAGCAAGTTTTTGTTTTGATAACTTCGTTTTTTTCATATACTATTCTCTCCTGTGTTTTAATTCTTCTTCCACGCTTTCCGCGTGGGCTACATTATTTCTTTTCGAAATCAGCTTCGCGTCCCGCAAAGCGGGACGGGAAAAGGATTTCAGCAACAATTCCAAGTCGGAGACTTGGGCTACACTATACTACTGCAACGCGGGCACAAATCAACATCACCCGCAACTTTTTCAGAATAATTCCAGCATCTGGCGCATTTTTCTCCCACAGCTTTCTTAACAAGAATATTAATGGATTTCAAATCCTGCCCGCAGGAAAATTCATCCGTCTTTTCTTCTTTAATCTCAACCTGGGAAACAATAAAATAAGCGGGAAGGTCTTCGATGTATTTGTTTAGAAGACCGCCCCATTCAGCGTCATCAGTTTGAAGAACAACCGCGGCTTCAAGGCTTGAACCGATAAATCCGTCCTGCCTTTTGAATTCAAGTTCTCTCAAGACTTCATCGCGCACTTTCCACAGTTTGTCAAAAGCTCCTGCAATTTCAGCATTTAAATGGTTGGGTTTAGGTTCTGGCAGAAGAGCTAAGTGGACAGAACTATAATCCGTTGCCCGTTGTCCGTTGCCCGTAAGATATCCCCATACTTCTTCGCAAGTAAACGCCAAGACAGGAGCAAGCAGTATTGTAAGAACTTCGGAAATATATCTTAAAACAGTCTGCGCCGATCGTCTTTTCAAGCCACTTTTTTCCTCAACATACAAGCGGTCTTTCAAAATATCACAATAAAGCGAGCTTAAATCGCCCGTGCAAAAGTTATGGATATAACGGACAGCATGATAAAACCTGAAATTATCGTATTCGTTAACAACTTTTTCTCTTAAGGCTTCGAGTTTATGAAGCATATATTTATCAAGCTCAAGAAGTTCTTCATAAGGAGCCTGATCCGTTTCAGGATTGAAATCATGAATATTTCCAAGCAGGAACTTGAAAGTGTTTCTGATTCTGCGATACTCATCAGCCACTTGTTTCAGAAGATTTTCAGAAACAATCATATCCTGCATATAATTAACAGAACCTGCCCAAAGGCGAAGGATATCAGCTCCCATCTTTTCACAAACTTGCACAGGGTCTGTATAATTTCCTTTAGACTTGGACTCTTTCTCGCCCGTTTCGGTCAGCGTCCATCCGTTAGTAACAACATTTTTGTACGGGGCGACGCCTTTCAAGCCAACAGAAGTAAGGAGGGAAACCTGGAACCAGCCCCTGTGCTGGTCAGAACCTTCAAAATAAAGGTCAGCGGGAAAAGTTAGCTCCTCGCGCCTGTCGATAACCGCCATATGGCTAATTCCAGAATCGAACCAGACATCAAGAATATCATAATCTTTTTTGAATTCCTTCGAGCCGCATTCATCGCAGACAACACCATCCGGAATCAGTTCGTCAACTTCTTTTGAGAACCAGACATCCGAGCTTTCATTTTCAATAAGGTTTGCGAGATGTTCAGTTATTTCATCATTAAGTTTTTCCCTGCCGCATTTTTCGCAGTAAAAAACAGGAACGGGAACTCCCCATAATCTCTGCCTTGACAAGCACCAGTCCGGCCTGTTTTCAAGCATGCTTGAAATTCTGTGTTTTCTGATTTCAGGAACCCAGTTGACCTTCTCCACTTCTTCCAATGCTTTTTTTCTCATGTCGTTAATATCGACACCAAGAAACCACTGGTCAGTAGCCCTGAAAATTAGAGGGTTGTCGCATCTCCAGCAATGCGGGTAAGAGTGCTGGATTTTTTCGCCATGTAACAAAACTCCCTTCTTTTCAAGAAACTCAATAATAACATTGTTGGCCTTTAGAATATGCAAGCCTTGAACTAACGGTACTTCATCAGTAAAACATCCTTTTTCATCAACAGGCGAAAAGACTTCAAGACCGTATTCCAGTCCGACAATATAATCTTCCTGTCCGTGCCCGGGCGCGGTATGAACACAACCTGTTCCTGTTTCCAACGTAACGTGCGGCCCGAGAATTACGGGAACTGACCTGCCAACTTCGATGGGATGTTCAGCCATAACACCTTCAAGCTCTTTTCCTTTACATTTTTTTGAAGTTTCGGGAACTTTCTTGCCAAGAGTATTGAAAAGCTGTTCCATAAGGCTTTCCGCGACGATTAAAGTGCAGCCGTCATATGGAACGGCACAATAATCAAGATCAGGGTTCAAACACACAGCCCTGTTTGCTGGCAGTGTCCAAGGCGTCGTAGTCCAAATAAGAAGCTGTGGATTGTCACAATCACCGAAAGGAAGTTTTTCTCCATCTTTAACAGGGAACCTAACAAAAACGGACGGCGAAGTATGGTCGCCGTATTCAACTTCCGCGTTTGCAAGAGCCGTCTCGCAAGTCGGGCACCACTGGATAGGCTTCAAACCTCTGAAAATATAATTTTTTTCGTATAAGTCGCCAAAAGCGCGGACAATATCAGCTTCATAAAGGTTGTCCATAGTAATGTATGGATTATTCCATTCGCCTAGGACTCCAAGCCGTTTAAACTGAGACCGTTGCAGGTCGAGATATTTTTCGGCGTATTTTCTTGCGCTTTTCCTGAACTCCAACTGGTCAACTTCATGCTTGGTTTTGTTAAGTTCTTTAAGCAAAGATTTTTCGACGGGAAGACCGTGGCAGTCCCAGCCCGGAATAAACGGGGCGTCAAATCCCTGCATGGTCTTAAACTTGACAACAAAATCTTTCAGCATTTTTGTTAATGCCGTGCCTGTATGAATTGCGCCGTTGGAATAAGGCGGTCCGTCATGAAGAACAAATTTTTCCGCGCCTTTTCTCGCGGCTCGAATTTTACCGTACAAATCTTCTTCATACCACTTCTTCAAAGTTTCCGGCTCTTTTTTCGGGAGCCCTGCTCTCATTGGGAAAGAGCCGTCGGGCAAATTCAATGTGTTTTGATATTTATTTTCCTGTTTTTTCATCTTCTTAGTTTTAGTTTGCAAGCATTTTCTCAAGCGACCACCGCCGCGCGGAATTTCCACATTTTTTGTCGTTTCTTTAAATCAATCCATTATTTTAAATTAACCGTTAAAAACTTATTTTCATTTTTTCTTTTCACAGCCATAGTAACCGTTTTGTTGTTTTCATAAGCTTCGTTCAAAGCAAAAGTAAAACTTTCTCTCGTGTCTACTCTTTTACCGTTAACATTAATAATCACGTCTCTTCTTTGAGCTCCTGCTTTCATTATCGGTCCGCCTTTCTGCATCCTTAAAATTATCAACCCGTAATCGGTTCCAAGCCTGTATTTTCTTTTTGTGTAAATATCTACTTTGCTTAATATGGCTCCGATCTTATGCTGGCATTTTGTAAAAGAACCTATTGTCTTGTCGTAAGTTTTAGGCACATCCAGTTTTTCTGTGGAAATGACAGGTTCTTCTTCAGGTGTTTCTACAACAGCAGCCTGCGGTTGAGAGCGGAGCAGTTTTCCGGGTGTCTTTGCAGCGAGAAGATTTTCCCTGTAAGACCTTAACGGAATAACGAACTCTGCTCCGTTTTCCACTACTGTAACAGTTTCTTTGAGAACATCAATATCAGTAACCACGGCGGCAGTATTAGAAACAGTTCCGCCGACCCCTATCCGGCATTCTTTTTTCTTGCTCCTGTTATAAAAAGCGGCCTGTTTTTCCCCAAAAAGCCTGGCTATAGCCGTCAGTTTTATATTTCTTGTCCATGTTGGAAGCGCTCCTTTTGCAACTCCCGGCATAGGTCTCGGACCGGGTTTTACCGGTATCATGTCTTCAGGCAACTGAAACATGTCGCGTTCCAGGCCTTCTTCAATGGTAGTATAGTCGGGAATTTCCCAATCTCTAACACCAATATTCGGAAAGATAAAAGATTTTACATGAATATTGGCTTTAGTTTTCACTTGCCTCGGGTTCCGTGTATCAGCGCTAATTTTAATAGTGTCAAAGCCAACAAGCTGGCCGGAATTTTCAGCGAGGTAAAGCGCAGCGATCAAACTTCTCCAGTCGCACTGAACGTTGTCCAACCTGTAATTCAAAAGGTCGTAAATATCATTAGTTTCAAGCGGCGCGAATTTTGTGCTCATAATTTTTGAGCCGTATTTCTTGTCTATTTTATCAAATTCGTAAGTCAGCAAATCTTCGATGTCTTTCGGAATCTTCAGATTGCTTATCTTTTCAAGCTGGTTGCTGTATTCTTTGTCTAACCCAATATGCTCAAGCTCAAACCTTGTAGTTTTGTCCTTGGAAGCAATCGCTTCATTCAGTTTTTGCCTGTAAAGCAGAATCTTTCTTTTGTCTCTGTCGAGTTTAGCAATGGCAGGATCGATGACATAAAGCCAGAAAATCAAAATAGCAACAACCGCGCCGCCACCGATGATAACAGCCCATTCTCTTGCTGATAAATTTTTCCAGTTCATGGCATTTCAGATGGTTGAAGGTTTAATGTGTTGCTATTCACATTTTCAATATTATTTGTTTGAGGCACGGCTTCAAGCACTTGGTTGGTTGTTGCCGAATTTCCGTTAGTCATTACGCCATCTCCTTCAATTACAGGCTGTTTAGACAAAAGCCTTTCTTTCAGGTCTAAAAGCAGATTCTGGTATTTATAGTCCGGCAAAACTTCACAATCCAGCCTGAAAATTCTTATAGGAACAGTTTCAGGGCCGACTCTCTGGTCTTTTTTCGTGACAGTGCCCATAACCAGGTTATTAAACCTAAGGCTGTTCATTAATTTATTTTTGAAGTCAATATATTTTGTGCCGATGCACTGAGCATTAATCGTCAGCCTGTTTTTCTTATTTACCGAAAGAGAAGTAATCCAAATATTTGAATCGGTGTATCCCGCAATAGTTTGAAAGACTTGAGACCAGGAAGTTTTTCTGTCCGTAAGGTCAATCATGTTTTCTACAGCTTCCCTGAGCTGGTTGTTTCTCTTTTCCAAACCATCGGCATGCTGGATATAATGCTCATAAGCCCTGTATTTACTTTCAAGGCGGCTTAGTTTAAATGAAGTCCACATAACATTGAACCCGAAAATCAAAACTAAAATGGCAGCAATTATTCCCAGGATTATTCCAAGCTGAATCAGCCGCCTCTGCCTAAGAGCCTGAAGCTGGAGCTTAGCGATATCAACCGGCAAAAGGTCGATAGATGTTTTAGCTTCATCAACAATTCTAAGAGCTGATCCCACGGCAAACCCAAAAATACTCGGAGAGCCGTTTGCAGGTTTGCCTCCGACAAGTTCGCAAGCGTCAAACTTAGAAACATTTATTTCAAGAGCTGCCTGAAAATGCTCAACAATTCCCGGCGTATCAGAGCCTCCACCTGTCAGCCAAATCTGCCCGATTTTTCTTTCGGGGTTCGATTTAACAATAAAATTTAAAGTTTTCTGCAGGTTTTCTTCCAAGGGTTTTATTGCTTCTTCAAAAGATTTTTTTCTGTTCAGAGAAGTAATTTCCCAGTTTTCGCATTTGTTTTTTTCCGCCTGCTCAAACGAAATATTTTCTTTCTTTGAAATGTATTCAGTAAGAGTATCTCCGCCCGCATTTATGCTCCGAGCGAAAAGAAGCTCATCTGTCTTAGCGGAAACCAAAATAAGTTCAGTTCTACGGGCGCCTATGTCAATTACAACTAGGTCATCCGCTTTTGCATCAGGTGGATTTTTCTTGAAAAAATAAGATACAGAATTGTAAAGCGAGAAGCACGATACGTCGATGGCATTCTGCTTGCAGCCTTTGATCTGGAAAAGACTTAAAAATTTAGGAATAGCAGCTTTTCGGGCGGCTACGATTGTAACCATCGATTTTTTGCCGGCGCCCTGCAACTGTTCTTCCACCCCCGCTTCCGGAATTGGTTCCTGCAAAGTTCCATCCTTAATCGGCCGGAAATCAAAGTCAAGAACTCCCCTGTCCAACGAAAACGGAATCAGTTTTTCTGTTTCAAAAGGAACTATTTGCTCAATTTGTTCTTTTGTAACTGAAGGTACTTCAAACCTTTTAAGCGTTGCAAATTCATAAGGAAGAATGCTGATAAAAGAACCGTGCTTAATCCCATTCCGGTTTAGAAGCGTTTCCAATGCCGTTCTGACTTGTTCGGGAGTAATTTCTCCGCGCTCGGAAACATATGGAACGGGTTCGGAGTCAAACAGAACCGCCTCAAAACCTTCTTTGAGTTTTCGAAGCTCAACGATTTTAACCATGCGCGAGCCAGCGTCAACTGCTATCAGCCGCTCCGAAGCCGCGAGAATCTTATTAAAAATATCGTTGAATTTCATTTTTTTGTTTTTTAAACGACCTATTTGTAGCCAACCTCGATGAGGTTGGACTTTTTCCCAGTCTCAACGAGACCGGCTACAATTTTGTAACAATTTTCAGTTTTTTTGTAGCCAACCTCGATGAGGTTGGATTAGTTTTCCCGGTCTCAACGAGACCGGCTACAGTTTTGTAACAATTTTCAGTTTTTTTGTAGCCAACCTCGATGAGGTTGAACTTTTTTCCGGCCTCAACGAGACCGGCTACAGTTTTGTAACAATTTTCAGTTTTTTTGTAGCCAACCTCGATGAGGTTGGATTAGTTTTCCCGGTCTCAACGAGACCGGCTACAGTTTTGTAACAATTTTCAGTTTTTTTTGTAGCCAACCTCGATGAGGTTGGATTTTTTTTCCGGGCGGCTACAGTTATAATGGAAAATGAATATGGCCGCAATAAGGCCATTCCTCGTTTTCAGTTATTAAACCTGCACGAACAGGATTGTTATAAATATACATACATTTTTCATAATATTTCTCATGAGACCTAATTACATAATCAAAAAATTCTTTTTGCCATAAATGATTAGATTCTAATTTTAAAGTTGGTATCATTCTTAATATTTTCTTGCATGTCCATTCTTTCCATTTATTAAGAAAACCCGATAATGTTTTTGCTTTATCTGTTGCTGTCGCAAAAAAATGAACATGGTCAGGCATAACAACATAATGACCAATTTTCCAGCCATGCAGTTTCAAAGCAGATTTCCATTCATCACGCAGAATTTCATGGCATTTCTCGTTTGCTAAAATTTTTCTCCTATTCTTTACGCAAGTATTGATCATATAAACGGGATTTTCCACCCAAACATTCGAAAGTCTTGTTAAATGTTTATATTTAATAGATTTATTTTTCACGCTCTTTTGCAATTCCTTTCCGTTTTTTGTAGCCAACCTCGATGAGGTTAGATTTTTTTTCCGGTCTCAACGAGACCGGCTACAATTTTGTAACAATTTTCAGTTTTTTCCATTTTTTGTAGCCAACCTCTATGAGGTTGGACTTTTTTTCGGTCTCAACGAGACCGGCTACAGTTTAGGTCGGCTTTGTTTTCCGGTCTCAACGAGACCGGCTACAATTTAGGTCGGCTTTGTTTCCCAGTCTCAACGAGACCGGCTACAAATTATCTACCGCCGCCGATTGTAACCGTTGAAGCCCCGCTGCCTTCAAGCTTGGCTTTTTCAGCTTCGTAATTAGCGCAGGTAATTTTAACCGAGCCATCGCCACGCGTTTCAAAAGTATAGCTTCCGCCCCAAGGATCTGTCGTTGGTAATTCATCAGCATCAAAAAATTCAGGAACTAAATCCTGAAATGAGCTGATAGGTTTTCCCCTGGTAAGATGATAACTGTCAACAGCAGTTTGCAAACCTTCCATTTGGGCTTTGGCAGCGCTGACTTTGGCTCTCGCGCTATGACCAAAAAGTTTAGGAGCAACAACCGCGCCGAGGATAGCAATAATAGTAATTACCACAAGAAGTTCAATCAAAGTAAAACCCGCATTTCTTTTTTTTCGTTTTTTTCTTTCGTTAGTCATAATGTAAACTCCTTTTTGAATTATAAATTTTAAATCACGCATTAACCATTAACCATTATATTCTAAGCTTCTTCAGTAACGCGTAAGACTTCTTCAATAGTTGTTATACCGTCCCGGGCTTTCTTCCAGCCGTCGTGCTGAAGAGTTACCATGCCGTCCAAAACAGCCTGGCGCTTAATTTTATATGAGGCGGAACGTTCTAGTGTAAGTTTTTTCAGGTCTTCGGTAATATGCATCAGCTCAAAAAGCGAAATTCGCCCCGTATAGCCGGTATCCCGACAATTTTCACACCCGACAGCCCGGTAATATGTCTGTTTACCCTTTTGGACAGTTCCTTCCGGAAGCATAAGCCTTTCGATATATTCTTCGTCCTCTGTTTCGTAGGGCTCCTTGCATTTCGGGCAAAGAACCCTTACGAGCCTCTGCGCTACTATTCCGATAACTGAAGAAGTTATCAGGTAAGGCTCCACGCCCATGTCGATCAAACGGGTAATAGCGCTTGGAGCGTCATTAGTATGAAGCGTGGAAAAAACAAGGTGGCCTGTAAGCGAAGCCTGCACTGCTGTTTCCGCGGTTTCAACGTCTCGAATCTCCCCGACCATCACTTTATCCGGGTCCTGACGCAAAATCGAGCGAAGCCCATGCGCAAATGTTAGACCCACTTGCGGGTTAACATGAATCTGGTTGATCCCTTCGATTTGGTATTCTACAGGGTCTTCAATAGTAATAATTTTAACGTCCGGCTTATTAAGCTGGGAAAGCGAACTGTACAAGGTCGTCGTTTTACCACTTCCAGTCGGGCCTGTTATCAAGACAATTCCATGAGAAGCTTTAATAAGCTCTTCGTAACTCTTCAGCGTTTCCGGATCAAACCCGAGTTCCGTCATGTCAAGCATCAATCCTGTTTTGTCGAGGAGGCGCATAACAACATTTTCTCCCCAAACTGTGGGCATAATAGAAACACGGATATCAATTTCTTTTTTTCCGAGTTTAATTTGAATTCTTCCGTCCTGTGTTTTCCTTCTTTCGGAAATGTCAAGGTCCGCCATGATCTTTATTCTCGAAATAATAGCAGCGTGAAGATTGGGCGGAGGGTTGGACGCCTCGTAAAGCACTCCGTCAACACGGTACCGAACTATCAGCTCTTTGTCGTAAGGTTCTATATGAATATCACTTGCTCTCGCCTGAAGCGCGTTCCAGATAATAAGATTTACAAGCTTAATAATAGGAGCCTCGTTTGCCACGTCTACTCCATCCTGGTCTTCCCTGATATGCCCTATTATTTCAAGGTCATCTTCAGAAAGTTCCTGGATAACTTTCTCAACCGACTGCGAATCGCCGCTATGGCTTCTTTCTATCGCGGCAAGGATATCTTCTCTGGTAGCTTTCTCAACAATAAGCTCCGCGTTAAGAATCCTTTCAATTTCGTCCAATACAACGATATTATCAGGATCGCACATGGCGACCTGAACTTTTCCCGGTTCGGGCTCGCAGATAGGTATCAGCAACTGTTCCTCAAGATACTTGTAAGGTATCCTGTAGAACAACTGCTGGTCTATCCTGGCATTTTCAAGATTAAAATATTCTTCGCTCATTAAATTAATTTTGATTACAAAATAAATTTAAAACTATTTTTCCTGGTCTTCTAATTATTTATTTTTTCAAACTTGGCGGCATTGGAGCAGGCGCCGGAAGAGGCTTAGGAAGCGTTGTTCTCTGTCCGCCCTTGATTGTGCGGCTTTTGCTCTTTGCCGGGGTGGAAGATTTAGTTTTTCCTAAATTCTTTAAATCCCTCTTCCTGACCGGTATCATTGCTCCGCTTCTTAAAAGTTGTACTTCTTTATCCTCCTGGACATATAATGTTATTTTCACTACTTCAGGAAGCTGCTCTTTTGTCTCTGAATCCCATGAATCATCATAATCGTCCTCGGTGAGATACTCAAAATCCAATCCAACTATGTTGTATGAAAGGTCAACTACGTAAGCTTCATCAAACTCCACATCATCAACACGTGTGACCCATTTTTCCAAAACAGTCAAATCTTTACTGTTTCTTTTTCCTCTTTTCGCGCTGGCTTTCCTGTTAATAACATACTTAACTCTTGCCAGACCCGCCTGCCACCTTCCGTCGGGCTTTAACGCCGGGCTGGTTGTTGTCGCAAATTCCAGCTCATCATCAGGAACCGATTCACCTTTGGAAGAAGCTGAACCTGATTCACCAATAAATGATAGATAATTGGTAGCCCCGAATTCCAAGTTTTCCAAAGATAAAATTATATCCTGCATTGCAAGTCGGGCAGTGTGAAAAATTTGCGCTCTTTCATTGCCGACTTTGCACGCTTTGCTGCCGACAGAAAATGCCGAGTATATTATCGTTAAAATCATACCGACAATCATAATTGCCAGCATCAACTCCATAATGGTAAAGCCGGCAGCACGTCTCTTTAGGCTGAAACCTGAATTCATAAATATAATATTACCTTTTTGAGAGTGTGGTATTATATCAAAAACACTTTTTTTTAACAAGAAATTGTAAAATATAATAAATTTCTTTAGGATTTGAGCAAATATTATGCCAATAAGGTATGAAAGTGCGAAAGTAGCCGAAGGTTGCGCGCCGACGGCGTGAGTGTGAAAGGGCAATCCACCAATCTATTATTCCTTTCTCCTTTTTCCTTTCTTCTTTACTTTATTTTAGTCTTCTTGTCAGATACTGTTTTATAATTAATTGTTTTTGAGCCGGAGTTGGTCACGGTCGTTCCGCCTGATGAACAATTTAATTTTACATCAACATTTTTTGTCGTCCAGTCGGCGTCTGTATTGGAAATATCGTATTTTTTATCACAATCCGGAAGTTTTTTTGTTTTGTGGGTAATATTTAAAGTGTTGTCTTTTAACTTCACAATAGTTTTAACGGTTGGCCCTGAAGGAGTCACTTCTTTTAAAATAACTTTAGTTTTCTTTCCGTTAATTTTCAGGAAAGCGCCGCTGGCATTTGAAACAGGCCCTGCTCCACCGTCTATCACAAGAAAATCCGGGATACTTGCGCTGCCGTTCAAATACGACAAATCCGAAACCGGTGATGACACGGAACACTTGATAGTGTCTGAGCCGGTGCAGGGGGTATCTTTCCATTTGATTTTCCCTTTAAGCTTGTCAATAACAAGATTCCCGGGCCCCGGAGGAACGCTTCCGGTAAGTTTAATTACCGTCACTCCTACATGCTGGCGTGGTGGTGATGTGCCATACGTTCCTCCCCAGGTCATTTGATGGCTGCTATGGTCCCATGTGTCATGAAGATAAACTTTATTGCCGGAAGTATCATATCCCGTCCCAAGCATAGTGTGTCCGGTTACATGGATCATTACAGGCCTTCCGGCGTCTATTTCAGCTTTGTATTCATTAAAAGTAAAACCCTTTGTGTTCCCGTCATGGCCATAAATATACTGGTTATAATTTCCATTTGCTTCAACAGTATAACCACAATATTCTACATACAATTTAACTCCACGCGCGCCGTCACGCTGTCCTGGCTCTGAACCTGTGTAATCAATAACCGGAGATCCATCAGGATAATAGAAAAACGTAGTTCCTCCGTCTACATTTCCTTTCGTCGACTGACTTGTGCCCATAAAATCACCGAGACAGTCATCAGAGTGTGCAGTCCAATGGCCTATATAAGGGTCCTGGGCAGCGCTTTCAATAGCAACCCAGTAGTCGTCAACATGACCCTTTGTGCTTCTCCCGTCAATTCCCTGATGAGTAACACTTATAGGGCATTCTCCGCATGTTCCACCGCCGCAAGAATTAGACCCCCAGAAAGTTACATTGTTCATTGGGCAAACTCCCCCATTAGCCGGGCCGGTATACATATTAGGAAACTGGGGTGTGTTGTCATAGTACCCCATCATCATCGCCGCGGAAGTAGCAGAACACCCGTAGCACCACGTAAACGCCGGAACATTATTCAAAGTATTTGCCGCCATAAAACCGTTAACCATCCTTGAAGCAGGCGGTTCTGCCGCCGGCATAAGCTGTTTCGGCGGCGGGCTTGGAGGAACTCTAACTTCATCAATTTCTTTTCCAGTAGCCGGATCGATAAAAGTCCTTACAAGGTAAGGGTTCCTTAATTTCCTTTCTTCAAAACTTAGTTTTGGTTCTGCAAATAAAAAAAACGAATTCACAAAAAATAAAACAGCAAGAAAAATATTAATATGTTTAAAATATGATTTCATAACAGACTCCAATTTGTTAATTTTACCTTTTTCACTATATTATAACATTTTTTTTTACATCCTTCAAAAAATAGGGTGTCTTTCTGAAATTTGATTTGTTTTGATATAATGACTTTATTGAAACAACTAACAAAAACAAACAACTACATTTTCAAACGACATTTTTTGCCGATTGCAATCGGCAAATTTTGGCGGTTGAATTCATCTTGAAATCATGGAATCAAAATTTCAATTCAAAAATCTAAAATCCCTGTCCCGCTTCAGCGGTGGAAAAATCAAAAATTATAACGGTGTTGCTCTCGTGGCGGTTCTTGCCGTTTTGGTAGTATTGACAATTCTCGCGGCTTCTTTCTCGGTAATAATGAACCTTGAGCTGAAGCAAAGCAACGAACAGCAAAAATCTTAAAGGCGACGACAGGAAATTTTCCACAATAAACGAATCCGTTTCAATTCTTATGAAAACAAAGAAGCCGCTGCCTGCTAATATACGTTTGGCGATGAGAAAGATGATTCCGCGGCGGGCTACTATTTATTCTATAGACGAACCCGGTTCCCCCACTCTAAGAAACGATATGCTTACCGACATTAATTGCATGACGGCGCGTGACTGCTTTTGGCTGTATTCCTGATTCAACTTCTGCAGCTAGTAAACGCTTCCAAATGATTGATCCGCGCAAGGCATGGCATATTGAAGCGGGAAATGCCACACCTCCAAAAGGAACATTAAAAGTATTAAGCGGAAATAAGTTTAAAGTTTACTTGATGGATGGAATTGGAAATGATGGAAATAAAATTGATCCGAGAATGTATATGGATAGTGCAGATACCAAATTAAACAAAGTACCTAATGCTATTGAGCCCGGCAACAAACCTTATTTAACCTGGCAGAATGACATCGATGGCACTTTTAGCAGGAGTTCACATATAAATTTTTGTAAGGAAATGTTAACCGTTCTTGAAAAGGTCAGGATGGCTGATAAATATCGTCCGAAATTCAAAACCGATTATTTTAAAAATTCACTTGCAATGGTTTATGTATGGCAAAAAAGTCAGACGATGAATACAATAAATCTATAGGTTGTTTTAATATTACAGAAAGTGATGACAAATCTATTACATTCGAGAACAAGAATTTTTTTAATAATAATTTAACATATAATTTTGACAACAAAATGCAGGAAGCATTCGGCAATACATGGAAAGATGATTATGATATAAGCGTTACAATTAACTCCTGGGCAAGTGACCATGGCGCTATTTCCTGGCATCCCAAAGCAAATCAGACTTTTCTGCTTCGGTCCAGGCAGCCAATTGCGGGAAGATATTTTAAAATCGTAATAGGTCGCCCCCTATATGACCCAAACAATGGAGAAGGGGGACTAAAAGGATATCCTGATGAGCTTGGCGTTTCCCGCAGAATAGGCGGACCTTTTTCCGAAGATAAAAAATTCCAAAAAAGAATGTGGGAATATAACGATGGAGACCCTGTAAGAACAAAACAGGGCGGATGGATAGATATTCTTATAACTTCCGCTTCAAGAGGAATTTCCAGAAAAGACAGAAGCGGACAGCAACTTGGTTACATAAGAATGGTTGCGCCGGAAGTTTCCGAAATGTATTATGACAAAAAAGTAAAAAAAGAAGAACTTGGTAAAAGCTGTGAAAAATCGACCCCACGAAAAATAACTGGAAAAAGCGAAACAAGCACACTATTGCCGGAAAAAACCAGTATGCCCTTAACCGCTCAATGCGGACCCGACGGGTTGAAACTTTCTTTATAAAAAACGGCCCCTACGGCAGTATTGGCGAGATGAGACACGTTACAACAGGCAACGACTTTGAACGGCTTGGCGGCAAAAAAGGTGATATTTCTAAAGGGCTGAACAGCCTTGGCGCGCTTGCTGATGTTCTGTCATGTTCGCATATCCGGCTCGAAGCCGCTTCAGGTAATGTTGCAAGGAAAGGCTGGAAAGAAGCTAAAGACGAAGTGGCAAACGCTTCTTTAACTACTATTAAAGCTAAAAACGGCGGCTGGCAGGCAGACAAATGGTAAGGACAAACTGTAAGGTTTCTTACAGGCCCTTTGCGCGGAGAAAAGTTTCTTATTATCGGCAACACAAAAAATTCTATAACACAGCGCCTGCTCGGTTGCTTGCAAGCCTTCCTGGTATAACATCAAAACTCGCGAAAAACATTGCCAACGGAGTTGGATCTGACAAAGATAAAAAATTAAAACCTTATAAACGGCTTGGCGACATCATGAAAGTCCAGGGAATGAGCCCGGAAATTTTCGAGTGTTGCGCCAATCTTTTAAAATGCTGGAAAAATATTCGTTATAGTAAAATATTTGCCAATTGTATATGATAAAACAAAGTGTGCCGGCATTTCACTTGAAAAGTGTACCAGTAAATATAATTTTTTCAGTAGTTTTGATGATAGCGTTTACGCATTCATCCCGCATTATTTTCATTATTTTTATTATTTTTCAGCCAAGAAACGCCGAGATTTTTAAGACGTTCTATGCGATATTGAATAACCGGATTATTTGAATCAACGAAATTTTTGAGAAAAGTTTTTTGAGCAGCAAGTCTTTTTTTGATGGAAAAATTTTCTTTTCCGTGTCCGCGCACCCAATTCAGATGAATGTATCTTGAAAGAATATGTCCGTAATCATTAGAATCAACAACGATAGCAAAGTTTTTATAAAAAAATGTTGGAGTATTATAGCAAGAAAATGTAAGAAAAGCAAATGCGAAGTTTAAAAAACGAGCAAGGTACATCGTTAAGTTTTACGTGAGAAAAACAGTCCGAGACGTCCTATTTTACCTCGATTTCGTGAATTTTACTGTAGCCGCAGCTTGCCAGCTGCGTTTTCCGGGAAACAATTATTTGCAATTCCCATATTTTACAATAAAAAGTTACGAATTATATGTTTTTTCGCAAATATCGCAGATAGCAATCTACGGCTACATTTAGGTTTTGGCATCAACGACCCTTTTCAAGTAACGCCTAATTACAAATTTCCAGATAAAAATTTCAAACACTTCTTGCTTTCCAATAAGAAAAATCTACTGAAACCGAAGGGAAAACTTTGCCGGGATTTTTCATTTTTTTGTTAAGCATTTTAACCGCTTCTACTCCCATTTCAAGTTCCGGTTCTATCATTGCGTCTATTGTCAAACCGTTATTCTGCGACAAATAACTCGCGAAAGTAATAATAGATAAATCATCAGGAATGCGGAGATTTGTCATTCGCGCTGCCTGGATTATTGGAGCCGCAAGCGATGACCAATAAAGCACCATCGCGTCCGGCTTGTCAGGTTGAGATAGAATGTTTGCAAAATAATCCGCTTGTTCCTCTCTCGGAAGAAGTTTATCATTGTTATTAATATTTAGCGGTTGTAAACCTGCTTTTTTCATTTCGGATTCGTAACCAATATATCTATCGGCAACACTATAATGATATTCGTACTTATCCCCTGCAAAATGAGTAATTTCCGTAACATAAGCTATCTTTTTTCGTCCAGCTTCAATTAATTTCCATGTTGCCGACTCCCCCGCTTTTATGTTATCAGGATAAACACTGTCTTTTTCGTGTTTTACGTTAATCCAGACGGCTGGCAGCGTATGATTTTCTACTTGAGAAACTACTTCCTCGGAAACCTGGTGAGTATAGTCTACAATCAACCCGTCTGCCATCAAAGTTTGAAGGACTTTAGGCACTTGGGAAGAATCGTCCGAAAAGGCGTCGGGAAGCTTCGTTAGCAGAAGATGTTTTCCGTGTTTTTCAAGCTCGTCGTGAATGCTTTCAAGTAAATGGCTCGGAAGATAGCTTTTTCCGGAATCGCTGCTTAAAAGCAAAGCGACGCACCCGAAACTCCCGTCCTGGATAATTCGCGCGGAAATGTTAGGCACGTAACCGAGTTTCCGGGCGGCTCCCCTGATTTCCTCTTTCCGCGCTTCGGAAATATTATAGTTATCAGCTTTATTATTAAGCACGCGGGACACAACAGACGGGTCAACGCCAACAGCTTTTCCTACTTCTTTTAATGTAACGGCCATTATATTATATAAAGATTTTACGATTTAATGATTTAATCTTTTCAATTGTTACAATCCTTTCAACCATTAAAATATTACTCAATCCCCTGTTTTTTGTCAAATTAGAACAATTTTTAAAAAGTACTTGACAAATAAATAGAATTGTGATACATTATAGGCAAGCGATTGCCTTACGAACTTTAAATTATTTAATTACTTGTTTGTTTTAAATAATAAAAAGAACAAGTAAATAACATCAAGCAGGTAATCGTATTATCGTAATTTGCATAGTGTAAATTATATTTTCTCAATTAACAAATTAAGGAGACAAAAAATGAAAAATTTATTAACA
>Ga0190283_1000204_pt1 | contig 32626 bp, 29 predicted proteins | sample 48691801_MG_FD_161669 | JGI IMG/M metagenome (GOLD analysis project Ga0190283, IMG submission 161669) | Hydrothermal vent microbial mat bacterial communities from Southern Trench, Guaymas Basin, Mexico - 4869-18-0-1_MG | ecosystem: Environmental > Aquatic > Marine > Hydrothermal vents >...
TCTTCTCAGCCGCATGTTCCAGAAAAAGAAGACCGTCCTCCTGGTTGAAGTCATACCTGAGGAATTGGGCTTTGTCCGTCACAGTCCAAGCAGACTATGAAAGATGCGAAACAGGTTTAGTTATAATCAGCAGATAATTAAGGGTATTTTAAATGTATGAAAATGATAAGCCTGGAAAAAAGAATACAGGCACGAGAAAAAAAGGATGGTGGAAACGCTTTCTGGAGAGGCTTGCAAAATCCAACAGGAAACTTCGCTCAGACTGCCGAGGCTGAAAACCGAGGGTACGGTGATGCCGGCGGCATTACAAAGGGTAAAGGATAAAGAGTTAAGGACAGCTACTATTTTAAGAGGTGAGTTATGGAATTTCTGATTATCGGAGGCGATGCAGCGGGAATGAGTGCTGCAAGCAGAGCAAAGAGAAATAATCCTGATATGGGTGTCACTGTATTGGAAAAATCAGCAGATGTTTCCTACAGTGCCTGCGGGATGCCGTATAATATTGCAGATCAGGACAGGCCAATAGATGACCTGATTGTGCGACAGGCAGACGTTTTCAGAGAAAAGCAGGGGATCAGCGTTCTGACTGGTCATTGTGCTGAATCACTTGATCCGGCCGGCAGAACCGTCACCGGTGTCTCATCAGATGGGAAAGCTTTTCAATTAGCCTATGACAAGCTTCTGATTGCCACGGGCGGTTCTTCTGTCATACCTGATCTTCCCGGGTTTGATCTCCCGGGTGCCATGGCCCTGAAAAATCTGGATGACGGTCGGAAAATCAAGGCGTATCTGAAGACCCGTAATGTGAAAAAGGCCGTTATTATCGGCATGGGATATATTGGCCTTGAAATGTGTGAGGCGCTGCGGGCAAGATCAGTGGAAGTGGATATGGTCAAACCTGGTCCGGTACTTCTGCCGTGGATGGATCCGGAACTCTCTGACGCGGTCAGGGAAGAACTTGATTCAAATGCTGTCAGACTGCATCCGGGTCATCAGGTGGAGAGAATTGAGACAGAAGACGGAGTTATGAAGGTGAAATGCCCGGATGTCTCCTTTGATGCGGACATGGTTCTAATTGCCATGGGAATAAAGCCGAACAGTGAACTGGCCGCCGGGGCAGGCATAAATCTCAGCGTGGGCAATGCGATTGCCGTGGACAGAAAACTCGAAACCTCTGATGAGAACATATATGCTGCCGGAGACTGTGCAGATGCCTATCATCTTGTGACAAGCGAAAAAACATGGATACCTCTGGCGCTGAGGGCAAACCGGGCTGGCTGGGCAGTTGCCGACAATGTATGCGGTAAGAAAGTTGAACTTGCAGGTATTGTGGGTACGGCAGTCTTCAAAGTGTTTGATCTTGAGGTGGCACGCACGGGCCTCACCATAAAAGAAGCGGTAAAATCCGGTTTTGATCCTGAAAAAGCTGTTATCAGAACCCGTTCACGCGCCCATGCCCATTCCGGTTCGACGCCCATCCGCATTCAGATGATCGGCGACAAAAAAACAGGAAGGCTCTTAGGCGTTCAGATGGTTGGCAGGGAAGGTGTCGCACACCGGATCAATGCTGCTGCCGTTGCCCTGCACAACCGAATGACAGTTGAAGACTTCTCTCAGACCGATCTGGCGTATGCACCGCCCTTCGGTCCGGTCTGGGACCCGTTGCTGACAGCGGCAAACCAGTTGCTCAAAAAAATGTGCTGATTATAACGGATGCGGGGAGGCTCCGATTTCAGAGCGATATCTCACACAAAGACACAGAGAACACGGAGAAAAAGGCGGACGCATTTATGCCCGGCTTCCGGACCGGACAGAACTGCCGGTGTCCGGCTCAGTAATTTCAGCAGGTCGCCCCTCCCCCCCTTGAATCCGTTATAATCAGTATTTTTTTCTTTGTGCCCTCTGTGTCTCTGTGTGAGATATCGGCGTGACATGCTGAAAATTGCAGCCTCCCCTGAATCCGTTTGCTTTCGGGGATGTACAGCAACTCGTAAATTCGCCCCCCTCTGTTCCGGGATATTTTCCAAAATAAAAGCCTTGACTTTTGCCGAAAACTCTGTCATCTGATTGGCAAATCCGCCGGAAATGCTTGGAATTTGCCAATCATATAATCGGATAAGATTATTCAGAGTTCATCCTTGAGCGAATGAGATCATTGAACGCCGGATACTTCTTCGGGAAATATTCGGCACCAGTATTTCAGGAGGTTGTGAGAACTTATGACTGCCAGGACAGGAACAATGCAACTATTTATTATATATGAAAATTTAAGTTGGAAAAAAGAACTCATCGGAATTATTTTCTTTGTGTTTATTCTGCTTTCGGGGGCTGATACGGCAGTGGCCCACAAAATCACAGTTTTTGCATGGACAGAAGGGGATACAGTCCATGTTGAGAGCAAATTCAGCGGGGGAAAAAAGGTCAGACACGGCCAAGTCACGGTTTACGATCCCCAGGAAAATCAGCTCGTGAACGGCAGGACAGATGAGCAGGGAGAATTTTCGTTCAAGGCTCCGGAAAAGACCGATCTCAAAATTGTTGTAATGGCCGGCATGGGGCATCGGGGGGAATGGACAATCCCGGCCGAGGAGATTGACGGTGCGAATGCCGGACAAACCACGGCCTCTGAAGCTTCAAAATCCTCGCTGACCCAGAACGGAGCAGTTCAGGCCACAGCGTCTTCAACATCTGCCCTGCCCGAAACCGGAGGATCAGCGTTTCAGACCCTGCCGGTCGCATCCGGTCTCAGCCCGGAGGATATTGAGCGGATTGTGGAAAAAGTTCTGGACAAAAAATTGAAGCCCATTATGAAAATGCTGATTGAATCCCAGGAGGATCATGGGCCTTCCCTTACTGATATTTTCGGCGGTATCGGCTATATTCTGGGACTGATGGGCATTGGAGCTTATTTTAATTTTCAAAAGAAATAGTCTGTTCTTTTGGGTGAAGCAAAGCGAACCCACCATCTTTTGCGAATAAGGACAATTCCCCCAGAATTTTCCCCGTAGCTTCTAATCCTTTGATTTTGACTTGCTTCCCGCCAATAATTTCCCCAATTTTTTAAATACATTCAATGATGAACCGAGTCTTTTTTTCTTGGGAGATTTTAACTTTTTATCCGCATCAGCCTCCTGGGAAGATTTTCCCAGAAACCCCATGCTAAATATTTGTGTAACATCTCCCTCATCCATCGTATCATCTCCAATGTCTTCAGCTTCAGCGATCTTCGTATCCAAATCAAGAACTTTTCCTTTATCCTTCTCTCCGGTTTCAGCCCCCGAATCAGGATGAAGATCATCAATATCAAGCTCATCAAGACCAATATCATCTTTTTTTCGGAGGGTAATTCCGTAGTTGTTTCGCTGCAAAAAAATATCTGCCGCGAAACGCACGTCCCCGGGAAGATCATAGGTTAAACTGCAGGTGCCATCAGACACAAGGGTTTCGGTGAGACCGCGATCCTGCCTGATCAGATTAAGGGCAAAAATTTCGGTCTGAAACGGCGTAAGTTCATAAAAAGGAGGCTCAATCTCGACTCCGATAAAATGACCTGACCGCTCCGCCTGGAACGGTTTCCCTACGGAGATGTTGAGATGAGATATATTCTCATCAAATGCGTCTAATAAACTGGTAAGGATATGCTCAATTTCCTGTCTTCTCATAAAACTTTCCTTTCCTTCCCCTGTCAAATATCAAACATCAAATATCAAACATCCGACGCTTTCAGTATCATCCTGCAATCTGCCACCGTGGCACCCTTCCCTTTTTCATGGACCAGCAGGGGATTAATATCCATCTCCTGGATTTCCGGGTGGTTGATGACCATGTCGGAAAGGCTCTTCATGAGTTTTTCAAGTATCTCGGTGTCCGCGACAGGTCTTCCCCTGAATCCTGTAAACAATTTATACCCCTTGATGCTCCGAATCATTCTCCGTGCGTCGTTCCTGCCTATGGGGGCGAGACGAAACGCCACATCCTGGAACACTTCCACAAATACGCCGCCGAACCCGAACATGAGCAGGGGCCCGAAAACAGGATAACGGTTCACGCCCAGAATCACTTCATCGCCCGGGGGAGCCATTTTCTGGACCAGCACCCCGTCAATTACCGCATCCGGGTCAAACTTTTTCGCTCCTTCAATGATATTCTCGAAGGCGTTTTTTACATCTTCCCTGTTTTCAAGTCCCACGACAACCCCGCCTGCGTCGGATTTGTGAAGAATCTGGGGTGACACAATTTTCATCACCACCGGAAAATCCATATCTTCCGCAATATCCGCGGCCTCGTCTCTTGTTTTCGCAAGCCGGGTGGGCAGCACATTGAATCCGTAGCATCTGAGCAGTTCATTTCCCTCCAGTTCGCCGATCTGGGTTTTCCCCTCTGCGAGACAGTTCCTGATGATCTGATCCGCCCCTTCTTTGTCATGCTCAAAAGTAAACTGGGCAAGGTGCTGCCGGTTCATCCACCGTGAGTATCTGTAAAGTGCGCCAAAAGCCTTTGCAGCGTCTTCAGGAAACCGGAAAACCGGGTAGCCGCGCTCCTGAAGATATTTCACGCCTGCGGAAACATCAATGATTCCCATAAAACAGCAGAGAATCGGCTTGTGAGAAGACATGGCAATCCGGACAATGGCTTCCGCGGTCCCGAGGGCATTTGTCATGGACTGAGGCGTAAGAATGACAAGTGCGCCGTCAACCCCCTCATCCCTGATGACGGCTCCCAGCGCATTTTCATAACGATCCTGGGCCGCGTCCCCGATGACATCCACTGGATTATGGAGATTTGCCGTGGCAGGAAGGTGGCTCGCGAGGCTCTCCACCGTTTCTTCGCTGAATTTGGCAAGGCTGAGTCCTGATGACACTGTCATATCGGTGGCGACGATTCCCGGTCCCCCGGCATTGGTGACGATGGCAACCCGGTTCCCGTGCGGAATTTTTCGCCTGACTTTTCCTGTTGCACTGGTGCTTTTATAGGCAAATGCGCTGGCAAAATCGAAAAGCTCATTAATTGACTCCACACGAATAATACCTGACTGCTGGAATATCGCATCATATACTGCTTCTGTCCCGGCCAGGGCGCCGGTATGGGACGCGGCCGCCCGCGCACCTGCGCTGGTCCTTCCCGACTTTATGACCAGCACCGGCGTGGGTCTGTGACCCGAGGTGATTTCATTGACCGTTTCAATAAACTCCGGCCCTCTTCGGAGTTCTTCCAGATAAATCAGAATAACCGCAGTATTCCTGTCACGATGAAAATAGCGCAGCAGGTCAAGTTCATCCACATCTGCTTTGTTGCCGATGGAAATGAATTTTGAAAACCCAAAATCCCTGTCAGCCGCGAAATCAAGAACAGCCGTGCAGAGGGCGCCGCTCTGGGAAATAAAGGAGATATTCCCGGATGCCGGCATCCGTGCTGAAAAACTGGCATTCATGCTCACCGAGGGAAGGGGGTTGATCACGCCGAGGCAGTTGGGCCCGATAACACGGACATCTGCTTCTTTGCAGAGGGAAACGATCCTGTTTTCGATATCAAGCCCCTCTCCCCCGACTTCCCGGAATCCCGCGGAAACGATCACAATGCCTTTGACGCCTTTTTCAATGGCATCTTCCACAGCTTTAAAGGCGAGATGAGGGGGGAGAATGATGATGCCAAGGTCCACAGGGTCAGGGATATCTCCGATGGATGGATATGCCTTTACGCTTAAAATTGACTTGGCGCCCGGATTTACCGGGAAAAGTGTTCCTTTGTAGTTCCCTTTCAATATATTGGCAAATATATCATGTCCGACCTTGCCGGGTGCTGTGGAAGCACCGATAACGGCAATGGATTGGGGTGAAAAGATTGCATCCAGTCTGTCCATAATTGTTCCATTCCTTTTTTTAGGGAGTTTCTTCAATAAAAAACGATATTCTTCGTTATCAGTTTACACTTTGCTGTAAAACAATTTTACCCTTGAATCCACAGCGTTTTCAAAATTCGATTGTCCGGAGTGCGTATCTGATCAAGGGCAGTCAGTCCTTTTATTTGGCATGTCTGTATCTCCTCTTTAATTTGTAAGTTGTTGTAGTAGTGAAACGCAAAAATTTCGCGTAGGGGCTGCCATTTTTGCACTCCATTCCATATCTCGCGCTCTGATACTCCTCTATGCTCCCCATTGCCGCTTCGTACCCTCGTGCTGCCGTGTAAAACAGGGGTTACGGTCTTAACCTGATGCGTATGGGATTATTCCTGATATATATATTGGAAATTCGTGTCCTTGTCAACAATTTTTTTTACAGGGAAAGTACAAAACCGGCCGAATCCATGCTCAGGAAACCGCTCTGAAAAAAGTCCTTAAACCGCCATTTTCATGTATGAAGCACGGAGCAACGTGCGGAGTCTAATATTGACAATGTTCAAAAGTGACTTTCCCAGACATCTTTTTTAAAAAAAAAATTTCCATCCGATATTCTTACATCCTTTCCTTATTCTTCAAAATTCATCATTGATGGAGCAAATATCAAAAGCCGCAAAATAAAATTTCCCAGATTTCTGTTGACAAATATTATTTTTATGTTATCCATACAGAGGCGGTTTTCGGTGGGATGCTGGCCGGAAATTGTATAATCCATTGGTCCCAAAGACCAAATACGGGAGGATTGCAAACCGGAAAATTTATGGCATGGCAGATTCAACCCGCTATGTCTGCCCCAGGCCGGTTGTGCCGGACGGGGTTGCAAACCCCGTCCGGCAGTCTTAGCTTGATGCATATGGATTCAACCCCGCTATGTCTGCCTAAGCCGGTTGTGCCGGACGGGTTTGCAACCCCGTCCGGCAGTCTTAGCTTGATGCATATGGATTCAACCCCGCTATGTCTGCCCCAGGCCGGTTCTGATATTGACTCAGAGGATTTGCAAAAACAATGAATTTTAAAAAACTGACACCGATAAGAGCACTGAACAAAGCATTTCTGAAGATCAGGCCGGACAGGAATGAGATTGAGAAATTCAGGACTCAGCTGATCTGCCTGCTGGATCAGATAAATGAGTCGGAATCGGAAGAATTCCACAAAAACCTTGTTTCCGATTTTCTGAAGAAAACCTGTTACGAGCCGAATCATTTCATCAACACCAAAAGCCGTAATGATCTTGTCATTCACAACGGGAAGAATGCGAAAAGCACCGTCGGCGTGATCATCGAAGCAAAAAAACCGGTCAGCAGTGCTGAAATGCTGAAACAGGACAATATCAATGTCAAAGCATTTCATGAGCTTCTGCTTTACTATCTTCGTGAACGGATCAGCGGGAAAAATTTGGAAGTCAGATATCTGATTGCCACCAACATAAACGAGTGGTTCATTTTTGATGCGAATTTTTTTGAAAAAACATTTGTCCGAGATAAAAATCTGGTGAGACAGTTCACCGATTTTGAAGCCGGACGGCTGACAGGCAAAACAACGGATTTTTTTTACAAAGAAATTGCCCGGCCTGCCATTGCCGGAATCAGAACGGAAATCGCATTCGCTTATTTCGACATTCGGGAATACAGACAGTTTCTCCGAGGCAAAGACAAAAAAGACGATAAAAAACTCGTACCGCTTTTCAAGCTGCTTTCTCCCGGGCATCTGCTCAAGCTTCCGTTTGTCAATGACAGCAACCGTCTTGACAAAGGCTTTTACTCGGAACTGCTCCACATTATCGGCCTGACAGAGACGAAGAGAAAGGGCAAAAAACTGATTGAGCGGAAAAAAGAAGGCGAACGGAATACCGGGTCCCTGCTTGAAAACACCGTCATTCAGCTTGACACTCTGGACAAAATGAGCCGGCTGGAAAAACCGGAGCGGTTCGGGGAGACCTGTCAGGAAAGGCTGTTCAGCGTCGGGCTTGAACTGACAATCACATGGATAAACCGTGTTCTTTTTCTGAAACTGCTCGAAGCCCAGCTGATCTCTTACCACAAGGGCGACACATCTCACGCTTTTTTAAATAACACAAAGGTTCGGAGTTTTGACGATCTCAGCAGCCTTTTTTTTCAGGTATTGGCCCGGGAGACAGATGATCGGAACGAGGATGTGCAAGAGATTTTTGCAAAAGTTCCCTATCTGAACAGTTCGCTTTTCGAACCCACGGAACTTGAGCATGAGACTTTGTCTGTCAGCAATCTTAGCGGCGAGAAGACACTGCCTCTCCTGTCTTCCACCGTGCTGAAAGATGGCAGAGGAAAAAAACGCACCGGCGAAATGAACACGCTGGAATATCTGTTCGGATTCCTTGATGCATATAACTTTGCCGGCGAAGGCTCGGAAGACATACAGGAGGAAAGCAAATCCCTGATCAATGCCTCGGTTCTCGGTCTGATTTTTGAAAAAATCAACGGCTACAAAGACGGCTCGTTCTTCACGCCCGGGTTTGTCACCATGTATATGTGCCGTGAGACGCTTCGCAGGGCTGTTGTGCAGAAATTCAACGGGCGGAAAAAATGGAAATGCGAAAACATTGACGATCTCTACGACAAAATCAAAGACCGGAACGAGGCCAACGAGATCACAGACAGTCTGAAAATCTGCGATCCCGCTGTAGGTTCCGGGCATTTTCTGGTTTCCGCACTCAATGAGATGATCGCCGTCAAGAGCGAACTGAGGATATTGCAGGATCGGAAAGGCAGACGACTCAAAGAATATCAGGCGGAAGTGGCAAATGACGAACTCATTGTCACGGATGAGGACGGAGAGCTTTTTAAGTACAATCCGAAAAACAGAGAAAGTCAGCGTGTGCAGGAAACGCTTTTTCATGAGAAGCAGACTATTATCGAAAACTGTCTTTTCGGGGTGGACATAAACCCGAACTCCGTAAAAATCTGCCGCCTGCGCCTGTGGATCGAACTGCTCAAACATGCCTATTACAAAAGTGGCAATGAGTTGGAGACGCTCCCGAATATTGACATCAATATCAAATGCGGAAACTCTCTGATAAGCCGTTTTGATTTGGATGCGGATCTGAGATATGCACTGAGAAAAAGCAGATGGAACATTGACAGCTACAAAATCGCCGTGCAGACTTATCGGAAAGCCAGAAGCAGAAAAGAAAAGCGGGAACTGAAAGAACTCATTGCAAAGATCAAAAAAGACTTCCGCACCGGGATTCGCAAAGACGACCCCAAAGTAAGACGGCTGGACAAACTCGGGGGATATCTGTACGATCTGCTGAGTCAGCAGAAACTTTTTGAGGAGACTGCCAAAGAGAAAAAAGCAAGGGAGCGGAAACAGAAAAAACTGGAAAAGGATATCAGCAGACTCAGTGCTGAAATTGAGGAAACGAAAAGCGGGAAAATTTATGAGAATGCCCTTGAATGGCGTTTTGAGTTTCCGGAAGTGCTGAATGACGACGGGGATTTTATGGGGTTTGATGTGGTGGTTGGGAATCCGCCGTATGGAGTTGACTTTTCAGATAGCGAAAAGAAATATTATAAAGAACTGTATTCAGCCGTTCATGTAAGAACGCCTGAATCCTTTAACTATTTTGTTTATAAAGCTAAATCAATATTAAACATTGATTCTTTTTGTTCCCTGATAATCCCTTCCAGTTTTCTGAATCAGGCAGAATTTGAAAAATCAAGAGAACTGATATTAAGGAATGCCAGTCTTTTTTTGGATGTCAACTTGGGAGATGATGTTTTTGATGATGTGGCTACTCCGACCTGCATTATCGGTTATCAAAATAATTTAAAATCAAATTCTGTTGTTTATGGTGATTTGTCAAATACCAAAAGAAATTTGCTGGCAGATGCTATGAATTCGATGAATAAGAAAATTGACGAATTAAGTTTAATACAAAATCAGTCATTCAGTTTTATTTACAAAAAATATCAAAGTATAATAAACAAATGCTATGAAAAGAAACCTGCATTAAAGGATATTGCAGAAGATGTGGCTACCGGAATAAGCCCGGGGTTGGCAAACGCGTTTATCGTTGATGAAGATTATGCGATGCAAAATAATTTTGAAAATGAAATGGTTAAAAAATTGATTATCGGCGGCGAAATTAATAAATACTGTCTGAAACCCGTTTCAAACAAGGTGATAATATATATTTCTTCAAGTTTGAAAATTAAGGATTATCCTAATATCAAAAGACATATTGAGCAATATAGAAATAAACTTGAACAGAGAGTTGAAACTAAATCTGGTTCTATCCCTTATTATCTGATGCTGCGTCCGAGAAGAGAAAAATTGTTTACCAATTCTAAGATATTGATCAGACAGACCGCAAACAGGATATTAGCCGCATACGACGAAGAACAATGGTACTGTTTAAAAAGCGGCTTAATAATCCAACTCCCTGAAACAAGTGAAATAAGCTATTTTTATTTACTTGCACTGCTCAACTCAGCTTTGATGGATTTTATTTACAGGGACTTGGTTAATGAAAACGTCAGGATATTTCCAGAAGTCAAACCGGTTCAATTATTCAAATTACCAATTGAAAAAAGTAATTCAACTCATCGGAATAAAATAGATAAAATTGTCAGCCAAATCCTCGCCGCCAAAAAACAGGACCCAAATGCAGACACCACTGCTTTGGAAAAAAAAACAGACCAACTGGTTTACAAGCTTTACGGCCTGACAAAAGAAGAAATCGCAATCGTGGAGCAGGAAGCCCGATGAAAAAATCGGTGATGCAGTTGTCCGAACCGGGAATAACATGCTGATTTTTAAACTTTCATAATCAGCCTGAAAGACAATCAGAATATCTGATTATAATGGATTTAGGGGAATATCCAAGCCCCGCCAGGGCGGCATGTTTGCAACTACAAATATGCCGCCCTTACGGGGCTTTACAGGCCTCCCCTAAATCCGTTATAATCAGCAGAATAATTAGTGGAAGAGTATCTCAGCATACAGCATAACCCGTACCAAGTTAAATTCAGACCGTTGTGTCGGGCGTAAGGTGAGAACCTTTGGAACTGAGGAACCAGATGAGGGAAAATCACTTTAACTGCTCATTGATTGCCTTTGTGTTTATCAGCTTTGTGGGAGTTTTATATATTCCTGCTCCCAATGAGTTGCAGTGCGATGACAACTCCGATCAGTGACAATACCATTTTCAGATTCCTCCTTAATTTTTTGTTGCATTCATTTTTTAAAGGCAATATAATCCTGAAAGTTTTCAAAGTAAAATTAATTTTGCATTAAAAATATTAATAGGTGCAGCCAAAAAAAACAGGAAATTTCTTGTTCCCAGGCGGAGCCTACTGCCACTAAGTTAAGGGGGCAAACAAAAAGTAACCGCACAAAGGAGAATACCATGAATATTGAAATCAGGGAACGCTTTACAGAAGCTTATGAAAAGTACTTCCCCGGCAGTGAGCTGCCCATCGCCTGTTTTTACACTGATGAGCTGAACAACGCGGAGTTTCCGAACGCTCCCAAGCCTAATGCCAAAGGATTTACATGCATTTTCAGCCAAATAGCTCCGGTAAGGAAAGGGCGCTCCCGTGCCTTTAACAAGGAGAACCTGGGGTGTTTCGGGAGCTTTCTGCCCTTTGGTTTTGACACCGAGGTCACCGAGGATGTCAGGAACTACGTCTGCAATGTGGAACGTGTCAAAAAGAGCTATGATCATGTTGACAGCATGTATGAACACCGTCCGCCGAGACAGGCTCCAGCGAAATACCTTGTGTTCAAGCGCTGGGACACACTTGAGGAACAAGATGATCCGCAGGTGGTTTTCTTCTTAGGCAGCCCGAACATTATCGCAGGCCTCCACGGTTTGGCAAATTTTGACACGATGACCCCTTATGGCGTGATTGCACCGTCTGGCACTGGTTGTGATTCAATTGTCGGTTTTCCAATGGAACAACTGGAATCTGACCAGCCAAACGCGGTGCTGGGAGCCTTGGATCCTTCAGTAAGGATCCGCTTTAAGCCGGACATTCTCACTTTCTCCGCCCCCTGGCCCAAGTTTCTGAGCATGCTGGAAAATATGGATGAAAGCTTCCTGGCCACAGATAGTTGGTCGAATGTGAAATCGCGGTTTTAACGAGTCAGACAGTTCGATTAATGCTGGTTCTGACGGTTTTTGTGGTTTCCGAGACGGGCTGAAAATTGTGAGCACGCACTTGCCGGACGGGGTTGCAAACCCCGTCCGGCAGTAAGGTTGCAAACCCCGTCCGGCAGTAAGGTTGCAAACCCCGTCCGGCAGTAAGGTTGCAAACCCCGTCCGGCAGTAAGGTTAAACCCCGTCCGGCAGTTGCTCACGCAAGAAAACCGGCAATTTCCCGGCGAGGATATACTTTCAACATTTTCAAAAAGAAATATTTGATTTATGTTACGCAATCGGCATTTTCTGTTTCTATGGTTTGTCAATATCGCCACAACCCTGGCTATTGAACTGTTTACCATCACGATTCTGGTGACGATCTATGAACAGACGGGATCCACTTTGCAGGCAGTTGGCACGATGGTGGCGCGGACAATGCCTGGATTTTTGCTGGGCCCCATTGCAGGTGTGCTGGCTGATCGCTTTCCCCGCAAAAATTTGCTCATCAGCATGGATATCGTCAGACTGTTGCTGGTTGGCATTGCGATCTGGTTTTTGCAGGGGGATGGAAAAGTGTCAGTTACCGGCATTTATCTCATTTTAACTGGTCTCTCTGCGGCTGATGTTTTCCACCGACCCGCCCGCCTGTCTCTTATTCCCTCGCTGGTCGCGCATGAGCAATTGGTCAGAGCCAACAGCTTTATCCTGGCATCCAATCAGATCATGGTGGCCATCTCTTATACGGTTGGCGGCTGGCTCATTTTGGCGGTACCGTTACGCCAGATTGCTCTGGGCGTGATCATCTTATTCGCGATGGCTGCTCTCACAGCTATGCTCATAGTAGTGTCCGAACGTCAGGAAACAGATGATGCCGGTGAAAGAGAATCCTTTTGGAAATCGTCGGTGTCCGGCTGGAATTATCTGCGTCAGCATCCTATTGCCAGACCATTGACAGTCATGGAAACTGTGGAACATCTGCCGCACGCTATTTGGAGCGGAGCCTTGCTGCTGGCTTTCACCACCAAGGCATTGCAGGGTGATGCATCAGACTGGGGCTATCAGGCGACTGGTTATTTTACAGGTATGATTCTGGGCTCTGTCGGGGCACTGGCCATCAGTGACTGGCTACGCCGCTTCCCGGGCCGTATTATTGTGGTGAATGCCTGCGCTGCCGGCTTACTGACACTGGCCTTTGCCAGCAGTCAGACTGTATGGATGGCGGTGGCGTGGGCCTTTGTGTTTGGCCCTCCGAATGCCATTCGGGATGTGGCGCAGGATTCGCTGTTGCAGGGCACTGTTGAAAGGGGACAATTGGGGCGGGTTTATGCGACGCGGGAAATGTTACGGAATGTGGTGTTCATGTTTGCCGGCATTTTCTTTGCCTGGCTCTCTGATTTTATTCCCATCCGTATGATCTATGTCACTGGCGGTATTATCTATATGCTGACCGGTTTCTATGCCCTGAGCAACAAAGCCTTGCGAGAAAGTAAGATGGATCCCGATGTGTAATAACTTTCATTTTGGTCTTGACAATCAGGTGCTGTGTGTAGGACAAAAAAAATCAGATTTTCGGACAGCCATAAGGCATATCTTACCGGACTGTCAAAATAAAAAATAACCAGGTTTCAAACCTTCCTGCTATGCCATCCAGGGGGATTGCCGAAAATGACACTGGAAATGGTCAGCTAAAAACCGGGAAGCATTGAAGATGTGATTCCGGGAACCCGCACATACCTCCTGATCGGCTGCTATCTGATACAGTTTGAACGGGCATAAGGCAAAAAAATATGAAGAATTTTTTCCAAAATATGTTTCTTTCCGAGAAACGGATGTTGCAAGCGTATGCCTCAAGCGACAGAGGCCAGTTTCGCGATGAGAACCAAGACAATTTTCTCATCCTTCAACTGGAAAAAGATCGTGTCAATGCCTGCTCACTTGCTGAGGAAACGTATCATAAAACCATTGCAAAAAATTGGCCGGAAACCTATATTCGTGTGGCTGTGGCTGATGGCATGGGCGGGCATGAAGGCGGACGGCAAATATCCGAGGCGGTGATCAGGGGACTCATGCGGATACCGCCGCGAAAGACGCCCCAGGCCATGCGTTCTGCGATTATGGAACTGCACAGGAAGCTCAGACTCAAGTTCTCCTCCAAAAGCGAAAAAAGTCCCGGAACCACACTGGTCATGGCTGATATTGAGAGGAAGAGCGGAAAAGGCGTTATGCTCAGTATTGGTGACAGCCGCGCCTTTCTTCTGAGCAAAAGCCAGTGGGATCAGGTGACACATGATCATCATATTTCCGAATTTTCCTGGCGCGACGGAGAAATCAGCCGGGAAGATTATGAAAAACGGCTGAAAGCCGGGGGGCACCGCATTGCTCAGGCACTGGGATACGGAGCCGCAGGGATTGTCCGGGATAAGAACGGGCACAAGCCATACCGTTTTGATCCGGGCATAAGACTGGATCTGGAAAAAGAGCTTCCCCCGGACCTCTCTGAACATGCGGATGTCTTCACATTCCGATTTTCACCCGGTGACATTCTGATGTTGGCAAGTGACGGCCTTTGGAGTGCCAAATCCGGTGGTTCATGGTGGAAGACAGTATCTGGGGAACTGTTCAGTCAGGACGGTGTCAATCAGCTAATTCAGAGTGCTGTGAAGGACCATGAGGTATATGATAATGTGACTGTGGTGATGTGCGGATTCAAAACGCAGACTTAGGAACTGTGACCCCGCTCTGCGTTGAAAGTGAAAAGTTGAAGATCAATAAAGATTCAACCTGCTGATTTGACTGAAATTAGGCATTTTTGAAGGATTCCCTGATCTGTTGCCGATATTCTGTTGCTGACAATCCTTTTTTATGATAAAGCTGTTTCTGCTGACTAAGATATGCAGATGCCTGCTTCTGTCCGGGTTTCAGATATTCAAATTAAAACGAGGTGGTTATGAATCAAAGTGACAACTTTTGCATCTTCCTGAATCGAGCGTCGGTTTAATTGCGCTGTTTTACAGGAAATCTCTGGAAAATATTTTAAAATTTATGAAATAAAACCCGGGTTTATTAAAAAATGCCGGGTCAGTTTATCAGGAATTATAAATAAAATAACATGGATACAATTTTTTCTATACGACCGTTTGTTGCAGTTCTGATTTCACTGCTCGTTGTCCCTTTTATTATTCTGAGCAGAAAGAAACCGAATATCCGTGAAGGCTGGACCTTTGGAGCGGCAATTGCCAAATTTCTGGTGGTTGCCTCAATGGTCCCTGTCATCCTTCATGGTGCTGAAATCGAATACACCATTGCAAAAGTCCTCCCCGGGCTTGCCTTCAAATTCAGGGTGGATGCTTTCGGGATTCTGTTTGCGCTGGTATCTTCATCACTCTGGATTGTCACATCCGCGTATTCCGTCGGATACATGAGAGGGCTGAAAGAACACAGCCAGACCCGCTATTTCTGCTTTTTTGCGCTTTCACTCTCTGCAACGGTGGGCGTGGCATTTTCAGCAAATCTCCTGACCCTTTATCTGTTTTATGAAATGCTGTCCTTTGCCACCTATCCTCTGGTAACGCATCATCAGGATAAGGAGGCCAGAAGCTCGGGACGAAAATACCTTTTATATATTGTCGGTTCTTCCATCGGATTTGTTCTGCCTGCGATGCTTGTCACCTATCATCTGACCGGGACTCTTGAATTTGCAGACCAGGGATTTATGGCAGGGCACGGATCACCCGCGCTGATTCTGAGCCTTCTGCTCCTTTTTGTGTTCGGATTTGCCAAGGCGGGCATCATGCCCTTTCATTCCTGGCTTCCGGCTGCCATGGTGGCGCCTACCCCTGTGAGTGCGCTTTTACATGCTGTTGCGGTGGTCAAAGTCGGGGTGTTCTGCGTTTTCCGCATCATCACCGGGGTATTCGGGACAGACTTTCTTTCATCCCTCGGACTGGGCACGGTGATCTGCGTGATTGCCTCATTCACCATTATTGTGGCGTCCCTCATCGCCCTTTCCCAGGATGGCCTGAAGCGGCGGCTTGCCTTTTCCACCATCGGGCAACTGTCTTATATTGTCCTTGGTGCGGCCCTTCTTTCCCCAAAGGGTCTGACAGGCGGGATGCTGCACATTGCCATGCATGCCTTTGGCAAGATCACCCTGTTTTTCTGTGCAGGAGCCATATTTGTTGCAACAGGGAAAAAGAATATCAGCGATATGGTTGGGATCGGGAAAAGGATGCCCATCACCATGACCGCTTTTTTCATCGGATCATTAAGCGTCATCGGACTGCCGCCCTGCGGCGGGTTTATCAGCAAATGGTATCTGGTCCTCGGAACACTCCAGGCAGATCAGTGGATCATGCTGGTTGTCCTTCTTTCAAGCTCACTTCTGAACGCGGCATATTTTCTGCCCATTGTGTATAAGGCATTTTTCTGCACTCCGGAAGAATCCATGTTTGAAGACAGGGTGGAGGAAGCCCCGCCCTGGTGTCTGATTCCTCTGGAAATTACGGCGTTTGTTTCGGTTATCCTGTTTTTTTACCCGCAGCCTTTTCTGAGATTGGCCCAGTTGGCTGTTCAGGGAATCCTTGGAGGAACTTAAAATTGGAAGATTCCTGTAAACATAAACATCCTTTGGCAGAGGTATTTGGATTTGCATCAATAATTTTTTTTGAATAATGGAACAAATATCACTTTTCGGCGAATCAGAAGAGAAAATCGTGAATGTGGCTGCTGTTCCGATGCGCAGCCCTTTCCGGTATGCCGGCGGAAAAACCTGGCTTGTCCCTCGTATCCGATCATGGCTTTCCGAGCGGGGCGGCTTGGAAAAGACGTTGATAGAGCCTTTTGCAGGAGGCGGAATTGTAAGTCTGGGGCGACATGTTTGTAGTACCGGAAGGCCCGAAGGCATGTTTGCAGCTACAAATATGCCGCCCCTACGGGGCTTTACAGGCCTCCCCTAAATCCGTTATAATCAGGGAAATTGTTTAAAACTGTCCAAAGGAATTTTGATGAATATAAACAAAATAAAAAGCTGCCTTTACGGATCAGCCTTCGGCGATTCCCTTGGCGGATTAACAGAATTTTTCGATGCTCAGCACATCCTTGAACGGTGGCCATCGAACGGTCCAGAAGAGCTTCAGGAAAATCCTGCCGCTGTTACAGATGATACACGATGGCCCTTGTGCAATGTGTTTTTTTCAATCCGGAAGAAGTGAAAACATGGCAAGCGAAAAACAAAAGAAGGGACGGCCTAACAGTAATACTTCACAAAACAGGGAGTGTAACTGTAATGCCTGAAGATATAAAAATATGTGAAAATTCTGCTGAGTTTGAAGAATTTCAGCCGCTTATATGTTCAAAGACCGGGCTGTCCTACGGCACCACGATTCATTTTGACATGAACGGGGTCGCGGACATACCGGGTACGGACAGAACTTTGGGAACTGCGAGTCTGTGGATAAATGCGGATTACTGGTCCGTTTATCACGACGGACAACTGAAATTTGATTCCGAGACGATTGACAGAGACAGAATGCAGTCGTTTGACAGTCTGTTTTCAGGAAAGAGGTTCTTAAGGCTGGCAGATCACGGGGATTCCGACCAGTTGCTGATTATCTTTGATGGCATGGAAATTGAAATTGACAAACCGGAGGATGAGGTTTATGACCTGCTCACCTTTTATCTTCCGAACGGCGAGATATATTATTACAGTGATGCGCTTTATAAAAGTCATGAAATAGATGAGGAAAGACGTTCGTTATGGGAAAACAAATTGGCAATTTGGGCAGGAATTATTTATGAGAGGGCTAAATATAAAGATCAAAATCGGAACTTTATGGGAAAGCCCGATACTCCATATTTTATTGATGAAAGAGGGTGATGTTATCGTCGCCCGCTGTCTTGATTTTACCGTTTCTTCTCATGGTGATGATGAAAAAGATGCTTTGAAGTCACTGGCTGAGGCCGTTAAGGAATATATTATCTCAGCAGTTGAAAATGATGCGATTGATACCATATTCGATCCGGCCCATGACAGATATTGGAGAATATATAATGAATCAGAGGCTAAACAGGCTGTCAGCAGCTTGAAAAATTTCATAAGGAAATCGTTTAAAACTGTTTCCAATGAAAAAATTTTTCAATCAATCGCTGATATAAAATATGCCCAAGCGTTTGTTGCGTTTGCCTGACTCATTCAGAAAATGGTATGCAAATGTTATTTAGGAAATAATATATGGGGTGTTGAATGAATCTTAAAGAGAAATTAGCCAAACTCACTGAAATAAATGAAGAGCGTTCTGCCAGAAATGATAAAAATATATGGATTCGGGAAGTCAGAAATCTTTATGATGATATTGAAAAATGGTTCGATGAATATGTCGAGCAAGGTTATATGACTTTTGAATATCATCAGTTGGACGATGCTGAATGCGAGGATTTTCTTTTGGAAACAAGCATCATGGAATTAAACATCGGGAATGGCCCTACGGTTGTGCTTGAACCTTTCGGTATAAATATTATCGGCGCTTTTGGAAAAATAGACATGTATTTCCGAGGGCATAAGGATGAAGAGGTTCTGCTTTTACTTATTGAAAGTGCTGACGAACAATTCCATTGGGAGTTGTGGAAAAACAGGAAGCAGGAAGAAAAAATTCTGTTCAACAAAGATTCTTATGAAAAATTACTTGATACCTGGCTGGAAAAATGGACGGAAGTGTAAAAGGAATGCTTGATGCCTGCGAAAGAAAAACTGGAAAATATACTGGAAACTTATGGTTCCTTAAAAGAAATCTCTGATTCAGCCAAAGGGATTATAATGAGAGAACCTGGCAGTTCTTTTGCCAGACGGATAATTTCACCTGAAAAAGCAAAAAGGAAAAAAAGACGTGAAGATGCTGTTGATGATTATTTTGATTCATTACAGAAACAAATTAAAGAATACTGTATATTGGACATGATAACCACATTTGAACAAGTCGTTTTTGCCAAAATTGATAATGCTTACGGAGAAATTAAGAGTACAGTAAAAAAGGAATACAAAAAAAGAGGGTCAAAGGACAAACCAGCTCCCTTATACAATTCCGCACCGGCATTTATCAAGACCAAAGCAGATATCCATAATTTGTCAGGGGCAAAAAAATTGCTGGAAAAACAAATATCACAAAAATCGTTTAATGATCTGACAGAAATTATCGAATACAGAAACTGGCTTTCTCATGGGAAAAGAAATACAGTAGGCAAATACTCCAAGCTAAGTTTAGATGAGATATATGAGATATTTGTGAAAATTCTTGATGAGATTCAATAGGATGCCACAGTTTTTAAAAAAAACAAGGAAAATGGTGAAAAGAATTGGTTAATCCAACTGATTTCATATACTCGTCAACCATGAGTTCTCGTAACTGAAATCAGTGATGCCGATATTTCCTGAACTGACATCTGCCGATGAATAATTTCAGACGGTTGTGAGTTTTTCACCATAGCTGAGTAATAGAAGAGGAGGTTTTCGGAATGAGCCTTAAAGAAAAACTGGTCGAACTCGCCGAAAATAAAAAAGAAGATATTGAGGCGAAAAAAGCGGTGGATTTTTGGAGAAACCAGGCAGATAAATTGCATAATGACATTAAAACCTGGTTTTGCGGATATGACGGTTATATTAAATTTGATTCGACAAAAAAAATTATAGATGAATATCCGTATCCGTATGAGGCAGATAAATTGGAATTGGATATTAAGGGCGGTCCTGTGGTTATTCTTGAACCTGTCGGAAGCAATATTGTAGGAGCCTGGGGAAGAACAGATCTGTATCTTAGCGGTTATATTGCAAATAAAGTCATGTTGCTGCTTATGAAGGATGATAATGACAAAGCATATTGGGAGTTGCGGAAAAGCAGAAAACAGGAAGACAGGTTTATCTTCAATAAAGAGGTCTTTGAGGATTTGTTGGAAGACTGGTTAGAAAATCCGCCTGATTTCATATAGAAAACAACCATGTATAAAGATAGTTCATTAAAATTGAAAGCGGTGTTTGAAAAATATCGTTGCCTGAAGGGAATTTGTTTTAATGCCAGGGAAAGAGCAAAGAACGGATTTCATCACACAGAAGACCGACAAAAATAGAAATTAGGAGCATTGCAGACATGGAAAAACAAGAAAAAATGGAGCTGGCCCATGAACCGGTACCGGGATATCAAACTGTTTTTTATATCACTGTGGCAGTGGCGGTAATCTACCTCGGAGCTGTTTTTATGAAATGTTTTTTCTGAACATCCTCTTGCCTTATGAATCAGGGATATGAGCTTCCTGGTTCGTATTCAACATATTTTTTTTAAACGTAAAATGTAAAACGTAAAAGGAGGATATCATGTACAAAACTAAATTAACCCTGATTGTATTATCTTCGTTGCTGTTGCTTGTTGTTTCAACAGCGTTTGCCGGGCCTAAGATCACAAAGGTTGAGTTGAGCCAGGCTGTTGCTGATGGCTACTATGTGGTGGCTCTTGACACATCGAATCCCTATAGTATGGTCGGATTTTCGCCGAAACTGAATGGGATATGGGTAAACCCAGAGGAAACATCCGGAGATGAGAGTACGACGATAAACAGTTCTATGGCCAATGTTTCAGCCGCGGCTATGCTTAATGCGGGAAATAAATCTGTATATCCTGCAATACTGCTTACGTTGCCGGCTGATGATTCTCTAATGACGACTGAATTATCAGAGCTGGTTCTGAATCCGTCGGAACCGGTTATCAGTGCCAATGCGGATATAAATCAAATACCGACGAACAAAGCTAACATTGATCTGAGTCGGGCCATCCCTGCCGGAACTGAGGTGAAATTTACCGTGGATATGGACGGCGAACCGCTCCATGCGTTGGCAATAACAGGCGGTACGAATACGGAGGACATTGTCAAGCCTGAAGAAGTCACTTATGACACAACAGGCAATGGCACACTGACATTCAAAACGACCACCTTTGGCACCACCAACGCGGCCGGACAGACACTGAATTCAACCGTCAGCTTTCTGCTTGTCACAAATAGTCAGGGGAATTTCACAAATAGTCAGGGAGAGAGCGACACGCTCCGCATCATCATCCAGACCAACCACTGGGGCGGTGATATAGTCCCCTTTCCCATGATGACAGACGGCACCATAGGAACTGTTGAGACAATGTGTGGGATAACCGCTTACGGTCCTGTTGGCGAATCCCGGGAGATATATTTTTTCTTCCCGAATGATGCTATTGACCCGGTATTCGGATCAGGCAGCAATTTTCAGCCCAGTGATCTGGCAATGTTTCTGGACAGTCAGCAGCAGGACGCGGGCAGCGTAACCCTCGAATACCCAGTTACAAAACTTGGCAAAGTCGGCACAGTGGCCAGCGCAAGTTATACCTTCTCAGCCACTTCCGGGAGAGCTGCCAGATCTGAGGGTTCCGAAAAGAATGTTTCCGTAGGGATCCGTTCCGATGCAGAGGTCTGCGTGATAAAAGACCTTGACGGCGACAGGAAAGCCGGACTTGCAGAGGTGATTGATATCCTTCAAACCCTGACCGAATCTGAAACTTCTGGAGAAACACGCTAACGCTGAACTTATTTTATAGCGGGGTGCTAAAATTTCATTTTAGCACTCCTTTTACTATTTGGGAGATTAATATGAAAAATATCTTTTTTGTCACTGTCTTATTTGCAGCTCTCATCGCATTTTCTCTCTCTGCTGATGCTTCCGTTTTCAGGGGAGGAGATATTAATGAAAATTATTCGTATGAAAATCTGGAACTGGAGGAAAAGGGAAAAAACAAGAAGAGGTGTTATCTCAGGGGAACAATCATCAACAACTCAGGTGAGCAGAAAAAGAAAGTTCGTATTATATTTCATGCCCTGAATATCCATGGCGAATTGCTCTGGAAACTGAAAGTTAATATCAGTAAAATTGACCAATACGGAAAGTTCGAGTTCAGAAAAAAAATAAGTGCAAAAAAATGTGATGAACAAAAGCCGGACAGATGGAGATTCGAGGTTAAAGAGCCTAAAAAAAAGGTGATAGAATCTTCTGGGAAGTCTTTTTTATGGGGAGAAATCAATGAAAATTATTCATACAAAGACCTGAAATTTGAGAGAGTCAAAAAAGGTAGAAAGACAAAATGCTATTTAAAAGGAACCATAATCAACAGGACAGATGAACGGAAAGAGGATGTTAAGATTACATTCTATGCACTTACTCTCCACGATAAAGCGATCTGGAAAACGACGATTAAGGTAGATGTGATTGACCGATATGGAAACTTTGACTTTGAAAAAAAGCTAAAAAGATGCAGAAAAGAAGATCCTTACAAATGGGAATTTAAGGTCAAAGAGCCTAAAAAGCGCAAAAAAAAGTAAGTCCTGCGCTGTTATTCCTGAGAAAGCCCAGTTCGCCTGGGATTGGGCCGCTCGCTCGCCTGGGATTGGCAAATCCCAGGCATTTTCCCGCCAGATTTTTTATCTCTTCTGGTTTGTTCGGAGGCTGTAAAAATCCTAATTCAGACAATGGGATCTGACAGGAGCAAGCAGGCATGGGAACGACCAGTCACCAAGGCTCGTCTCGGATTGGCAAATCTGAGATGTTCCTGCCGGATTTGTCAATCCGGCGCAGACAGGTAGCGGCTGATTTTGTCCATGTCTGCAACATCCCGATACGGAGGCAAATATTATGAAAACGTCAGCAGCATTCAGCAACCCGGAAGCACAAAATGAAACAGGGTCATTTTTCAACCCATGCAAAATTTTTTACGGCACTTGTATTCCCGAATTCATTTTGGAGAATGACAGGCTCACATCCACAGAAAAACTGACGTATGCAGTACTGGCAAAATTTGCAGAAAAAGACGGCAGGTGCTGTCCAAGCTATCAGGAGATTGCCGACAGGATACAAAAAACCAAACGCCATACCGTGCGGGTGATTAATTCGCTCGCAGAAAAAGGTGTCATTGTCAGAAGCATCTCCGGTAATGTCGTAAGCTATTATTTTGTGTTTCATCTGTCTCTTTTCGGCAATATTAATGCGTCAGCAGATGATGTTCCCAAAAATCCTGATACAGACAAAACTGACTCTCCTAAAATTCGTTCAAGGGTCAAGACACCCAAGGGTAATGTTCATGACAACGACGATCTCCGAAAAATCCCCGATGTCCTTAACAATGATACGACAGCCGATGACAGATCTGACGATGGCTCAGTGGAAAAAAAAAATGGAAATTCCTCTTCGCCTGTGAAGACTAAAGCTGTACCTGCAAAAAAACGTCGGGCTGCTGTAAAAAAGACTGAAAAACCTTCTTCGCCTGTAAAGAAAAAACCTGCATCGGCAAAAAAACGCCGGGTTGCTGTAAAAAAGACTGAAAAACTTTCCTCGCCTGTGAATGATGAATCTGCAAAATCGGCAGAAAAAGAAGGCCACATCCCCGATGCTGAAAATGAAAAAGAGCCGGAAGCATCCTCTCTGCCTGTGAATGATGAATCTGTATCTGCAAAATCGGCGGAAAAAGAAGGCCACATCCCCGATGTTGAAAATGAAAAAAAGCCGGAAGCGTCCTCTCTGCCTGTGAATGATGAATCTGCAAAATCGGCGGAAGAAGAAGGCATCCCCGATGTTGAAAAAGAACCGGAAAATCCTCCTTTGCCGCCTCCTGATGACAACTCATCATCGGCGAGAAGACGTCGTCGTCGGGCTGCCACAGAAGACCCTGACAGTTATAAATCCGCAGCAAAAAAAATGAGACAACGCGAATTTGAGGATGCCATAAAAGAACGTGAAAAACTTTCTTCGCCCGCAGAGGAAATCAAACCTCTCCCACCCTCTGCACCTGAATATCAGTCCCCGTCCATAGATCTGAGCGAACTGCCGGAAGCGGTGATTCAGTTGAATGATCTGTGCGATGAGATTGATGGGATCAACATGGGCAAAAGAAAGTTCAATCCCTATCAGTTTGTGCAACATGCGCTTCAGCAGAACAGCCACGCCGAGGCAATTGTATATACGCTCAAGGGGCTGATTCTGTTTTGGCATGAGGATGATACTTTGGCGGGGGATGACATCTGGAAAATGGGACTGAGTCTTCTGGTTTCCTGTCGGCGGCACCACAACAGATATGATGAGGACAGGGACCGGAAAACAAAAGACTCATGGAATGAGCTGATGAGGATACCGCATTTTTTCAGAGAGTTGGTATCCAAAAGCGGAAAAGAGGAAAGGTGAGAAAATCAGGAAAAGTGGAAAGTTCAAAGTGAATTTTATTTTGAACTTCTCGTTGTCGGGCAACTGTGAACCCATCGGCAAGGGGCAGGGCAAAAAAAATGATTGACAATCAAAAAAATACATGGCAAGTTTATATAACTGATTATAACGCTTTCAGGGGAGGCCTGAAATCAGCCCTGCGTCGCACCTTTTTTAACCACAAAGGGCACAAAGGGGCACAAAGCTTGAACCTGCACGTCCGGCCGGATCTGTCTGAGGGCAGATGCGGGAGCCTCCCCTGAATCCGTTATAATCAGGAAAATTGTTATTAATTCTGAATAAAAGAAAAAAAATTGCTTCGGCACATTGTTTTTGACCGAGACTGGAATAAGGCCCGTATTTACTTGTGCAAGGCAACGGGCAAACAATCAAATATAGGAGGTAGTATATATGTCATTGGTAAGTGTTTACAGAGAAGCGATGGAGCTGAATACCATCAAAGATATGGGGAAACGGGAAACAGAGGCAAAGGCATTTTTTGAGAAACTGAATAAAACCGATCTGCCTGAAAAATTCAACTGGGCAGCAGAAATTTTTGAAGGGATGCATGTGAAGGAAAGGGGAGATCAGCCCGCTCTGATCTGGACTGATCTTGAAACGGATGCTGAAAGTCAGTTCACCTATAAAGAGATGGCAGCCAACGGGAACAAGTTTCTCAACTTTGTAAGGAAGAACGGCGTTGAGAAAGGCAACAATCTGTATATGCTGACCCCGATTGTTCCTGAAACATGGTTTGCCTCTTTTGCAGGTTTAAAGGGAGGGCTTGTATCGGTGCCCACGGCCACCAGCATGACGGAAAGAGAGATTCAGTTCCGCTTTGAAGCTTACAAACCCGATGTGATTATTTCTTTTGAAGGACTGACGGATCTTGTGGATGATGCGCTGAAGAAAGCGGACTGCACACCCAAGGCAAAGATTGTGCTGGGGCAGAAAGACGGTTGGGTATCCTATTCCGAGATTGACGGGGAATCAGCGGAAGCTGATCCCGCGGACGTGGGCAGGGATGATGTGCTGTTCTGCTTCTTCACATCCGGAACCACCGGACTTCCCAAAAGGGTGGGTCACAGTGCCGTCTCATACCCTGTCGGTCATCTGTCAACTGCTGTGATACAGGGACTTGAACCCGGAGACATTCATCATAATCTGAGTGCTCCCGGGTGGGCAAAATGGGCATGGAGCAGTCTCTTCGCTCCTCTTAACCTGGGAGCCACCGCCACCGGTTTCAATTTTACGGCGCTGAATATTGAAAAATATATCGCCGCGATTGCCAAATATAAAGTGAATTCTTTTTGTGCACCGCCCACCGCCTGGCGCGCATTCGTGGGGCTTGATCTGGGCAAATATGATCTGAGTGCAATGAAGTATTCGTTAAGCGCGGGTGAGCCGCTGAACCCTGAAGTGATTGAGCGGTGGAAAAAAGCGACCGGAACCGAGATCAGGGATTTTTACGGTCAGACCGAATCAACTGCCATGATAGGCAATCCACCCTGGATGGAAGGCAAAATGCGGTTTGGCTCCTTCGGATATCCTGCCTACATGTATGATGTGATCCTGGCTGATGACGAGGGCAATGAGATTACCACACCCGACGAACCCGGGCATATCGTAGTACGCCTGAACAACTGGAGAGCTTTGGGTCTTTTCCACGAATATATTGATGACCCCGAAAAAACTCAGGCTGCTTTCCAAAACAACCTGTATTTCACCGGGGACAAGGCATCTTTTGACAAAGACGGATACTGGTGGTTTGTGGGCAGGTCTGATGATGTCATCAAATCTTCCGACTTTCGCGTAGGCCCGTTTGAGGTGGAAAGTGCGCTGATTGAGCATGCCTCTGTAATGGAAACTGCTGTGGTCGGTATTCCTGATCCTAAACGGCATCAGTTGGTGAAAGCTTTCGTTATCCTGAGTGAAGGGCATGAACCCTCCAGAGAGCTGGCCTTGGAACTGTTCAAACACACTATTGAAGTTCTGGCCAAATTTAAGATCCCAAGAATTATTGAATTTGTGAATGAACTGCCCAAGACCATCAGTGGCAAGATCAGAAGGGTGGAACTCAGGGAAAACGAGGAAGGCAAGAAAGCGGAAGCTGTGTCCAACGAGTATTTTTATCATCAGTTCCCGGAACTGAGTTCCAAGAAGAAGTAATTGTATCCCGTCCGAATCCACCCGGGAATGGCGGAAACTGACCCGTTTCCGGGCGGAACCTGCCTGTATTTTCTGCTAAATTCCGCATTCTCCGTCTTCAGACCTCAGAAGATCAGATATGGGTTACACTTAGGCCGTCTAAATTGCTTTCAGTGTCCTGACCGTTTTTCGGAACCATTGCCGGGCACATCAGATTTGCAAAATTAAGCACAAACTGATAACTGAAGGATGCCAAATAAAATTCTGATTATAACGGATTTAGGGGACTGTGCCCGGGATGCTTTTCAGTAACCACAGAGAGCCGCGGAGGAGGCACAGAGAGCCGCAGAGTTCTTACTGTTTTCTCTGCGGCCCTCTGTGGGTTTACGGTCACGTCCGTGGTTCAGGTCCGAGGCTCGTTATAATCAGATAAAATTTAGTACAAGTTCGGAATAATCTGCTCCTGTCTGAGCATTCTTTCAGACTTGTCGGATTTTTTCCGCTGATCGCGGCGATATACCTGCGGGCGTTGAACAGGTTGCACGGAGAGAAATACATCATCTCCGAGGTATTGGCCGTATTTTCCTTTGATATAAGGTATTTCATCAACAATGAGAAATTTTTCAAAGAGAAATTGCTGTCCCTGGGTCGGAATGTCAATCTGAGGGGCCGGAAGTGGGAATCCCGGGTTGCGTCTGAAAACTGGCTCACCTGCTTGAGCGGCCCTTCAAATTTTGTGTATCCGTAATATTCCGGGAGGTACAGACGCCATTTCAGATAATTCACCGGGATATCTGTTCCAGGCAGTTGATTGATGATGTCTCCTTTCAGACTCAGTTTGCTCACGTCAGTGATATATCCGATTTCAATGAGAAATGAACGCAATTCTTCCCCTTGGGATGCTGATTTTTTCATTGGAATCAGTATGTCACCGGTCTCCTTCTGCGCGGGCTTTACCGGTTTCCCATCCAGATATGCCTGCCAGATGCGGGATTTTTCCGGAAGGGTCAGCGTGAGAAACTGCCGGTCGTTATTTCGGATGAAATATCGAATGCGGGAAACGCTTTTGCCAGCCAGCGTTCTGTGCGTCACGCAGTCCACACGGTCAATATTTGCCACAACCGTCTGAATTTCCTGATAACTTTTTATCGTAAAGATCGGTGTGAAACCGTTGACGTGAAACTCATATCCATACAATAACGGGCTGGATGCGTCATTCCATAATGCTTTCGGAAGGTTTTTCGCAGGAATCGCTATCCCGTTTTTAACGCCTTCTGATGTGACCTCAAGGTTCCCGATAATTTCAACGCCCAAAAATCCTTCCAGCATGTCAATTTCCCGGATATCTATAATCGGAATCCCGGTTTTCGCCGGCAGTGACGGGAGCCGTATCCGATACGAAAGTGAAATTCTGACCGAGGCATGAGGATCAGTCTGCCCTGCGACATTGATGATCTGGGAGGTTTCCGTCTGTTTCACATCCCATCGCTCAATATCAGGACTCGTCACATTTATAATTTCCACATCTGGCGGCAGATAAAACGCAATCGGGTCCAGCGATGCGATATGCTTCAGAATAACCTCGGTGAACACGGAGATGCCTGATTTTTCAACAGATGCCAGTGAATGCAGCACGGCCTGCTTTTTCCGCGTGATCCCTGCATCTTTTTCTATCTTCCAGCTCAGTTTCAGTGTGTCCCGCTCGCTCAGTATAGTTTCAAATATAGCGGCATTTTCCTCCTGGATCATTCGTCCGGCAGGCGTTGTATGAATCACACGCACACCCTTTTCAGGAATCTGAATTGTCATCCGGTTAATGACAGACCGCGGCGGAAGAAATGTCAGCGTATGGATAAAATTCTGAATCTGAACAGGAATATGGAATATCGCCTGAATTCTGAAAGCGGCCGGGCCTTTTGCAATAAGTGAATAGCCGTTCTCATCCCGGATAAACTGGGGAGTCCGGTTATTGTCAGACGCTGTCTCAGGCGAGGAATTTGCAGGCTCGATACGCACCGTTTCAATACCGACATCATTCGGAAAAAACGGAATCGTTATCCAGCCCTCTTTTAATACCTGCACGGAAAAATCCGATTCAAACCGCCCGGTTTCTCCTTTGATGGTTCCGTTATGCACCGCCGATGAGATTGAGTATTCAGCAGGCGGGATGTCTTCCTTGTCTTTTTCCTTGTCTTTCTCCTGTGCGATGACTGTTTTGAGTGTTTCTATCTCTTCAAGCAGAAGTTTCAGTTCTGTCCAGTGCAGCATCACCTTTCCGGATTCGATTTTCGGAAGGGTGAGTTCCTCGGCTGATGCCAGTGAAAAATGGCAGGTTATGATAAAAAATACCAGGGTGAGCACAACTCTGAAATGGTATTTCAGATTTAAGGCATTTCCCATCTTGCGCCGAATCTCTCTCAAATCATGCAGCAATTTGTATTTGTTGTATAATTCCATTTTTCCCTCCATCTTTTCAAAAAATTTAAGTGGCTCAGTTTTGCCGCGTTTCTGTTTCCCCGGGATTTTCTTATGTGGGTATGTCATCGGCTGGGCGATGTCATGGGCCGCTCCTTTGTGCGTTTGTCAAGGTGGGTTGCGGGTTTCGTTTTTTACTGCGTAAAAAATCGAAATCCTCCACCCACCCTACAATCCGGGATTTTCCGCAGCATCCCTTCTCCCTGCTTCATGGGATAGGGAAATATGAAGGAAAGATAAATTTTTTCAGTTCCCGGGTTTCGGATTGAATACTTTCCAATGAAATCCGCTTTATATCCGGTATAATACACCAGTCCTTTTTTCCGATAATCCATCTCAAGCATTACAGATATGTCGGACGCGTGTATTTCGCCTTTGGTCAGTGCGGAGACATCCGAGCCAAAGCCTTTATAGCGGACAGACGGCATGGGTTGTTCAAGATTTCCTCCCCAGATCCGCTTGACCGAGTGCAATTGCCGATGCATGACAAAATCTGTCCGCGTCTCCAGTCGGAGGGTCAGCACGAGCCAGCCCATAAGCAGCGGGAAAAACAGCAACCAGATATACTTGTTGAAAATAATTTTTTTAAGGTATTGAAACATTTTTTTTATTCCCAATAAAAGCGGTTAAGTGTTTAAGTGTTTAATGCGTGTTCGCAAAGTAATCGCTTTTTTATTTCAAGCGTCTTTTTGCTCTCTTTCTTTGTTCTCTCCAAATGATGAACAGTGCTTTCATACGATTTACAGCCCCGAGGATTGCTTTTTGGCAGCGTTGTGCAAAAACAACCGGCGGAGTCAGAGATATCCCCGCAGCCAGAGCAAAACCGATGATCCACATAAGGGCCAGTATAATCCCCCCGCCTGTAAAAGTGGAATACTTTATGAGAACTGATTTCAGGGGCATTCCGATAATGCCGCCGGCTGAAATATTGTTTCCTAAGACCAGATATTGATGCTGCCGGAACGCCAAAAGGCTCCCTGTGCTCACAGCAAGAAGAATTCCGCCTCCGACGCTTTTAAGAATTGCCTTTCTTTGGGGATTCCCGAAAAAACGGATACTTGAAAAAAGAAACACTCCCGGAATGCAGAATGCGCCAAGCCCTGAAAACCCGATAAGTATTCCTGCCAGATATGCACCGGGCAAACCAGACAGATTATGAATATGATCCGCTGATTTTGCATGATGGACAGAAGGGTCTGAAGGGCTGTACGACAAGAGGCTGATCAGGATGAAGATGGCGAGAAAAAAAAATAATATTCCGATAAGTTCCTTACGCATGGGTATCTGTGGTTGTCATCAGGGAATTCCCTGAAAAGTGATTAGCAATCATCTTTCCCGTCCCGCTCTTCAAACACCTCCTTTGCCGCAGACATGCCGTTGAGGGCGGCCGGAAAACCTGCATAAACCGCCATCTGAATAATTATTTCAATAATTTCATTACGGGTGCAGCCCACATTCAGCGCGCCGTGAATATGCACTTTCAACTGGGGTTGTGCATTGCCGAGGGCCGTCAGTGCTGCCACTGTGGCAATTTCTCTTGATTTCAGATCAAGTCCGGGACGTGAGAGAACGTCTCCGAATGGAAACTCAATGGCGTAACGCCCCAAATCAGGAGCAATGTCTTTCAGACTCTCAATCAGACGCTGGGCAGCCTCACCATTAATTTCTTTCAGCTTCTCCCAGCCCCGTTCATATCTCTCCCCACTCATGTTCGGTTCTCCTCTGGCATATTGTTTTCCATTTCATGAGGATGAATTATAACCTTCTGCATTCAATACTCGCTGCCGGATTTATTTCTTTTGTATTTAGCAAAATAGGCATCTGATTCCATTCTTTGCCCTCCAAACGTCTTCCGTTTGCCTTTTTATTAAATCCGCCCCATTGTTTAAAAAAATATGAGATATTCATTTTTAAGCACTGATCTCTGATATTGGCAGCCCACTCTTGTCTCATTTGTCTTGACCCAGGGCCTGACTCTCCCCCTACAATCACCCAATTTATACCATTTAAATTTATCTGATTGACATCATCTAATAAAGGCTCAAAAGAAATAAATTTTACAGATGCATTGGCAGATTTTAAATAATCTATTCTTTTTTTATGCTTTTCTGATTCAACTGTCACTCCAATCCATACATTATGAGGCCACTGACCTATATTGTTGCTGATTCTTGCCATGCGGTTTGCTCTTTTAGTTAATATTTGAAAAGTGTGTTGAGGGCATTTATTTATCACTCCCAGAATTTCAAAAATATAACTGTCAGGGACATTTTTATGAAAAATATCACTCATACTGCATACAAAAATATTATGAGTTTTTTTCCAATTGAGAGGTTGTGACAATCTGTCCGGTTGCAATGTTAATTTAAATGGATTTTCTTTTGGATAACCATATCTTCCGGCCAGCCGTCTTGCCATTCGCTCTGCATAGCAGTTCAGACATCCGTCACTTATTTTAGTGCATCCGGTAACAGGGTTCCACGTTGACTCAGTCCATTCTATCGAAGAATTCAAAGCCACTGATTATGCCTTTCTATTTGAATATTTATCAAATATATATTGTATAATGTCCTGTGCGACGGGTTTGTTTGAGGCAAAGAACAGATAATATATTATCGCATTTTGCGTATTTCGCATTGCTATGGGTTTGGGCACATTTTTAAATCCCGCCACGTTTTCAAGTCGTTGTCTGAAAGCTTCTGCTATTACATCATTTGACGTTTTTTCAAATTCTGTTTCACTGAAAAGTGATCTTTGAGGCGATTCTTTATATGCGGCATTTTGCCAGGAATCATCCCCCCAAAATCTGTTCATTCGATCCATTTGAACTTTTGATACACCTTCCGGGTTACGCCAAAGTACGTTGCGATTCATGTCTGCAACAGGAAAATTCAAAAAAATATCAAAAGTTTTCATCTGGCCGATGTTAAAGATTACTTCCCAGCCAAGGTGCAAACCATATGGGTCTAATACACAAAGTGCCCGACGGTAATCTGAATATCTTACCCTTGGAATGATATATTTTAGCATAACTGAGTTGCAGTCACCATGATAAAGATGAACATTATGACGTGAGCCGGAAAGTTCCTCAAGAGATTTTATTTTTTGCTCATTCAGATCAATTAAATGATATTCTTTAAAGGGTGGCGAAATCAGAAGTGCATTAAGAGGACTGCCGAGAATAAATTCGCCTGTTTTTTTTGACAGGTGCTTACCGGCGCCTGCAAATGCATCTATATAGATGTGATAGAAACAGGGCCTTTTCTGGGTACTTAAAATTTTGGAATAAGCTGAAGCATATTCTTTTATGATATCAAGCTTGATTTCGCTCCAATATCCAATTTCGTCATATTTTAACATAATTTAGTCATAACGGATTTAGGGGAGGGCGTAATCTGCTGGAATTACTGGGTCAGGTTCCTGCAATTCCGTCCGATCCGGGCTGGAAAGCCGGGCATAAATGTGCCCGCTTTTATCCCCTGCGCCTTCCTCTCTGTGTTCTTTGTGGCTTTGTGTGAGATATCGCTTTGAAATTGCAACCTCCCCGTTATAATCAGCATAATTCACTTAATGTCGGAGTTAAGCGGATTCGGTGATACATTCCATAATTGATGCGATGTTAATGGATAAGATGAGCAAGGAATATTTTTAAACCTCCAGAATAAAAGGCAGTATCACAGGCCGGCGTTTTATCGTAAAATTAAAATACTTTCTCAGATCAGCCTGCAATCTT
>Ga0190283_1000206_pt1 | contig 32150 bp, 31 predicted proteins | sample 48691801_MG_FD_161669 | JGI IMG/M metagenome (GOLD analysis project Ga0190283, IMG submission 161669) | Hydrothermal vent microbial mat bacterial communities from Southern Trench, Guaymas Basin, Mexico - 4869-18-0-1_MG | ecosystem: Environmental > Aquatic > Marine > Hydrothermal vents >...
AAATCCGATTTTTTTAAAAAATCGGATTTTTTTGAACCTATTTTTCTGAAAGTCTATAACTTCTACAGTATTTTGTAGGCAAGATGGTGGGCAAGAAAAGGACCTTGCCCACCCTACCAACTCAAAACTCACAGCCTATTTTGACTGGAAAAATGACACATCTAATTCTCAGCATCAACCGGCTGCTTAGGAAAAACCTTTCGCCCTGTAAACATAGCAGTGATCAAGCCACTCCTTTCCCGAATTTCGGTGACGACAATGGCACCAATATGCAAAACCATTAAAATCAAGAGGGTATAAAAAGCGTAAACATGAGTGATGATAAATGGTTTACGGAAGGCTCGCATTTCGGAAAATTTTTCTTCGTTGATGTTTTCCTTGGAATAAGGTTTTAGCACTTCGACTTTGCTGACATCTTCGGCAACCCATGTTTTCATAGTCTGCCCAAAAGGCGGAAAATAAATGTCGGTTCCTGCCAGCACTAAGCCGGTGATTGCTTGTGTCATTAGTACCACAAATAGCAGTGTGATCATCAGTTTTGCAGCGGGGTTATGTCCTTGATAATATTGGATATTACCGGTACGAAACCCTGCTTGGTATTCACGTAGCGCCGTGAAAAACCCTTTGCCCCCCGGTAAAATCGCTTTCCAGCGAGCATATTTATTGCCAATAAAAGCCCAAATAATCCGCCATGCTAAATTCAAGCAAAACACATAACCGATATAAACGTGGATTGTCTTGAGCAAGATTTTACCATCGGTGCTAACGCCAAGTGTTTTGGCGTATAAAATCACTAAGCCCACTCCGATAAGCCCTATAATTGCCAGGGCATTAATCCAGTGAAACCAGCGAGTGGTACGATCCCAAACGGGATATTCTTTGAGGGTGTCATAAGAAGTTTCTGTCGTGTTCATTTTCTTTATTCCTTTTTATCAATAATTGTTACTATCAGGTTGATTGGGTTCTTGAACAGTTGCCGGTCCCATTCCACGTCCCATTCCCATACCGCGACGTTTTTCCATTTGTGCTTGTTGCCCTGCCACAAATTCATTTTCTGTCAGTTGTCCATCACTATTGGTATCGAACTTGGAAAAAGCGGGAGCGTTAGTAGCACCCTGGCATTTCTTCGGACTGTGCCGTCATTGACACCATACTGGCTGATAAGGCGATCACTAGCCCTAATGGAATTGCTTTGTTCAAATGGTGAGTCATAGTATTACCTCTTTAGTTGTGTTGAAAGTTTAGAATCCTTCGCTATAGCGTAGTGATTTTTAAAGAAGTTTCCAGATGGACACTAACTAGCCGAAAACCCCTGCGTAAACTTGCCAGATATTAAAGACCTGGCTTAAAGACCTGGTAGGTTTTTATCACTAAGGAACAAGCATGAAATAACTTCGACAACTTTAGGGTAACCACAAGGGATTACCCCTACGATATCTCATATGGATACTACCAAAAAAATGCCATCTATTTCAGTCAATATGTTTGTTTTACTCCGTCAACTGGTTATGGATTTAACGCCCCAAGCTTTAGATAAAAACCTAGATTTGGGCTTAGAACAGACTGCTAATCATGACATAGTTATTGGCAATCAAGAGCATTTATATTTGCTGTATCGGAATTTACTGGATAATGCTATCCGCTACACCCCACAAGATGGATAAATAACGGTTAGCTTTGAAAATTTACATCTAAAAAAATTAACCATTATCATACTTGATACTGGCTGCGGTATTCCGCCTGAACAGCAACCACAAATTTTTAAACGCTTCTATCGTGGAGAACACCAAAATATTTTATGCAGTGGTTTGGGATTATCAATCGTACAGAGAATAGCGGAATTATATCATATAGAAATTCAAGTAAAAAATATGGAAAAGGGGTTATGTGTGACGACGCATTTTTGAAGAGTGAGTTCGTCATTTCGTTCCTAAATAGAATTTGTTTATTCTTCCCGCAATGAACAGAACAACTTTTAACTTGTTGTTTTATCGCGAATGCCATTAAGTTAAGGGCAACCACAAGGGATTGCCCCTACATTTGTAAACTTATTTATCTAAAAAACTATAAACTATTTTGGTGATATTTTAAACACGAACCAAAAAAATTATTGCTTTTTAGTAAATACCACCTTATCAATCACCCCACTTCCAGGCTGATAAAAAATGGTTGCATCATATTGTTCCGCTGCACCATACATCAGTTTCTTTTCCAAAAAACCATAAACCATAGGCAATAATCCCAAAATGGCACTTATTGATTTAGTCGTTTGTGGTTCGTTTTTTGCTTTCTCCTGCGGAGTACTTTTGAGAATCACCTTTCCATCTTCATTAATGACACTTAACCATTTGCCCAAACGTTCCGGTATATGATTAATTGAAACTTTTCCTATCATAGCAACATCAATGCTTTTGGTATCGACAGACATGGAATCTAAAATATTTCTATCAAACACATCAGTGTCTGTAAAATTGACATTTTTGATGTGTCTTGGGATCGAAGTAGTGGGCAAAGAAGAAACACAAGCACTTATAAATAATGCAGAGAAAAAATAAACCCGTTTCAATTTCATGTTTGATGCCTTTTATTTACAATGCGAATTAAGAGATTTCTGCGTTTTGGAATCCAAAGCTATGCGAAGGGTTGGTGTGCTAGATTGCCTACGCTTTAGTATGTAATCTTTTTAAATAGTATTTTAATAGATTTTCATCTGTTTGTTTAAGAGCCATCCGTAATTTTAATTCTACTTCTTTCCTGTTTTCGCTTTTATCCTGTTTTAGCAATAATGCTTCACGAATGGCATGGTAGTTTTTGCTATGAACGCTTGAGACGGGGATATTTTTTTTAGGTAAATAGTGGATGAGTTTGGAATCTGTTAAAAGCATCCAAACTGGAAAATGTACTGGATTGAATTCTTCCTCCATATTTTCAAAAGCTTGCCAACGTTCACCCAAAGTTATATGAAGATTTTGGGAAGATAAGATTGCGGTGCTGGCTTTATCAGGGAATTGCCAAAATAAATAAAACCAAATTTCTATTGCGGTATCTAATTCATTTAGAAAATACAGTGCTTTGCACAAAAGAAGTGCTAAGGTAAAATGCTGATACCAGAACGGTTCATTTTCCACAGCTTCACACACACCTACCCAATTTGTTGCTTCATAATACACAAAGCTAGAATGTAATTCTGGTATCAAAGGATTAAAACGTTGCCCTTGCAAAGCTTGAGCTAAATGTTGCCATAAAGGTTTTAGGTAATCGTCTGCATTTTTTCCCAGCCATTTCACAGCGAATGCGCTCAGATGACGCAATTCATTTAATTCATGTTGTATGTCTTTAACCGGCTGGTTAAGTTTTTGTTGCGCCGTCAAGAATTTTTGTAAATTGGCTAATTGAGAATGATGAGGATGTTCCTTTTTAAGAAGTTGGAAGCGTTGTTTAGCTTCGATTGTGTTGCCGAGACGGAATGCTGATATCAGAGCGTTGATAATTTTATCAGCATTATTTTGGAATAAATCAATTTGAAAATGATTCATAAGATGACGTTTTTTTCAATTTGCAGTGATGCAAGAAACTGGGTTTTTAAAATTAAACCCGCTCAAGAAATCCGATTTTTGAAAAAATCGGATTTCTAACTTGTAATCCTTAACCAACAACAGGCGGCATCATCCCATGATGGAATATCCAAGCAACAATATAAGCAATAGGCGCAATGATGAGAAATAGCGCAATAGCATAAAGTAGTGTCAAACGTCCCATCCCTTTCAGTTTGCTAAAGTCAGTAATTATGCCGATACTGACAAAAGTGAGCATAAACATCATTTTACGCATGGGACTTTGCACAATGTTAGCACCTTGTTTCGCTGCTTCGATCATGTCTGGTAAAAACATTGCGATTCCTAAGTAGATAAACCAAGCAACAAAGTAGCCGACGACGAATTTAGGGAAGCGGTGCCAAATTTCTGAAACTGGAACGGTGGAATGTCCGGCCGTTTTCTGTTCTACGTTGTATACCCATACTAGGGCTAAAATAAATGCCCATACACCTAGAAAGACATCAATCCAAATTTTGGTCATCACAGCGGCACTTAAAATCCATCCTTCTTCCCAGACTATACCAAACTGATTGACGGCATTGGCTCGCATCAATTCATCTAAGATTGCGCCAGCAGCGCCGTCTGCACCATCGGTTTTGACCGTCATACCCATCGCAGCACCATTAACAATTGGTTGATCAGGGGAAATATAAGTGTAGAAGCCTGGTAAAATAACCAGTTCAACCATAGCAAATACGACTATGAGTACAGATACCATGACAGGTAATATTGGTTTAGCTCGAATGGCCCCGGCGGTGGCAATGGCTGCTGATACACCGCAAATGGAAATACCAGAAGAAAGTACTGCGGCGGCAGCCCGCGAGAGGCGGAATATTTTTCGAGCGACGGTGTAAACAATGGGCCAAAATAGCAGATAAGCAACAAAGGTTGCGCCCATGCCAGCGATAGCTAATTCCATCGTTTTGGAGGAATCTTGCATGGTCATAATGCCAATTTTAATGCCTAAGTAGACAATGGCGGTTTTGATAAACCATTCTGGTTTGGCGGCTTCGGAAAGAAATGCGGCAAATCCTTTAAAAAAGTTGCCAATAATCAGTCCAACGAGCAAAGCGAGCATATAGGAAAATCCCCCGCCTAAGGATAGGCTCCAGGTGATGCCATATTTTTCAAATTCATGGGTATGGGCTTTGAAATGCGCTTCGTGACCGATAATCCATACTGCCCAGGTAATCAAGAAAATAATAGTCCAACCCAGGAAGAATTTCTTGACATTTAATTTCATTGCCCAGGCACCGAGACAGGTAAGGGCTGTAAAAACCAGGTAAGTCACAAATAACGAGAGCAAGGGGTGCCATTCTTTATAACCCGATGGCTTTAGGACATTTTGCCAGGAAAAATCGCCCCATACCCATGTTTGGGTCTTTGCCATCCAACCGACCAGGTCCACACCCCAAATTGAGGTGAGACCTGCAAATAACATAATCAATCCCAGCCATACTGCCCACCAATCTTCAGTGGTGAGCATTCCAGAGTACCATTTGCGATTCATAGACATCTGTTTAGTTGTTCTCCTGTTTGGTTAGTTTATAATTCAAGTGAAACATAACGGTTAAAATAATGAGAAGCATATTGGCGGAGCCAAGTAGGAATAGTGTCGAAGTCAAATCCCATAAAGACGTTCACTGATGTCCCTGCCGGAAATTGACCATTAGATCGTAGGGCATGAACTAAGTTTGCGTCCAATGCTGAAAAATCCTGACCGCTGGCTTTGACAGTGGGATGACGTACAATCCATTGGTGCCCGTCATGTACGAGACTCATATCGATATCGGTCTTCATTGTCATTTATCTCATTGCTACTTTAATAAAAAGATATTGATCAGTGTTCCTAACACCACTAAGCCACTGATACCAATGAGTATACTCCATAGTACCAACTTAGTTTCCCATGATTCCCAGGGTTCCGCGTTTTCAAGTGCAGATTCGTCGGCACTTTGGAGACTAAGCCCGGTGACGACTTGTTCTTTAGTAGATTGATCAAGATCACGACTATTTTGATCATTGTTTGCCATATTGATAATTTCCTGTTTATCTTGACTAATTAATGTTTGTTGAAATTGTGGATACCAGGCGCGTAATTCGGCTGGGGTTTTAGATAATATGCTTTCATAATGTCGAAAAGCAACTATTATGCCTCGTGTTGAGGGTAAAGTCCAGCGACGATCCAAAATATCCTTAATGGTTTGCGTGAATAATCGGTGCCATAGTAATTTCCGAAATCGTTTTTTAAACTCAACAAGATTGGAGCTATGGAAACGGTGTAAAACGGTTTGATTAAGTCCCCATAAAGCGGTAGTGGTTAGTCGTGTTAAACGCCCTTGTGAACTTTCTACATGACATAATCTCGCTTTTAAAGCATGTAAAAGCATACCCAGGCGCGAGGCGCGATAACATACATCATTATCTTCATTAACGGCATAACGCTCTAACGCTTCTTCAAAATGAATTTGTGCTAAAATGTATCGACGAAAACTCATACGCGCCCCATGTATCATTGGTACCGGATGGGTAGCCAGGTGTTTAAGCGTATTTGGCAAAGTATATTTTGGGAAAGTCAAATCGTAGGGAATAAAAATGTCATCATCTTTAATGAGGCGTTTAGCAAAGGCTCGCAATTTTATTTGAAGTATTTTGAATTGCTGAAAGAAAGCGTTAGCGTTATTTTTTTTGAAATGATTTGCACAAGGATGGAGTTGGTTATCGGGCTGTAAAATTTCTAATTTCGGCATAATGCCGGCAACTTGATGTGTGGTATCTTGGGCATAAATACGAATGACTTCTTCAGCGCAATCAGGATACATAAAGGAATCGTCATCAATCAAAAATATAATATCAGCCGTGGCAAGTGCAATACCTTGATTACGTTGTGCCGATGAAGAAGCACGTTTGGCAGGTAAATATTGCCAATCAATTGTGGGATATTTGACGGCTAATTCGTGCATAATGTATGCTTGCGTTTGTTCCCCATCGGGAGTGGCATCAACCACGATGATTTCTTTAGGGGGGTACGTTTGGGCAGCGGCAAAGCCTAAACAACGCCGTAACACGGCTTCACGTTTATAGGTTGGGATAACTAATGCCCAGGTTAGTTTTTCAATTGGAATATTAATTTGCATAGTATATAGTAGAAATCCGATTTTTTTCAAAAATCGGATTTCTTGAGTCTGTTATATAGCGTATTATTGATCATTAACCATTAACCATTAACCATTCTTAACCAAATGCATAAAGTCATTGCCGTTATTGTCAATTACAATAAGCCCTTTGATACGCTGCGATGTATCAAAGCTATTTTACAAAATAGTCAAAAACCTTCAACTATTATTGTGGTTGATAATGCTTCTACTGATAATTCAGTTTCTATCTTACAAAATTGTTATCAGATAGAACTAATTATCAATCGGCAAAATAAAGGGGGCAGTGGCGGATTTAATACCGGCATTGAGGCTGCCCTTAAGTATAAGCCAGATTATGTCTGGCTATTAGATAATGATGCCTATCCAGATACCCGTTATTTACTTTTTGCTTTGGCTACTTTCAAAAAATATCCAGATACCGGAGTTGTCGGGGCGCAAATTTTGGATATTGATAATCATAACATTATAGTCGAATTGGGTGCCAATATTTGTTGGGATCATATCGGTACGACACCTATTGGCAGAAGAAAACAGCGTGTGAGCCAACATTATACCTTGCAAGTCGATTATGTACCGGCTTGTTGTATGTTGATTTCTCGTCAAGTATTAGAAACAGTTGGGGGATTAAAGGATTTCTATTTTCTTCATTGGGATGATATGGAATTTGGTTATCGAGTCAATCAGCAGGGTTTTTCAGTGAGAGTGAATACTCGCGCCATTGCTTTTCATAAACCTTATGAGCAACCGCCATCTCCTACGGTTAGATATTATGATATCCGAAATAGTTTACGTTTCTATTTGTTTGATAGCCGACATGTTGGTATGAAACTGAGAGTTATCTTTTATGATATTATTTGGATGATATTAACGCGCCCTTTTAGTAAAACACCTTTAGATATTTATATTTTATATAAAGCATTAGCCGATCTTTTGCGTGGAAAAATGGGGAAACTTGACAGCACTGCATTTTGGTGCCATAAAGTCTCTCATTCTGATTACTTTATTTTATCAAGCTATTTGCCCTTAGGTGAACGAATTATCATAGCCAATAATTTGAGCAAACAAGAACACCGTTTTGAAGTATTAGTCCAGGATGCTGCTGAAGAAGCTAAACTGGCTCATCAATTTCCAGTGCGTCGTGTTAATCATGGTTTAATAGCTTCTATCCGATTATTTTTTAGTAACCTTTTTCGCCAAAAAATTTTAATTTCGACGGGTTATTATAATATATTGGATATTTTATTTAGACGACGTGCTTATTATAATGGTTATGACTTGATTAAAAAACCTTTGTCCCTCAGCATTTTTTGGGACATCATTCAAAATCGGAAAAAATCATGACAATCAATACCAAAGTCGCGAAGATATTATCTGCGGGTAAAATCTTGACAGCCGGTTTACTCGGTATGAATAATACAGCGCAAGCTGTACCTTATGGCGATGTCCACACTTATCCCACGGATAATTGGGATCGTTCTACCGGCAATAGTATTATTTGGCATCCCCAAAATGATAATAGTTTGACTCTTTCTCTATATGGTACAGCCGACACGGATTATTTAGGTGTCTATCGGGTGCTAGACACTGATACAAACGAAGTCATTACTGGTTTTACGCCATTTTTACAAGGTACTTTTCCTGAAAATGGTCGATTTACCCAGGTGCTTGATGATCTCGATCTCTCTGGTTTTACCGATCAAAAGATTCAATTCTTTATGATCTATACCAACCTCTATACTCGTTACGACGGTTCCACTTACCCCTACATTCGCATGAGCGAAGTCGATAATATTTGCGTTTCAGATATTTATATCAAATGTACGGGTTCTTAGGGGACATAAGGATTCTAAAGAAATCCGATTTTTCAAAAAATCGGATTTATACTGATTTTAAAAATCATGAAAAATATATTTAAAATGCTACCTGGGACTACGCTTCAAAAAATCACTTTTGAGTCCATCAGTTTAAAACATGTCAATCAAGATGATGAAGCTTACAACCAGTTATTGTCCAGTTCTGGCGTATTAGATTTTATTCATTGTGTGCCTAGCCATAGTGATATTTATTATAGTGCTTCAAAGCTTGCTGATTATGGATTGGATACAAAATCGTCTTCATTAATTTTTTTAATTGAAAAAAACAGTACTCAGGAAAATATCGGTTTTAGTGTTATTCACAATATTGATTTAAAGCTTATGGAGTGCGAAGTTTCATTTTATATCAATCCAAATCATCGCCGGGGGCGTTTGCCTCTAAATGCTTTTATCGCTCTGTCAGGTTTAGTTTATAGTGAAATTATGGTTGATAGACTGAACATTGCTACTTTTGAACCTAAAATTATTCCTTATTTGCGTCGTCTTGGTTTAGAAATTCATAAACTCAATCATAATCGCAAAACCCGATTATTTTCTAACGAAACGGTTGATTATTTTACCTGCCAACTGGAATTAAAATCTTTTAGAGATAATCCCATCTTGTATCCATTTTGTCCAAAAAGTGATCAACAATTTCGACGAAATGAGCGAATCGAAAAGAAAATAACCCATTTTGATTTACAAAAAGTTCAGCCTGAAATGCTAATCGCTAACGAAAAAATGAGGGATTTTTTTAACCAGCTTAAAATGCGTGAAATTAATGGTTAATGGTTAATGCTTAATTTTGGAATAACAATATTTGTAACTGCTCAGAAATCCACTTTTTTTAAAAAAGGGTATTTTTTGAATGGGTATATTGTTAATATACTAATGTTTTTACTATTTAAAAGGATGTACGAGTGAATACAATTTCTTCACGTCAAATTAATTTGATAATGCTTTTAATGGCAACAGTGATAATCGGTTTTAGCTATTTTTGTCAGTATATATTGCTGCTAGAACCCTGTTCTCTTTGTATTATGCAGCGTTTTTTATACATATTCATCGGGTTGTTTGCACTGTTAGCCGTTTTGCAAAATCCTAAGCGGATAGGACTTAGAATATATGCTACCCTAACCATTCTAATTAGTGTACTGGGATTCATGGTGGCGGGAAGGCAAATTTGGTTACAACACCTACCCGCAGATCAAATACCCAGTTGTGGTCCGAGTCTTATAGATATGCTAGAAAGTTTTCCCATCATTGAAGTTTTAGAAGTTTTATTTATGGGTAATGGTAACTGTGCAGAAGTTATTTGGCAGTTTTTGGGATTTAGTATAGCAGAATGGTCTTTTTTCCTTTTTGTCATATTTATTGCAATAAATATCCGGGTATGGCTAAAAGGATAATTGAGATTTTAAGAACTGAAAAAACTTTCAAGCCAAACCTGCCATGTTTAAAAAACCTGGCAGGTTTAGTATTCAAGGTTTGAGTTTTTCTTCAATACTCATTCCTAAGTTCACAAAAGTCTTTTATTGAAGAAATGGAGGTATTTTTTTGTAAAAATGAACGAAAATAAAATGACTAAACGTCTTCTTCTTCCTTTTAGCTTGGCATTATTTGCTTTATTAATCACTTCTGTTGCCATTATTTATTGGCAACAATTTAATAATATTAATAAAGAAGTGATCAGTCATACTCAAAAAGTCCAACAGTTATTTAAAATGAAATTGGATCAAGAGGCTAAAATTTTAGAAAGCCAGATTAATTTTTTACGATTGAATAAAGATTTACAAGAATCTTATGAAAATCAAGATCGAGAGGCTTTATTAAAATCTGCTATGCCATTTTTTAATAACCTGAATAAGAAATATCAAGTCACTCATTTTTATTTCATTGGTTTAGATAAAAAATGTTTTTTGCGGATACATAATCCAGAACGTTATGGTGATTTAATTCCACGTTTCACGTTAGCTGAAGCGATTGAGAACAATGTGCCTGCTTATGGTATTGAATTGGGCAAATTTGGTACTTTTACTTTACGCCTTGTTTATCCCTGGTATTTCAATGGTAAGCTTATTGGTTATATTGAACTGGGTAAAGAAATTGAACATATTACGGTTGATCTTCAACAAATCTTAAATGTTGAATTACTTTTTACTCTCAATAAATCATTTCTTAACCGTTCCGATTGGGAAGAAGGTTCCAGAATGATGGGAAATAATGGAAATTGGACGCTATTTTCCGATATTGTCATTATTGATAAAACCATTCCTGTTATTCCACAAGAAGTTAAAAACACAATAGAAGAGATTTCATTACATTCTACACATGAACACCTCAAAACTCAGACAAAATTGACTTTTAACAATAAGCAGTATAACAGTATGCTGATTCCGCTCATTGATGCAGGAAAACGTGAGCTAGGGGATATTATTGTTTTAATTGATATTTCTGAATCTGAAACGCTATTACGAACTTTACTTTTGGTTTTAATAAGTATTTCTATTGTTATTGGTGCCGGTTTATTAAGATTTTTTTATGTATTTATCCAGGGTGTAGAAGCAGAACTTGTCAAAGTTCATGATGAAGTCATATTAGCCGAAAAAACGAAAGCCCAACAAGATAAATTGGTAGGTGATAAGGCTATGCGAATTAATCAGGCTTTAGATAGTGCTACCACCAATATTTTAATCACCGATAGTCATTATGACATTATCTATATCAATAAAGCGGCGCAGCAGTTGTTTGCCAAATACGAATCTATCATTCAAAAACATCTCCCTCATTTTGAGGTTAAGCAGATATTAGGTGCTAATCTTGCGTGGTGTCATAAAGATAGCCATGCACAAAAACGGAAAATATTGGAAAATATTAAAGGTTCGCACCATACTAGAATTAATATCGGTGAGATGACTTTAGAGCATATTATCACTTCAGTGACTAATGATGATGGTGAGCTTTTTGGAAACATTGTAGAGTTTAATGATCGTACTGTTGAAGTTGCGACTGAGAAGGAAATAAATACGGTTATCCAAGCCGCTTCTGCTGGTGATTTTAGGCATCGCATTATTTTGGAAAATAAAGAAGGCTTCTTTAAGTTATTCGCCACTAGCGTCAATGAAATTATAGACTTCAATCAATCTGTGATTGAAGACATTATGCACATTCTTTCTGCATTAGCTGAAGGCGATTTAACTCAACAGATTGAAACTGATTATGTTGGTACGTTTGAGCAGTTGAAAAACGACATTAATACAACGGTTACAAAGTTGACAGAAGTTATAACAGCAATGTTGCAAACGGCAAAAATCGTTAATAGTGAATCCGATCAAATTTCACAACGCAATTTCAATCTGAGTAAACGTACCGGATCACAAGCGGCTTCATTAGAAGAAACGGCGGCTACTATGCAACAAATGACTGCTACAGTAGAGCAAAATGCAGCTCATACAATTCAAGCTGCTAAATTAGCCGATCAAGCTAAACAAAAAGCCAAAAGTGGTGGTGAAATTATCAATTCAACCATACAGGCTATGGCTAAAATAAGCCAAAGCAGTCAAAAAATATCCGATATAATAGGTGTGATTAATGAAATTGCTTTCCAAACCAATTTGTTATCTTTAAATGCCGCTGTAGAAGCAGCTCATGCTGGAGAACAAGGGCGGGGTTTTGCAGTCGTCGCGACTGAAGTTCGGAATCTGGCGCAACGCAGTGCTAAGGCTGCTAAGGAGATTAAAGCTTTAATACAAGACAGTACAGTTAAAGTAGAAGAAGGTACTAAACTGGCAAATCAGTCTGGAGAAATCCTTGATAAAATTGTATTTTCCAGCAGAAAGGTTAGTGATATTATTTCAGAAATTGCTGCCGCTACTCAACAACAATCGGCGGGTATCCACCAAATAAATACGGCTATGCTTCAGATGGATAATGTGACACAACAAAATGCAGCTTTAGCTGGGGAAGCGTCTTCAACTGGCAATTTGGTGAAAGAACAAGCCCAAAAATTGGAAGAACAGGTAGCATTTTTTAATGTAGGTGAATTACCCGAAGAAAGAATTGAAAAACCATAATATTTTCAAACCAGCTATAAAGAAATACTGTTTTTGAAAAATGTGTTATTTTTTATAATGTTCAATATCCTGTTGATCACTATAATATTTAAAATATTGCATCAAGCAGCCTTGAAAAATTGATCTATGTCATTATTTATAGAGTTGTGAAAACTTAATTTTATTAAGTTACAAAATAACTTGGGCATTTATTCACCAACGGTTCGAATCGAGCCGCAGGTGGCTCATCATTATATTTGCACAAGTTATTTTGGTTCCATTCCTAAATAATGGAGAACTGTATGCATACATTACCTGAGTTGTCGTTTGCCAAAAATGCCTTGGCACCCCATATTTCCGAAGAAACTTTGGAATATCATTATGGTAAACATCACCAAACTTATGTGACTAATCTGAATAATCTTATTGGTGGCACTGAATTTGAAAACCTCGCTTTGGTAGATATTATTCGTAAAGCTTCCGGAGGCATCTTCAATAATGCCGCGCAAGTTTGGAACCACAGTTTTTATTGGAATTGTCTAAGTCCACAAGGGGGTGGTGAACCAACAGGTGCGCTTGCTGAAGCCATTAAGCGTGACTTTGGTTCTTTTGAAACCTTCCAGGCAGATTTTTCTAAAACCGCTATTACCACCTTCGGTTCAGGTTGGGCTTGGTTGGTTCAAAAACCAGATGGAACTTTGGCACTTGAAAGTACCAGCAATGCAGGAACGCCGTTGACGGGTGAAAATAAACCTTTGCTCACATGTGATGTGTGGGAACATGCATATTATGTTGATTATCGTAATGCGCGTCCCAAATATGTGGAAGCCTTCTGGAATTTGGTTAATTGGGACTTCGTCGCCCAAAATTTGGGTGCTTGATTTAGGTTAAAATCCGTTGGCTTTTAATCTAACCAAAGTGAGGTAAATTTTTTATTAACAAAAACTCATAAAATTTAACAAAAATAAGTCTCATCTTTATCGATTCGAGGTTTCTGTTTTTCGTAGAAAAACAGAAACCTCGAAAGTTAACAAAAATCTTTTCGGGACAAATTCTATTTTTTGAGTATAATGTCGTACAGCTAGAGTCAACTTAGCTAGTGTTCAAGTGGCAGGTATTTGGTTCTTACTTCAAATGTGAGACTAGTAAAACCTGAAACTGGCAATCCTTAAAATTGGCGAGAACCAAGTCAACTTGGGTTGTTATCCGCGATCTTTGAATCATATCAAAGGTCTTTGGGAGATTCCCCCACCCTTATGGGTGCTATTGTTAATGTTTGTTAATTTTAGTTAATATAAATGAATCGGTATATGATGACAGGTAGAAGAAACTTTATTAAAACCACGCTAACGGTTGCTTCCGGAATGGCTCTTGGACAAGCGTCGACCGTATTTGCAACAGGAACAACCGGATCATGCCCTGCCAGTATTGTTTATACTGCTGAAAATCCTGGGCAATGGTCAAAAAAAGTGAAGGGACATGCGCCTCAAGTGAGCATTGAAGGCAAGAAAGTCACAATCACGACCAATCATGGTATGAGCGAAGAACATTATATCGTTCGCCATACCCTGGTTACTGATGATGGAAAGGTGCTTGGTGCAAAGACGTTTTCTCCATCTGAGGAAAACGCCGTTTCCACTTATGAATTACCCGAAGGCTTAGTATCTAAGCTCCATGCAACTAGTTTTTGTAATAAACACGACTTATGGGTAACTGAAGTTACCCTTTAACAAAGGAGAAAATTATGGCAAATGTTACGTTCAAAGGCAATCCTAATCATACCAATGGTGATTTGCCAGCTGTGGGCAGCGTTGCCCCAGATTTGGCTAACTTGATTGATGGCAAGTTGGGTAATGCGAGTTTAAACGATTATGCGGGCAAGAAAAAATTGCTCAATATCGTACCTAGCTTGGATACAGGTGTCTGTGCCACTTCGACTCGCAAATTTAACAAAAAGGCTTCACAATATCCAGATACCGTGGTGCTGGTCATTTCTGGCGATTTGCCCTTTGCACAGGGCAGATTTTGTACAACGGAAGGCTTAAAAAACGTTATTCCCTTGTCTATGATGCGCTCCAAGCAGTTTGCCAAAGATTATGGTATATTACTTGTAGATGGTCCATTGGCAGGATTAGCCGGTCGCGCTGTCGTTATACTTGACGAAAATAACAAGGTGATTTATACCCAATTGGTGGGTGAAATTACCGATGAACCTGATTATGATAGTGCTTTAGCTGCTTTATAGTTTTATAGTCTTAGAAGCTTTGACAGGAAAATTTCCTGAACAGACGATGCCTCGTTTGCCAGGTTTGCCAGGCAATAGTCTTATTTCTGAATAATTCGATTCCTCAAGAAATCCTATTTTTTCAAAAAATCTGATTTCTACTGATTTTTAAACCTGACAGGTTTTAAAAACCTGTCAGGTTTTTTTTTGGTTGAAAAAATCTTTTCTTTAATCCGTTGTACTCCTAATAATATATGTCACAAATCCACTGTTATCACTGTGGCTTACCGGTGCCAGATCATATCAATTTATTTGTCACCATTCAGGGTAAACCACAACCAATGTGTTGTCCAGGTTGTCAGGCGGTTGCACAAGCCATTTCTTTTGCTAAATTGGAAGATTTTTATCAATATCGCACCGATAATGCGCCAACGGGGCAAGAACTCGTTCCCGAATTTATAAAGCAAACTACCGTTTATGATAACCCAGCAATTCAAAAACGTTTTGTCCATTCCGAAGATCAATTTATACGCGAAGCCGCTTTAATTTTAGAAGGAATTACTTGCGCCGCTTGTATTTGGTTAAATGAGCGTCATTTGCGTACTTTGCCTGGCGTGATTGATGTACAAATAAATTATTCTACTCACCGCGCCCGGGTTCGTTGGGATGATTCACAAATTCATCTTAGTGATATTTTACAAGCTGTCAGTCAGATTGGTTATATCGCACATCCTTATGATCCCAGCCGTCAACAAGAAGTTTTGGAGCGTGAACGGAAACAACAATTACGTCGTATAGGCGTTGCTGGGGTATTAGGGATGCAAGTGATGATGATGTCGCTTGCCCTTTATGCGGGTGACTGGTATGGCATGGCACCTGAATTTAAAATGTTGTTTTATGGGGTTAATTTAATTTTGACATTGCCTATTATATTTTATTGTGCTAAACCCTTTTTTAAAAGTGCTTGGCGCGATGTCAGTCATAGACAAGTTGGAATGGATGTTCCCATTGCATTAGCCCTCAGTCTTGCTTTTCTCGGTAGTGTTTATACCGTTATCAATTATCAGTTATCAGTGTTCAGTGTTCAGCATGTTTATTTTGATTCCATTGCGATGTTTGTATTTTTTTTGTTGACGGGGCGATATTTTGAATTGCGAGCGAGACAAAGTAGCGCAAGGGCGGCGGAAAGTTTGGTGCATTTAGTGCCTACTATGGCAACTCGTTTAAGTCAAATGGCTGATGGAATGAAAGAAGAATTAATATTAGTAGCAGAACTGGTGGTTGGCGATAGGTTGCTGATTCGCCCTGGGGAAAATATTCCAGCCGATGGCAGTATTTTAGAAGGGCAGTCTAGCGTTGATGAATCTCTGCTCACGGGTGAAAGTCATCCTATTAATAAAAGTAAAGGGCAAACATTAATTGCCGGTACGGTGAATATTGAAAGCCCGTTACAAATGCAAGTGGATAAAATCGGTGCCGATACGGTGTTATCCCATATTTTACGTTTACTGGAACGCGCCCAAAGTGAAAAACCAGCGATGACGCAATTAGCGGATCGAGTCGCTTCCTGGTTTGTATTGGGGGTGCTAATCTTAGCATTAGGGGTAGCAATTTATTGGTGGAATGTCAACCCTGATGCTTGGCTGACGATTACACTGGCAGTATTAGTGGTTACCTGCCCTTGCGCATTATCATTAGCGACTCCTACCGCGATGACTGCGGCAACGAGTACTTTGACTCGCGTGGGTTTATTGACAACTCGGGGAATGGCTTTGGAAAGTTTAGCACGCGCTACCCATTTTGTTTTTGATAAAACAGGCACTTTAACTAAGGGGCGTTTACGCTTATTAGCAACCCATACTTATGGTGATTTTAATGCGGTGGAATGTTTACAGTATGCTGTTGCTTTAGAGCGTCATTCTGAACATCCGATTGCGCGAGCTTTGCTGGAGGCTGGGCAAGAAATTCCTCCTTTACAAAAAGGAATGGAGGAAAAAATAATCGCGGAATCGGTTAGTAATCAGCCTGGAGCTGGAATGCAAGGAGATATTGCGGGTTCACGCTATTTTGTCGGTACGCCAGCTTTTATTGCTGATATAACGGGATTGACACCTGAAACAGCACTGATGCAAAGTTTACAACAGGAAGGCAATACCCTGGTTTTATTGGCGAATCGTCAATCACTTCTAGGTGCTTTTATTTTAGGGGATGAAATTCGGAGCGGCGCACAAAAATTAATCCAAACTTTACAACAACAAGGCAAATCGGTTAGTTTATTCAGTGGCGATCATGCTATCGCCGTTCAGCGCGTTGCTAAGGCAGTTGGTATTACAAATGTCAAAGCTGCTTTAACACCAGAAGCTAAATTAGATCAAGTTAAAATATTACAAAAACAAGGTGCAATAGTCGCTATGATAGGCGACGGTGTTAATGATGCACCTGTATTGGCGCAAGCTCAAATATCTATTGCAATGGGCAGTGGCACTCAAATCGCCCGCGCCAGCGCAGATATGATTTTATTGACGGAACACTTACCTAATTTATTGATTGGTATTAATACTGCGCGTCAAACTTTAAAAATTATCCGTCAAAATGTAATATGGGCGATTGGTTATAATTTGATAGCTTTACCAGTGGCTGCAGTAGGTTGGATAACCCCTTGGATGGCAGCGATTGGTATGTCTTTTAGCTCTTTATTAGTGGTTGCCAATGCATTGCGCCTTTTAAAAAAGGCGCAAATACCCTGAAAATTAATGTAGACTAACTATGCTAGGTTTAGTCAAAAGCACTTATACAAATTTATCATTTTCAATTAACTAAATATAAACAAATATGAAGAAGTTAAAAGATCCCAAATTGGTGGTCCAAGCTGCTCCTTTTTTACAACAAGGCTTAACGACCCCCAAAGCTATGCTGGATGTCATTTACGCGCTGATACCCGTTACCTTAGCATCAGTCTGGTTTTTTGGAATGAGTGTCCTGTTGGTATTGATAGCCAGTATTGTCGGTGCGGTTATGACCGAATGGCTTTTTTCAGCGACATCCAAGCGTAGCGAGTCGCTATGGGATGGTAGTGCGGTATTAACCGGCCTTTTACTGGGACTGACATTGCCACCCAGTTTACCCCTTTGGATGGCTTTTATTGGTAGTGTTGTAGGTGTCGGATTAGGTAAAGTCATGTGGGGAGGTTTGGGAAATAATCTGTTTAATCCCGCTTTGTTGGGGCGAGCCTTTTTATTGGCTAATTTTCCCAATGCCATGACGACTTGGGTCCCGCAAACGGAATCCGGGGGATTATTTCATTTACACGCCAGCAATTTGGCCTTGCCCTTTATGCAAGCCCCGGTAGATGCCGTGACAACAGCCACACCGCTTGGTCTAATGAAATTTCAGCAACAAGACACGCCGTTATTTGACTTGATGCTTGGTACGACTACCGGGTCCTTTGGTGAAACCTGTGGATTATTGATTCTGATAGGGGGCATTTATTTGATATTGCGGCGCAGTATTGATTGGCGAGTTCCCGTGGCGATTTTAGGTACGGTGATTATTTTCACGGGCATACTTTTTATGATTGATTCCACACGTTATCCTGATCCCTTATTTACGGTTTTTTCAGGGGGATTATTACTGGGGGCTTTTTTTATGGCAACTGATCCGGTGACTTCGCCATTGACCCCAAAGGGCACTTGGATATTCGGGATAGGAATAGGAATTATTGTGATATTGATTCGCGTATTTGGCGGTTTTCCAGAAGGCATGATGTATGCGATCTTGTTAATGAATGCAACAGTACCCCTGATTGAACGTTATACCCAACCACGCGCTTTTGGACACGGAGGAACAGCCAAATGAAAATGAATCCAATCAAATCTGCCAAAAAAAATGACGATAATCCAAGTGCCTTCAAGCTAATATTCACTTTGGGATTAGCCGGATTTATTTCAGGATTTGCCATTATAGGCATCTATATGGCGACATTACCGACTATCACCGCCTACAAAGTGAAAGTTTTACGCGAAGCTATTTTTAAAGTCTTACCTGGGGTAACTCAGATGGAAAAGTTACGCTACACTAACGGACGCTTAGAAGTCACCACCGCTGAGCTGGATGATGAAAATACGATTTATGCAGGCTATGACAATCAGAAGGTTTTAGTTGGCTATGCCATTCCTGGTGAAGGACCTGGTTTTCAGGACATCATTCGCATACTCTATGGCTATAAACCTGACCAACAACAGGTTGTTGGCATGGAAGTTTTAGAAAGCAGAGAAACGCCTGGACTTGGGGACAAAATCTACAAAGATGCTGAATTTCAAATCAATTTTTTGGCGCTGCAAGTCAAACCCGCCATTGTTTTGGTCAAAAAAGGAGCCAAATCCGCACCTAACGAAGTCGATGCGATTACAGGTGCAACCATTTCTTCCAAAGCTATTGTTCGGATAATCAATGAAACGAATGAAAGATGGCTTGAACGGCTTTCTACGGTAAATCGTGAAGGCGGTAATCAATAGCTGTAGGGTGGGCAATATTGTTGCCCACCAAATTATCCCAAACGTCTACTTATTTGGAAAAACGACATGGCTGGAAAGTTTCGGATGTTATTAAAGCCTCATCCCTAAGCGTTCATTAATGCCACGGTCGTATCTAACATTCTATTAGAAAAGCCCCATTCGTTGTCATACCACGACAACACTTTTACCAAATTACCGATGACTCGGGTTTGGCTGGAGTCATACGTTGAAGAAACAGTAGTATGGTTGAAATCTATGGAAACCAGTGGTTCATCATTAAAAGCTAGCACACCCTTTAACTCCCCTTCCGAAGCTGTCTTTAAAATCTGATCAATTTCTGCCTTACTCGTTGGACGAGCAGATGTAAAGCTTAAATCAACCGCAGAAACGTTGAGAGTAGGAACACGTATAGCGAAACCATCTAATTTACCATTCAACTCTGGCAACACTAAACCAACAGCGGCAGCTGCACCTGTATTAGTAGGAATCATAGACTGAGTGGCTGAACGAGCGCGATGTAAATCTTTATGATAAACATCCGTCAAGACTTGATCATTAGTATAAGAGTGGACCGTGGTCATTAAACCTTGTACCAAACCAATTTTTTCATGTAGTGGTTTAACCAGCGGTGCTAAACAATTTGTCGTACATGAAGCATTAGAAATAACGGTGTCGCTAGCTTTGAGAATATGGTGATTAACTCCATAAACGATGGTGGCATCAACATCTTTACCGCCCGGTGCGGAAATAACCACTTTTTTTGCACCCCCAGTTAAATGGGCACTGGCTTTGGCTTTGCTGGCAAACAAACCGGTGCTTTCATAAACAACATCCACCCCCAGTTCTTTCCAAGGGAGTTTAGAAGGATCGCGTTCAGCCAACACACGAATTTTATCGCCATTGACTACCATATTATCGCCTTCCACGATCACATTTGCCTTAAATCGACCATGTGCGGTATCGTACTTGGTCAAGTGTACATTAGTGTTGGCATCACCTAAGTCATTAACCGCGACGATTTGGATTTCGTCGGTGCGTTCTGCTTCATAAAGCGCACGTAAAATATTACGTCCAATACGACCGTAGCCATTAATTGCTACTTTAATTGCCATTAAGTTCTCTCCTATTAGTTTAATTATCAGTTATAAGTTATAGATGTTCAGTAGGGTGGGCAAAGTTTTGCCCACCAACTGATTTTCACTGATAACTGACAACTGAAAAACTGTTCACTGATTAAAGAACAGATTCAATTGTTTTAACTACATTATCTACTGTAAAACCATATTCTTTAAAAAGTACACCACCAGGGGCAGATTCACCAAAACAGTCCATACCGATGACTTTACCCTCTAGTCCAACATATTTTATCCAACCATCACTCACGCCCGCTTCTACTGCAACTCGCGCCGTGATACTACTTGGTAACACCGATTCACGATAAGCATCATCTTGAACATCAAACAGATTAGTATTTGGCATGGAGACAACGCGGATTTTTTGACCGTTTTCCGTCAATTGTTTAGCAGCATCCATGACAAGACCAACCTCTGACCCGGTTGCAATAACAATCACATCCGGTGTGCCATTACAATCAGACAGAATATAACCCCCTAGCTCAATCAGTTCCAATTGTTCTACTGTGCGTTTTTGATGTGGCAAACCTTGACGTGAAAAAATTAAGCTACTAGGTCCGTCTTTGCGTTTAATAGCCATCTTCCAAGCTACAGCAGATTCTACCGCATCACAAGGTCGCCAAACGAACATATTAGGTATCAAACGCAAAGTCGCTGTTTGCTCAACCGGCTGATGAGTCGGACCATCTTCGCCCAAACCGATTGAGTCATGCGTATAAACGAAAATATTCTGAATCTTCATTAAAGCTGCCATGCGTAGGGCATTGCGAGCATATTCAGAAAACATCAGGAAAGTCGCCCCATAGGAAATGAAACCACCATGCAAACTCATTCCATTCATAATAGCGGACATACTAAACTCACGCACCCCATAATTAATATAATTACCATCGGCATGGTCTTTAATGCCCTGACAGCCTTTCCAGAGAGTCAGGTTAGAACCGGCTAAATCTGCGGAGCCGCCCATGAGTTCCGGTAATAAAGGCCCTAAACCATTCAATGCGTTTTGTGATGCTTTACGAGAGGCTATTTTTTCCGCCGATGCATCGACACTGGAAATAAAAGTATCTGCCTTTTCCAGGAAATTTTCCGGCAATTCACCGTTTAAACGACGTTTCAATTCAGACGCAAGCTCAGGATAAGCTTGAGTATAAGCCGTTAATTTTTCATTCCATTCTTCTTCAAGCCGGGTTCCTTTGGTTTTTGCATCCCATCCTTTATAAATTTCATCAGGAATTTCAAAGGGGGGATGTTCCCAGCCAATTTTTTTTCTAACTAAAGCAACTTCTTCGTCCCCTAAAGCCGCTCCATGACAGGATTCTTTACCTTGATGATTGGGAGAACCCCAACCAATGATCGTTTTACAGCATATCAAAGTTGGTTTATCATTATAAGACTGAGCTTCATCTATGGCTTGCTTAATGGCTTCGGCATCATGCCCGTTAATATTTTCAATGACATGCCAGCCATAAGCGGCAAAACGTTGCGGTGTATTATCAGTAAACCAACCTTCAACATGACCATCAATCGAAATACCATTATCATCATAAAAAGCAATTAGTTTATTCAATCCCAACGTTCCAGCTAACGAACAAGCCTCATGGGAAATACCTTCCATCATGCAACCATCACCCAAAAACACATAAGTATGATGATCAATGAGATTATGAGCGGGGCGATTAAACTGACCGCCCAAAACTTTTTCAGCAATAGCCATTCCCACCGCATTGGCGATGCCCTGCCCTAAGGGACCAGTCGTCGTTTCAACAGCAGGGGCATAACCATATTCAGGATGCCCAGGGGTTTTGGAATGTAGCTGACGAAAACGCTTGATATCATCTATTGATAAATCATAACCAGTCAAATGCGCTATGGAATAGATCAACATTGAAGCATGACCATTCGATAACACAAAACGATCACGGTTAGCCCAATTTGGATTAACCGGGTTATGATTCATATAATCATTCCATAACACCTCGGCAATATCTGCCATACCCATTGGCGCACCAGGATGACCAGAATTAGCTTTTTGTACAGCATCCATGCTCAAAACACGAATAGCGTTAGCAAGTTCTTTACGTGAAGGCACTTATTAAATCTCCTATGGTTATAGATGTAAGTTAATTCTACTTTGTCAAATTTCATATAGGGTAGATAAAGCGTATCCACCTGATTAAACATTATCAATGTGAGCCTCTTGCAAAACTCTAAATTTAAGTGGCAAAAAAGCGAGTTTTGCAAGAGCTTCAATGTAATTATATATTGATATTATTATATATAGGTATTATTATAACAGGTTCTATAATCCTTTACGAATATTTTGCTTTTAATTTTAAATTTATATTAAATAACAGATTAATTTAATTCTGAAATCATTAAGATTATATATTATACGGCTAAATTGTTTTACCAGTTAGTTTCTTTCGTCCAAAGCTTTAGCTTTGGCAAAAATTGAGTTTTAGTTTATAATCCCAAATTGTTTTTTTTATAAATTCAAATTGTAATTCAAATTAATATTGCTAATCAATTAATCATTAGCATTAATTCTACTTTGTTATATTTTATAATGTTTTAGTGGATACTACAATTCATTGATTTTCTTAAATGTGAAAAAGTAGAATTAATCATTGCTAGGAGTCAAAAAATATGGAAACAGTACTAGTAGTACTTGTAGCTAGTATATTTGCCGTTCTTGGATTCAAATCACAATATCATTTAGGAAAAACTAAACTGAAATTGAATGATGAGCAAGAACAACGTCAACAAGCCGAGCAAGCTCTTGAAGACACCAAACGTGAATTGGTGGAAACATCTGAAAAAATGCGCCTCTTGCAAGAACAGCACCAACAAGCCGAACAAGCTCTTGAAGAAACGCGGCGCAAATTGACAGAAACGACTGAACAAGTAAGTTTAGCGCAAGCTCAACATCAACAAGCTGAGCTGTCTATTAAAGACATTCAACGTGAATTAGCCAAAATTTCAGAACAACTGAAATTTGAGCAACAACAGCGTCAACAAACTGAGCAATCCCTTGAAGACACTCAGCGTGAATTAACAATACAGTCTGAACAATATCGTTCAGAACAAGAACAAAGTCAACAACTTGAACAGTCATTAAAAGAAGCCAAACAAACATTGACTGCAAATTCAGTACAACAGCAGCATGAACAGGAGCAACGTCAACAGCTTGAGCAATCCTTAGAAGAGGTTAAACGTGAATTTACGGCAACCTCGGCACAATTGCATCATGAACAGGAGCAACGTCAAGAGCTTGAGCAGTCCTCAGAAAAAGCGGAACACGAATTGACAACACTGTCTGAACAACACAGTTCAGAACAAGAACAGCGTCAACAATTAGAACAATCTTTAGAAAACAACAAACGCGAATTGACAGCACTATCTGAACAATATCGTTTGATAGAAGAACGACATCAACAACTTGAACAGTCTTTAGCCGAACTCAAACGCGCATTGACTGCACTATCTGAAGAACACCGTTTAGAACAAGAACAGCGTCAACAATTAGAACAATCTTTAGAAAAGAACCAGAATGAGTTGGCAGAAACATCAAAACAACTCCGTGATGAACAAGCACAACATCAACAAGTTGAGCAATCGCTTGAAGATACCAAACGTGAATTGACAACAAGCTTGGAAAAACTGGAACATGAGCATGAGCAATGTCAACAACTAGAGCAATCTCTCGAAGAAATGAGAGAGCAAATTAAAGCGACATCATCGTCGTCTGATGCGGATTTTAAATTGGTGACACAGCCGACAAGAATCTATAGTATTAAATCCGTCAATAGTGGGAAAGTCCTTTATATACCCCAAGGCTCATTGAAGAACAATATGCCAATTAGTCAAGATACTTGGCGTGGTGGGCGAAATCAGCAATGGCAATTTCAGCCCCTGGGCGGTGAAGATCAAGATTACTATTATATATTTTCGCTTAAAAGCAAAAAATGCTTAAATGTTCCACTCAAAACAGTACTGGAAGACAATGCTGAAATTCACCAATATCAATGTCAAGGTGGCGACAATCAAAAATGGAAATTTGTGCCTACCCCTGATGGTAGCTTTACTATTCAGTGCAAACAGAGTGGAAAGGTATTAACTGTGTTGGATAATTTGAATAAAGTTATTCAGCAGACTTCTGAAGAGCTTGATTATCAACATTGGATTCTTAATGAGGTTTAAGGGACTTTGAGTCGTGATTTTGGAGACCAAAGCTTTAGCTTTGGACTCCATCACTACATTATCAATCATTACATTTAATTGGGAAACTAAAACATGTCTGATTTACATACTGTAATCACCCATCAGTCATGGGGAGAACGTCTAAAAAATGCCTTATTCGCAGCTGGGTTTGGTTTTTTGTTGTGTTGGGGCGCGTTTTTTCTGCTGTCTTCAAATGAGGGCAGAACGGTGCAACGGGCTCAAACATTGGAAGAAGGAGCGCGTATTGTTAACTCAATTAATGCTAATCAAATCTATGCTACCCATGAAGGCAAACTTGTTCATCTCAGTGGTGAAGTTGCACCCGTTAATAAAACTTTAACCGACGAAGTATTTGGCGTAATGGTGGACAATGTCATCAAATTACGACGTGTGGTGGAAATGTACCAGTGGCAGGAAAATAAAGACTCTGAAACACGGGAAAAGTTAGGAGGGGGAACTGAAACCGTGACAACTTATACCTATCGTAAAATATGGTCAATAGAACTGATTGATTCCAGCCGTTTTCATAAAGATGGTCATTTTAATCCATCTTCCATGCCCTTTGAAGGAGATACATTTATTGCGGAACCAGTGATATTAGGAGAATTTACGCTGTCTTCTAACCTGGTAGGAAATTTAAACGATTATCAGCATTTACCTATCAGTACTGAAACTTTTGATGTTTCGCAAAAACAAAGCCAATTGTCAGATAGAAAAATTCACTATAATTATGGCAATTATTATGTTGGTGAAGACCCCGCTTATCCTCAAATCGGTAATCTACGCATCAAATTTGAAATCGTTTTGCCCACAACTATCAGTATCATCGCCAAACAATCTGAATCGTCTCTGAAGGCTTATACCACTAAAGCAGGCGGTAGCATTGAATTATTTGAATATGGTGTGGTGGATGCTCAAACCATGTTTAAACATGCCCAAAAGCTCAACACCATCAAAACTTGGCTTTTACGTTTGGTAGGTTTTTTAATGATGTTTTTAGGTTTGATTCTGATTTTCAGTGTATTCAAAATATTAGCAGCGGTTATACCCATTTTAGGCAACATTGTTGAATTGCTCAACTTGTTTGTTTCTTTTATTTTAGCGACAGTTCTTTCCCTGATGACGATTGCCCTTGCTTGGTTATACTATCGTCCGTTATTGGGAATCACGCTCATTGTTATTGCAGTGGGCCTCCTGTTTTTATTGAAGTTTGGACGTCAGTCACAACAACCAGCACTAAAATCACAACCAACAGCATTTGTGCCACAAGAATCCGTGTTTAAACCAGAAGGCTCTACTTTATTCTCTGAAAAATCTATTCCTCAAAAAACTAATGATTTGGAATCTCCCATCATGCAAGATAAGTTTAAATTTTGAAGTGGTATAGTTTTTTTGACAGGTCTTTAGGCCAAAATCCTTATCTAAATACCTATAAACTTTCAAATAAGTCAAAGCTATTAAACCTGTCAGGTTTCCAAAACATGACAGGTCTTTTTTAATCACCATTAAACGCCAATAATTCCTTCAATAGTTCATTGGCAATTTGTACACTGTCTCGATAACCTTCACAGTCTATCAAAAAGTTATAACGGTATTCCTCCGCACATACCGTAATGACTTGTAACGCCATACGGTATTTAGTTTTATCCGTTTTGAAGGGGGTGTATTCGATTAACTCTTCAAGCAAATTATTTAACTTATGAGTACGTGAATATAAACCGTGCTTGCTTTTTGCCTCCAGCAAATATTTAAACAGCATTTTAAAATAAATAATTAGGGTCAAAGTAAAATTAAGCCTAATTATCAATCTTTTTATCAATCTTTTTATTGCCCTGTTTTTCTAGCAAAATTTATTTTACTCTGACCCCAATTATTATTTCCCCTATTTTTACAAAATTTTTTTTAATCTTTGTCTTTAAACTCGCAAAATCCCCCCACTTTTATCCAGCTATTCCATCAATTCTAGGTTTAATTAAATAGCCAAAGAATTGGAATGAATAGAAAATAAAAGGTAAAGCCCAAATGATTGATGAACTAAAATACATAACAATTGCATATTCTGTAAAAAATGGAATTAAAGCTCTTATGAAAGTTGCGATAATTATTAAAAATACACTGAAGGTAATAAATAAATTTGATGTTAAATGTCTGCCTGTGTGTATTTGAGAAATTATTATCATTACCATATAAATGCTAAGTCCAAAAGCACCGGTTGTTAAAAAATGTCTAAAATGGTTTAAACCATAAATTTGGCTATTTAAATGATCATATCCCATCATTCCATATCCAAGTGCCATGAGTATAAAAATAGTCATTATATATAGGGTATAAGGTTTAAAAAATATACTCTCATTTTTCAAAACGAAATCACTTAAAATGGCTAAAATGGCACTTGCTGCTGCTAAACCTAACCAGCCTAATATCTGATTTTGGGGAAACAAGAATTCAACTATAGTGAAAGTAACAATGGTAAAAACGGCTAAATTATATCGCGGTGGTTTGGCAATAAAAGTATCATCAATCCTTTCATCTGTTATTATTTCATTCATTGCTTCCATACTGACTCTTCTTAATACTAAAATGATCAGAGTCATAAATCCGCCTAATGCAACTTTGAGTATGTCAAGCAATATGAAAGACCAAAATCCAGCAATGGCTCCAAAGAACCAAACTTCTATACAAAATAGTATTAATAAAGTATAGCCAATACTCGCATGTCTTTGCAATGGGTCCAATAGAACTGGTTTAACGGCATAAGAAATGAGCCAAACAAATAAGGTTAAATTGATAATCGCAACAATATAAACGCCTAAAAAATCAATAAACCAAAAGCTTACTCTGCCTAATACCCAAAGCCCTACGATTAAAGCTAATTTTTTGCCGACAATCGGTACAGTACCGGGAAAAAGTTCGGGTAGCCCAGTAAACAAAAATGCCATCACGCCGGCAATACCAACCCCATATAAAAATTCATAAATATGCCACGAAAGCATATCATTGATAAAAGAACTAAGAGGACTAAAAGGACTAATATATCCAGTAAAAACCAATCCCCAAAGTAGGATAGAAATCACAATATACGGAGCGAGTAGCAAAAATATAGCTCTAAATCCATAAGCTAAATAGGGCGGAAAATTTCCCTTTGGATAGTGTAGATAATGTTTGGTTGCGATTTGTTCTTGATTCATTTTACCGCCAATTCAAAAGTTTCTATGATTTTTTTATCCAATAATATCTTCGCACTCTCTTTATATACATATTCATTATCTCTTTGTATCTGAGGTAATTTATACTTAAAATGCTTAACAATCCTGCCCTGTTCCGCTTTGAGTAACAAAATTCTATCACTTAGCCTGATCGCTTCCATCAAATCATGAGTAATAAACAATATTGTCAACGCTTTTTGATGAATTAATTCAATTAAATGGGTTTGTAATTCTTGTTTCAAGCCAATATCCAGTGCAGAAAATGGTTCATCTAAAAAAAGTAGTGAGGGTTTGATGACTAAAGCCCTTGAAAAAGAAACTCTTTGCTTCATACCGCCACTCAAATCTTTAGGAAATTTATAAAAATCTTTTGTTTCTAAACCAAATTGAATGGCAATCTGTTGAGATTTCTCAAGGGCTTCATTTTTATCGGCGCCCTTTGCCAATAATCCTAATGCAATATTATCTATGACATTTTTCCAGGGCAAAAGTCTCGATTCTTGAAAGGTAAAGGCTGAACTTTGAAAACTATTTTTAATTTCACCCTCTTCTACATCCAGTAAACCAGCACAGAGATGTAAAAGGGTCGTTTTTCCACCACCACTGGGACCGACAATACTTAATACTTCTCCTTGATTTAATTCAAAATTAATGTTCTTTAAAATCTCGGTAAAACCAAAAGAGTGGTTAAGACTCTCCACAACTAATCTCTCCACAATTCCACCTCTCTTTTAAACACTTTGTTTCTTCCTAAATAGTTGGGCAATCCGCCCTTCAGATAGTTTATCGCCATTTGAAATTCTATTTATGAGTTCTGATTGTTGCATATTATCTTCCTAATAATTACTTCCTATTCTATATAAATCTCAATCATAGCATTTTTAATGCTATAACTTGCTTCGCCAATACCTGTTTTTTGAGCAGTGATACGTATTTGTCCTGAAACCAAAAATATATTAGAAGCATCTTCTTGCCTTATGCCATAATCAGGTGCAACTTCAACTAACACGGTTTGATTGGCTGGTGGAGGTGGAACGTGGATACAAGCACCAAAATAAGGGACTAATAAAAATTCGGTAATCAAATCATTATAATTATTGAGTGGTGCAATAAATCCTGCTAATTTAACCCATTTATCGTTGAGTGCTTCATTAGGAGGTATATTATTAATTTCCGTTTCAATTTTTTTATACAGTTCCTCAGATTCTTGCATGTATTCCTCATCTCCCAACTTTTCAAGCCTTTCAAATTCGGGTTCATACTTTATCATGACTTTTACTGGGCTATATTGCTCAGGAATCAGGTCGTCCCAGTCGATTGTCAACATGCTTTCTATCGCCATTTCATCTTCTGTAAGCCCATTTGCCAATTTGCCATTATTGTTTTCAGAACAGGCTGTCAAGAAAATAAGCAAGATAAAGAAGCTCAGGTTATTTTTTATAGATAACATAATTTATATTTTCACCATAAGACCATCTTGTAGGGAACGTTTATACGCAATAACACCAGGAATGAGACTTAACAACATAGCCAGCATCAGCACCAAACCCAGAAAGATTATTTGCATTGTATCTGGCCACTGTGCATGAAGATAGATACCATAGTTTTGAGCGATTATCGGTTGCATTATGCTTTGTAGTCCATACAGCAAGGCGATACCTACTAAACAACCCACAATCACTACTAGCATGGCTTCTAGCATAAAAAGTATAATGACATGATAGGTATGTGCCCCGACTGCTCGCAATACTGCCATTTCACGACGACGTTCATTTAGTGTGGTAAGTAAAGCTATGAGTAAACCAATTAAACCAGCCAGTAATACTAAAGCAGAAATTGCCATCAATATTTTTTCAAATTGCCCCAGTGTTTGCCATAAATAGGCCAATGTTGAGCCGGGCATAATGGCTAACAATGGTTCTTTTGCATAGTCATTAATTTTTCGTTTTAACTGAAAAATCTCAATTCTATTACTAAGGCCCAACATAAATGCAGTAATATTTTTTGGTTGTAAACCCATTTTAAGGGCTTGTTCGGCGGAGATTCTCAGGCTAGAACGTGTACCTGATTGCCAATCAATATGGATAGCTTCGATACCTTGCAAGGAAATCATAACGGTTCGGTCAACCGGCGTTCCAGTTTTTTGCAAAATACCGACAATACGAAAAGGTTTATCCGCATGTTCACCATATTTTGTGGCAACAATGCCATGACTTAACGTTATTTCATCGTTTAATTGATAGTTGAGCGACTGAGCAACGTCAATACCGACTACCGCATCATAAACACCGCTAAAAGCCGTACCATGTTGAAATGCCAAGTTTTGTCCATTAGCGTAGCGATAGTAGCGAAAATAATCACCATTGGTTCCCATGACACGAAAACCACGATGGGAATCCCCCAGCGAAATGGGTACTGACCATTTTACTTTTTTACTTGCAATAATATCTTGGTAGCTGGCATAACTGACATTATTGGTCGCATTGCCAATATGGAAAACACTGTATAACAACAAGTTAGTTGGGCTGCTGCGAGCACCAACGATTAAATCAGTCTGTGAAATAGTGTTAAGAAAATTATTCTTTGCCTGTTTACGCAGAGTGTCAACACCTAACAATAAAAGAATACTGATGGCAATGGAAAATATTGCTAAAGATAAACTTACTTTACGGTTTAAAGCACTCTTAAAGGCAATTTTGATTAGTTTCATCTTATCCTGCCAAATTTATTTGTGATAAGTCAATCACGCGAGAAAAATATGGAGCAATATACGAGTCATGACTAACAAATACTACCGTACTTTTTTGTTTGTCCGCCTCCAAAAACAGCAATTCCAAAAAACGTTCCCGATTATCAGTGTCCAAGGATGAGGTTGGTTCATCTGCAATAATGATTTTCGGTTGCCCAATTAATGCACGTGCCACGGCAATCCGCTGTTGTTGACCGACGCTCAATGTATTTGCTGGTTGATTAAACAAAGTATCGGATAGCGATAATTCCGTTAGTAAACGCATAGCTGTCTGCTTGATTTCGCTAGAGGAATTACCAGCCAGACTACGACGCTTAGCTGAAAACCAACAGGGAAGTTGTACATTCTCCAATACCGATAAAAAGGGCAGCAAATTAAACTGTTGAAAAATAATGCCTAAAAAATCCACACGAAATTGGTCACATTGCATGGAAGACAGATTTTGCAATGATTGCCCCAGCACTTGCACACTACCCTTGTAAGGCTGATTAATTCCGGTAATCAGATTAAGCAGGCTGGTTTTGCCACTACCACTTGCACCTTGAATAAACAAGTGTTCTCCCTCGTACACCTGCAAATCAGCAATATGCAGAACATCATCTGCTGTTTGATTATTGTAGCGAAAATGAATATTGTTAATCTTAATAACCGGATTTTTCATAAGAGCTATTACTCATTAAAATTAACTTGGTTATCTTTTTTAGTCACTGTTTTTGCTGATTGTTTGTTTTCATTCACCCATTGTACTTTCAGCGTTATGAAATTGGGAAAATGCTTAAATAAACCAGCCATATTGATATTGCTTAACTGATGTTGACAATCATAAGTGTAAAGAATTTCAAAATCACTGTGGGTTTCGTGTTCTTCATGCGTATTTTTTGCATGTTCATCATGTTCATCTTCGGCATGTTCTTCATGTGCGAAGGGATTTTCAATTTTTACCTGCTGTACTTTACACTCTGCTGAACTGGGGATATTAAACAATGAATCAGCACGATTTAACAATAACAAAGTATCACTTAGGTGCTGTTTTTGCTGTTCAGTTCTTGGTTCATGTTCAAAACCGAGTACATTATCCGCAGGCGTATCCAGTTCAATAACTAACGCTTGTTTTGAAATTGCGATATTTACATTCGCCACACCGTGCTGATGTGCAGACTCTGCTTGAGCTAACGTAAATGTTGAAACACCAATCAATGTAGTAAAAATAACGATCTTATTCATAATACTAAAAACTCCTGAAAAATGAGGAAACAAAGATAAATTAACAATTATGACGCACATTTAATTTTTTCAAATTGTTTTGAACTTAATCTGCTACTTGAAATGTGAGCAAATGTGATCGCTCACGGCTCAATTCACGATTCAACCAAGCTGGTTGCATCCAAAAGTACTTCTGAAAACAGAGCCGTCTTGTCCCCGTGCGTATGAGTTCCCGGTT
>Ga0190283_1000207_pt1 | contig 32132 bp, 25 predicted proteins | sample 48691801_MG_FD_161669 | JGI IMG/M metagenome (GOLD analysis project Ga0190283, IMG submission 161669) | Hydrothermal vent microbial mat bacterial communities from Southern Trench, Guaymas Basin, Mexico - 4869-18-0-1_MG | ecosystem: Environmental > Aquatic > Marine > Hydrothermal vents >...
ATCGAATTACCAAGTAAAACTTTTTTTGCATGAAAACCGATTAAAAAAATAAACCACGGAGCTCACGGAGAACCACAGAAAAGAAAAGACTATAATTTTTTGTGGAGAGAAATAAATTTTCTCCGAGCGAAAAGACAAAGGAGACAAAAAAATGAAAAAGATTATTTTAGTTTTAAATTTAGTATTAATGGTAAGCGGTTGTGCTACCTGGTCAACAAGCGATGTAGTAAGAACACCAGGGAGCGCACAATTTACTTTAAAGGAGACAATACCTGAAAACATTAAAATTACCACACAAGATATTACTAATCGTCCTTATACAAAGCTGGGAGATATTAGCGTTACAGTAAACAAAACTACGGTATTCCATTCGGATCCCACCGAAGAAAAAATTGATGAAGCACTTCGCGAAGAAGCAGCCGAACTGGGAGCTAATGCCGTAATACTTGTCAAATATGGAGAGGTTAAAGTTACAGGAATGAGTTGGGGCAGCCGTGATGGCAGCGGCAAAGCGGTAAAATTCAATGAATAGAAACAAAAAAGGTTGGAGCCCCATTATACGCAGGGCATCAAAATTGTAGATTTTGGTTACATTTTCAAGTATGTAAAACATTACATAAAAGGATATCTGAATCTTGAAATATCGAAAGCGACAATTTCATTTCACAAGAAAAGTAAATGTTTATATAAAACCGCCTGCGGATTTCCGCAGGCGGTTTCAATTCTTTCAAACTTAAATAATTATTATTTTGTTGCACTTTAGAAAGTCCGGATTCCCGTCCTATGAACTGCAAAGCAAATTAGTTGAAATTTGGAGTCTACTTGCAAGTTTGATGATTCTTTGATATAATATACGCACAGTTCAAAATTCAGATAAATTTTAACCCCAAAAAGGAGAGGTGCATTATGAAGAAAATTGCATGTTTTATAGTATTACTGGCTGTTATAATGTTTGTTTCAGGCTGTGCTGTAAGCAGCCCGGAAAATCCGCAAGCAACACGCGCCCAGGCAAATCTTTCACAAGCTAATTTTGCGGTAGTTGGAAGCGGAATCAAAGGAACCGCGGAAATGACCATGCTTGGCATCAGGCTGCCATGGAGCGGCGATCCTTTTGGCATCGTACTGAGCGGCGACAAAACACTCACAACAGTTGCTATGAACGAGTTGCGCGCAAAAGCAGGTTTGAAAGGCAAACCCCGCGCTCTGGTAAATGTTACCCAGGAATTGGAATATGATCCATGGATTATCATTTGGCACAGAGTAAGGAAAACTATAACAGCTGATGTAATTGAATTTAAATAATAAGAATTACGAAAAAAGGCGCCTGGGAAAACCCAGGCGCCTTTTTTTTTACATATAAACAAAATGGAGCGGGCGACCGGATTCGAACCGGCGACCTCGACCTTGGCAAGGTTGCGCTCTACCAACTGAGCTACGCCCGCTAAGAGATAAAATTTGTTTTTATATCGTTTTCGTTTGGTTTTAACAAAAAAAAACAAATTTAATTTTCTCAGTTTCGTACTTAGAAATTCGATATTCGAATTTTCCGCGAGTATTATACCAAAAAGAATTAGTAATTTCAAGCGGTTTTCTCCAAAAGGCACCCGATTTTTTTGATAAAGACTGTAGTCGCCTTTTTTTGTAGCCGACCTCGTTGAGGTCGGAATTCTTCCGCGCCCGTCGGGCGCGGCTACAATTTGTTGCATAATTTTAAAGTAATCGGGTATCTTTTGATTTATTACAAATTATCACCAGGCCGCCTGACAAATAAAAGCGGGAAGATTATATCGCTCATACAGCACGGCACCCACACAGCAATAAAGAGAATAAAGAAAATTGAGACAATAATTAAAAAAGAAATCGATTTGCTCATTGCCATCAGAATATGAAAAAGGGAAGCCCAGGTGCTTAGCAAAACATGCCCGGCATGGGGAAGCTTTGTGGACGGAAAATAGCAGGCTGCAACTATCCCAATAATTGCCAAAGGATTTACCAGCCACCACTCTTCAATAAAGCCGATGTGAGCATGAGCGTGAGGCATTCCAAGAAGTTTTTCGCCCAAAAAGGGGATTAAAGAATCACTTATTGTTGCTATTCCGATAGAACCTGCGAAACTAATCACGAATAATAATATTATATTGGTATTTTTCTTATGCAGCCTATACATTGAGGCGGTAACAAAAGCACTTAGAAAAACATGCATAGGATGGAAAGTATAAAACAAAATATGAGAATATCCTTTAGGCAGATTCAGACACAGGAATAAAGCCAAAACACCTGTAATTGCGCCGAAAATTGTAAAAGGAACGTGATGTTCTAATTCTTTAATAATTAACTTTAACATTGTTGGATAAAATTTGATTTTTTTGCTTGCACTTGGAAATGTGGCTTACTGAAAAAATCAAATTTGTTTTTTAAGTTTCGAACGTCGAATGTCAAACTACGTTATTTTAAACTTTTTTTATTTTTATTTCAACTTATGGTATAATTTAGCAAAAGTTACGGTTGCCAGGAAATTTATTTTAATTTTTGTTCGCATTTGGAAATGTTGCTTGCCGTAAAAATTAAAATAAATTTAGTATTTAATTTTCCTGGGAAAATCGAAATTATTATGCCTGTTTTACATCATAAAGTTAACATTCTTAAAATAACGGATAAGGGTACGCGTCTTCAACTTGAACATTCGGCGAAAGTGCAAAAAGCCGTAATTATGAAGCTGGATGATAACCACTGGCTTATTGACAATTCTATGATTGATGTTATAGAAAAAGAATGCCAAAAGGGCTCTGCATCGTTGAAGCAGTCTTTTGAATTTGCATAAGCGCCAGGCGAATACTTGTTTGACTCATTGATTTAGTGTCATGTCAACTTTTAACTGATAGAAAGACGTAGTTGCTAAAACGACCGCGGAACGGTCAAAAGTTTATAGGAAATTGTTGTTTTGTATTGATACGACCCCAGCCGGGGTCGAAGAATTCTACTAATCAACATTCTATAAACATTAAACCCCTCCGGGGTTGAAATACGACATTTCAAGGTTGACTTAACATTTGGAGAAATCAATTGAAAAATTTTAACAATAAATTTCAAACTCAGTTATTGTCTGTTAGCAGGCCTATGCGCAAAGTTCTAAAAAAATGGTTGACGCCTGATGAGCTCAAACTGAGTTACGCCAACCAAATTCTTGTTTATTTTGAAAAAGCATCAAATCCTGTAATCCAAGCCCGGGTTTTGAAAAAGCTCAGTGTTGAAGCGGCGGCTCTCCTTAAAAATATTGCTGCAAGAAAAACCAATATCTCTGCCGGAGAAGCTTTGATACTTACCTGCTCGCAAGGATTTAATGTTTCACTTTCCAGCCTTTCCGAACTTCATTTCCTGGGATTTGTTTTTTTAGAAGATCCAGATTTTTGGCCAACTGGAAAAAATGACTGGTCAGATGAGCACTCGCTCCAAAAGCTTGTTCTTATTCCCGATATCGGAAGCGAACAAATTAATGTAAAAAGAACTGGTTTTGACCTTCCGGAATTAACGGGAAAAGCCGGAATTTTCACAGATAATAATTTTCCTAAACTTGAAAATGAGTTAAATGACTTTCTTAATTTAGTAAGCAGGAAGGAAATAAAACTTACTGGCCAGAATAAATTTACGGCAAGGACTTGCAGAATTATTGATGGGAAACGGGAAACACAACGGGGAAATTTTGTGTTTAGACCTGAAAAGCTTCTTTTATTTTTTAAAAAAAGCAACGTTATTATGATTGACAGCAATAAAGTTGTTGTGCCCGGAAAAAACTTTCTGAATTTCAGAAAAGAACAGCCCGCCGGGCAGTTAAAATTATTCCTGAATTATTTAATTAAGGAAGATAACAAGTTTAGCGCGAGCTTTGACTACTCGTTATTGTTCCTTAAGATATTAATTGCCTTGCTTAGGGAAAATCGTGAAAATAAATGGCTTTATTTTAACAAGGTTATTTCACTTATGCAGGAAAAATCCAAAATGATATTTTCCGTACAAAAAGGCCATAAAAGCTGGAATTGGAAAGGATCTCTGAAAAACGCCCCTTCAAGAAACAGCATAAAAAAAACAGCACAAAAATTTATCGAAACATATTTTCTATCCTTTGCCGCTATAGAGCTTGGAAAAACCGAAAGTAATTCTTTGTGCTTCCGCTTAACGGATTTTGGCAAGTACTGGATTCAGGATAATTTCATGCCTGCATACGAAGGAGCTGATCACAAACTTGCTATTATGCCTGACTTTACGGCTTTGCTAACAGGTTCAGGCCCTTTGGACAAAGTTTCGCAAACGCTTGGATTTTTTGGGAAAAGGGAAGGGGATTATAACGCGAGCGTTTTTCGTTTCTCGCGTGAATGTGTTCAAGCGGCGGTGCACCACGGACATCCTGTAACGGAACTTCTCGAAGTATTGCGCGAAAATTGTTCTTACCCCGTCCCAGAGAATGTTATTAAAACCTTTCTTGATTGGGGCAGCGCTTCCGTAAAGACCGAATTGTTTTGTGATGTTAACTTGTTTTCTTTTAAAGACGAATCCGAGAGGGAAAGCTACGCCAGGAAATTCAGCCACAAACCTGAATATATTGGCGAAAGGTTTGCGATAGTTCGTGAGCCGGAAAACACCGTTCTAAATATAATGAAAAATATTAATGCTTTTCCTGTTGATTATTCTTTATCGCCGGTTAAGCCGCTGGAAATAAAGATGGACGGAGAAGTTATCTGCGGGGACAATTACGACCTCAGGATAATCTCCGTTTGCAATAATATTTCGGAAACCAAGAATGGAAAATATTATTTATCTGAGAAAGTTATGAAGAATAATCCTTTCCCGAAGATAACTTATGAAAGATTCTTGAAATTATCTTCTGACAAAACATCTTTAAATTCCAAAATAAATATTCTTATCGGGCTGGGGCTGATTGATGAGCAACCTGACAATGAATATTACATTATAGACAATTTAACGCCTAAGATAAAACGGGAATTGAAAAAGCTATTTAACTTAAGGCAAGTTTTGCTTGCGCCTGTGTCAAAATCCGCTTTTGTTATCGACAAAAGTTTCCGAGATTTGATAGACGAGAATATTTCTAAAACTGAAACTAAACTTATTTTAATAAAATTGCAGAAAATAATTTAAGATTTAATTTTAAATGCCAAATGTCAAATAGCAACCCTTTAATAGTACAAAGTGACCGAACGATTTTTCTTGAAGTAGATAATCCGCTTTATGAAGCTGCGAGAAACGAATTGTCCAAGTTTGCCGAGTTGGAGAAAAGTCCCGAACATATTCATACATACAGGTTAACACCTGTTTCGATATGGAACGCAACGGCTTCTGGAGAGAGTTCAGGACAGATTTTAGAAATACTGGAAAAGTACAGCAAATTTTCTGTTCCTGAAAACATAAAACATGAAATAAAAGAAATAGCAGACCGGTACGGAAGAATTATTCTAACTAAAAGTGATGGGAAGCTGAACCTTTCTTTTGATTCGGCGAACCTTGCAATCCAGATATCGCGCCACCCTAAAGTTGTTCCTCTTTTAATCGAACAGGTTAGTGACGTTTCATTTTTAATAGAGGACAAATTCAGGGGAGAGGTAAAACGAGTTTTAACAAATATAGGGTTTCCGGTAAAAGATCTCGCCGGCTATATTAAAGGCGCCGAACTAAAAATTGGATTGCGGGATATCTGTTTGTCCGGAGAAGAATTCAGCCTAAGAAATTATCAGAAAGATGCGGCTGAAAATTTTTATCGCGGCGGGGGACCGGAAGGAGGAAGCGGTGTTGTTGTGCTTCCATGCGGCGGAGGGAAAACTATAGTTGGAATGGCCGCGATGTCAAAGGTTAAGTCACAAACTTTGATTCTAAGCGCCAACATAACTGCTTTAAGGCAATGGAAAAGCGAGTTGGTTGATAAAACAAATTTAACCCCGGAAGATATTGCGGAATACTCCGGGCAAATTAAGGAAATAGCCCCGGTCACTTTGTGCACGTACCAGATTTTAACATATCGGCCTGACAAAAGCGAGGATTTTTTCCCGCATTTCAACATTTTTCACAAGAAAAATTGGGGGCTTATTATATATGATGAAGTTCATTTGCTTCCCGCTCCTGTTTTCCGTATTACTTCGGATCTTCAGGCCCGTAGGCGTTTAGGGTTAACAGCAACCCTTGTTCGCGAAGACGGAAAGGAGAAGGAAGTTTTCAGCCTTGTCGGACCTAAACGTTATGACATGCCATGGAAAGAGCTTGAAGCGCAAAGCTGGCTTGCCAAAGCCGAATGCACCGAAATCAGGGTTGAGCTTCCTTCAAGTGAAAGGCTTGACTATGCAATTGAAGGCGACAGAATAAAATTCAGGATAGCTTCCGAGAATCCCGATAAATTAGTTGTTATTCGCGAGCTTCTGAAAAAACATAAAGCTGATCAAATTTTAATTATTGGCCAGTACATTTCTCAACTTGAGCGACTGGCCAAGGAGCTTAAGGCGCCATTAATTACGGGGAAAACTTCGCAGGCAAACCGTGATGTTCTTTACAAAAAGTTTCGCGGAAATAAAATTAAAATTTTAATTGTTTCAAAAGTAGGAAATTTTGCTGTCGATCTTCCCGACGCGAATGTGGCTATTCAAATTAGCGGCACTTTCGGTTCGCGCCAGGAAGAAGCACAAAGGCTGGGAAGAATTTTAAGGCCGAAACCCGGCGACAACCAGGCCCATTTTTACACTATTGTTACTCATAACAGCCTGGAACAGGATTTCGCAATGAAGCGGCAGCTTTTTTTGACCGAACAGGGATATTCTTATTCAATAATTAATTTTGCAGATAATTCTAAATTTTGATATAATAATAATAGTTAGACCCAACAGAAGAAGAAAACACGAAATTTTACAAAACGATTTTTCTCACGGAGAAAAGTCAAAATAAATAATATTGATTTAAAAAACTTTGTGCCTTTGTGTCCTTTGTGTGAAAAAAATTAACTAAGTCTAACAAAGTCGATGGACTGGACGGGGTAACCACGCTTATTTTAGGCACCCCGCCAGTCATCGACAGCGTTAGAAAGTGCGAAAGTACGAAAATTCTTACTTTCCTACTTTTAACTTTTAACTATTAACTCAAGTATTTTTATGCCTGATATTCATCCAACTGCTGTAGTTGACCCAAAAGCCGAAGTTGCAGAAGATGTGCAAATCGGCCCCGGTTGTATTGTCGGACCTGACGTTGTAATTGGCGAAGGCTGTCGTCTTATTGCCCAGTGCTATATTTCCGGGCACACTACTTTAGGAAAACGGAACTCGGTTTTCCCCGGCGCTTGTATCGGTACTCCCCCGCAAGACATTGCTTTTGATGAATCTTCTGTTTCATATGTCAAAATAGGTAATGATAATATTATAAGGGAAGGTGTAACCATCCATCTTGGAACAAAACCCGAAACGGAAACTATCATTGGAAATAATTGTTTTTTAATGGAAAACGTACATATCGCGCATAACTGCAAATTAGGAAATAATATTATAATGGTTCATGCCGCTGGCCTCTCTGGCTATGTAACTATTGAAGATAATGCCTTTATTTCAGGCTTAAGCGGTGTGCATCAGTTTTGCAGAATAGGAAGGTTCGCTATGCTAAGCGGAGGATCAGCCATCTCGAAAGATTTGCCGCCGTTTATGATTGCTGACGGAAGAAATGATTTTGTGCGGGGGGTTAATGTCATTGCTCTTAAAAGAAATGGTTTTGATTTGTCAGTTGTTAGGGCTATTAAAAATATTTACCATATTTTCTTCAGGAGCGGCCTTAACACTGGTAACGCTCTCAAGAAAATCAAGGATGAAGTAGAGCAAACTCCCGAAGTTAAAGAATTTGTTGAATTTGTGGAAAGCAGCGAAAGAGGTGTATTAACTCAAGGAGAATCAAGCGGAAGAAGAGCGTAAAAATATACCCAAAACCTTCGATTTTAATTCCGGCTTAAAAATCCAGGTTTCGGATTACAAACCTCTTGCTTAAAATTACGTATTTACTAAGACCACGGGAAAATTACTTTGTGTTCTTCGTAACCGCGGGACTGATGATTTCTGCAATATCTGCAAATGCGATTAAACCGACCGTGTGCTGTAAATTTATGTCCGCATTTTAGGCATGTTCTTTCAAGATGTTTCAAAATTGCGCGTTGCATGATAAAAGCTCCAAAAAGATTTAATTTCTCCTTGTCTGCATTAATACAATTATTATGCCAATATTTCTAAACGACTGGTTTTCAATGTGTTAACTGAAAGAATAGAGATTGAATATCGTATAAAAGTTCTGTTTTAATATTTTGCTCGACAAAAAAGTCGAAAATTAAATTCAATGACCCGTTAATACTACAAATAAATGGTTTAGGGTCGAATAATAAAATGAAAGTTATAGAAGGTAAATCAGGTTTGAATGTCTTTGAGCCCCTGTATGAGCACCTCTGCAAAGGCCATTATTGCTCAAAATTAGTTGCGCAATCTGTTGAAGCATTTGCCGCAGATGATTTGGATAGCTTAATTAAACTTTGCGAACTTATTTCAGCAACGGAAAGCCAGGCCGACCAAATCGAGATCTCCATCAGAAATAAATTATCTAGCTCAATTTTTGCGGCGATAAAACGCGATAATATTCTTCATATAATTAAGTTTCAGGATAATATTTGCGACTCGGCGGAGGATGTTGCAAGACTTCTTTCTGTTAGAAAAGCTAACGTCCCTGAAAAATGCAAATCCTTACTTATAGAACTGGCGGATAAAGTTGAATCAACCGTCAATTTCCTTCGGGATTGTTGTGCCAATTTAGTTGCTATTCATTCAGACGGCTCAAAACATAATTACAATCATAAAACTATTTTGGAAAACTTTTCTGTTGTTCCTCAAAAAGAAGAAATAACCGACGAGTTGATCCACGATTTCACAAAAACTCTTTTTGAATGTGAAGAAGAATCTGACCCGGTTTCCGTTATGCTGCTTTTTCATCTCGCGGGTATGATAGGCAATATTGCTGACGCGGCTGAAAACGCGGCTGACTCATACATCGCTTTTATCGGAAATTAACGTTAAAAATATTGCAAATTGAAAATTGTAAGTTGCAAATTAATAATTATAAGTCTGACGTGTTTCTTAGCTTTAACATCCTGCCAGTCTTTTCGCGCTTTTCTCGGCGACTATTCCGTTGTGGGTTTAGACCAGCCGCTCTGGCAGGAAGCTTATTCTGAATGGACGCCGGAGTTGCCCGCGCAAAATCTGGGAGTACCAAGGTTAAACAGAAATGTTGCCGGAGGAAAACTTGCAGTTGATTCTCTTGAGTTTGATAAGGGAATAAGTGTTGGGGGAAACGCCGTTTTTATTTATTCTCTCGGCGAGAAAGCAGTTTACATTGAATTTAGCGCGGGGGTTGACGACTCTTCTTTGGCAAAAAACGGTAAGTCTAAAATAGAAGTTATTTGCGACGGAAAACCTTCCCATCAAACTACTTTGGTTCGCGGCGCCAGCCCGGAACATTGCAAAATCCTTCTCGAAAATGTTAGCCAGGTTATTATTCTCGTAAAAGCTGAAACTAATGTTTACACCGACCTGCTGATGCCCAGAATTGTTGGGATTCCCGGGCTTCGGGAAGCTTTAAGAACCGGGAAAACCTATTTTGATAACTTTGTTTTCGATAAATATGCGCAACTAAATTACAGCAAAATCCTGCCCGATAATTCTGTTATTTTTCCCGCTGAAAATAATTGTATCGGCCTAAGCAACAGCTTTGCTTCGCTTATATTATCTCCACAAAACGGCGGCAAGGTTGTCAGCTTCGGAAAAGTTCCAGTGTTTGACTGTTCCGGCGCTGCTTTGCACCCGAACGACAGGGTCAGGTTTTCTTCAAATGTAACTTATTCAGGGCCATGGAAATGGCGAGTGGATAATTTGGGCATCCTTAGATTTTTATCTCCGCCTGACCTTGTAAACGGTGTTCGCTGGTCAAGAACTTTCCAGCTTATCTCGAATGTTGTCCGAACAGTTTTGATGGCTAAAAATATTGTCGAGCATGAAATATCATGGAGCATTGGAACAGAATTCGAAGCGCCTGAAAATTCTACTGTTTATTTTGCTTCGGAGAGCGCCAGGCCGGGCTTCTCGCTTCTGGCCGGCAATCCCATAGGTATTGAAGAAGAAAATGGAATTATCAGCGTTTCACCTGTTGGGGAAAAAATTAAAAGAGTTGCTGCTACCTCTTCGGAAAGCTGGCTGGCTATAAAAAATAAAAATTCCGTTTTTTTCACAAAGGCAATTGAAAAAGAAAAAGGGTATTTCCCATATGCAAATTCGAGGGTTATGGTTGATGGAAATAAAGCTATACTTTTTTCTGAAATTACTATTTTAATGCCCGGAAAACATTTTTGCCAGGAACAGTTTTGGACTATTGAACCATGGGTAGGCGCTGTTAAATCTACTTTAGAAAAAGCTGAAGAAAATGTTAAAAAGGCAAGGGAATTTATAAAATATCCTTACGGTAAACCGACAGGGAGGAAAATCAGTAATCAGTAATCAGTAATCGGTAATCGGTATTCAGTGTTCAGTATTTAGTATTTCCTGACACCTGAGCCTGACACCTTTTAACCTTTAACCTAATTATGAACGCGAAATATTGGCACAGCACGGAAAACAAAAATGTTCAATGCGATTTATGCCCGCATAACTGCAAAATCGCTCCGGGAAAGACCGGGATTTGCAAAGTTCGCGAAAATCGTGACGGCGAGCTTTTTTCATTAAATTATTTTGTTGCGAGCAGCATGGCGGTAGACCCGATCGAAAAGAAGCCTTTGCATAACTTTTATCCGGGAAGCAAAATATTAAGTTTTGGAACTTATGGCTGCAACTTTTCCTGCCAATTCTGTCAGAACTATTCTATTTCCAAAGAGTTTTCTCCTTCTCGATTAGAAAATCCAAATTTGACCAAAGAATCATTTTTAAAATATCTTGAAGAACTTGATACTAAAGACCTGAATGATTTTGTAGGCGTGGCTTACACCTATTCCGAGCCGACTGTCTGGGCTGAAACGATTCTTGAACTAGGCCCGATAGTTCGACAGAGGGGACTAAAAAATGTGATGGTTACAAATGGATTTATCAATCCGGAACCTTTGGGAAATTTTTTGGAATTTACAGACGCTTTCAACATCGATTTAAAATCTTTTGATGATAATTTTTACAGAAAATATTCGGCTGGCCGGCTTCAACCGGTGCTCGATACAATTAAATCCGCAAGTAAAAAAGCCCATGTAGAATTGACAAATCTTATTATTCCAACTTTAAATGACACAGATGAAAACTTTATAAAATTGCGTGACTGGGTCGCAAAAGAAATAGGACCTGAAACTCCTGTGCACTTGACACATTATTATCCAACTTACAAAATGACATTGCCGCCGACACCTCACGAGACGGTTCTATACGCGAGAAAAATTTTGAAGGAAAAACTCGTAAACGTTTACTGAACCACGAGCCACGAAAGACACTAAAACCACGAAAAAATTAAAAAGAAATCAAAATGAGCGCCATATTGTTTTTTTCTCAATAATATAATATTATTTTCGTTATGAAATACCGGGAAATTATTAAAAATTTCGATTTGAAGAGTGAAGCCGTAAGCGTAGAACCATTCGGCGGAGGCCATATTAATCAAACCTATTTAGTGGATACTCTTGATAGTGAAAAGTTTATTCTTCAATATTTAAATCATAATGTTTTTCCCGAACCGTTAAAGGTTATGGAAAATATTTTGCTCGTAACGTCTCATCTTCAAAACAAGTTCAAAAAGGCGGGGGAAGACCCTAAACGAAGAACTCTCAGCCTTGTTAAAACTTTTGAAGGCCAATTCTGGTTTGAAGATGGAGAGGGGAACTTCTGGCGGGTTTTCCATTTTATAAAAGATTCCTGCGAGTGCTCACCAGAAAGCACTCCGACACAGGCTTATGAAGCCGCAAAAGCTTTCGGAGAATTTCAGTCTTTACTTTCCAATTTGCCTACTTCGGATTTGCATGAAGTCATACCTGACTTTCATAATACTGTTTTCAGATTTAACCAATTTGAAGAAGCTCTTAGCAAAGATTCTGTCAATCGCGCAGCATTAGCAAAACCTGAAATAGAATTCGTCAAAAAACATCGGATGATGACGACAAAATTTGTCGATTATATCGCAAACGGCTCGATGAAAAAACGTGTAACTCATAACGATACTAAATTAAGCAATATCTTGTTTGATATTGATTCCGGCGAAGGATTATGTGTGATAGATCTCGACACGGTTATGCCGGGGCTACCGCTTTATGATTTTGGCGATTGTGTTCGTTCCGCAACAAGGACAGGCGCCGAAGACTGTGTTGACATTGATTCAATTCGCATGGACATTTCTATTTTCGAAGCGTTAACGCGCGGATATCTTGAAACCGCCGGTTCTTTTCTTTCTCCTCTTGAAACAGATAATTTAGTTTTTTCCGGGAAACTTATCACCTTCGAAATTGGCATCAGATTTCTTGCGGATTATTTAAATGGTGACATCTATTTTAGTACAGAAAGAGAAAATCATAATCTGGACCGTGCCAGGGTTCAATTCAAAATGGTGGAATCTATGGAAGAACAGGAAGAGGAGATGCAGAAAATAGTCGGTCAGGTTTCAGGTTTCGGGGACGCTGTCTCCAGCGTCCTAAATCGGTAATCGGTAATCGGTAATCGGTAATCGGGGCTCAATGGATTTTTTTGAGGGGTGTTTGTCATTATAGCATATAATTTATTCAATAATTTTCTGTAGCCGGTCTCGTTGAGGCAGTTTACTATCAGGTCTTAGCAATCCCAAGTGTATCTGCCGACATCAGCGAGGTCAGCTACAATAATATCGCTCCCCTAAAAAATCCATTGAGCCGTAATCGGATGTAGGCGCGGATTGCTATCCGCGAATGTTATCGATTTTAAATTTTTTCCATTTTCATAACTTCTTCCGCCAGCCGCCCTTCGTTCAGTAGTTTTGCCATAGTATTCATTCCGGGCGCAATATGCGAATAAAAATATTTGTATCCTCTGCAAAGGTAATTTAATCCTTTTTCATTTTTAGACGTAGTTAAGAAACGGTGTTTTGGACATCCGCCGCGGCAAGTGAAAAGAACCTTGCAGTTCCGGCATTGAGACGGCAAACCAAGGTATTTATTCCGTCCGAATTGGATTTGAAAATCTGAATAAACCATAGACCGGAAATCCTTTTCCATAATATTTCCCAATAAATAATCAGGGTACATAAAGTGGTCGCATGAGTAAACATCTCCGTTGTGTTCAATGATTACAGAATTTCCGCAAACAGGGGAATACACACAAACAGAGGCACCCGCTCCAACCCAGTTCCCCAAAGCCGCATCAAACTGCTGAACAAAAATCTTGCCAACATCTTTTTCAATCCAGTCGTCATAAATTTTAGCCAAAAATTTTCCGAACATTTTCGGCTTGACAGACCATTCGGTAACATCCGACTGCATTTCGCTATCAGGATCAAAAACTTTTTGCTCTACGATGGGAATGAACTGAATAAATTCTATTCCGTGACTTTTTAGGAAATGGTAAACATAGTGGGGATGCTGCGAATTATAATGGTTTACTACTGTTAAAGCGTTAAAATCAACCTTATATTTTTTAAGAAGTTCTACTCCACGCATAACATCATCGAAGCTGCCTTTGCCGTTTTTATCGACCCTGAAAGCGTTATGAAGTTCTTTCGGGCCGTCTATGCTCACACCGATGAGGAAATTATTTTCTTTAAAAAACTCGCACCATTCGCCGTCAAGAAGCGTGCCATTTGTTTGAAAAGCGTTGGTTATTTTCTTTTCCCCCGCATATTTTTTCTGAAGTTCAACCGCTTTTCGGAAAAAATCTACGCCGAGAATTGTCGGCTCGCCTCCCTGCCACGAAAAATTTATTTCCGGGATATTTTGTAAAGACTCAATATAATCTTTAGTGAACTTTTCCAAAATTTCATCGGACATTCTGAAATTTTCTTCTTTGGGGAAATATTGAGTTTTGTCAAGATAAAAACAGTATTTGCAAGCAAGGTTGCAGGCAGGGCCGGCTGGCTTGGCCATTACATTAAAAACTGGAGGGATAGGGATATTTTCGCGGTCCATTTGGTTACATTTTTTCAATCAACGCTTTGTGTCAGTTGAAAAATGGTAAGGCAACAAGATTAAGAATTATTATAAAACGGGCAGGTTTCAATATGGTCACAACCCAAAACTTTCCAGGAATGTTCAATTGCCTGCCTGTTTTTGTTAAAGAAGTTTTCTTCACCGAAAAAATTCACGAAATTGTTTTTTATAAGAGTTTTCATGAAAGTAAATCTTGCGCGTGTAATGTAAAGTTCTATTCCGGATTCTTTAAGCCTTGAAGTAGTATTTCGGAGCATTTCGACACCGGAGAAATCAATGGTGTGAATTCCGCTTGCATCAAGAATAACACATTTCAGGTCAGGCTTTTGAGCGACAGTCTCCAAAACTTTATCTTCGAAGAAACTTGCGTTCCCGAAATAAAGCTGGCCTTCAAATCTTATAATGGAAATATGGTCGCAAAGTTGAAGCTCGTGCTCGACAGCATCCTGCAAAGTTCCGTCAGAATGTCTTGATAGAAAAGCGACATGAGGACGCATAGTTTTAAAAAGAAAAAGCAACAGAGAAATAGCGACTCCAATGAGAATGGCGTTCTGAATTTGAGGAGCGAAATACAATGTTAAACAAAAAGTTATTATTGCAACTGAAGCGTCAAGAGGATTAGTTTTCCATGCGGAAATTATAGGCCGGATTTTAATTAACGAAGAAACAGCAACAATAATAATTGCCGCTAAAGTTGCTTGCGGAAGATAATGTAATAATGGAGTTAGCCAAAGCAGAGTAACGAGAACAACAAGCGAAGAAATTATGGAAGACATTCCTGTTAACGCACCGGCGTTAAAATTTACCGCTGTTCTGGAAAAAGACCCTGAAACGGGAAAACTCTGAAAAAAGCTGCCGACAATATTAGAAAGTCCCTGGCCTATCAATTCCTGGTTTATATCAAGTCTTTGCTTAGTTTTTACAGCGATAGTTTTTGCAATAGATGTAACTTCCATCAGCCCGAGGAAAGTAATAGCGAGGGCGCCGCCGATTAACTTTGGCAAAATATTCCAATGAAATTCAGGGAAAGCAAAGGCGGGAAACCCTCCCGGAACAGTTCCGACTATTTTACCTTTATAGCCGAACTGCCAGGAAATTAGAAGAGTAACAATGGCGGCAATAAGAACACTCGGTATTTTCTTGTTGATAGCTTTAAGCAAAATCATTATTATGAATGCTATGACCGCCATTAAAAAAGTAGTCCAGTGAATATTTTCATAAACTGCAGTAATTGTCCGCCAAACAGTTTGGTAATGATATGCTCCTTTTGTAATTTCAATACCAAATAAAGTATCAAGTTGAGAAGTGGCGATAATTAATGCCACGGCATTTGTGAAGCCAACAACCAATGGCAGCGAAAGAAAATTTACTAGAATTCCGAGCTTGAAAATTCCGAGGAGAATTCTGATGATTCCAACTATTAGCGCAAGCATTATCGCGTAAGCAATATACAGTTGAGAACCCGGAATTTCGAGGGATTGAAGAGTGGCAAAAGTTAAAAGTGATGCCATGGCAACCGGTCCGGTAACGAGTTGTCTGGATGACCCGAACAAAACCGCAATGACCGGCGGGATAAAAGCGGCGTAAAGGCCATAATAAACCGGAAGCCCGGCCAACTGGGCGCAGGCCATGGAATGGGGGATTAAAACAAGAGAAGAAGTAAGGCCGGCTATTATATCAGCGCGAATTACTTCCGGTTTTTTCCATTCTCCTATCCATTTTGTAAAAGGAAAAATTACCATAGATAATAATTTCCTGTCTTCAGCACGTAAAGCGCCAGCAGAAGGTTGGATGTTGCATGAGCCGCAACGCAAAGCATTAAGTTTTTCTTATAATAGTAGAGCCAGAAAGTCAATCCGCCCCAGATAATTGCAACGAGCCACCATGGATGAGCGACAGTGTAAATGGCAAGAGCAATAAGAAACGCTTTTTTGCAATAGTAACCTATAGGAACTCTCTTATAATATTCCTCGCTAATAAACCTGACAATGAACGACCTTATGAAAAGCTCTTCGAAAAAAGCGACGGTGACTACAGCGCCGAGAAGCCTGAAAGCGAGAAATACAAACTTAAAGTTTCCTGCCAAAGTTGTAGGATCGTAAGTAGGTGTCGGCATTTTTTTCGGAATCAGGATAATCCCGTTTGCCGCTTTTGCGAAAGCATCTTCGGGAAACTCAAATCCGTAAGTTAAAGACAAGAAAATATTTTCGTTTCCTAAAATAGGAATTCTTGCAAACATAATATCATAAAAATAATGATAAGGGGCTATCCAAAGTACAATTCCTACAAAGCCCACGCCAATAGCAAGAAGCCAGTCAGTTGCTTTTGTGCCTTTAACTGTAAGCTCAGGATATTTTCCCTGAAAAGCGTACATTATCAGGAAAAATGCCGTAGCTATAACCGCAACTGGATAAGCATAATACGGCCCCACAATTTTTGCGAGAACACCTACGCAGACCATGTGGCACGCATAAGGAACCCAATCTTGTTTTGAATAGTTAAACAATTTGCCGATAGGCATTATTTCCCGCTTGACGGGTGGAGTGTAATCTATACCTTTGTTAATCCAGGAAAACATAATATTTTTTTATTTTTAATTTAAATTTTTGAAGTAATTGCAAAAGTCCCGAAAGGACTATTAAATCGTAGCCCCAGGTGTGAACATGGGGTATAATAAACAAACAAACATAGCTCCGTTAGGAGCGGATAAAAATTGTTAAAATCGGGATTCACTCCTACGGAGCTTATTATCACTGTCTTTTTGACCCCGAATTGCACTCGGGGCCACTGCTTAAATGTCCCTGCCGGGACTAAAATCTCAAATACTTATGTAATTGCCTCTTTTAATTCCTGTTTCTAACTTAATAATTATACAATGTTTAATGTTTAATTTCAAGTTTCGATTTTTTAATTAGACAAATGGTTTTATAAACTAATTTTGCGGCGGCGTAATCTGAAGCGTGTTGCCCGGGAACCGGAGCTAACTCTACACAGTCAAACCCGACAACATTGGAATTTTTTGAAGCCAAACGAATAATATCAAGTGTTTCCTTCCATGAAAGCCCGTCCGGTTCAGGCGTTCCGGTTGCGGAAATTGTTCCGGGGTCTAAACCATCAACATCAATAGTAAGATAAACATTTTTCCCGGAAATTTCTTTTATAAATTCTTCCTGCCATGAGTTAGAGTGTACGTTTTCGGAGAACCACGTGCGAACCTGCTCGGGATTATTATTTATAAAATCTATTTCCTTTTTAGAAATAGAACGAATCCCTAACTGCAAAATTTTTTCCACGTTTCCAATTTCAAGAAGCCTGCAAGCCACGCAAGCGTGATTGTAAATGGAACCTTCATACTCGTTCCTCAAATCGCAATGCGCGTCTATCTGAACAATAGTAATCGCCCGGTCTAATATTTTGTTTATTCCGCTTACAAGCCCAAGAGTTATTGAATGCTCACCACCGAGCCCAACCAACAATTTATTTTTATCAAAGAAACTTAATACTTCCTTAGAGATGGACTCGATAGTTTTTTTTGGAGTATCTTGAATTTCGGCGGCTGGAAGAGTGTGTATGCCGAATTCCATCGCGGGCTCACTCCGGAATTCTCTGTCGTAAAATTCTACCTGGTGTGAAGCGTCTATAATAGCTTCCGGACCTGCCGCTGTTCCTTTTCCGTAAGTTACTGTAGCTTCGAAAGGAACCGGCAGAACATAAATATTTGAGCCTTCAAAAGAAGAGTTTTCTTCCGGCAAACCCAAAAAATTTTTAATTTTATTCCCCCTTTGAAGGGGGATTAAGGGTGATGTTTTTTGTTTTTTGATTTTAATACTCCACAAATTTCCAGTTTCTAATTTCCAGTTTCTAATTTTACCAAATAATCTTTCTTCAGCTTTTCTACAATTTTATCGCGCTGCATGTAAAGCTGCTTTTGTTTCCTCGGTTTTGTTTTCGCCAAGGCGTAAGAAGCCATTATAGGAATTGCTATTGTTGAGTCCGTGTAACAAACGACTGTGTCGGGAAGTTGAGACGGGTCTACTTTGCCCCAGGTAACCGCTTCGCTCGGAGTCGCTCCTGAGAGCCCGCCGGTGTCCGGCCGCGCGTCAGTAACTTGAATAAAATAATCGTGCCCGCACTCATCCAGCCCGAGAATTTCCTGAATTTGCGGTTCCGTCTGTAAAGCGAAGTTTTTTGGGGAGCCCCCGCCGAAAATTATTATAGCGCTTTTCCCGCCTTTGATTTTTGCGTCATAAACTATTGCCGAAGTTTCGTTAACGTCAAGCTCGGTATCTATTTCTGTTTTGTAGTCTGCAAGTTTCATTGCTGCCACATTCATCCCGATAGTTGAGTCTCCCGGGCTCGAAGTATAAACGGGAACGCCGTTTTCGTAACATGCGCCAATTAGAGAGCGATGTTCCAATTTAAGGTGTTTTTCTCTCGCACGAACATATTTTCCGAGCAGATAATGAAGTTCAGCGCTACCCATCTTTTTTTGGAGTTCCTGCGCTTCAAGAACTTTTCTTAAAAAGGCGTCGGATTCAAACAAAACTTCCTGGTCGAATACTATGTCATAAATTCTGATGATTTTTTCTTCACGGAGTTTCAGGTCATCAACAAAAGGCGTCGTTTGGAAAAGCTCGAAGCCAAGAGACCTGTGCAAATCATGATAAAGATTAGCTCCGGTGCTTATTATCCAGTCGATAAATCCAGCTTCTACAAGAGGCACAAAAGCAGAATAACCTAATCCGGCAGGGGTTAGCGCGCCAGATAAAGTTACCCCAACAGTAACATCATCTTCCAGAATTTTGTCTGAAAAAAGCTGGCAGGCTTCGCGCAACCTGGCGGCGTTATACGATAAAAAATATTTATCAACTAATTCTGTAATTTTTAAATCGCCTGGAATTTGAGATGGATTTAGTTTTTTGAAATTTGAAAATTTTGACATCTATGCTTGAATTTTGAAATTAGAATTCTATAATTTTACAACCATTAACCGATTTTACTCACAAAAAACCGCGGCGGAAATTACTGTTGTCCAAACACGTCCGGAAACCGCTTCGGTTGCCATAGTTATACTTGTGCTGTCAACAATTTGTTTGCCCATCATATATTGATCTTTCCTCTCGTTGTAGTCTTTGTCGATGTCGAATGGAATTCCAAGAGTAGTTGCAAGCATTGTCGCGGCCAGGTCTTCCGCGTAGTCTCCTGCTTCGCGTTCAGTTTCTCCGAAGGCGTGATGTTCTGAAAGGTAACCATACTTGCCGGAATCAGCAGGCCGTGCAAGCCCGATAGACGCTACCATTCTTCTTCCTGCTTCCATTGTTGACATTTCAGCGAGAACAGTAAAAGTTATTTCGCCTGGCTTGAGTAGTTTCAGTCCTTCTTCCTTTTCTATAATATTGCAGTTGGGGGGTAAAATCGAAGATACTCTGACAAGATTAAGATGTGCAATTCCAGCTTCTCGCAAAGCCATTTCAAAACTTGTAAGTTTTTGTTTGTCGACGCCTACACCGCGAGTTAGAAACACTTTTTTAGGAACGAATTTCATAGCAATGAAAAAAATTTAACCCGTTTTATTTTTTCTTAAGGAAAAAATAAAAGTTTTTTAAATCCACAAAAAAATTTGATATTTTGTTTTCTCTCACTACTGTCCAAAACAATATTTTTTTTAATTAAAAACCTAATAAAAATAAGCTTTTTGGATAGTTTTTCCGTGTTTTTGGTTTTAACCCATTATTTCGAGCTGGACGTTCCGGTTGCCTGTAAGGCAAATTTATCGTAGCCTGCGGCAACGCCGCAGGGAAAAGAAAAAAGAACAAAAACGCTGTAAGTGTTGCTCAATAGCTTGAACAAGCCCTTCATGCTTGAACTTTCTCTATCTATTATCCTACGGCGTTGCCGCAGGCTGGTATAATATTATTGAAATTAATAATTGTTTTAAATTTAATATATTGTTATTGTCAAACTTTGGTAGGACGTTGTCCTCAACGTCCTACGTTGAATTATCCCTTTGGGATATTTATTTTGGACAAATGTGGTTTTTTCTTAAAATGTAACTATCTCGCTTTAACGAGTTAAAATGTATTTAAACTTTTATTTTTTCCAAAAAGAAAAAATAAAATAGCCCTAAATGACCTAACCCGCTCGGAATAGTTGTGTTTTAAGAATAAAAAACACAACAATATCTCGCCGGTCATTTTTAACAGGCAATGCACCCCGCCAAATCGCAAACAGGTCTCAATTATAGCAAATATGTGTTCGAAAAGCAAAAGAAATCCCACCCTGCGGCGAAGTCCTGAATATTTTTTTTAGTAGTCGGCGGCAATTCGCCAACATCTCAAAAAATATTTTTAACGAACATCGCCGCCTAACCCTTAAAAAAGAAAAAAATATAAACGATTATTTGACCGAGTATGCAATATATTTGTGAAAAGAAACCAACTTATATTGACAGCCAAAATGATAGTGTTTATCGGCTACAGAAGGGGGATTCAGGGGGATGTTCTTCCAAGTTATTCCTCTATTTCCAAAGCCCAAATCTTTGCTGTTTTGGGAATGCTTGATCGAAAAAACAACGGCTCGCTATTCTCCAAAAATCGCGCCTGCAGCCAAATGTTTTCTCCAACCTTTTCTAATATTACTGCCGCATGCTGCCGGCCTTCGCTGTTCCATGTCACAACTGATGGCAGTAAATTTTCTTCAAGCAAATTTATGTTTTTAGATGACGCATGAGAACTAAATCCGAACCGGCTGGTTATTAATCTGAATCCTGTTGCTTCCCCGCAGCTTCCACACGCTTTATCTATTAATTCATAAAGATTGTTTTGAGGTATGCTTTTGAAAGACGAGTCTCCGTATTTTTGCTGCCAGGAAATCCACCACGATATTGCCCCAACGTACTCGCTGTGCCGGCTTTTTAAAATTTCGTTATTTACGGCTTTATATTTTTCAGATACATTTTCTAAAACCGAAAATTCTGCAACAGGAAAGTCTTTGTCTGCAGGGCATGTCATAAAACCGGGTTTCCAAAAATCTACTGCTACACCAATCTCTTTAAAAAACCAATATAAATCTCCTTTTTCTGTTTGGCAAAGAACGGGAGAATTTTTAATTAAACCTACTTTACTTTCAACAAATTTTTCCGCGTTCGATTGTGATGTTTTTATTGTTTTATTTTTGTAATTTTTCTCTTTCTTTTCTTTATTCAAAGAATACCGCGAAAATTCTTCTACACTCCAAAAAAGTAAAAACATTGAAAATAATAAAAACAATAAAAACAAAATACTATTTGCCCATCTCAACTGGGTCTTCCCCCAACGCTCTAATTGCGCGGCTTTTAAACCTGCAACTGCGCCTATTGCTACTAACGTCAATGGAATGATAAAACCAAGGTTATATAAAATAAGACTCCAAAAAGCAGACAACGTGTGTCCCTGCTCCCGCTCAAGCATTAAAAGCGCAGGCAGATAAACCTGGCCGGTGCAAACCGACTCGATGCCAGCCGCGACTATTCCCATAGCGGCAATTACAACTAAACCTGTGCCGAACCGAACATTTCTGCGAATACTGTGCTGCAGCCAGCGTCTCCATCTTTCAGGAACTCCGGCTGCTGCACGGTTTCTGAAAACGTTGATTAACGCGAATATTGCAGCGGCAAAAGTAAAAACAGAAAACAAAGCATAAACACCCGAACGAACAAGCGGCGTTGTCATAAAAGCGCGAAGTCCATGAAGCAACCCCCACCCCAAAGCGAGATAAGTAACAGCCACTGCAGAAATAAAAACAATTGCTCCCCACAAAAGCGCCCTATTCCTGCGGCCGGCAAGCCGAAGCGCCGCGCATACAAATATCATCAAAGCAAACGCGCAAGGATTTATCCCGTCAACTAATCCAACGGAGAACATTTTGAGTTTCGTTTTGTCAGGCAAACGCGAAACAGCAGTTTTAGCTTCCCCCATCCTAACCACTTGTTCGATTTTTTTTTGATAAGCGTTCGTATAAACTGAAAGAAAATTTAATACATTTTTTTCTCCGCGTATAACTTTTGAACCCGTCATCAGAACAGGCAGTTTTCTCGGCCAGGCATTTGTTTCGCCGCGCAATTCAGCTTCAAGCAAAAAGCGGTGATAGTTTGTGGGATATTCAAGATTAAGAACTATTGCTTGATTTGCAAGACTATTTTCAAGAATCTCAAGCAATTCTTCACAATGCGGACAATCCGGACTGTAAAAATAAATCCACGAAGCATGAATATTAATACTTAAAAATAAAATTAAAAAAAATAGTTTCTTCATTTTCTTCCCTAAACATCAAATATAGGCGCTTATTTTTGTAAATAAATTGTCCCGATACTTCGGGCCAATTTTATCTTCCTAACGAGTTCTTACCGCTTTAATAAATCCTTTCATCTTCCCGCACATCTCCTCTGACCTGTCCTCAAATAATCTATTCCCAAGCACATTTTTAACTTTATAATTATATGGAACTTTCGAATGCAATTCTTCTTGAACTTCATCGCTGATAATAAATTCAACAAACTTTTTTAAAGCGCCACCTTCAGTTACTCTTTTACTTATTATACTAATTCCTGACGGGAAATATTCGCCGGTTTCTTTCATGACTATCGGAACACCTTTTTTTATTTCGCGCTGTACATCATCATTGTCCGTTAGGCCAATCGCGCGGTTGCCGTTTACAGTTTGCATCACGACTTGAGAATTCCCGGCGTAAATCTTTACTTTGTTTTTCCGAATATTTTTCATAAATTTTATAAATTCTTCCTCTCCTAACTTAGTAAATAATGAAGCAAAGTGAAATAAAGTAGAACCGAAATTTGGGTTTGCCATTGCTGCCTTTCCATAAAAAATTCTGTTAGTTAAGTCGAAAACTGAATCAGGATAAAGTTTCGGGTCTTTAAAAATGTTAGTATTAATTACAAAAACTCTTTGCCGAAAAGAATTTGGAAACCAATAAGCATTCTTCCATGACGAAAAATATTCCGGAAGCTTTATTCCCGCTTCCGAATAAGGTTTCAACACTCCCGACTGGGCAAGTCTTTCAATTTGAAGCGGCTCGCCGCTCCAGTAAATATCAGCAACGGGATTGTTTTTTTCTGCTATAAGCCTGTTTGCAAGCCCTACACTTTTATTAGCTTCAGAATCGTAAACCGGTTTTATTTCTATTCCGGTTTTTTTCGTGAATTGTTCAAAAAGCGGACCTGACCAAATCTCATCTACCGAACAGTAGATTATCAAACTTTCTTTTTCAATCTTTTTTTCGCATGCTGTCAATACGAAAAAGACAACATAAATCAATAAATAAAAGTAATTTTTCATATATGTTAATTAAGTGTTACTCGAAAAGGTAGTAAAGCAGGACGTCCCGGCCTGCTTCCCCGTTGGACACTGATAACGCCGATAAATTGGAACCATTGTTTTCGCTGGCTAAACAGTCCGGGACGTCCTGTTTTACTTCGATTTCGCATATTTTTCGCAAAAAGTAAAAAATAGTAAGTTTTATTCGGCAAAAATTGTTAATGTTAATCGACATTTTGTGTTGCTTACCCCTTTTCGAGCAAACCATAATTATGTCAATTAAATCAATTTCCTTCCCCGGTCTTCTTAAAATAATTATAAAGAGACTCTATTATTATCCAGTCGGATTTCATAACCTGCTGCTCGTTTTGTCCGCTGAAAACAAAACCATTATGAATAACAATCACCCCCGTAGCTTCGGCAGTCTTTTTTTGTCCCCATTTGTTTATTTCTATATCCCGAAGTATAGGAATCATTTTATTTAAAACTTTGTCTTTTATGCCATAGTAACGAATCACGCTTTCAAAAGCGGTCTTGTTTCCAGGCCTTTCTATTAAGGCGCCGGGAAAATCAAATGACACAGCGTTTTTTGGCATATTTGTTTTATCGGCGAAAACTACTTCGGCATTTGGAAATTTAAACTTTTGCATAATCCAGGCAGCCGCTGATTTGTCAAGCTCAGGAATCCCTTTGACAGTGTAAATCTTCGGAATAGAAAAAACGGGAATTGAAATTATAATTAAAAAATATATTAATATTGATTTTGATTTCACAATAAACTCCAAATTTTAAATGTTAATAAACGCTTGCGAAGAAAAGTATTTTTTCGCCTCAACACTGTGTGTCGAAAAAATTACGATACTTTGCGTAACTTCTCTATATTGTTCTATTGCCTCAATCAACTTTTTCAAGTTTGCCGTGTCTTGAAAAGCAAATGGTTCGTCAAGTATTAATATTTTTTTGCCGCTTGATAATGCGCGCAAAATTTCTACACGTTGCTGTTCCCCGGCGGAAAGAGCCGAACAATTCTTGTTTTTAAATTTGTTTATTTCAAGTTGGTCCATCCAGGAATTAAGTAAATTCCGCGAGATAAAATTATTATTCCAGGCAAGTTTTATGTTTGTGTTTACGCTTAAATGCTGCCACAAACTTGTCCGCTGAAACACCATCGCGATATTCCGGTCAAAAGGGTTCATGCCCGGAAGCAATTTAATGCCGGAAATTATTATCTCATCATAAGAAGCATTAATAAAACCGGCAAAAATCTTGAAAAGAGTAGTTTTTCCTGAACCCGATATCCCGTTTACATGAACAAACGAAGCGTTGCTTACTTCACAGCACAGATTTCTGAAAAGAGGCAGATAGGATTTATATCCGAAATTTAAATTTTTAACTTTTAAATGTTCCATATCTAATCAAGGTCTTTGCGAGAATATAAATTAACCCAATAGTTAATATTATAACAAAAATATAAATTAACACAACTGCCGCCAAACTTGGAAAGTCAGCGTAGTGTAATAACAAATGCAATCTTACAGGCAGAAAACTTTTCCCGGGCGGCACCATTAAAATGCTTGTGTCAAGATCTTTCCCCGCGAAATTTAAAATTATCAGCAAAACTACAATAATCCCGGGCCAGAGAATTGGTATCGACACGTATTTTAATCTTTTTGATTTTTCGGAAATAAATAATCGCGCTGATTGATAAATGTTTTTGTTTATACGGCTCTTTAAAAAAAGCAAAAGCGCGACAGCAAGCGGAACGTACATCAAGCATAAAGAAAAAAGCATAGGCACAATTGTTTCTTTCAAACCTGACCAAAAACTAAAATTGCTGAACAGAAAAATGCCGGAAACGGAAACCGCGATATTTCCTAATGAATAAATTACGCAAAGAATTGTTACAGGAACAGCGATTCTAATTTCCCTAAATGACATTGCCGCTATGCCTGCTATCAAAGATATAACAGATACACACAACGAAACTTGAAGAGTGAACATCCAACAATCCATTACTTTAGGCCAGTCGACATTTTTCCACTGTCCGAAAATATAAATTCCCCAATATATTGAAGGCAAAACAACCAAAATAAGAAACCAAGTTGAGATAATTGTTATGCCCGGAACAAAAGAACAAGTTGTCCTGTCAAGATTCTCATGCGTAAAATGTTGTGTTTTGCCCGGAGAAAAGAATTTATAGTAAAGAATTGAAACAATAATTAGTATTGGCGCTACGACAAAAATTCTTTTAAAAAAAGGCGCGAAAGTGTAGAAAGTATTAAACTCGGCAAATAAATAATTCGGCAATAATTCTATTTCCCAAAATGCCGGAAGCGAAAAGTTGTGAAACATCCAGAGAAACAGAATTAGCGAAAAAGGTATCATCAACTGGATAAACTTTGGGAAAAATATTTTCCAGAATCTTTTGAATGGCGAAACCAATGACAGGCTTGACAAACAATCAGACGTTTCAAAATGAGAAGAAAGCATCAGGCCCGGGATAATCAAAAACGGAAACCCGGAAATAAAATAAGACAGCGCCAATCCAAAAATTCCCGGAGTTTTAGGAATCAAAATTTGCAATGTCGTGGGGAAAACAATATCAGGCAAAAAAAGGCCAGCAAGGCTGACAAGGCAGATAAAAAGCTTTTTGTTATAAGACAAACCGAGCAACCGCCACACAGTATAACCTGCAGAAATGTGAATAATAGCAACAATGCTTATAATCCAGATAAAACTCTTTAAAATAACTGTTAGCATTCGAATATTGGATTAAAGTCTCCCATTGAAGGGGGATTTAGGGGGATTTTATATTTTTTCGAAAAGCTAAAAAATTCTGACGCTGCTTTTCAAAAAAATCCAAAACTTCCGGCAATTGGTAATCCGGATAAGTCCACGGCAAAGGAGCAAGTTTTCCTTTATCCACCATCAGCGTTACTTCCGCGAAAACTCCATCGCGAATATATATTCTGTGACTGAAATCTTTGCAGGTGGTCAGTATAAGATTATGCGCTGTCAAAAGTCCGGGGTCAAGATTAACTTCCCGGTTTCCTGCTTTTATAAATTCTGATTCGATTTTGTTGGTTTTAAGTTTTATTTGTGCGTGGTTGGCAGGGGAGACATGTTTTTCAAAAGTAAGAAAAGAGCGCAAAAGATTTTCTCCCATTTCCGGCTCGTAATATGTGGTAAGGTAAAACGGGAACTCTTCTGACTGCGCGTCAACAGGCCCAAACTCATTTTCAAGCCGGGAAATTATTTTTTCGCGCGAGGTTTCAGGCCTGCGGATTATACCGCAAAGAAGAACTCCGGATTCTGGTTCGTTTGGAATGCTCATTATTTCATTAGTCCCCAATAATTTGTGTGGTTTACCAGCGAACGTCACTATGTATTTATTAGTGTTCTCGTAGGGTTAAATGCTTTCTACTTTTGCCCCCGCGACTGACGGAGAACGATTGAGTTTACCTGCATTTTGGAGTGCAACGGAAAAATGTCAGGTAAAACGATTTGTTATACATTTTCTATATTGCCATTATCTCCCCAATTAGATCAACAATCTCATTATTGCTAAATTGTGTTTTAAATTCAATTTTCACCTCGCCGTTAAAGAATTTTTCAGCGTGTCTTATTTTCTGTTTTTCTTCTTCTCTCAAACTGTTTTCACTACTTAGATTTTTAGTTTCAACTATAAAATGAAGTTTCTTTTTACCATTTTCAAAATTTAAAACATAGGCAAAATCAGGGGAATAACTTTTACCACCTGCAACAGGTATTTTTATTGAGTACTTTGGTATTTTAGTAAAAACAACAACTTCTTTAATCTTTGTTTCTTGTTTGATATTGTCTTTCTCTAATTCAGAATCGTAAAACAGTTCATCAAAGAAATAGCTATCTGCAACTTTTTCATCAGAATGTAAAACTCCAATATCAGAGGCTGTAATTTCTTTTAACACATTTCCTTTTTCGTCTGTCAATTTTGTTGGGTGAACAGTGTTTGAAACTTTTTGATATTCAATACTGAATTTATCAATTGCATTATACATCAAGAAATTATCGAAATTTTGCTTGATAATTCTAATTGTTGTTGGGTTTAGATATTGATTAATTTCAATTTTTGAATCAATAAAAGCCTGATTTATAGTTTTCAAATTGATATTTAAAGCTTTCGACAACTCTTTTACAAATTCACTATATTTTAAAATTGAAACAGGTGTTATTTCATTATCTAAAATAGATATTTCTTCCGTTGTTATCGCCTGCTCATCTTTAATCTTAATTTTTGCTTTGCGTTCTTTTATTCCTTCAATAAAAGAATTGTTTTTCTGTTCTTTGAAAAACTCAGTAAGCAAAGTTTGGAAAGTAGTTTCATTATCAAACTTATATTCCAAAATTACTTTTTCGTTGAGTTTTTCCCAAAGGTCTTTTAGTTCGCTATATTTTTCTGTTCTTACACTAATTTGTTTTTTGGTATCGGTTGATTTACGAACTTTATTAGAGCCTACACCTTCAAATATTCGAGGATAATTTTTCTTAATATACTCAAAACCACCGTCTTTGAATTTATTTGTTCTTGTTACAATATTTTGTTCATCAAGAACTTCTAATAAGTCGTCTTCTGAAGTTTGATATAAATCACAAATTTTCTTAATGATATTATCGGTAAGTTTTTCAGGTACATCTTCAATTGATACGGCACCCGATTTTTCGTTTATTTCATTTACAAGATTATCTACAAAATCATTTTCTGTAAAATCTACAAAATAGTTTAAGAAATGCTGCTTATCTTTTACTCTGTTTCCGTATTCATTCACAGGCAAACGAAGCCCTCGACCAACTTCCTGCAATTTTGATATTTCACTTCCGCTACTTCTTAGTTTGCATATTTGAAATACATTAGGATTGTCCCAACCTTCTCGCAAAGTCCATTTTGAGAAAATAAATCGTCTTGGATTATCTAAATCAAGCATTGCTTGTTTGTCGTGCAAAATTTCATTTATCTCTTTTTCTATGGCTTCATCTTTTTCGGAATTATCTTTTGAAAAATATCCTGCGTGGGTTAATGAAATATCTTCTAATGTTTTTTCTAAATATTCTTTATAAAACTCGTCTGTTTCTGTTTTTAACAGATTTTCAACTTCGGCTTTAATTAGCTGTTCAACAATAGTTTTTATATATCCGTCTTTGTTTCTGTATTCTTCGATATTGTCAATAAAAAACAGTGTTAGTGGTTTTATTTTTACATCTTCGGTTAAATATTGTTTCTCTATTTCAAAATGATTCTTTATAACTTTTGTTATCATTATCTCTTGCAATTTCTGTGCATAAGAATAAGGATTGATTTTATCGCCTTTTTTCATCTCCAGCCCATTGGACAACACAACCGTGTTTTTGTTTATATTTTCAATAAACAAATCACTCATTTCAGGATGAACTTTACTGAAACTCTCTTTTTTAGAAATTTTAACACTTTGTTTCTTGCTATTTTCAAGAAGTTCAAATGTTGCTTCTTTTCCGTCAGAATTTACAAATTTTACGATTGCATTTTTCCCGCTTTCAAACTCTGTAATATGACCGATAACTCCTTTTACTAAATTCCTGTTAAAAGAATCAACAGCGGTAAGTGTATAAATAAGATTTTCATACTCTTTAAATGTAGCACCGTATCGCAAAATAAACTGCGGTTTCATCTTTTGAATATTTTCCCAAGTTTTGTTTGCTTTGGCAAACTTGTGAGGTTCATCAATTATTAAAAACGGTTTAACAGCCTTGATCGCATCAAAAGGAATGGTATATTTATCAAAAAGCCCTTTGTCAAAACTCTTTTGCATAGTATCACTATTTATCATACCAGCATTGATAACCATTACTTGGATACTATCTTTTTCATAACTTCCAGCATTTACAAAACTACTTACCGATGGTGGAATAAACGATTTTTTATTTTTCTTTCCTTTTTGGCTCTGGACAATATGAAGTTTAATCGTTTTGCCATATTGCTCTTTAAAATGTTCTCTTGCGCTGTCTGATTTAAGAAAATCAATAGTCCCCGCTTTGATTGATAGAGTTGGGACAATGACAACAAACTTGAAAATACCAAAATTTTTATTAAGCTCAAAAATAGTTTTGGTATAGGTGTATGTTTTGCCTGTACCTGTTTCCATCATTATATCAATAATATTGCTATTTCTTCTAATATTTACTTCAATATTATTGTTTTGCTGAATTTTACGAATATTATTTGGGTATTGGTCGTTTGTTTTAAACTCAAACTCAGGATTGATAAATTGTTTATCTACACTAACTACATCTTTTTTTATATCTAAATTCTCAAAAACAGCAACAGTACTGTTTACTGCTTGCGTTTGATGGTTTAGATTCTTTTCAAAATTAAATCCCTTCATATTTCTATCTTTCCAATATGTTTATTTCTAATTTACTAAAAGCAAAAATCTTTTTACCTAAATCCTTCAAGCTTGCTCAAATGTGATAGGTTTGTTTGTCGATTATTAAAAACCGGTCGTGATATTTTTTTGAAGTCTCAATCTTCAAATTATTGTATTGCTTATTGTATTTATCTATATCAAGTTGCAGTTGTTTTGAGGTTTTCTTTGTGATAATTGTAAAATGTAAGTTTGTGTATTTACTGAAAAGTGTCAGTACAGTTTCGTCAATATAATTATCAATTAAAATTACATTTTTCTTAGCATTTTTTAACAGGTTGTTTATTAATGCATAAGCATCAAATATCTGTCCGTCATAAAACAGACCTTGATTGGGCGGCAAGTTTGTTTTTAGTTGTAAATCTATCTCATTAACTTTATTTGCCAATTGCTCAACATTATCTTCAATACGGTTTATACGGTTGTTTATTGCATAACCTTTTAATAGATAATCTTTCAAAACTTTGTTCGCCCAAATACGAAATTGGGTGCCTTGCTTGGACTTAACTCGATAACCTACTGAAATTATTACATCAAGATTGTAATATTCGACAAGTTTTATTTGCTGTTTCCCTTTAATAGCACCGTGTTGAGTGGTTGTCGCAAATTTTGCGACTACCACTTCTTTTATTAATTCACCTTCCGAAAAAATATTATTAATATGCTTTCCTATGGTTTTCACATCTCTACCAAATAATGTCGCCATTTGATGCCTGTTAAGCCAAACGGTTTCGTCCTCAATTCTTACATCAATACGAGTAGCGATTGCTTCGGGCTGATATATTACTATTTCATTTTTCATTGTTTAATATCTTGTTATAAAATCAATATCAATATTCTTTTTGTTGGAATACGATTTTATATTTTCCGAAATTTCTCGTAAGTTCTTACTCTCAAAAAGGTAGCCAAAAGCAATTATTGAAGTAGGATTAAATTTTTTATCACTATCAATTTTTTCTAACAAGGCTTTTAGATTTTCTGTTTTAAATCCTTTGTTTATTAAATACAATTTATCGCTTGTATAATAAGCTGTGTATTCACTTAAATCTATCTCTTGTAAACTTTCCGTAAGCGAAATACCATCGTAAGTTTTCCAAGTTACAAGCAAAGCTTTTAAATCATCTTCGTTTAGTTTGCTTTCATCAAAAAGGGTTGTTTGTTCGTTTAATTTATCAGCTTCAAAATTATAATCTTCCCAGATAGGCATTGTTTCAAATACTTTAAAGCCCAAATCTTGATTTTTAAGTGCTTTTATTTCTGCCTTTAACTGTTCTGTTTTTTCATCTTTGTTGTCAATATCCAATTGACTGTCTAAGCCTTTTATCTCTTTCTCTTTTTCGGCTATTTTAGTTTTTATGGTTTCTTGTGTTTTTTTTGCGGCTCTTATTAGTCGCTCTTTGGTAATTTCAAAAATGGTAGGCTCATCAACTCCTAATTCATCTTTTACAAATTCATAGGCAGTTTTGTTTTTCTTTGGGTCTATTTTTTCTGGAAGTTGAACTAAAATATATTTACGATTGCCACCATCTTCTGCATTGAGTTGCATTACAGCATCACCTGTTGTGCCTGAACCTGCAAAAAAGTCAAGGATTAGGTCGTTTGATTTAACTATCGTTTTTATACATCTTTTTATCAATCCTGTTGGTTTTGGATTAGTAAAAATTCCTTTTCCTAATAACTTATCAACTTCTGCTGTGCCAACATTATTTTCAGACACATCATCCCATAGGGTATCTGCTATTTGACCCTCATTCTCTCTTTCATCCCAATAAGCTTTCTCATTTAATTTCTCATTTTTTAAATATAATCTATTATCATTTTCCAATAATTTCATTTTATTTTTATTGATTCTCCATCCTTTTTTAGGACATTTCCATACTTTACCATTATTATCAATATAATCATAAGTTGTTTCTGGACCGGGAGAACCTGTTTTTTGAAGTGGATATAACCTATATTTTCCCCTCCCATCATTATCATCCTTTGAATACATTTTTATTGTAGATTCTGCCAAAGGTTTGAAGATATCTTGAAGTTCATAATGATTAGTTTTTGAAAACATTAAAATATAGTCAATATTTTCAGGATATTTCTCACTAACAGTTTTTCCACTACTATTCTTTTTCCAAACAAACTTATTTACAAAATTCTCTTCTCCAAAAATTTCATCCATCAAGAGCC
>Ga0190283_1000209_pt1 | contig 31712 bp, 45 predicted proteins | sample 48691801_MG_FD_161669 | JGI IMG/M metagenome (GOLD analysis project Ga0190283, IMG submission 161669) | Hydrothermal vent microbial mat bacterial communities from Southern Trench, Guaymas Basin, Mexico - 4869-18-0-1_MG | ecosystem: Environmental > Aquatic > Marine > Hydrothermal vents >...
CATAATCTGTTCCTTTCAATGCCTGCCAACACAACGGTCAATTACGACCTGCGGTTGCAGTGCAGTTTTATTAATCTGGCTTTTGCTTCAGCCAGCGCGTTTAATTTAGCTCTTCTATTCAGTCGTATTACCTACATCGTTGTGTTCCTAAAAAATCAATTGCGTTAATTTGCTCGTAATCATGATAAACAGAAAATCTAATATCCTTCGGCATTAAATTTTCTGTGTTTATGCTGCTTAATCTTCTGTAAAGTGTAAGCACCGCGTTTTAAATAAATCACCAAGCAAGAATCCTAAATAAATACCGGTAAAAAACATGAGTAGCGGGTGCTTTGAAAATAAGTCATATAAATCAAAATCCATAATCTTTCCTGTGTAGTGCCTTCCAACACAGCTTTCAACGCGACCACCAATAGCCTGTGCGTTTTAGAAAGTGTGTTTATTATTATTAAAATTCCAACTGGATAGTCCCGCATAATTGATCCTTTAGGTTTTGGTACGTGTGCCAAATATTACAAAGTGTCCAGTTTTTCGGTGAGCAGGGTGATGACATCCAGTAGTTCACTTACTTTTTTGGTGATGTACTTAGACTTTACACCTGCATCATTGAAGTCTTTGATCTGCTGCTTAATATCCTTGATCACCCCCATGATGTTTTCAGGTGACAGTTCTTCTATATCAGTGCCATAGATGTAAGTGACGTGTTTTACAGGTGTATCTCTTAATTCTTTGCTCATTGCTATTTCCTCTAGCTTGGTTTCCACAACATCGAAATGATCCTGTGCTTTGGTTATGTGTTGGTTTATTTCCCTACCTAACTGCTCCCTGTACAGTTCAGGCGTGTAAAACTTTTTGATTACTTTCAGTTCCTCTTGGGCACAGTTGCAGTAGGTTTCCAGTTCATAAACGGCTACCTCAATTAAGTGGTCGAAAATCTTCAGCCACGCCCTCATTAACTGGATGTCCGTACACCTATTAACAAGAATCGGACTGCTTTCCTTTATAAGGTACTTCACCCTTCCCGCAGGTAGTTTGCGTTTACGGGTGTGCATTAATTTCTGCACTTCCTTAATGCAGAATTTATAGGTTTCGTGGTCGTTGACGGCGCTTAGGTACAGGTCTTCAACGGTGTTGTCGTACTGGTCCTGCTTAGTTCTAGGGCAGTACAACTCTCTGATTCTCTCCAAACGTTCTTCACTACAACGGTTAGGTGCTGCTGTTAATTTACTCAAAGCCTGAGGTATGAACTCTTTGAAAACATTAGCCCACAAAGAATGCAATGACACAGTTTTTAGCTTTAACGCGCTATTACCATACTTAGGTACCTTCGATAGAACTTCCTGTATGACAGTAGACAAAGGTACCGCGTTCCTCAACATTTGCTTACAAGCTAGCTCCACGCAGGCCTCGCGGGTTTTCCTTTCGTTTTTTATCTCAGATATGAACAAGCCGTGGGGTGCCTCCCCCACGGGGGTTAATAACTTATTACGGCTCATGTGAAATGCTCCTTAGTTAGCCTCAAGGCTGTAGGTATAACCCCCTCAACCTTGAGTATTAGAAAGTACCCTTTCGCCCCTAGGAGGTTCTTTTTCTTCCAGTAAGACATAGCCTCACTGAGGTCAGTAAAAGGTTTAACCAGGCTAGTTCTGGAGTAATCCAAAGGGTAGCTTGGCTCCCCTTTTTGCTTGATTATTTCATACATCAAGAGTCAAGCCTTGCAATCAACACCTTGATAGCTTTGTTAAGTTTTTTCACTTCCTTAGTGATGTAGGTAGACTTCACACCTGTTTCTTTCAGGGTTTTGATATCGTCCTGCGCTCTTTTAATGTTGCGCATCAACTCTTCCTTGGATAACTCTTTGATAGCTGTTCCGTAGATGAAAGTTACTTTTTGCATTACTTTTTGCATTGCGTTTTTATCGTTCATTGTTGTTGCTCCAGTTGTTATTGTGTATTTTTCGATTAGGTAGTCAAACTCTTGCCCAGAGATTTGCCTACTATGGTGTAAATCCCTGATTATGTCAGGGGCGTACTCTTCCATAAGTCTTCCCCATAGCTCTTTAAGCTCTGGTGCTTCCAAAGGATAATCACTAAATTCCTTTACAGAGTTAGCTATATCATAAAAAATAGCAGTCTCCCCCCCTTTAATAGTGTCCTGCATTAGCTCATAAAGCCTAGAGTCCAACCCTGACATGCTGAATTGCTTCATCATTGCGGAATAAACCAAGGCCACATTGCTAGTCCTTTTGTTTATAGGGTAGCCGTACAGCTCCATTAATTTCTCGTAATCATTCTGGCTTACCGAGCCGTCCCGTACAAGTCCGTTTATTATTCCCTCGGACAGGTGCTTATTGAGTTTACTCCACAACTCAAGCAGTTCTCCCTTTGGAAGTATTTGTGTGAAACAGCTTCTTAAGGGGTTCTCCATCTCACTACGAGTGAGAGGCGCCTCCCTCATTATGAAGTCCTTGACCACGCTTTCTACACGCCGCATGGCCTCAGGGTCCTTCAGTATGACTCTGAAAATCTCTTCGATATACATGCTAGTCATCGTTTCTGCTCACGGTTAACAGGTCCATGCAGGGTGCCCCACACAGCCTGTGCTATAGTCAGCAGGGCAAAGGCTATGAGTCCAGCCATTATTGCTCTTTGTAATCTAGTCATCTAGTCCTCCAGTACAGTGTCACCGAAAACATCGATACGTTTTCCCTTATAAGAAATTCTAGCAGTGGCAAAATTACCAAAGCTAGACCAAAATTCCACTTGTCGAGTCACCTCCTTACCTGATTTAGTTTGTAGCGTAATACTGTCACGCTTTCCGTCCGTTAAATTCACCCAACGACTTCCATTGTTGTTCAGATAGTATGTGCCTGTTCTCATTGCAACAACTCCTCTATAGCGTCCAGCTTTTTCTGGTTAGCAGTCACTTCAGCATGGACAGCGGACAGGAACACAGACATGCTGCTTATGTATGTAGGTAACAGGCTTTGAGGTACGCTGTGTGAAAGATGCCCGTCACTAAAATATGAAGGGTTTTGGATACGCCCAGCAACACCCTTCTCCAGCTGTTTAAGCCTTGCCTGCCCTTCCTGTAACTGTTTTAATCTAGTTTGTTCCATTGTTTACTCCAATTCACATTTAGCACAAGCACAATCCCCAGGACCTGAGTGATCTACGCCATGCTTACAAATATACCAAGGGCGCTCTTCGCTGCATTCTTCACAACGGATTTCGTCCCCATTAATTCCAGTACTTCCACAAGGTACAGGTACGTTTTTATAGCCGAAACCATCAGGGACATACTGGTCCACCATTACTGTGCAGTTGTTATTCGTTGACATATTTTCGTACCATTACCAAGTGGTCCACTTTCACTCGTCTGTAAGGCCCAACCCCTGCACTTCTCACACCTACCGTGCCGTCCAACCCTACCCCCTCAACAACCACTAAAGTATCTGGGTTGTCATATTCTTGCTTCAGTTTAACCTGGTCCTTACACTTGAATTGTTTGTTAGGTGTGATTTTTAGCACAGCGGGCACTTCACTTCTGCCAGTAACAGCCATAGTGAAGTCCTCCAATGACACCTCTACGGTCGTCTCGGAAACTCCTACCCGAACTGTCAGGCGAATTGCTTGCTGCTCCTCTGCCATGCTTGTTATTCTGCCTATGGTTAGGCTACATCCAGTTGTCATGTTTCTTCACCTTCTACTTCGTAATATACCCTGGCCCCGTCATCATCCAGCGGCACGGAAAATTTCAGGCCTCCCTCGAACTTCAGTTGCCTCGCTGCTGGGTAATAAAACCAGCTTCCACCTTCGAACTTTCCCCCATTACCTTGGATTTTAGTTATTTTACGTGGCATACCTATCAATGGGCCGTATGGATACCAGTCATGTTTCAGCATAGTGACAGTAACCCCAACCTGCATAATTCTCTTCAGGTCAGCCAGCGTTCCTAATTGTTTCATTTTCGTTATCTCCAAAGTGTTCAGCTGTCTCGATTAATAGGTCCTCTTGTAGCCTTCGGCAATCCAACCGCTTTAAAGTGGCGGGTAGCGGGAGTGATAAGTAGGGGAGGTACTCCCCTCTCATTGATTGTGATGTAATGGGTAATAGTTCCGCAACCCATCGTTTTATAGAGCTTTAAGGTCTCCTTCAAAGTGGTGAACTCCCCAATTAATTTGTCCTCGTTAGGGTCGTATTTTCTTATGAAAGGGTTCTTGTGTTTCCGAATTTGTACTGTTATTGGATTCATTTATGTTTACTCCAGGTTGAGGGTTGGTGACTACTGCGTAGTCATTTACGTTTACTCCAAATAGTTGTGTATTTTGTCCACGTGGTGAACTCCCTCTTCGCCTTCCTCAGGTGGGTTTTATCTTTGGTACACGTACCAAACTCTAGCACAAAGGCGTCGAAGCTGAAGATATATTCAGGCAAAGCCTGGTTCTTAAACTCATTGTTTTGTCTTAAGCGGTCCCACTCCTTCCGTGTGTCAGGTATACCGTCGTAATAAGAGCGGGCTACACAGAGGTCCTGTGTGATTTTCTGGATTGTTTTAGCTATCTGCCCAGGCAGGCTCTTATAGATGTCAGGTAAGGCGTTACCTCTCTGAGCCCGTAGTAGCCTGTTGCGTAGGCTCACTTCTTACTTTGGGGCTCAACGAGGGCTACCCACTCCTCCTCAGGTATTTCTATTAGATCGTCTGCGTGGTTAGTGCGCTGTACTTCTTGTGGCCACCGTCCCTTCCTTGTCCAAGCCCCAGGAAAGCGTTTACCTTCAGAAAGGATGTGTCCTTTTACTGGGAATGATCTGTTGTGCGCAGGGTCTACGCACCACAGTTCTACTGGGTTTCCGCTTCTGGTTTTATAGCGCTTCCGTACGTTTATGTTTTTAAGAATGATCCCCATTTGAGGCCCCCATATCCTGAGGTAAGGCAAGTGGAGCTTCTTTAAGAAAGGCTATCTGGTCTTCTATTTGAGACTCTACGGCTGTGTTCATTATGTCCCTGGCTAGACAAACACTAGCGCTGATTGATTGTAGTTTCAGGTACATTCCGTCGTTTCCTGTGGCTTTAAAAGCTTGTGACAGGTTAACTAATTGTTCCGCAGCTTCCGAGGATAACTCGTTGGACTGCGCAATGCTGCGAATGTAGCTGGACCGATTAATGCTCATCGTTTCTCTCCTGCCTGATATGGTACTGGCTGAGCCAATAATCGTAGGTCATTAACACGCAACCTTCATTGGTTATGTGTTTGTCATAGCGGAACTGGCTCAGTAATTCCATAGCCTTTCCAGTTGCTACCGCTTCCGTATGTTTATGGCTGGCGTTTGTTATAGCAAGCATGACCGCTGTTACGTCCACTGATTTATGATCGAAGGTTCCATCGACTCTCTTCAGTACAACTCTTTCCATGCACCTCAACGGTTTTCCTGGAAGGGCAAATTGCAGGTAAATAGGCTTAGCCCAGGCTTGCTGCCTGTCCCGAAATATTAGTACTGTTTCCGTGGCAGGTTGTTGCAGGTCATAAGATGCCACTGTGTAGATGCCTGACAGTTCCTCGTCGTTGTCCTTGTCGTGGAAGTAAGCTTGTTGGCCACACCGGGCGGGTAATTCTTTAAGGAGTGCTTCCGTGATGTTATTCATGCGGTTTTCTCCCTGTAGAGTATCAGTTGGTGTACAACCTGCCACAAAGGTATGCCTACCTTGTCCGCCAATGCTACAAGTTTGGCGTGGTCTGAGGGCTTTATTCGCAAACTGGCCGTTACGGCTTCGTTATTCAGTTCTTCTGACACCTGGACATGTAGAGGTATGTTTGGGTTAGTGTTTAACATGCTCTCAATGACGTTTGACAAACTACGGCAACCTAAGGCTTCCTGAGCTGCTAATAATGTTTTATGCGCTGCGGGGGTCATGTGTATGCCTCTTCTTGCGCCCATTGCTCGGTTAACAGGGTTAGTCACCACCTCTCTACAAGCTAAGAGGACATTTATTCGCTGCGGGAAGGAGGCACCAAATTTAAGGAGTCTTGTGTGTACTGACTCGCTAACGTCTATTCTAACGCTCCTCGTTTTACTTCTGTTTTTCATTTTGGTTTTCCTTATTTAAGTTTAGTTAGTAGTTCAAAAGGTATCACAAAACATCCAAGTCGCAAAGACAGGATGAGTGTTGTCTTCAGGACTACCCCTTCCGTGCGTTTATCGGTTACTACTACACGGCCTTGGGCAGGGTAACCCAAAGTATAAAGGTCGTCCGTTGTTTTAGAGAAATGGTGGCTGTTGTCTGGGGTTTCCTCCGAAGGTGTGTAGGATACAAGGTAAGTGTCTCGGGCTTCCGTATACGATATGTGGACGGCTACGTTCGGGGGTATTGTTATTTGGATGCCGTCCATTGTATAGAGTGAGCGGGGTTGGCTCCGAGGTGCGGGGAGGGTTTCATCCAGGGAGGCTGTGTGGCCGTTTGGGTGAGCCCGTGCAACGAAGGAGAGGTCAGATTTTGGTCCTACTATGGTGACTTTTAGCTTTTTCATGGTGCTTCCTTAAGGTTTAAATTTGGTACGTGTACCAAAACTGTATTATGGTGAGGATTTTCGGCAGTCGGTGCGGTCCCTTTTCTACAAAGTGATTTGTAAGTTGCCCTGATTTTAAGAAACGCAAACCTTACTACTCAGGTTCTTCACTTCACCACTCCGTTCAGAGCAAGTATTGTATCAAATTGAGTGTCGAAAACGACATTAATTTGCCTTTTTAAAGCTGCCTTAATAATAATAATAATAAATAAATACTATACCATATATAAAACAAACTAAGAGAGGGCACGGCCTAAGAAGCTATCGCATGATTTTAACCTGTTCAGTATTTTCCACGTAATCCTGTGGGGCGCTGATAAGTCTATAGTTCAGTCAAAAGTGCTGGCTACAAGCTTCCTTACCAGTAAACGCCTACAATTTGATCAGCGAACGCCTACAAATTGCGGGTATGTTGTTATTAAGCATTCAATTATGTCGTACTGTCAGTGGTCTGGAACCGAAAGGCAAAACCAGCCTTAGCGGAGCCTGTGGCGCGAATCCTGTTCCGTAATTCGCGTGGTAAAGTGTACAGTGGTATAACATGCCTACACCGACCTGTGATGCCCAGTTTCGCCATTAACTCAGCATATGCCTACGTTTGGCGTGTAATTTCTTCGAAGAAATTACACGCCAAACGTAGGCATATGCTGTGACACCCACTAATGACTGTATACATAAGGGCGAGGATATGCTTAGCTTCCGCATTTTTGCCTTAAATCGTACAGAATTTGTACGATTCCTCTCAGGCTTCCGTACTAATTGCACTGGATAATTGAATAAACTTATTATGGCATTCACGAGGTAATAACCCACCAGTCTTCAACGGCGTTAGGAGCCGTACTAACGAATAATCAGGCCTCCAGAGGAAATAATTAATTTACTTGAAACTCAGCCGCCTAGAATCTACATTAAGTATATCATTTAACGAGTTGCCGCTGAGGAGGTAGGTGGATACGTTAGAGTTCAGGTGTCTGAGTAGTAAGTAAAATCGTGCACCTGTTGCAATGTGCGGCGGGTTAGCATCCAATTATCTGTACCTTTTTCTCGCATGACCGTGGAGTTTGCCGCCAGCACACCATCCCTTCTGTACACAGTAGCAACGCCACTACACCTGAACCGTAAAGCGGCCAGCACACCCAGGTCATTCGCTAAGTAAAACCTGTCCACATACTTTCCGCAAGCGAACCTCACCTTGTACTTTTTCATACATATACCTCGTGTTTTATATGCGTGACTTCCATGATTTGGTCCACTTCCGTAGAAAAGTGGACCAGTTCTAGCACTTCCGTACGACTTCCGTATAAGATAAGCACTATTATGTGTGCCTGCTAACATGTTGCAGGACCTCAGAGGGCACAACAAACCCATGCTTCTTATAAGAGTAGATTAGGTCCACGTTGTCATCAACAGATGGCGCGTGGTCAGGCCCTGAACGTTTCTGACTCTGTACATGTAATTTATGCGGCGCTAATAAAACAACGTCACGTAGAAGGAAGAGGACCTTATCCTCGTCCACTTTTTCCGGCTTTGCCTGTTTGCCAGTGTAAGGTTGAAGTGTTACGTAAAACATAAAGCCCCCTAGAACCTGTCAAGGCTCAAGAAAATTATTTCAAGAAAGAATTGGATAAACAGACGGTCGTCTGTTACAAGTAAAGAGTGAGTTAAAAACAAACCCACTATAGCTACGGCAACGATATATGCTTTGCCAATAGCGAGTAATATTGTGTTGTCCATATGGTTTACCTTTAAGTTTTGGTACGTGTACCAATTGATATGCACACTACTACAGTGCGCATATTCATTGATACACAATCCTACTCTATGTCCGCTTATAATCGCCCGATACTTTGCAACGATATACAAGTAAGTCATCCTGAATAATGGAGTGGACTAGGATTATGTAAAAATCCGCTTCTTTTTAACCTCACGCACGTCTCGAAGGTAGTAGTAGGTTTTAGAAAGTTCGTGTTAAGTAGTTGTGTTGCTAACTAGGACGATTAATTGCTAATTAATCAGGACTTTCCAATGTAAGGCCTTATTGCAATACACTTTGTCTATGTTGGTTTTTCCTGTGCACAGGGTTGCTATTTCTGTATTGGATTTACTAAGACAGGGAATTTTTTCACTTTAGCTGAAAGTTACTTTTTGTATTGGAACCAGGCCCACTACGCGCCTTTTGGTATGGGCTTGCGTTACGTTGAAGTATTTGAAGCGGTTTGTTAATAATCTAAGTATTAACTGGTGACAGTGGTCAAGAGCCTATAATGGGTTTATATCGATTATTCATAATAGAATCGAAAACCTTGTATAGAATCGGCTTTAACTTGGTACGTGTACCAAACTTGAATTAAACATTGTTTAATTAAAACCAATAAAAAAACCATACAAAGCATGGTTTTTTTATTGTCTTTAGTGGAGCCGGGCATAATACCCGGCCAAATTTGAACTAAGCGGCTTTTAACTTTTTTTGCTTTGATGGGCTTAGCAGCTCGAACATAATTACATTTTCTTGCTCTAATTCAGATACCCGCTGTTTTAATCGGTCAATCTCAGACTGACTGGTTTTAATATCTTGCTCTTTTAAAGCGACAATATCACGGCTATTATCTAACTCTTTTTGGAGCATAATGGATTGTACCGGCGTATTATCCACGACTGTAGCATCAATTAATGACAGTGCTGTAGTGGGCGTGGTGGTGCTATCAGATGATAACAAAGGAATAAAATCATTAAGCGAGTCGTGCCAATCGTTAAAACCGGCCACCATTTCCTGAATATTAGCATCAACAGATATTATGTTAATTTCATAACGGTTTGAATCGCTGTTAAATTTAGGAGTACCCAAAACCACAATTTTACCTGCATAGCAATCAAAGCAACTAAAATTGTTTAGTTTAGCCTTTGTTGTTTTTTCTGAAAAAACGAGCCCTTTGTTTGTTGTCTTGATATGGCTTAAAATGTTAGCCGCCTGAGGACGGTCGTAACTTTCTAATAAGTGAGCCTGAACAACTGCGCTAGAGTGCCTTTTAAAAGCTTGCTTAAGCCTGAGGTGGGCTAACATATCGGCGGGAGAAAGCTCGTTTATAATAACCTGTTTACTTGTTAATAAGCCGTTAATAGCTTGTGTATAAACGTCGGTTAATTCAGAACTGGTAATGTTTGACTCATTAGCTAGTGAGACGAGGTTAATGTTAGCCGTTTGTTGGTCTGCATTGACTAAACTTTGCATACCATTAACGAACTCATTAGTTATGATTGTTTTTGATTCAATAGACATAATATTTCACCTTTGGGTTTATGTTGTGTTGTTGTTGTTGTTGGTACGTGTACCAACTATTAAATATAACCAAGTTTAGAGCCTAATATATACATGGTTAATTCTAGTATCAGTGTTGCAAACAAAATAGAAACTAACATAATAAAACCTTTTGTAGTTGGTACATGTACCAGTTGAGACAACTTGTATATATAAGGTGTCTTTGCCCTAGCTGAGCGGTGGTGGTTTGCTTATCCTTAAGACTTGAACTGAATTATAGACACATAGGCGCGAATGTCAAAAGTAACATTCATTTAGTTAGTTGTGGATAACTATTGCTATATAAAACAACCACTTAGCATAGGCACGTACTGGCACCTAACACCATTAGCTCAGTGGACTAAGTTTAGTATAACTAACTGACTGATATATAAGGTAATAATACTGTATATGCTTGTGTATAACCCACCCATGCATTTTGTGTATAAGTATACGCTAATACATATACAGGCCTCCTCAGTTACTCTGCGAATTTTCAGATTCCAACTAACGCTGTAGCTAAGGGGCCAGGACAAAATAAAAAACCCGGCACACAACTAAACCCTAATTAAAGCTGCAAACCTATAAACTCCGGCGCACGGTCACCCCAGCCCTCAGTAATCTGCTGTCTTTTATTCCCAACCAACCCCTCATAAACTATCACCAGCCCTGCGGTTATGTCCAACCCCAACCCCAACCCCAGCCTCAACCTCAACTACATCAACACTGTGAATTTCGTCCACACCTTCAATGTAAGGCTCTTTGAACGCGGGAGTGTCCTCACCCGACCACGCACCCGCTATATCCACACAGTAGAACAGCTCAGCCTGTTCCCAAGTCATACCATCCCTAGACATAAGCTTCTGAATAATAAGTTGAGAGTCATACAAAAGCACATCAACTTGCCCACACCGGCAGCAAACACCGGTAATACAATCATCAAAACCCTCTACTTTAATCACTACGTCACCCCTTATTAAGAAATCAATAATAAATACACAGTTAGATCATAACGCCGTGTTCCTCTGGTTGTTTAAGTTTAACCTTACCCATGGTAACACCCACACTTACGCCGGATACGAACCTCTCGTTAACTGAGGCGTAGGCAGCATAGCAGTAATTCAAGGCGTGTGCGAAATGATCAGGCCCCGTATTAGTCCAGGTAGCAATTTTCCCCTTGCTAGTCATCTGCTTTACCTTTTTCATAGCACAAAGATGCTTAGTTAACACAGACCCCTCATTACCGTCCTTATCTCGCACAACTTCTGTCGGCTCTGCGAAAGTGATGATGCCCGCGTTAACAGCTTTGGCCAAATCATCAAAGCTGGCATCCCTGTCCATACTGACAATACCCTCAGTGTCATTGAAGTTGTAAATGTCCAGTATGTTGGTTTTGGACCCACCATAATAAGCACCATACGCCTGTTTCTCAAACAGTTGCGCTGTCATGTATAAAGCGGTCTCGTAGTTAGGAGCAGCATCCACAATGGACCTGATACCCCCCAGTTGCCTCATAAGCATAACCAGGAACTTACCCACGTTTTGCTCATTCAACCCAGCCACCTTGACTGACTCAGCGCACACAATACGTAGCCCGTGCTCTGTAGCTACACCTATAATAATCCAGGTAGTCTTACCCAAATCAGCCCCGATATACACACGGCGATAACCATTACCTACGACAGACTCAAGAGTCGATCCTTTACCCGCAGTGTTCCTCAATATCACTTCTTTCAGGAAGCTGTTCTCAGCAGAAGAGTGGTCCAGGCCCAAACGGAAATTGACCCAATCACTGTGCAACTTATACTTATGGACACTGAACAACACATCCTGCAACTCATTGTACTTAGGGACGTCCCACGGCATTACCTGGTAACCAACCTTTGGTCTGTCGGCATGCTTGTGAACCCATTGGCGATGGGAGGGGTCCACAAAATCACCCCAGGCTATGCTTGTCCTGCAGTGAGGGCAAAGCATATAAGCTCTTTCAACCCCTGGGTGGAAGCGGTCCTCTTTCTTATACTCAGACAAAGGCTCATCGAAACCCGGTATAACAACGTCATTATAAAAGTCTGGAGCTACCCACTTCCCACACTTACTATGCCGGACCATATACCGGCCCTGAGTACTGATGTCGTACAAAGCGGATATGCCGTAATCTGGCACCGTTGGCGTAGAGAAGTCAGAGGTGATCTTTAAATCACTGTGTTGCAGACGAGAAGCGAACGAACCCAATACGTCCTGGTTACAGAAATCTATTTCGTCTGTAACGATAGCATCCAAATCGATGGAGATAGCAGCGGTGGTTCCTGAAGTACCTCTCATAACCAAGAATGAGGTTCCTATCTTCTTAACGCCTGTGTTATCAACGTCTTTGGACAATACCGACTTGATATAGTCACAACTACCTACAGCGGGATCGAACCGAGTAGAGGAAAATTCAGAGCTAAATTTAGAGGTGGGTAGGACGTAAGCTAATTTTCGATAGTCGTGCATAGCACAAAAAGATAATGACTCCCTTATCGATAACTCGGATAACCCTACCTGCGCACATTTCTTTACGCACTTATCAGTAGACTGTTCATCCACAATATTTATCTGATATTCGTGGTCTACCCAGGACCAAGGTATACGGTCATTCCTGGGGTGTTTAAAGTTGTCTACAATCCACTGGGATTTTTTTAAAGAGTGTCGGTTTATTGACGTTTGTAGCCCTTGGCTAAATATCTTTACTTTGTTATCCTTGGCCACGAGTTAGCCCTCTAACTCAGCTAATCTTTCAAAGAATATTTTCTGGTTGTCAGCGGGTAAAGTGCGTAAGGCTTCCAATACAGCATCCTTTAAATTGGCCTCTGCTTTAATGGAATCCAGTTCTTTCTGAGCTTTCAGGAACAAACCGATAAGACTGCTCATGCTGCTGATCACTGCAGCAATGTCCCTAACGCTTGCAGTTGCTCGTAGTTGACCATCCAAACCGGCTACTTGTTCCTGCATCTTTATAAACAAGTGGTATTGCCTGTCAATTTCGGACACAGTGAACTCGGGTACACCATCGGCGAAAGTAAGCAGCTGGTGTAGTCTCGCAGACTGTTCATCGGTAAGCATAGAAGCGTGCATCTCCAAGTCTTGTATCGAATCATTTAACTGATCAGATATAATATGGAATTGGTGCATGCTGTCTACCTGTGGCTTAGGAGACTCTTTCATCTGGGAGTGCTTTTTTTGTTGCTGTTGAATTATCGAACTCATCTAAAATCTCTTTGGCTAAATAATCTACACTATACTTGATGTACCTGTCATAGGGTATAGTTTTACTCCACGTTGGCTTGCTGGAGTAAATGTGTACGGCTTTCTCTTTGAAATTAATCGTTATAACGAAAACGTTTGGGTGCATCTCGCAAAGAAGTGCTAACAAGTCGTGCTGTTTCATGGTTGTGTGTGTTATGATTTCTGCAAAATAGCAAATATAACACACAAGAGATTATGGCAGGCGAAAACCCAGTAACACTACCACGCAGTGTGATAGCAAGTAAAGCCCGCCTAAGTGACCCTGGTCACAGTAGAGAAGCAGACTCCGACATCCGAGATACGGAACAAAGTTTTCTCAACACAAGCATAAGGACCCTGCGAAGCATAAATCCTATTGAGGCTATCAGGGCATTGTCCAGATACAATGGGGTGTTTTCTACTGCAGTACACAGTTACGTGCAGCTGGCTATGTCAGGTTATACGCTGACAGGGTTCCAGGCGGGCGGGCATCAGTTTGACCTAGGCTTGACGGCTGCAGCAAACTCTCTGGCTGTATCTACGGATACATTATTTGACTATACAGTGGGATATGCAGATAAGCAGGGTCTTAACTCTACGCTGGAAACCTTACTGAAGGAAGTCGTGCAGACCGGCTCCTGTGCCTCAGAGTTGGTTCTTAACCGGTTCAGGTTCCCCGACAGGATTATACCTGTACCCACTACATCCATTAACTGGAAAAGCAAAACCGATGGCACAAAATACCCGGAGCAAGTTCCTACGGGCAGTGGTGGTGATCCTATTTCTCTCGACATTCCTACTTTCTTTTACTCTGCATCTCACCAGCAGTCTAACAGTATCTTTTCTCGCAGCCCTATGGAGGCTGCTTTACAGACCGTATTTGTATTCAGTGAATTTATTGAAGATATTTATAAAATTCTTAGAAAATCCGGCCACTCAAGAACTGTTGTTACAATTATGCTGGAGCATGCTCAGAAGACGGCGCCCCCGGACGTACAGGGCGACCCTGAAAAGCTTAAGGCATACCTGGAAGAAACTAGAAGAAGCATAGAATCATTAATATCAGGGCTGGAACCAGATGAGGCGATTGTTACTTATGACACAGCTAAAGTGGAAATACTTAAGACCGCAGGAGAAAAGAGCGATTACACTGCGCTGCTGGATAGTTTTTCTGGTATGTTTGCAACTTCTCTTAAGTCTATGCCCTCTACTCTCGGCATGCGAATCTCGGGGTCCCAAAGCCTGTCCAACACGGAGTCGTTGATTTACCTGAAAATGGTATCATCCATCCAGACACCTGTAGAAGTGATTATGTCACGGACGTTTACTTTAGCAGCCAGACTACTTACTGGCCAAGATGGTTACATTAAGTTCAAATTCAACCCTATAGACATCAGGCCCGAGTCCGAATTATCGGCTCACAGAAGTGTTGATCAGCAGCGTATACTCCGGGACTTGTCCTTAGGGTTTATCACTGATGACGAAGCAGGCCATTTGCTAGGCACGGGGCCTAGAGCACCTGGTGCGCCTCCTTTGTCGGGCACTATGTTCCTGGACGCTAAAGGAGCTAACGATGCTGGGCAAACAGACGGCGCACAAGAACGTACTTTAAACGAGGGCACTGAAAATGGCAGTGCCACATCATCCGGCGGAGGAGCTGATAAATGAACGAAATAACGTTAGAGCGCCTGTTGCGCATGCAGGTAGAGTCACAAGGAGTTAAAGTCTCCCCTGAGTTTAGGTTGGCCGTGCAACGTATTACAGACAGCGAAGTAACCATCATAATCCACCCTAATGGACACAACGGGGAAACTCTGGACTACAGTGTGCGGGGCAATACTTTAACTCCATTAAACTAAGGTAAAATAATGTTCAATAACATACTGCTCACAGAGACTGGGACGTTGTGGTTAGGCACAGAGAGTTCGTACCATGCTACTATATCTGCATATCAGAAAATGGCGGAGGAGGGTAACGACGGTTACAAGAAAGAATGTTTCTCTCAAGACCAGATGGATGCTGAGGACGACGACGAGCATTTCCTCTTAGAAATTATTGACGGCGTTGGTCTCATTACTATTAGAGGGAGTATGGTTCCCGGTTCCGAGGGAGCTCGGGGAGCATACTGGGGTATTGTCGGATATGACGATATAAGAAATGCTATTATTTCTGCAATTAATGCGGGGGTAGAAAGTATATTCCTGGATTATGATACGCCAGGTGGGGCTGTAAAAGGCATTATGGAGTTATCTGACTTCATAAAATCTTTGGAGGTGAAGACGACATCTTTCACTGGAGGCATAGCTGCTTCTGGTGGTTTGTGGTTGGCAACAGCAGCGGATAAATTCTACGCTGCACGTATGGCGGAAGTGGGTAGTTTGGGGGTTTTGGCAGTTACTGCCGAGATGACCGAAATGTATAAAGACATTGGCATCAATCTAAGGGTGTTTAAATCCACGCCACTTAAAGCGGCTGGTAACCCTTATGAGAAGCTAACGGACGAAGCTGCGGCGCAGATTCAGAAGAACCTTGATGAGACTCACCAATTTTTTGTTAGAGAGATAGCAGAGAATAGGGGATTGACAGATAACTTCGTGTCTGAGAACATTGCTAACGGTAAAGTATGGTTTGCAGCCGAAGCAAACGAACTTAGACTTATTGACGGCATAAGCACTTTCGACGATTTACTGCTTGTGTTGCTGCGGGAAACTGCTGATAATACTAATGATTTTAAACAAGTTCAGGATAATGACATGGCTACTAGACGTAAAATCCTCACCGAACAGGAGTCTGCAGCAATCGCCTCTGGCGCTAATGTAGAGACTGTGTTGGAAGAGGCTACTCCGGCATTAACTGTTGAGGACGAGGGTACATCTAAGGATGACGCTTCTAACACAGCCGATGACAAGAGTACTGACAACAAAGATACACCCGACGCCGGCAAAGATAATGCAGATACTGAGGTATCGGCTACTGCCCCGGAAAAGGAAATAACAGTTATCGAAGTTTTTCAGGAACAAATTTCAGCCCAACAGGACGTGATAGTCGATTTAAAGGTGGAGCTAAAACAAGCCCAGGCGAAAGTCACAGCTTTAGAGGCAACACATAACGGCCTTAAAGATGTAACTGCCGCTGCAACTCAACGACATTTCGTAGCAGTAGGCGCACCAGCTCCTTCCTTGGAAGGTTTGCTAGCGCTGGACTCTTCTGCTTTGTTGGAGCAACACTCTACAGCACTAGCCCTGGTGGTTAAACGCTACCCAACGTCAGGACAAGTGTCCGTACCCGTTGAGGACAAAGAAGACGAAGCTGTGGCAGCCGCCGCGAAGGTAACTAACGATATTCTTTTGAAACAAGCAAGGATTTAATAACATGACCGATTTTGCATTCACCCCCCTTGTCAATGACCCTCATGCCGATGTTATCACAGCGGCTCTGGGTGTTGACGCCAGCAACAAGCTTAACGATAACGACGTAGGTAAGCCTGTTATTTTAGCCGCTAACGATAACTACGTGTTGTGCGCTGATGGCGACGATATAGATGGCTTCGTAACATCCCTTGAGGCCGAGACTGTTAACGACGGTTTCTCCGTAGGCTCTGTGCAGCGTAATAAACGCTTTCAAGTACAGGTTGAAGCAGGCGAAGCAGGCACCTTAGCTGTAGGCACCTTTGCTGTTGCAGGTATTCCAGCAGTAGCTATCAACGTAAAGCAAACGTACCCTCAGGTTATCTTGAAGGCAGCTGTAGCAGGAGCTGCACTGTGGAAAGTCATTAGTATAATCTCTGGCACTGGAGTTGCTGGCGATCTTGTTTTAATTGAGAGAGTTTAAGGAGCCCTCATGCCAAAGTTAAATATAGAAGATGTAACCGGCGCACGCGCAGACATTGATGTAGGTCTTGCGGATTACCAAGCCGCAGGCGATGCCAATGTATCCCTGTCGCAATACTACGCAACTAAATTTCCTACGAAAGAAGGGGAAGCAACAGCTTTCGAGCAGATGTGCGTACAATCAGGCATCCGTGTAAGATCGGATAAACAAACAGGCATCCCGGCCACCTCCATGAAAGAGATCCTGGACGATAGACCCAACAAGTATGCCGGTGTAATCACTCGTCCTGATGGTTCGGATCGTGGCGGTACTGCTGGTCGTTTGTTGTATCCTGAGGTGATGCTTGAGTTAATCAAGTCTAACTTAGTTGATAACAAAGAAGACTATTTGCAGCCCTGGGAAAGTGCTATTGCTTTAAAAACTACTGTTTCAAGCCCTCGTATTGACCAACCAACTATTGATGTAACTGCGCCGGAAGGGTCTAAAGCACAAGTTATTGGCCAATTAGCAGAGCCTGCTGTAATGATCAGCATTACTTTAGGCGAGCGTGCTTACACTATCCCAACTAAATCAATCGGTCTGCAAATTGCTGACCAGGCTCTTGAAGCTACTACTATTGATCTTGTTGGTTTGGCGCTGGCTTCGCAAGCGCGTGGTGAACGTATTCGTCGTATTGAAGAAGATATGGGTAACATAATTAACGGCGACGTTGACTATAATATCAATGCTGTTGCTTTCAAGCTGGCTAGTCTTTTTACTTCTGAAACAATTGACGGAACTACCCCCATCACTCAGCGAGTGTGGGTTAAATGGTTGCGTGAAAACTATCAGAAAATGAACGTGACACATGTCCTCGCGGATATTGATGGTCTGTTGGATATAGAGAGTCGTTCAGGGCGTCCTACAGTATTCAACGATACTTCAAATCAAAGCAACTTGCTTGATGCGAAATACTCTGTTGAAAACATGGGTCTTCCAACACCTAAGGTTCTGTTGTTGCCTACAAGCATCGTCGGCGCTAACTCTGTGGTTGGCTTTGATTCACAGTACGCTCTGCACGAGATCACTAATGTTTCCGCTAGCTACCAGGCGATTGAGCAATTTGTCCTTCGCCGGGCTACTGCAATGCGTTTTGACTTCGGCATTGCTTTGTTCAAGTTATTTGACGAAGCGTTCACTGGGTTGACTATGGGGAGCTGATGCTAGGCTTATGCTTAGTTGTTAATTTCGTAACAAAGCAGTAAAATAGAACCCGGGTAGGTTACTGCCTGGGTTTTTTATTATCTGGAGTAAAGTTATGAGGGCAAGCAGAAAACGTGAATTATGTGGGAACCGGTTTAACAACTGGCTGGTTACAAAAGAGTTTAAGAGGAATGATAGTAGGGTGGTAAGCTGGCTGTGTATTTGCAAGTGTGGTAAGGAGAAGTACGTGAGGGCGTATAGCCTCACCTCTGGAGCATCCAAGTCATGCGGGTGCGATAGGAACCATGGGAAGACAAGGAGTCCAACGTACAAGTCTTGGCAGCACATGAAGGCCAGGTGCGACGTAAAAAGAGACAAGTCATACCTGAATTACGGGGGACGAGGAATAACTTACTGTAAAAGGTGGTCAGCCTTCCAAAATTTTTTAAAGGACATGGGCGAGTGCCCTAAGGGACTAACTCTGGAGAGGGGAGATAATAACAAACAATACAACAAAGGCAACTGCACCTGGGAGTCTAGGGAGCAACAAAGCCGGAATCGCCGCAACACGCTTGACGTAGATACTGTTGCCTGCATTTTGACCATGTTCAAATATGGCGAAAGAATATGCGATATAGCCAGAGGCGCAGACCTGGACAAAACTAAAGTTCGGAAAATTTGTAGGGGTATTACCTGGAAAGGTCAAGGGGCTCTGCCTATATGATTTTATGTGGTAAACTTTATGAATAATTAACAAAGGAGACTCCCAGTGATCAGGTTAAAAGCTAGCGATATCTATGCCACAGATAAGCACAATAAGGAGATAGCTGTTGCGCTTAGCAGGGCCGCTAACGGAGAGGCCAAAACCTACTCAGTGGAAAAACTACCAGACGCCTCCTTGTGGCAGGGGGGCAATCTGATGTTAGATGACGGCACCGAGTTGGCCGTAAGAAACGATAGGTTCGAGTTGGCTGGGGGGCCTGTGTCTTGCAGAAGGTCGTACAATCAGTTCACGGCAAATGGCAGATATAGTGTACCGAGTATTTTTGGCACAGGAAGTAGCAGTCCCACGGACCTCCTTACGGAGCAAGGAATAAGAGACACGCAGACGCTGATGGATTCAGGTTCCGCAGGAAGAGTTTGGTTCACTGCTACATTGAACTTAGATGTGGTTGGTTTTTACGCCTTTAGTTTCGAAGTATTAGAGCAATCGCTGGGATTGGCAGATGATTGCGGCTTAGCGCAAGCAGGTGGTACGGTAGTGATAGACTACGGTAGCTTAACGGTAGCGGGTACGGACATAGCTGCAGGAGGTGTCGGGAGGTATTGCGCCGTATTTAGAGTATCTGTTCCGGGCACAATAGTTTATCGCCTAGGCGTAGGCATAAACAGTAACAAAGCTTCCAGGGTCCTGGCTATAAGCCAGAGGCAAATAGAGAAGCTAAACCCATTAGCAGGGCTGGTGCCCTCTCTTTATGTTTATCCTGAGTATGCGGCTACAACTAGTTCCAAAAGGAGTACATCTATAGACGGGAATAAAAAAGTGACGGAGTATTTTGCGGAACAATTACCCACGAAGCCTTTCACGCATGTGCTTTTCGTAGGTGACTCAAGAACTGATGAAGATACAGATATAGCCGCACAGCTAGACGGCCTACTTTCCCTGGAAGGGGGAGTCTGTCACTGGCATGCAGCAGGCGGTTGGAAAGTGGAAGACGTTATTGGTCCAACAACATTACATGGTGTTACCTTTACTATAGATAAGGCCTTGAGAGGTGTAGCTTTACGCAGGACTATATCTACTAACGGGGATGAGCAAGCATACAATATACAAAATGGCCAAAAATTCGATACTTTAATCATAGGTGATTTAGGAGTTAACAACGCGATAGCGGGAGACTCGGCAGCAGAAATACTGAGCAAGGTAGATATTTTAGTTAAAGCTGCTGAAGTGTACGGTATGCGGGTCATTATAACGGATAATAATCCTTTTAAAGCGGCAGGGTCTTGGACGGCAGGGAGGCAGGTGGTTTTAGAGGAATATAACGGACTTCTTTTAGATTATTGTGCGCGAAATGGCCACTCGTTCGTACAAGGGTATTCCGCTGTAGGCGATAGTACCGATCCAGACAAACTGTCAGACGGTGCAGATACATCCCCTGACTACTCCCAGGACGGGATACACATGAATGCAGCAGGGAATTTAGTATATGCTCAACTGATCAAAGATGTCGCAGACGAAACTAGGTAACGCAAGAGAAATACTGGTAAACTAAACTCTCACTCAATTGGAGAATATAAAATGGCTAGAAAACCTGTAGAAGAAATAAAATTAACAAGGGAACAGATCGCAGAAAATACGGCAAACGCAAGCATTGCGCCTATGACTAATCAGGACGTAGCCGCGTCTATAGACGAGGCTGAAGAAGAAGCTGTAAAGATAACAGATAAAATTAAGCAAGAGGAAACTGATAAACTAGATGTTGATATTGTTTCTAAAGAAGCACCGGAGGTAGTCCGCGTCAAAGCGGTGTTCAACCGTATGCGTAATCCGTACACCGAAGCCATTTTCACAAAAAATAAAGTAACGGATGTGATCGACTTGCAGAGTAAAGAAAATAGTTGGACTCGTGATCAGATTGCAGCTAAAGTGCTTGTTATCGTTAAATAAATAAATAAATATCAGGAGCGTGTATGGCCGCCGTTGAGACATTGTCAGGATTTAGGCAAGGTGACACTAAAAAAATAACAATAAATTATGGCGCAGGAGTAGACATCACTGGCTATGAGCATTTTTTCACCATGCGAGTAGATTTTGAGGAGGTTACACCTATAACCGCACAGGTTAAAGGCGTAGCCGGTGGTCACCCGGAGGACGATGTCCTCAACGGCATTGCTGTTTTAGAGTTGGATTCAACCACCAGCATAGGTATACCTGTAGGAGCTTATGTGTATGACGTACAAAGAGTAATACCAGCCGGGGCCAATCCACCTAAGGTTCTAACGCTACTGCCCGCTATAAAAGATCTGCAAAAGCCTATAGTTGTGAGTCCGCATGTAACCAGAATAACGTCCGTTTAAAATTACATTAAGGATCAGATATGGATACCATACACGTATCAGAAACTGATAACGAAGTGATAGTCACTATTGAAGTTACTGACGACGTTATCTTAGTTAACCCCCCGCCAACCACCAGCCACGAGAGCCTGACCGACCTTGCTGGCGGCGCTCCAAATGACCACTCTCATTTGACGGCAGTGCAGCTGACTCAAATATTAGCTTTAATAGTGGGGGGCGGTGCAGGTACTTTTGACCATAATGCCCTTAACAACAGAGGCATAGCAGACCAACACCCAATAGGGGCTGTAACTGGGTTACAAGGTGAAGTTGACAAAATAACCAAGTTGTTGGAGTTACAGTCAACTTCTTGGATTTCGGGCGCCGCAGTATCTATAAACGGGGCAGACCCAACTAAGTTTGATATTACGGGGGGTGTGGGGCAACATGTGGATCACTCAACTCACCCACCAACCATAACAGAAGTAATAATTGCCGGTCAAACAGGCGTTAGTGTAACTAACATTGCTACCCAGACAGTTACAGAGATAGCAGTTGACAAAAATGGCAACTTAATACAACAGTTTAAATACACATCAATAGACCGCAGGGATTATTTTACAGTTGGATCACTTGCTCATCCAAATTTTGCAACTATTACTAACGCTCAAAATTTAGCGCGGGTAATAAATCACGAAGCAGTATTATCGCTTTCCGATTTAGCCCTGGCTATTGGGTCATTAACAATCCAGGGTGGTGTCGTCCAACCTAATGGTGCCAATTTAAGTATAAACATAACTTCAGCGACAACTTTTGTTATAGGTATAAATAAAGCAAAGATAAAAGATCCCAATTATGTGAGATCGGGCGCGATATCGCTTACTCCTTTTTTTAGGATATGGAAGGATGGCGTTGGCGGGTTCAACATAGCCCCATCCACCACTATAGACCCCAACAATTATGATGATGGAACAGGCGGAGCTGGAGCTCCTAATGGCACGGTGTTACCTAATAAATGGCAGCTGTTGAGAGTTTATTTCTTTCCAGTAGAGTCCCCGGGGGTCAGCGCAGTAGCAGTCCATTACGGCACAGATATATTTGGAACGGCTGAAGAAGCGCTAGCAGACTTAGGGATTGACTTCACCCCTCACCCTGTATTAGTCAACTCAGTTCATAGAGCCAATATAGCTGTTAAACAAGGGGTTACGAATTTATCAGACATACTTAATGCTGTATTTCAAGCCGTTGGAAAGTTTGGGCATACGGGTGGGGGAGGCTCAGCAGGGGTAGGTGTCACAGATCATGAACTACTTAGTAATTTGCTTGGCGGAGCTACCAATGATCACCAACATCTAACCACAGCTGAACTAACTAAATTAACAAACATAGAAGATAATGCAACTACTGACCAAACCAAAAGTGACATTGACGCTCTAGGTATTGACGCTGAAACGTTAGACGGGCTAGACTCAACAGACTTTGAGTTATTTGTCGGTAAGGATGCTACTAGCGGTTATGTTGGTTTAACACTATTTAAAATAAATTTTAAGAATGCTGCTAATACATTTATTAGTTTTTTCACAAATGCAAATACAGCGGCTAGGACTTATACTTTTCAAAACCGTGATGGAACTATTGCTGATGATACAGATTTAGCCAATAAGGAGGACGCTGACGCTACGATTTTAAAAGATGCGGACATTGGTAGTAGTGTTCAAGCTTTCGACCTTGACACATTAAAAGCGGATGCTAGCGACGAATTATCTGTGGGGTTTACAACCACTGTTGAGGTGTTGGGTTCTGATACCATAACCCCAAATTTCACCACACAAAGCTTAAAAACCAGAACAGCCAGCGGTAACATAACAATTAGTAATCCTAGTACTGGGCAGGGCATAGTACACATTATACTAACTATTGATGGAACTGACAGGACTCTTATATACGGCTCTGAAGTCAAACCAATAGTGGGGGCGCCAACTACACTTATAGCCAACAAGGTTTACCTGATGACTTTAGTGCGAGACACATCTACGCACACTGTTGTTTCCCTGCTGGAGGTGGCGTAATGGGTCTTATTCCGTTAGCTATGTTAGGTGGCGGCGTTGTTGATACACCAGAACTAGATGTATTAAATTCAGCGGCATTTGCTAGTGAGGACAGTGCAAAGTTTACCCGTATTTTTGGGGTAGCTACAGATAGAAAAAAATATACCCTAAGTATGTGGGTAAAACGGTCTGTTAGTAGTATGTTTGCTGATATATTCTCGGGGTCTAGTAGTGCCTCTAATTATAATTCTCTTAGGTTCACTGCTGCTGGGGCACTAAGGACGTTTGATGTAACAGCAGGGGTTATAGAGTTTGATGTATTATCCGAAGGTCTATTTAACGACATAGCAGAATTCTACCATATCGTTATAGCAACAGACACTACACAAGCAATAGATGCAGATAGATTAAAGTTGTGGGTTAATGGTAAGGCTATAGCTCTGTCAGGTACACTGTACCCACTAAATTTTAACCCTGTACTAAATTCAACAGTAGAACACTGGTTTAGCGGGATACAAGGTGGAGTAGCCCCAGCTAATTTTGATGGGTATGTATCTGAAGTTAATTTTATTGACGGTCAAGCTTTAACTCCAATTAATTTTGCAGAAGAGGATTCTATTACAAGCCAATGGAGCCCTGTAGTATACGCAGGAACTTATGGAAATAATGGTTTCTACCTTGAGTTTCAAAACGGTTCTGCTTTGGGGGAAGATAGCTCTGGTAATAGTAATGCCTTTGTTAATTCTGGTGTAGTTCAGCATTGGGATACCCCATCAAACAATCACATGATATTTAATAGTTTGAGACCAGATTTAACTTCAATAAGAGTAATAGAACAATTTGGAACTAAAGGATTTGGGGGTAATGTTGCATTTCATGGAACTTTACAAATCCCTTTATCCGGCAAATATTACATAGAAGTTAAAGCAGTAAGGCTGTATGCACCATCAATATCACTAGGTGGAATCATAGGGGTAGGGGTGTCTTTTTTTGATTTTACAGGATACTACCTAGGCAACCACGCAAGTAATGGGTTGTATGTAAGCGGGGTTCTTACAACCGCACATGCGTCAGTTGCTGTTAATGACGTTATATCATTAGCTATAGACGCGGATGCAGGAACTTTAGTAGCTAGACTTAATGATGTTATTATTGGGTCTCCTTCTATTTTTACAGCAGGAGCTCCAATTTATCTATTCACCAACGGGGTGAGTGATGCTGATTCAGTCATACTAGATCTACAAGTTACTGAAGATTCATGGACATATGCAGCCCCCTCTGGATATGTGCCTGTATCCACCAGAAATTTTCCAACTCCAGATATAGTTTTGCCTGAAGAATATTTTAATTCCATAATTTATGATGATGGGGCTGGTGCTAAAGAAGTAGGTTTCCAACCAGATTTAGTTTGGCTTAAAAGTAGGGGGTCAGCGTTTAGTCATAAAATAATAGACGCTGTGAGAGGGGCCACCCTAGCGATAGTTCCTGATACTAATGCTAACGAGATAACCGAAGCAACCGGATTGACTTCATTTGATACTAATGGTTTTACAGTCGGGGGTGATACTGATTATTCAGACACAACGGGCGTTGGGATGATAGCGTGGTCATGGAAAGAAGGAGTTATTCCTGGATTTGATATAGTTAGTTATGTTGGGGATGGGTCAGCTACTCATAACATAAACCATTCCCTGGCTGAAATACCTTCAATTGTTATGGTAAAAGCTTTGAATTCAGGGTCTCTCCGCACGTGGAGAATCTATCATGAATTTAATAGGCTTTCTGCTCCTGAGGACAGTACAATAAGGTTAGACGTGGCTGAGGCTGTAGCGGACTTATTAACTGCCTGGGATAGCACAGCTCCAACTAGTACGCAATTCACAGTAGGTAGCCATGCGAGTACGAATGAAAGTGCTGTAGATTTTATAGCTTATTTATTTACCAGTATAGAGGGGTTTTCTGAGTTTAGATATTATATTGGTAACGGTTCATCAGACGGACCTTTTATATATTGTGGGTTTAAACCGGCGCTTATATTAATTAAACATACCACTGCTTTTGTAGATTGGCATATGGTGAGCAGTGAGTCTGCTGAACATAACCCTGTTGATTCATACTTAATCCCGAATGAAGCGAACTCAGAAATTGCAGGAGTAAACATAGACATACTGGCTAATGGGTTTAAAATAAGATCTACTGATACAAGAGTGAATTCTTCTTCTGCTGGGTACATATTCCTGGCTTTTGCAGAATCACCTTTTCAATACAGCAGGGCAAGATAATGTGGAAAGACATTACCGGTAAAACTGGATATAAAAACATGCAGGGCGGTGAGTACTTGTATGGCAATATGAAATTGTTAAACCCTGAAGAGCTGGCAGTTGCCTTAGCTGACGGCTTAGCTGCGTGGATAAAGCCAAAACCTAAGCCACAGTCAGCTGAAACAGTATTAAGTAAAGCCAAAGAGGTAAAAATTAATTTAGTTAAAACTTTATTCGATATAGAGGTAGGCAAGCCGGTGGAGGTAGGCGGGGTACGTTATAATGGAGGCTATAAAACAGTTGATCGTATTGAGGGTGCTAGGAGGTTGGTGGGTTTAAAAAAAGGCGTTCAGGTAAAGGTTTATGATGTAGAGGATAAGCTTGTCATTCTGAACCCTGCACAGAGTACAGATTTAGTGATAACTCTAGGAGAAGAATATGAAAACTTATACGCGACCAGGCAGGCTTTGTTAGTCAGCATACGAGAAGCCCTTGATCTCCTAGCAGTTGAGGATGTTATCCTGCCTTGGGCCTTTGTAGGCGAAGTTATATGATGTATTTGGGTTAAAAATAATGTTAAAACAAGTAGTACAAAAGCACATAGTAGTTATCACTGACGACAGCATAGTGGAGCGCAGCAGAATGAAGAGGTCCCTGGATAAAGCCTCAGATGCCCACATAGATGTTTACGAAGCAGAGTCCAAAGAAGATATACTCAACCTTATGGAGCGCCTAGACGACATACACGAGTTCCCCTCGGTCATAGTATTGGATTTTGTTTTAGGTGCCTCAAATGGATTAACAGTAGCCCGCCATCTAAGGAAAAATTTTCCCCCCGTGCCTATTATAGTGCTGGGCACTTGCATAGGCAGCGAGGACAATATAACGAGCCTTTACCGCCTAGGCGTGAATGCTTACATGGTTAAGCCGCAAACCCAAGAAGACTACGATAAGGTTATACAGGTTATAGCCGACGTGTGGTTACACGTACCGCAGCCTAGGTGGGGTGAGCGTAAAGAAACCCCATTAAGTATTAGACCCATAGAGCGTAGACAAGGTAAAAGGAGAGATTATGATAGAAGGGCTGGTCGCTGAGTTAAGCCTACTTCAGTGGAATATACTTTTAGGGGCGGCAGCAGCCGTTGTCACTATACTTGTTGGATTAGTAAAATTGCGCAAGAAACTTTTTTTGTGGCTCTATACGGCACCTAAAACTTGTTTTTTACACGCCCTGGCAAAAAGAGGTAAAAAACAGGCGCAAAGAATATTTGAGGAGATTAGACCTATGCTTGAGCAGGAGATATTAGATACTTTGGAGGGTTACACAGAGGTGATGCAAGAGCAGAAAATAACCATAGCTAGCGCCATTGCAGAGAACGTTGAATTTAGAAACTTTATAACAGGTAGTATATCAGTATTGCACGATACCATGGCTAAAGTGGCAGATGCCGTAGAGATTAATGCCTGTGATGCTAAAGCTATCAGAGAAAGACTTAACACAGAGGCTTGCGGTATTGCTTCCGATTGTGCTAAAAGAGTATACATGAAACCGTGTGAGGATGGTGATGATGAGAGCTAAAAGGCAGCTAATATCAAGTGAAGTATATAAGAATTTACCGCTGGAAATGAAGGCGGAAATATGCAATGGGGCCGGGGCCAAGGACGACTGGAAGAGTGAGTTCATACCAAACACTTTATGGGGTCTAGACTGCACCCCTGTATTCGATATACACGACTTCGATTACTATACAGGGTTTACTTACGAGGATAAGTGTAAAGCCGACGCTAATATGTTGGTTAACCTGATAAGGAGGATAAATAATCACGGAGGGTTTTTACGTATAGCCAGAAGATATAGAGCCATGACTTACTATGACTTTGTGGTTGAGATGGGTGAGGACGCTTTTTTCCAAGCACAGAAGGGCAACCTGCACCTGCATATAGATAATATAGGGGAAAATAATGACTAAGTTAGTGGGGTTGAGCATAGCTCATTTCCCTAAGAAAGTGGGAGCAGATTTTTGTGGGTTCAACGAGCACAACGAGTCCAAAGTCTGGATAATGCTGGTGGAGCGAGCGCTTAAAAACCTAGGAATAGGTGTGGTAGTAGCTCCTGTTGGGGGCCTAAGGAGTAAAGTGGCATGGCTTAATAAACACAACCCGGAAGTATCGGTGGAACTGCATTTCAACGGAAGCGTGAACCCTAATGTAGCCGGTTGCGAGACGCTGTTTTACCCTGGCTCTAAGAAAGGCTTAGTCTTCGCCAACACAGTGCACAGAGCTTACAAAGAGTCTATGGGTAACCGTGATCGCGGAGTTAAAGAGGGCTGGTATAGGATGGATAGGCCTATGATAGTAGATTACGCGGGAGATGTAGACGGCGATGAGATGCCTGACTATTTCCTCAGGGAGACCAACTGCCCAGCACTAATCCTTGAGCCAGACTTCATAGCCCAGGTTAATAATATCACTACCCGGCGTTTCGATGCCTGTGTAGCTATAGCTAAAGGGATAAAAATTTATTTGGAGACCCTAGGTGGCTGATATAAGCGTAGATGTTTTATATACTAACACCATTGCTATTAGATCAGCGATAGGTGTGGATGAGGCGGATATCGAAAACGATATGATCACCGGGCAAGACATGGAAGCTCAGATGTCTTCGGCCTTGGTAAAATTTAACCCAACACACGCAGCAGACCAGTATAACCCTACCAAGTTACCCTTGCTAAAGCTCTGGTGCATGTGGTTTGGGGCTTTACGCCTAGCCGAGTCACCACCAGCTATAGCCAAGAAATACAGCACGGGCAAAGACGAGTGGGAGCGGTTCGATATTAATTGGGAGGAGCTAAAGAAAACTGCCAAGGCCAAACTGGCAGAGCTTCAAGAAGGGATCACGCCCGCCGTCGCGGATAATTTTACAATAATGGGCAAAGCAACCCCGGGATATAACCCGATAGAGGGGCCATAAGGTGAGAATGGTACAGACGTTTAGGAAGTTGGCCAGAAATAGGCTAATGGGTTACGATGCGGGTACGGATACTTTTGTGGACGCCCTTAATCCTTGCATTTTTGAATCAAGTGGAAGGTGGATTTCGGAGCGAGTGGGGTTTAATGCCCGGAGAGTTTTGCTCGTTGAGAACCCAGTGTACCCCACGTATGATATAGTCAAGATAGGCGACGACACTGTAGAGCACATTTTGTACTCTGAGCAGAGGAACGTTTTGAGGAACTCGGCCTACCTGTATGATTACACCCTGTTGGATAAAACCAACGAGGCTCAAGCAGTAACTTTAACTACTGTCCCCTCTGCATCAGGGATGGGTGGTACGCTAACGGAGAGTTTATCAGCTGCATTTCCCATACATATGGTTAGGTTTGCAGCCACCAGCTCATCGGAGCAGGACCATGTGGATTTTTCCAGGCTATATGCTTTTGCTCCAGGGTCCCTGACTATAGACGAGGACATGGAGCTAGAAGTGGACGGCGGCGACAGGTATGTAATTACCGAGGCAGTTGAAGAGCTTTTATGTATTAGGCTGTCAGTAACTAGGAGATAATGGTGAGTCAAGAGAGTTTTCCAGTAGCAGTTAAATCAACCCTGGATAAGTTAGGTAACGATTTAGCCTTGGCGGAGACACCTCCTGTCGAGTTTATAGACCTAGATAACGTAGTTAACACGGCCACCTTACTCGGCTCTGATGACAATGCTTTAGTGTGGAGCATGTCTGTCTTAGTGCCTGTACCATCTGACCCGTTATACGCTTGCTCTTTCTCAATAGGCGCTAGAACAGTTAACGACCCCGCTAACTACGACATAATGTTATTAGTAGGTAAACTCAGCACTGTATTTGAAGAGGGAGTAATAATCGATATCCACGATTACACTGGCGCTGTGGCAGGACCTCGAATAGGCGTACTGACAATGACTAAAGTGACCGTGTTGCCCCAAGAATATGACAAGGTATCAGGCATACGCATGGTATCGCTGGAAGGCAGGCTGCAGCGGCTTGGCTAAGGTAGAGCTCAAGGGGCTGTCATTTCAACAGATTTATGGCAAGCAGATATCCGGGCGTATATTGGTGGATTTACAGTCAGGGGGCGGAGGTAACAAACAGCTGCTGTCTAGTTATAACAAGCACATAGTGGACGTATCCGAAAGGCTAGTTAATATAACAGCGCGTAAGATAGATGTTGAAGTGCGTCAAACTTATAACAGTGGAATATCCTCAGTGCAGGCTTTTCTTAAAACTGGCATACCAGGGAACGCTGACGGGACCTCTTTGCAGTCTCCCGGTACTTTGAGTTTATCCGGCCCCAGCGGGTCTATAGGGATTGCTGGGTGGAAGCCGTTCAGCACAAGATACTACAACACAAAGTCCAAGCAGTTTTCCAAGACTAAAAATTTATTCTGGGTCAGGCGGGCGACAGGTGGCTTGTCGGCTAGGTTCGGTGTATTTGCTGGTCCACATAAATCAGCAGTAACCAGAGCTGCTACCGTAGTCGTTCTACAGACGAAGGGGAAGAAAGGGTCAAGGGTAAATACTTTCAGGTACGCCTTGACGTTTACTCTACCGCTGCCAGCGGCAGGGCAAGGTTATTTGAAAAAGTTACTGCAAGAGTCCTTCTTTACAGGTACGGCTTATAGGGGGGAGGGTTCTGGGTTGACAGGCGGCCTGGAGGTATTGGGCTACCTGGAAGGAAAGCCCAATATTAAGTTTGCCAAACACAGACCATTTATTGCGGCTGTTATGGCCAACAGAGGTAGGGGGTTTAAGAAAAGCATAGCTAAGTTAATTAAAACCCAAGCGCTCTGAGGGCAGCAGCACCTTCTTCTGTTGATATGTCTATACCTTTGTCTTTGTTCTTTTCTGCTTTGTCTTCCTCATAAGACCCGCCCATACCGTACATAGCTGCTTCCATTTTTACCAAATTCTCTTCAGCTTTGCCTTTAATGTAGTCCTTGACTAATGTCACGGCGTCGTCCCTATCTAAGTCACAGTAAAGCTTCTCAGCAGCATCAATATCGTAATGAACCATTTTGAGAAGGGCTCCATCAATAGGGAGTTCGCTAATGTAGTCCATATAAGCTGTACCAAAACTTTTACCGTTGTTGGAGTCCTCCAAGGAGTTCTCCTCTATTTCCGTTTTTAGTTTTTTCAGCCTATCCAGAAAATAGTTTATATCGCCGTCGGTTGGCTTCACTACTTTGCAGTGCTTACTCAAAGTAGTGACTAGCACGTCAAACAATTCTTGGTCCGTACTGGCGTTTTCCGAGTCCATAGCGTAAGCCTCTAAGGCCATCAAGGGCACAGGGAACCTACGGCCATAGGTGTGCATGTAGAAAATAGAACCTTGCGTTGACATAGTAGCTGTCCCTTAATAGTTGTGTTATTATGAAAACCTTGTAATTACAATATTTTAACACTCTTTAGAAGGCAACAGAAATGGCTAAATTAGGCTCGGCAATAACACCTAAGTTCGATATTGGCACCGCTGAGATGCGTCTCGGCCCTTTGACCAAGGCGAATTTACTCCAGCAATCAGATTCCATTGGTTTGATAGACGATGCAACTTATACGGTAAACCAGACGAACGTAGACTTGCTAGGCGGTTTCCCCAAAACTGTAGTTGACACAGCTGTCACGGAGCAGACGGCTACAATTAACGCAACCATGCGAGAGTATTCAAGGCGAAATTTGCGCATCTTACTGGGTGATGGCTTAGCTGGCACAGCGCCTACGGAGGTAAGGTCTACGTTGGACACAGCTGCCGATTTGGCTGCCGGAGCTAACGTGGTGAACGTAGACACAGGCGACGGCGCCTTATTCGCTGCGGATGACGTAGTTATTATTTACCCCGAAGGTAGACCACAAGATGTGTCCGTGTTGCAGGTCCTGTCTGTGGCTGTTGATGCTTTAACTATGAAAGCTAACCATGTCACTGCTGTTGATTATAACGCTTTAACTGAGTCAGGCACGGTGTTCAACATTTATGTTGCCCATCAAGTCGCTATTGGTAACATCACCAGAACTAACTATTTTTCTGTCATGCTGATTCAACAAGAAAACAGCACAGGACAGCCTAAAATAGTCTCCTTCTGGAAAGGTTCCATTGGGGGGTCAATGGAGGTTGCTACGGGGTCTGATGATTTTGCTTCCTCTGCTATGGAAATCAAACTGTTGCAGCCCACGGTTACGGAC
>Ga0190283_1000212_pt1 | contig 31415 bp, 37 predicted proteins | sample 48691801_MG_FD_161669 | JGI IMG/M metagenome (GOLD analysis project Ga0190283, IMG submission 161669) | Hydrothermal vent microbial mat bacterial communities from Southern Trench, Guaymas Basin, Mexico - 4869-18-0-1_MG | ecosystem: Environmental > Aquatic > Marine > Hydrothermal vents >...
TATTTTTTGGGGTGGGGGGGTCACGGGGGGGTCGGGGGGGACCTCTAAATTCTCTAAAATAATTTCAGACTGTTTTTCTACAGATATAGGTACAGATTCATCTGCCGTAGGTACAGATTCATCTGCCGTAGGTACAGATGTATCTACCAAGGAGTGTTCTTTGGATGAGGTATTATTATCTTCTGTACTTGTATCTAGTGATGTACTATCATCTAGTGATGTACTATCATCTAGTGATGTACTAGTATCTTCTATGTGTTGTTCATCTCTCATTTATTAGTACTACTCCTTTGTTGTCGTAGCTCTCTATGTATCTGTTTGGGTAAAGGAAGAGTTGCCGGGGGTCTGGGCCTGTGTAGTGTATAGCTACTCTACCCGTCTCTTGTATCACCCGTATATCTGCCTCTGTATTGTATCTGAATAGGAGCTCCTCTATTGGTTCAATGTTCTCTGTGTCTAGTATCTTATATGAGGTGTATGGAGTTGCCCGGAGTTGGTCATCTATTGTGTACAGGGAGACTTGTGCGCTTTCCATCATTGTATCTCCTTCACCTTCTTACGTAGACTATATAGCCTTGAGTATACTGTTTGTATGCTTATCTCCTGTAGTTCGGCTATGTCTGAAGGGGAGTAGCCGCGGATTAACAACGCTAATAGTTCCTTATGTTGAGGCTTTAGCTCCTCCAATGTGAGGCATATGTCGATATAGGATATAACGTCAGGTGTGGGTGCCTTGTAATCGACGAGCTCTTCAGTAGGTTTGTATGTATAGTTATACCAATCTGCACAGTTATTCTGTGTCACTACCTTGAGCCACGGTTCAATAGGTCTGGTGTGGTCATATGTTGATATTCCCCTGAATACCTTCATGAATGTAGTCTGTACTACATCTTCCTTACTTTCCATAGGGTATGGACGGAGAATGCCGCTGACCCAGTACTTAACAAGACCACTGTACTTGTTATAGAACCAGGACCATGCTGCTTCGTTTCCCTCTACTAGTTTGTCATATCGTTTGGAATCCATCGTTATATCCCCGTCAGTATTTTCCCACATGCAGGGCACCTCCGTATATATGACCAACGACCATACCTCAACTTGAGTTTGAAGTTCTCCTCTATGAGTTCACCCTCTGCATTGTACATAGGACAATACTCTATAACCCCAAGGTCACACCATATTTCTATCAATGAACATAAGTTCTTGCAATAGTTGAGTGGTTTCGTCATTGTTTCCTCATTATACTGTACTTGTATTTGTCTGATTTCCATTTAAAAGGGAGTCGTGCCTCGCAACGTCATGGGACGTTAGGAGTGCGCGAGGGACGACCTACCCATAGGATGTTACTTACGTTTTGTTGAAAATGTGCCTTGGATGTCACTGTGAGTACCTGCCGGTCCAACGTAAGACACAACAACACTCTCACCACTTAATTCTAATGAATATCTCCCCATCCTAACGCCTCCAGTCCTTTTTGTGATAGTATTATATACTCTTCACTGTCTGTGTCAATGTATGGTTCCAGTGCAGCAATCTCAGTCATAGGTACGACAGTTTGTAGTACAATGAGGGCAGCACATAACTTCTCAACTTCGAAGTCGTATCCACCTGCCAGAGATGCCTCTATCTGTAGTATTATCTCTAGGTATGTCCGTTGTCCTTTTGTTAGTTTCATTACACATGTATCCTGGACATGATGAAGACTCCATCATTGTCATAGCTTGCTATCATAAGTTCCCCTAGTGACCAATCAAACCTATCTACGATGGGTCTGGGGTCGGGACCGATGTATCGTAACACAGGTTTCCCACATATAGTTTCCGTCCTATCTACTATCTCACCATCTATGACAACGAACGACTTATCATATATGGTACGGGAGAGTGCCGCGTACCACTGGGTTATCTCTATCACTGCCTGATGTGTGACGACTTTACCCGAATCATTGATGAATGATGGCACATCCACGTATGTGAAGATTGGAGCATCATACCATGCACTGTTTATATCTGGCATAACTACACCGATGTCCCTACGTACAAACTTCTGACCAGGTAGGACTAACCTACAACCAAAGGTCTTCTGATTCATACATTCACCATTTACGATGTGTGCCACATCAATCTGTACTTGTTCTAGTTCCATTTGATACCATCAGTTATTGTTAGTTTACTATCCGAGTATACGAAGATGTTTGGTCCTATGTTTAGAATGGACACGTTACCCGGGACAGATGTGGGTTCTTCATCAACCCACCTGCCATATACTTCTCTACATACTTCTACAACACCAGGGATGGATGTGAGTTCGCAGGATTCTTTGAGTATAGCTAACGAATGTGGTCGTTCTACCTCTGTTCCCTCCGTGGAGTAGAATGAAGCATACTCTGAACCTTCCCACCATTCATCTACATCTAGTTTTACTATGTATGCTCTAGTGAAACCATATATGTCATCTATTAAGTCATAGTCCATTGCATCTTCTATACCAAGTGTGGATGCTATGTCCTTTATGAACAATGCCATATGTTGGAGAGTAAGAGTTATGCCGTGCCCGTCGACGTTAAGCTTCTGGTACATTTGTAACAGGGATATGCGTCGATTGAGCAGGTCAGTTATTTCTTGTTTTTCTTTCTTATTCATTGTTTCCCCATATTTGGTTTCTTTTATATATTTAGAACAGCGTGTCGAAAACGGTTGTATCATCCAAGGGACACAGTCCCGAAGGATGATGACGGGAGAGTGAAGGCAACTTCTTTTTGTTGACTTTGCTCACCCGTCGAAGGAAAACCGTTTTAAAAGTGCTGTATACATTTATTTTTCTTTTCTTGAGGAAAAGAAAAGGTTGAGTAACCCTCCCTGGTCCTGTTGTTATGTACTATCATCTTTAGGGTTTATTGCTACTCGATGCAGTAAAAAACCTTCTACACTAGTAATAGCGTATGAGAGGGTACTTTTGCGTACACTATTTGTCACTTATTTTTACTTCCATGTACGATTGTTCGTAACTTACTGTAAACAAAGGAGATGCCACCACTTATATAACTCTCCATATTTACTCATCACATATGTCCTTTATTATCAATGGGTTATGTGTGTGATATTTTCAGAGTGTCTTTTCGTGGTATAATAGAAGTGTGAGGAAAAGAAAACAATACATTACAAATACACAAGGAGATTCAATGACTAAACATGACTACCCAGAGACTTGCATGGTATGTGAACATCTGACTCAGAAGAAACAACCCCTGTTGGCTGGTAGACTAAAGAGGTTGATTGGAGCAGAGAAGGGTGTAATGAATGGTGGTAAGAGCAAGAAGGAGTACCGTTGTTGGACAGAAGTGAGACTGTGTCCCGTATGTAAGTCTGTACATTGGGGAGAGGAGTTGTTCCGCGATGAGGATACAAAAGATGCTAGAATAGAAGAACTAGAAGATTTAACGGGGATATACGAGGAACTATAGTGTTATACGAATACATTGGAAAATTAGTATATAAGAACAAGTCCGTATACGGTGCCTGTTTTACCAATGAGGAAACTGAAGACATTATTTCGGATTGCGTATTGGAGTACCTGAGGCTTGCTGGGGATAGGAAGAAGCAGCTCCCTACCTTGGTTCATAATAACGTTGTTGACCGCCTGCGTCACAGGTCGGTAATAACATTTGTGGAGCTAGATGCTGCACCTGAACCGGCAACCTCACCTACCAATATGACAGATGTAATATATGATGTATCGAAGTACTTAGACGAAGATGAGATATATATAGTAAGGATGCGTGTGGCAGGGTTTACGTACAGAGAAATCTCGACCAAAACCAAACAGAACATATCAAGAAAAATGAAAGTAATAAAAGATAAATTAGCCGAATACAAAGAGCTAATAGAGGGAGAACCAAATGAAGAACTACACGAATAAGAGACACGGTGACTACCATGTTACGACCAAGACCGGGGAGAACAACGACCAGGGTTATAGGATATGGAATGCTTACTGTGTGTACTGTAGTAAAAGAATAACATTAACAACCCAACAAATATCAATGAACAGGCATCTACGATGTGGTTGTTGGGAAAACGATAAGAATACAACCGAAGGAATAGCACTCATGGACACATTTGGTAAGTTGACAGTCTCCAATACATCAAAAGATGGATTTGTGTGTACATGTGAATGTGGAGAGACTGTAACGTGTACCGCATACGACCTACTCTACCACATGCGGAGTTGTGGTTGTGCGATAGTCAAAGATGGTAGTTATATAGATGGTGATGGGTATCGTTACATACGAAAACCAGGACATCCTCGGGCATCACAACATGGCTACGTTCGTGAACATATCGTAGTGATGGAAGATAAACTTGGACGTTCATTAAGAGAGGGAGAGGTTGTCCATCATATAAATGGAATAAAGGATGACAACAGACCCGAGAACTTGTGGGTATTTGATAACAATACCCTCCATATGAGATTTCACCATCTACTGAAGAATCAAAACAAAGAACTACTAACTGAGTTTCCTGTTATTATGAAGGAAGAGTATCCAGACGTGATGGAGGTGCTATAATGAAAACAACTGCTACAGAACTATGCTACTGGTGGAATGAAGAGACTGACAGACTATACCAGTACTATATTAAAGAAGGTAAGAACGAATATTTGTCAACGAGGATTGCTGCGGCAGCCACTAGACCAGTGTATATAAATGACGAGGAGTTCTCCCGTATATGGAGGGACATAAACGAAATATACACAACATACCAAGCATGTTCCCATACCACCTCGATAATGGATTGGATGGAGATGGAATTAGTATATGACGAGGTTGTTCGTTGTAAAAGAGAGGAAATCCGAGCAAGGTTCGTTCTAGGTGGAGAGTGTTGGGAACGTGTTACAGAGTCACTTAATAAATTAATAGAGATATCAGAAGAATTAGGCGAAGCACTTTTAGAGATGACAAGAATAGTAGAGCAATTCAGGGATGAATTGGAGGAGAGTAACATATGCAATTAGTAGATTATAAAGTCGATGTCAAGGGTGTCAATGATGGTGTTAGTGTCTGGGGCATCGGTGACATACATGTGGGGAGCCGGGCTTGTGATGAGAAGCTACTTCACTCAATAGTATCCCGGGTAAAGAAGAACAAGAAGGCTCGTGTTGTTCTCATGGGTGACCTCATAGAGGCAATCAACCCCACAGACAAGAGGTTCGATGCAACCAACCTACCAGATTGGGTAGAGTTCAAAGACCTCGATAACCTGGCAATCATACAGTGTAATCGTGTTGTGGATATGCTCCTACCCATTGCTGATAAAATCATATGTAGTGTTGCTGGTAATCATGAAGCCACGGCACATCGTCGCTACCACTTCGACCCACATGACTACATATTAACACGACTTCGAGACAAGGCAAAGGTCATGATACACAATGGTGGTTATGGTCAGTGTATCCTACGTCTTAAGACCAAGAGGGGAAGCCACACAACCACAACGATGTTCTCCCTGTTCCACGGAAGTGGTGGTGGAGTAACCCTCGGAGGTACAATAAATAAACAGGTTAAGACACTGGACTACATCGAATGTGATGTGAAGATGTCCGGGCACACACACCAACTAACCGAGGCACTTGTTCCTCGTTGTTATGTACCTTCATCTGGCAAACTAGACCTTATAAGTAAACCAAAGGTCATAGTACAGACAGGTTCATATCTAAAGACATATGGTGATGACTTCACGACATATAGTGAGATGCGGGAATATGCCCCGGTCCCTCTTGGCTCGCCGGAAGTAATAATTACTGGTGATGTTCCTAAGATGCAGGTAATTTTACATACCGGATAAATAATGAGTAGACTCAAAAATGAAATCAGGAACGTATACGGGAGACTCACTGTTGTTGCTCGTGCTCCAAATGTGGGTACGAAGACCGCGTGGGTATGTATATGTAGTTGTAGTGGGAAGAGTGTTATCGTACTTGGTACAAGTCTTCGTAGCGGTAACACTCAGAGTTGTGGTTGCTACAACAGGGATATGGTGAGGGAAACGTGGCTGGGTAGAAGTCACACAAATGAGAGTAAAGATAGAATGAGTAAATCACGGACGGGTAAATATAAAGGCAAAAATTGTCCAAATTATAATGAAGAACTAACCGACGAAGAACGAAGAATTAATAACACGAGAACAAGCAGAGCAAGACACAAAAAGTGGGTCATCCACGATATTCTGTCTTGGTGGGGAGAACGTGAACGGAGAGCCTGCTCAGTTTGGAAATCCCGGGATTACATGGGTTGAGTGGCCGACTCCCATTGATGTTGGTATAAAGATAGTGGGTTCGAATATAGGTATTGAATCCACATCGGTCGGGAACATCAAAGCAACCTTCAAATAACTTTTGGTAAGAACAAACCCCCATCAGAACGGTGGGGGTTTATTTTTATATACAGGGAGATTGTCAACCATCTATACTAGTTTATAATAAAATTGCATGGTTGCAAAGTCCACATTAGATATACCATCAGACGGGCACCCTTCTAAACGAATGATAACCCCTCCAGCATTTGAACCAATGAATATATTTTCATCACCCGTAAAGTATGTACTAAAATCAAACTGTTTTAGGACCAGGGTTGTGTTGTCTTCCCATATCTGAGCAACACCTGGGTTGTAGGAGCGGTCGTCTCCTCCCGTCCGTATTCCATCCACTATCTGATTGCCAACAGACCCACTATCTGCACCGAAGTTCTCAACAGTTATCAGCTCAAATTTCTTACCAGTAGTGGACTTCACGTTGTAGATAAGTAACTTTATATCAGCGGAATTCCCTTGAGAGAACATATCGAAACGATACCCCAACATCTCAAAGTCATTATTTTGATAGTCAGAATATCCCAACACACCTATGTCGTAGTCGATTCCGGTAATACCTGCTGGTATATCTATATTAGTTACTTCCCACCACTTCTTGTCTGATTGATAGTATACTGTGTCAGTATCAACAGTGATTGTCTCTGTATCACCCGTGACAGGGACTGCGGTTGTCTCGGCCAGTGATGTTCCAGTAATCGTAACATCACCACTCCCGGTCAATGAGTTAATATAAAGGTAAATATGGTTGTTAGATACAGCGAAGTCGGTAGTATAATCCCCGGTCTCACCCGATGTCACCTCTCTGAACTCACCCGTTATATTCAGTTGATTATCTATCACTGTACGTAGAGGGAACGTAAATGATACCATTCTAACATCATCAATGTTTTCCCAACGGCTATCTGTACCATCCCACTGTAAAAGTTGTTTGTCAGCGATACCAGATATGAGAACATCACTCAACTCATTAGTGTTAGGTTGCGGAATTATTTTTACATACATCGAACCTTCGGTTGCATGTTTACGTAGAACAACCCCTACAAACACCTGTGAATTAGGTTGTGTTGGTAGAGATGCCGACAATTCGCCAGCAGTTGTACTTAAGAATGCCGGTCGTCCATCAGCAGCTACGAAGTCGGTATCTATGTCACGGACGATACCATATGTTGTGAAGTATCCAAACTGGTTATTGAGAACCTGCTCTGTAGACACGGCTATGGTTGCATTCGCTATAAGGTGTACCGTTGCGTCTGCCAGTCCCACTTCTGGGTTGATACCGTCTGCACCGGATATGTATACAGGTGTGCCATGTGCGATGGTGTCGCCACTTGCGTTCTTTGCTCGTATGTATAGTTCCTGCCCAACTTGAAGTGTAGACACTCCTCCAGCCATCCCTACTTCAAGTGTCTTGTCATCATCGTTCCAGTTTAATCTACCCTCTTGGGTAGTTGGTGCTGCGGTAAGGTCGAAGTCAATGTAATCCAGGTCCTCTATGTCGTTACGACTTTCCCACTTACCCGTTGAAGCATCGTATGTGAGGATTGAGTTGTCGGACGGGGTAGGTACGTCCACATCTATCAGGTCGTCTAACTCTCCTACCCTAATATGAAAAGGAGTAACATATAGTGTCATAGTATTTGGCGCTGAAGATTTGTCGGTGATTTTACACCTTGTATATATGTAAACATGACCAACACTTACCTTTTCGTCCTTTATAACAGAGACAGTACCCGAGTCATACAACTCGTCCCATGTACTATCATCCGAACTTCCCTCTAATATAAGAGAGAAGGTGCCGTCCGCACCATCTATGTTAAAGTTAAATGTATCCTCTCCGCCCTTTCGAGTTAGAGTATGAGTATCGCTGGCTCCCGCTCCTAGTGAATATGTCAATGTTTGTAAAGCCATATTAGTCTCCTATGGGTAATATTTCGTATCCTAACATGTCGTAAGTTTGGGATGTGCCGTTCTTTCCAACAGCAACCTTATAGATGGTGTACAACATACCAAGGTCACATTCTACGGTCTCCTTGCTGACAACCTTTCCGACTTCATCTGTTCCTAATATTTTGACATCCATCTGACTACCTCTGACTTGAACCATTGTATGATAACCAGTTGGTTGCTGGGATAAGGTCCGCACATGCTTCGGCTGTGTCGAAATATTCTTCATCTATCTCTGCTATCAGGTCATAGATGTCCTCATGTATTGCTAAGGTGTCTGCCTTATTTCTAGCTGTGGTTGAAAGAGAATCGAACATGTCCACAACATCCTCCATCTTTTCAAAATAGAAGTCCTCGTAGTCTTCACACAAGGTACACACATCTGTGAACCATTGTGGTGATGGTAGGCCCGGGGTGACTGCTCTAAAATTATATAGTATCGTCCATCCACCGACACCTCTCGGTGTCTTTTCATCTATGGTGTATGATAAGTCCCTGGCTTCCATTTCAACTTCCGCGGGTGGTACGTGGTCGTACCAACACTCTGTAATTGCCGTCATTTTACTCTCCTCTATACTATGATTGATAGAATATATATTAACAACATCACGCCAGATGTTGATGCTATTGCCCATCCATTCACGATAAGTGCAACAATGATGATTGTTCCCACCATAGAGCGCCAAAACTTCTTCTCTTCGTTTGCCGCGTTAAGTTGTTCTTGTAATGAATGTACCGATGTATAGAGGTCATCAAAATACCCCCTACATACATCATATACTCTCTCTTTTGATTTTGTCGGTAGTTCGTTCATTAGATTAGTCCAAATGCCAGCTTAAGTACGGCAATAACCACCAGTGTTATGATACCAGATACCGTAGGAGTAAAGAGAGTTAGCACAACTCCAAGTATGACCCCTGCAATCTTCATTGTTGTTTGTATCTTAGTAACCTCGGTTGTGAGTTTGTCTATCTTACCATCTATAGTTACTACATTTGCTGACACCTTTTCTATATCTTCCTTGTTCCTCTCCACCCTTGGAAAGAGGTTTGCCCCGACTAAACACTTATCATCACAGGTGTCGTTTTTATCTGTCATTGTTATAGGTCTCCGTGTATTTCTTATTAATTAGGTCCATGGTTACGTTACCCACGATATAGGTAGTCACGACCCCTGCCGTAGTAATAAATACGTTTAGTGAATATGGTTGTAACCACTCAAACACAGGAATGGCTGGGAGTACGAATGCTGCAATAACCCCACATATGACTATACCTAGTGTTAGTCCAAACTTACGGCTGGTGAGCCGTTTGTAGAACATAAGAAAGGTTTTTATCGTGATGTCTAATTTTTCTTTAGTACTCATCTGGATGTATACACCTCCGTGGTCTGGGTATGCAGCCTATTGGTTGGTTATCTATTAAACTACAATCATTACCAACCTGTGCTTTACATCTCCCATCAACTGGTGCAATGGTGGGTCTCCCACCACTGTCATATGTTATTAGGTCTGGATATTTTTCTATTATATGCTCGTCTCCGTCTCGTAGTACAACACCTGAGTAGCAACAATAACCACAGCGTTGACAAGACATTAGATACCCCAAGTTATAGCGTGTACGACTGCGAATGCATCTTTACCTGGTTCCTTTGAATCCGCATTACAGTATACACCTATAGTATCACCAGCACTGAAGTAGTTCCAGTTGCCAGATGCACTTTCATAGTCTTCTCCGTTACCAAGGGTCACAGATAGTGGGGTACTTCCCCCACCTTCATACACGGTGAATACATCATCACCGGTACCCGAGGCTTGCTCAGTTACTGTGATTCCATATACCAAGGCACATATTCCGATGGGTATGTGTCCCGTTATACCCTGACAGTCCATAAGACTATCAGTGAGGGAGCCCGACATACCAAACTCGAACTTGATGTACTGCCATGGACTTATAGATGTAAACTGGATTGGATATTCTGTTTGTGTGAACATCAGACCATCAATCAATGCTGTGATACGTGCTGCACCACTATTCTTTATACGAACCAAGACAGCTGTAGCACTTGGACTTATATAAGCAGTGACTGCCACTTGTTGCCAATCATCATAACTTTCCACCGGGAAACTAGCAGTTGCTACTGTTGCCCAACTTCCTGTATTTTCCTCAATCATAAGGTCAAGGTCTTCGGTATCAACACCATCATCCTTTAACCAGAGAGAGAATGTGACGTGTCTACCTACCAACTGTTGAATTGCAAACTCAGCTCCTGTAGAGAGACCGACCGTGTGTGAGAAATACTCTCCAGCACCTAATGTTATCTGCCAGCTTCTCTCACCAACATAATAATCGGTATCATCAACAGCAGTAACTCCATCTCCAGTCCATCCTGTTGGTGGAGACGTGTCTCCCTCTAACCATGCATGTCCCGGTTCCTTACCAGCAGATTCTCCTCTCAGGTCTCCGAAGGGTATAAAGTTGTATACTCTATTGTCTAGTTGGTTGTGTACAACACTAGAATTAACAGATAATCCTATCTCAAATGCTGTCTCACCTGGGAATACTGATATAGCGTCCACATAGTGTGTGGTTGCAGTGACTGTACTTGACCGTATAATTCCATATACCTCAACTGCCGCAGCATCCACTGTTTTAGTTATAGAGATAAGGGTCCATGTATTGGCAGCAACTGTTTGTACCGTTGTGTCATATCCACCAACATCGTCCCATATACCTATCTCGACATTATTAGCAACCGTGCCGCGATACCAACATGCTATGGTTATGTTCTTACCTTGAAGGTCCTTACCTATTGTCTGCGAGGCTCCCGGGTTAGTAACTCCACCCTCCTCTGGGTCAATGAGTACCTTAAGACCGACCCCACCAGCTGCGGTAACGAATTCCTGGGATGAGTCACCATGTTTTACGATAGTGGTTTCTTCCGCATAGGAACTTGCAGCGACTGTGGTTTCATCCAACCCATAAGCCACGTCATATCTATATATAAACCTCTCACACGAACCATCCAATAGAATGTTCTTGGGAAGGTCATTCTCAAATGCAGCATCTGTACCCGTCTTCTTCACGTTCGATGCTTCTACAACGTCTGATTTCAAACCACCAGCTGTCTCAATAACAGAGTCTGCCTGGGTCTCAAGTGTTGTAACCTTTGTTGCCAACTTTGTGGTATCCGCAGCACTTCTAGCTATGTCATCACCAGTTAGTGCTCCATCTCCAACAACAACTATCCTGTCTTTCTCGATAAGGTTCTCAACAGGTTGAACCACAACTATAATGGCTGCGATAAACCCTGCGTTGTTATATGTAATAGATGGAGATGCCGGAGTTTCACAATCTGCGTCAGAGAACCTAATGTAAGGGTCTCCTCCATCTTCAACAACATCTGTGGTCCACATGTGGTCAATACTTGCTCCACTAGCGTAATAGATGTATGCCTTTTCTCCTGCGACACATCCTTGTTTTGTACCACTTTTATTTTCTAACCATATATCACAGTTATTTGCATCAGATGCTCTATCTTCTACATAGAATCGGCCAGCAAATATGGCATAAGACACATCGTCAAAGTCTGCGACGAGTTCTGACTGTTTTACACGACCGTTTTCACTAGTTGCTCCATCTCCTGGAGAAAGTGCGGGCGTAAAATCGTTGGTTATGATTCTTTCATTAGGCATTTTATGCCCTCCATGTTAAACAAAATATTGTAAACGTTGCGTCTGCTCCACCGGCAGTCATACCGTTGCTGTCACATACTGCACTGAGCATTCGTCCAGCACCAACCAGGTAGGGTTCATTTGTAGAACCAACACCATCTGTGTCGTATTCTTCACTGGCTCCTGCTAGGCTTACAGTAATGTTGGTTAGGTCTGTAGTACCAAATGCGGCACCACCAGCATTCCATTTATACTCACGTGGATAGAACGTGTCTGTGTCGGCTGTTCGTATTGCTTCATATGCAGCCCCTCCGTATAGTATGTGAGCTGTATCTAGTAATACTCTGGCATTTACTCCATATCCTATAGACATCTCTGTTGGTGATGTTGGTACGTTACCATTGAGGTACATTTGATATGAGCACTGTTTCCAACCAGAGTTTGGTGTGAAAGCAACAGGTGTTGTCCCGGGGTGACACATTACTCCATCAATGAAGACATCCAGAGACGCCCCACCATTATTAATGAATCTCACTCGAACCTTATCAGCACTTGTCGAGATATATCCAGTAACACACACCTGCGTCCAATCCGTATAATCATCCACGGTAAAATCGGCAGTTGCTACGGATACATATCCAGCTCCAATATCCTGTGAAATCTCCAGCGTCACGTCTTCTGTGTTAGCAACCCCATCTGCCTTTATCCACGCACTAAACGTTGCCCATCTTCCTACGAGATTTGTCATCGGTGCCGTGTAGTCATCATTCATTCCAATATAATGATACATAGAACCACCAGCAACTAACGTCGCTTCAACACATGCGTTAGCAAATTTATATTCGGTTGTGTCTCGTACGATAGTGTTAAGACCAGCCGTTTGCCACCCTGTTGGGGGAACAGATGTTCCACCCAACCACGATGCACTTTCAAAGTCGTTAGTAAGGTCCTCTTGGGCAGCAAAATCGCCAAAGGGGATTAAGTTCATGTATGGTTGTACTTCTAGTTGGTTATGTATTACCCTACTTTGGGTAGACGGAGCAACTTCAAAAGCCGTCCCACCCAGATATATAGCAACAAAATCAACATAGTTACTGGCTGCGCTCGCTGTGGCACTACGAACGATTCCATAAACCTCCGTTGCGCTTGCATCTATAGTTACCGTAGCAGATACTAGTGTCCACGTATCAGCAGATATTGTCTGTGCTGTCGTGTCATAACCAGCTTGGTCGTCCCAGAAACCAATGGATATGTTGTTAGCCACATCTGAACGAACCCAAGCCACGATTGTACATTCTTTCCCAGCGAGGTTTTTACCTATTTTTTGAGAGGCTCCAGGTGTGGTTATCCCACCAACCTCGGGGTCGATTAATGCCTTTATACCTACACCAGTCGCACTGGTAGTAAACTTCTGTGAAGATGAACCATGTTTCACAACTGTGGTCTCTTCAGAGTATGATGTGGCAGCAACCGTTGTTGCCTCAAACCCAAACGCTAAACCGTCCCCTTGTGAGAACACTTCAGCTGTACCATCAAGTACCATGTTGTCGGGGTTATCATCCTCAAATATCGAGTCTGTTCCCTGTTTGACTACATTGGTAGCCTTCACTACATCACTCTTCAACCCACCAGCTGTCTCTATAACAGAATCGGTTTGTGTCTCAAGTGTAGACACCTTGGTAGATATCTTTGTGGTGTCCGCGGCACTTCTAGCAACATCGTCACCAGTAAGAGCACCGTCACCCACAACTATAATACTATCCTTGGGGATAAGTGATGTAGTAGGTTCTACTTTAATAGTGAGAGCATCTATAAAGGCTGCTGCACTATAGTCTGCAATCGCAGGAACTGCCGGGGTTTCACACTGCCCGTCACCAAACGATATGTAGTTATTACCACCATCGTTGGCTATCGTAGTAGTCCATACGTAGTTAGTAGAGTAGTATATTGTAACCTTGTCTCCTACCTCAAAACAGGTTTGATTACCACTCTTACTCTTTACCCAGATATTACATGTGGCAGCAACAGAGCCTCTGTCACTACACCATGTGCCCTTTATTCTAGCCGAGAAAATAGCATATGAAATGTCATCAAAGTCAGCAATGAGCTCACTCTGTTTGACCCTGCCGTTTTCTGACGTGGCTCCGTCTCCCGGAGAAAGAGCGGGTGTGAAGTCATATGAGTATAGTTTTTCAGCCATATATTGTCCTCGTTATATTGTACTTGTGATTTGCCTAAATATTTTTAAAAATCTGTTAGGTCTGGTGATGTAGAACCTGTAGTTATTCTTACACGTCTCCGTTCTGCCGCAGAGAATGTACTCCACGCACTTCCATCGTCTACAGAGAATGCGACTGCTTGTTCAGCTGGAGAATATGTACCCCACACATCATCTGCTGTGACATGTACATAATCCAAGTTACTCGGGATGAACGGTATTACATTAACACCAGTAAGTTCTATGAAACCACGGTGGTAAGCTCTATCAATCCCACCAACCTTAAACATGTTATAGATGTCTCCACCTGTTACAATACACTCAAAGTGTATCGTTAGTAAATCCTGGTGAGGATACCATTTAATATGATTGGGGTGATTGAGGATTGCAGCCAGTACATCCCTGCTAGTTTCATCTAGTAGTGGCCACTCGTACCGAGCACGGAATCGAAACCCACCGAACTTCTCATGTACGGAGCCATCGACTAGAACCTTCGTTGTTATAATCTTCTCCGGGTTCTCGTCTCTCATACAGTGAGTTACCAGGTCGTTATCTGCGTTAGTGAAGTCCATGTCAACGGTATCTTTAGTATTACCATTGGCATCCAAAAAAACAACGCGAGGTTGGTCCCACCCACCGAAAATTGCACTCAATGCCATGTTAGCTCCTATCTTAGTGTTTGATTTATATTTGTCAGTGATGTGTTGTTGATTGTGTATAATTCATACAACACAAGTTTGGTCATTCCCCGACCAAGTAGTTCTATTTCAACTACCTTACCACGGACGTTATTAATATCATATACGTCACCAAAACGTATATCATGTCTGTATTCGTCGACAACGACTGTGTACTTACTTCTTATATCACTATAGAAGGTTAGTATATTGTCTCCGATTGTCTTAGCATGTATGTAATCTGATACATAACTTAACATCCTTTTGTAGGTTAAGCTATCGTCAGTTGATGCTTTAGTTTCCGCAGAGTAGTATGTTCCATTTATGTATGATATTTCAACTTCTTCAAACGGAGGAATATCCTCGCGTGTGATTGAAACGATGTTATCGATTTCTCCACGATAAACCAACGAGTCATCTCCCAGTACATATGTACCATTCCATTCATATAGAACCTGGTCATTTGCACCAGATATTTGCCCGAGTATGTCCCACCCACGTTTGTTGGTCTTGAACTCCTCGATATGTTCACTCCAATCTTTGGTGTATTGTCTCAGGGCATAGGATGGTTGTGTTATCGTATAGAACGTACCATCCAACTCTACAACATTACTGTATATTCCACGTTCGTTAACACCAGGTGACCAGTTATCTTGGTGGTCTTTCAACCATATGTTGTAATCCTCGGTTGAGTAGTTGTAGAAGATTGTGTTGTCGTATACAAAGAGCGACTGTAACTCCCCAATGGGATAGTAGGTATATTCTACGTCAAACTCATCATCCAGATATTTGTTGTGTACATACACATATGTCTCATCAAATCCAATACCTTGGTTGCGTTTCACATAGACAGTTCCTGTATCCGGTATCGAAATAGTAAGTTCGTTAGTGATGTCTGTCACAGTGAAGTCCTGCTCGTCAATCATAACTGACGACACATTCCTAACACGACTTCTGTTCAGGGAGAATCGTGGACAAAGTGTCCAATCATCGTCAGTTACAGCATTGTGTGTTTCTTTCAGAGGGTTGTCTGGGTCTGTCTGCCCTTCTAGTTCTTTTATATTTTCAAAGTATACTTCTTTGGTTATAACCCAGTTGTTGCCTTCTATGACAAACACTTCATCACGTATGTCGTATCCTTGGGATACTGATAATGTTTCTCCTAGTAGTTCAAATGCAACCTGGTTCGCATAAGAGGTACCTACTCCAATCCCCCACCAATTTTCTACTGGAGGTGCATCCCAATTATTCATAGGTCTGATTGACCTTACTACCATCATTGTGTAGAGGTCTATCTGTGTATCCCAACTATCTATGATAAAGTCTCCATCAAGCTGTCGGGTTACTGTGTCTACCTCAGATATTCTGAATGTCTTCTTTACATCGTTTGTGCGTATTACACCCGGTGTAGTAAACAGGTCTGTTCTGTCTCCCCTCACAAGAATTGTTGCAGAGAGTCCTCCCAACCAATCGCTTGGTCTGCTCGCTGTTTGTGGAGGAGCAGCAAATCCCACAACCAGTTCAGTATCTGTCCAGTTGCGTTGATACTTACGTCTGAATCCATAGATGGAGCCTTCAGATACACATAACTCATGTCCCACATACGAATCTATGTTGGGATAATACTTTGGTGAGTCTGTGTAGGCATCTCTATCGTGAAATACTTCTTCAAATCGGCTGTCAGTACTATTCCATCTACCTATCCTAACCTTTGTAAATACATCTGGTTGTATCGACTGTCTTACTTCGTTAACCATAACATATATGTCACCAGACACGGGGTCTTTGTATAGATAGATATTTCCCGGGCAGGTAACAACTGCGTCGTTCAACCACCTTGCATCTACTCCATTAACAGTGACCGTATTCCACCCACACATGGAGTGTTTGTTGTCCTGTCTATTATTCTCAACTACCATTCCCTCAGATAGTAAGTATTGCTGTCTTTTATCTATCCAACTAAAATCTATATAGAATTGGCATACCTTGGAACCATATGCTTCTTCCTGGGATAATGAGTTGGTGAATTGTTCGGGTGACATAGATGATACAAACGAATGCCAACCCGGGTCTAGGAATATCGACTCCCCCTCATCAGCATCTGCAACTGTATCGGGATAGAAGAACGATTCAAATCCTGCCTTTCTCCACTTTCTCTCTACTCTGACAGATTCTCTCGGTCTATCGGTAATTTCGTCGAAGTAGTATCCAACCTCAGCTTCCATGTACGTTGGAACAAATATATTTTCATATGGGGCATGTGCCCCTGGTGTATCGGTTGATAGATATACATATGAGTGTGTCCATATAGATGATGTTAGAGCATACTCTAGTGGATGCTCGAACTGGATAATCCATGTGCCAGATGACTTATGACCGATGATGTCGGTACACTTACCCAACCATTGGGTTTGCACTTCGTTGTCGCTATCGTATCCTACGGCCCATACGTAGTTTCCTACATACTGTTCATATGGTTTAGATGCGGCATCTCCACTTGGTTGTTCTACCCACGATGTACCAACATGTACATGATGTTGACCTGCTGGTGCTGGGAATGTACTCACTTCAGAACGAACAGCAAGTAACTTGGGAATTCCACCATCCTTAAAAGGAGCAGGAGTTCCCCATCCTATCGTCTGTGTAAACCAACGACAAGTTCCCTCTTCCATACCTTCTCCACCGAGACGGTAGTTGTGGTACATTACTTCAAGGGAATCTACACGACATCCTTTATCATACTTATAGAATACACCACCATCAGGATATATATGAGACGCAACGTCTGTGAGGTCTATTGTTCCCCATGCACGAGTATGTGCCTCGTCCAGTGAGATGTCTTCCTCTGTAAACTCTACAACATAGTGTAGGTCTGTTCCGTCTACTTCCAGATATGAAACACGTAAGTCAGGGCTACCCCATTCTACTTCACCAATTTTGAGAGCATCACCTGTGGTCATATCATAACGGATAATCCAGTTGTGGACACCTGCATATAGGTACGTACCATCCTCTGACAGTGCCTTACACTTATAATCAGTGGTATCACCCTCGGTTGGATTGGCATCCTGCTTTGAAGGAATTTGGCGGGCACTCCACCATTTCTCTGTTGCAGTTATACTCATATAGATATACTCTCCGTACTAGTTATCTTATATACACTATTGAACAAAGTTAATGCATCTTTTATACTTATGAACTTGTAGTAATCGTCTCCGTCCTTCATACCTGGTTCGTCACTATCCCAGGTAAGAACCACGGATGTGAGTTCAATAGTAGTTGTCTCGTCGTTAAATTTGATGTTCTCTATCGGGAAGTGTTCACCAACGCCAGCAAATACCAAAGTCTTCTCATCCTCATTAAACAACTCATAGTATCTAACTTCACATAGAACACTATTGGCAGTCTCTGGAAATGGAGATAGGAATGCCGTTAGGTCATCTGTGTAGAACGTAAGACGCATTGATGGTGCTACTGCCCGACGATGTCCCTCTCCCTCGTCTTCGAGTGTACGTTTAATGGTTGCAACATCAAACGGCACAATGGTTGCTCGTTTGTTTGTATCTGTGCGTCGGAGTCTGATTTCAAATAAATCCTTCATTAATTTGTCGTCCTTGAGGATTTAATTCTACTTCCCCGTTGTGCAGCTTCGGAAATAGCTACGTCAACCTGTGAACCAATGACTGGATTCACATCAACTAAGAACGTAGGAGCCGCGGAGGTCAGCATAGCTTCCTGTGCACGTGCCCCACGTACAAACGATTGAGATGCGACTGTACCCAATCCCCTCATCTGTGCATTAAACTGTGGGAACAGAGGCATTACCTCGTCCATCATTAGTCGATATCCGGTGTCATTAATTGGAGCAAACGCATTTACTTCATCTACACCAGCTTCTGCTGCAATAACCGGCACACCACCTGGTCTATGTTTAAGTACATTGGCTCCAGTACGGTTAGCTAGATATAAACCATCGGCAGCATAGTGTACCTTATTGTCTGTCAGATATCCACCTGTGGCAAAACCAAGGAATGAGAGGAAACCACCAAAACCAGGTATCATCTTCAACAGACCAATAATGGCACTGGATATTGCATGTGAGAGGATTGTGTTTGCAACAGCACCAAACATCTGTTGTAAAGCACCACGTACATCCCCCGACATTATTGCATCAACAATACCTCTGGTGAATATACCAGCTACCCTCTTTTGAGCAGCATCGTCCTTTCCTTCCTTCTCCTCTTTCGATAGCTTTTCTTCTCGCTCACGAACCGCTTCGGCATACGAAGATATACCTTCTCCAACCAGCTTGTCAGTAAGAGCAGGTGTTAGTTCGTCCAGAGACATGTCATAGACGGCCAGGGTTAGTTGGTCCAGTATTCCTTGTACTAACTCTGGGTCAGCCTCGGCTCCGAGTGCTGCCCGAAGTCCTACACCAACTTCCTCTGCTTTCTTAGCAAAGGGTTCTTCTTCTAATTCAACCTTCGTCCACTTGTCTCTATAGAAACTTTCTACTTCACTACCGGCAGCGAGTACTTTACTTAGGAAGTCTCTTCCCTCTGGTGTGGCTACATCAACTCCACTAACTGCCTTAGCCTGTGCCTGTGCCAGATTGAACGTGTCCTCTTGTAGTTCCTCCATCGTCCCATCTAGTAAGTCAAGGGCCGCTATTAGTTTCTCTTCTCTGGTTGCTGCCTCAACTGCTCGGGTTCTTCTACCACCAGCACCACCTGGGAGCACATCGTCGTCTCCCATGTCGGCCGCAATGGTAATAGTACCACCTGTGGGTGTGATGATTTCCCCACCCTTTTTGGTCATGAAGCTACCAAGTGGTATTTCTTCTTCCTCGGTTATCTCCTCGGTATCTTCCTTAATACCAAGGATTTCCTTACCGACCCGCTTGAAGTTGTCAAGCATCGCTCCGCCGGCAAGGTTCGTCATATGTTCAAGTAACGTTATCTGCCCTCGGAATAGGTCTCCCCAGGACCGTAGTGCGTCACCGATTGTAAGTATAACTGCTTCTAGTAGTTTGAAAATCCAATATATAGGATTGACAATGTTACCTATAGTTACCAGAGCATCCCTGACATCAATCAGGGATAGTGAAACACCTTCAGCCGAACTCTCGGTTCCGGTGAATAGGTAGTTTATATCACCAAGTAACTCAGCTATGGATACGAGGAAGCCGTTCGAATCCTCAAGGCCTTTCTTGATGCGTGTACCAATTAGTTCAGCAATAGCAGTTAGAGGAGGAACCATCCCGTCCAACAGAGCAATTATGTTGTTGAGCAGTTCATCTATGTTCTCTTGTCCAATACCTGCGATGAACGACGCACCTATCTCAGCAAACTTATCTCCTACCCTAATTGAGAAGTCATCTACAGATGTGCCAGCTGCATCAAATATACCAGCAGCACTTTCACTATAAGCAGTGAATGCCTCGTCAAGGTCACCCTCAGTAGTTTCTATCTCATGGACAAGGTCTCGATATGCTTCTTTTTGCTCAAGGAGTGCTTGTATAAATATAAGAGCATCAGCACGTGGGAATAGTTTGGCAAGGTCTCTACCTTCCAAATCATCCAACATCTGGTTCCAGTTATCGGTAGCAATACCGGCTTCCTCGAACTTCTCCTTGTTCTTCTCCATCTCAACATATACACCCTTGATACCGGTCTTGATTTGCTCTTCTTGGAGAGCAGGTGCTAGTTGTGAGAAGAGTGCCAGGGTTTCAACAGCGGAACCGTTGAGACCACTCATGGCTATAGCTGCTTCACCGAAGTTCTGTCCAAGTTTGTCACCCGAAATAACACCAGCATTAACAGCAGCAACATAATCATCCAGGAAGACAAGTCCTTCCTCGGTGGTCATGTTGAATACTTTCATTGCCTTTGTAAGGGCATTTGTAGTTACTTCAGCAGTTGTGTTTGTGGCAATAGCTGCTTTACCAGCATCTGCGGCAAGTGTGAATGCAGCACCACTATCCTGTAGCAGGGATGTTAGAATGTATACAGATTCGCTAAGGTCTTGATACTCCTGGTTAGGGAGAGCCTTTTTTAGTTCTAATAGTTGCTCTTTGACCTTGGCTGTTTCCCTCTCCGACTTAGGTAGGAGAGTATTAATCCTGATAACGTTCTTCTCGAATTCAAGGAAACTTTTGGTAACATTTACAGCCGCAGCAGCAACCGCATACAACGCAGTACCAAAAATCAAAGCAGAGCTTGTTATAGAACCAAACGCAGCACCAAGTGCAGCCAGGTTAGACTGGGCTGTTCTGGTATCTACTCCTACGTTAAGGGTTCTTATTTCATTAGCCATATTAGCTCTCCAGTTTGGCAGCTACGTGAGGGAGAACTCCGTATATGCGTTTTATAAAGTGTCTGTTATACCACGGGAACGCAGCACGTATATCGTCGTGAGTTTCTAGTACCATCTCTGGGTAACTATCAAACATCAGGTTGTGGAGAGCCATAGCAAAAAGATTCACTGGGTTTCTCCCATCCATCGTTTCCTTTGCACCCACAGTCGTATACATTAGGAAGTCCTCATCCTTTGGATACGACACAGTTAGGACATGTCGTTTCTTGAAAACAAATCGTATACGTTCTTCTGTCCCTTCCTGGGTTATCGTGTTATCTTTTATATTAACAATTATCATGTATTCTCCTATTCTATTTCATCCCATTGGAAACGTGTACCGGGTCGTATATCTCCAATCTCTACTGGTCCCTGACCTAGAGATGGTGTTTTACGTGCCAGTGATGCCAGTTTGAATGGGTCCCTACTGTGACGTAAGAAGTCTTCAGTGGCGATGAATCTTGGACCTCCAGGCATCAGACCGAAAGCTGCCCGGTTTATTAACAGTAAGATAATGTCAACAGCACCCGGGGATATATATACATCTCTACCCATGCGCGATTGATACGCATGGTAGGGTATCTTTGTACCAACAATTACACCATGGACAGACTTGATAATCAAGCTATCCGCTGTCTTCTCCGTCAGGCTGGTCCACAATCTACGTGCTAATGTGTCCCATGGTTTCCTGGAACGACGTTTGGTTTTACGAGCAGTTGCTCCTTTTATAGGAGGTAACAGACCAGCATTCAACTGTCTCTCAAAATCCTCGTGAATAACCTTAATCAGGGAATCACCTAGTGGTCCCTTCATCGCCAGAACCAAAGGAAGATTGACACGTCTGACGGCAACCCTTATAGCTATACCAGCTTTAACCCCCATATATTTCTCCTTTTAAAAATCCCCCGGTTCATAGTATAGTACGGGGGAAATGATACATTCTACTTATTACAATAATACTCTAATTGTAACCATCTGTATTGTTAACGTCACTCATCATTGCCTCGTGAACTCGTCTCTCTGTTTCGCTTGTTCTGTCTATCGAGGACACCATTGCAGCAAACTCAGCAACATTTACGCTGTCCATGAACACATGTGGTAGCATACCAAAATCCTTGGCTACACTATAAAATGATTCGCACTCTCCCATCAATGTATAACAGTGTTTGTATTCAATGTCAGAGAGCTTCTCCGAACCCATCCTTTCACCTATATCGTCCATCAACAGTACAAACCCCTCGAAGAGTAGTTTGATATGTCTCTTTGAACTACGAGGAAGGAGCCTCTTTTTAATGTCCGTCTTCATTCTTCGATGGGCATACACTGTCGACATACTATCGGGTATGCCTTGTTCATATGACCTTCTAAACGACAACCACTCCTCTCCCTTCACATTACACACAGCAAGTATCCAAACAGAATAGAATGCCCACATAGCAAGACTCTCCTTGGTGGGTTCCTTCGGTACTATATTAATAATGTGATTGAAGGTAGACAGGGATGGGTATGGCAAGGATAGTGTTACTCCCTCTAATGTGAAGTAAAAATCCTTGAGTAAAAAGTCGGTGGGTTTGAAATGAAAGACCGTAGCCAGTTTGTCTGTGGGGTCTTTGTACTCACCGTATTTGTCTTCGAATTCTGCTCGTTCTTTAACAAGTTCTGCACGTATGTTAAAGAATTCATTTGATAGTTGTTCGGACATTTCCCTCCAGAAAAAGTATGTTATGTGAATTGGAGAAGCTCAGACTCGAACTGAGGTCCGTGCCGGTTCCCACAAGGGGCTGTCCGCCACGTCGATACCATTCTCTTCCCCTTTGGTGTCGGTCAAGTATTTCATGAGTTAGAATTCATTCCAATGTATGATGTATACCCATGATACATACCGACATTGTAGAGTAACAACCCAGCTATGCAAGATTGTTACTCAGTTGTGTGCGAGATGGCGCTAACCATCATCGCACGTGTGGTCTATGTAGGTGTGACGGAGGGAGGACACAATCCTACATTAATATTTGGTGTTACGACTTCTTCGCTTTCCAGTACATTACCTGTACGTCGCCTTCTACTTCGTTAGCAATACTGAAGTTTACTGTCACAGGGGAGTGTGCTTTGTTTCCTGCACCACGTTCCTGGTCAATCTTCGGAGTAGCTTTCTTGAAGTAATAAGTAATCTGACCATCAGGCTCACCTGGACGTACCCATCTCATCTCAACCATTAGTTCGATTGGGTTGGGGGTCTGACCCGGTTCGTCGTATGCGTAGATTACGTCGGCATCAGTGTACCAGTAAGTGGTATACACTTTTACATCGTTCTGGTCTACGTTAAATTCAATACCCGCTGGTGATGCTGTTACAACCATCTGGTTAGAGGTTGGTGCAGCAGCTACTCTGCTGTAGTATTGTTTGTCGTTGTTACTGTCCAGTTTGTATACCTCAGCAACACCTTCGCTGTCTGTATTAGTCAGCAAGGGAGTATTGTCAAGAGTAATCGCACCGGCCGCAACAGTTTGTTCCTCGTCGAGAGTCTTTACACCGGCACCTGAGCCTTCAATAGTATAACCAAGCATCGCAGCGTCCGTATCAGGACCAGTCTGGTTGAATACTAGAGTCGTCTCTAGTTTCTTACCTAGCGTAAAGTCGTACTCTGTCATGGCTTCCTCGTTACCGATAGGGATAGAAACTGTGTCACCTGAATATTTCAGGTTAAACGAGTTGAAACCACCCAGAGAGATATGGTTCGTAGCGTCATAGGCAAATCCTTGACCTAATATACTACCTTCCATGTATGCGCGTCCAGCCATTATTTATCTCCTTGTTTTAGGTTATTGCTTCTGGATGTCTCCGTATGTAGGAAGCCACCCCATTTTTCTTTATATCGACTTCTGTCCCTGCAAGATATACGTTTCCCCTTATACAAACACGTATCGTCCATACTTTGGGTCTCGTACAATAAGGACAGATATAATCTTCGTGGTTCTGTAGTTCATATGTTGTTACATGAACTTCCTCATCGCCACACTTTAAACATTTGGCCAGCCATCCGGTTTTGCCATCAATCGGTTCACCTTTTCCGTGAACCTTGAACTGCCCAAAGGTCTGTCCGTTTATTCTCATATTTACCCCGTATCGTCCCTCATGATAATCAACTTGAAATAGAACGCAACGACACCGATCTGGGCTGTAGCCTCATCTCCAAACTGGTATGAATCTACTTCGTAATTAACCGACACCCATGGTGGTGACTTGCCCGCTAGTTTTGGTCGTAGGAGCCGGGTCGCACTCTCTACATCCTCAATGATTCCATACATAAGGTCCGTTATTTGTTCGTGTGCCGTGTTGTAATTAACATTGGCAGTCCGTACTTGAATAGCATGACCAACTAACATATGACCATCGTCACCATATGTTGGGTATCCCGGTAGATTATCAATATAGAATTTGACATCTCCACTGTTGGGGGTCACATCAAGCTCTGCTCGTCCCTCATTAACGGTATAACCTGTCCCGGTAGCAACCACGTTAGCAAGATGATTTTTAGAGCTGTCCATATAGTCTGGCATCTAGCTGTCATCTCCTCTTATGGTAGCAGTTACATCACCTAATGTGAAGTTACTGTAACTTGTATCATTAAGACCAGCAGTCTTAACAGACACAGGACTTATGATTGTGTCGTCACTATCTTTGGGTAGATCAGCAAGTAATCCTTCCAGTCGTTGTATTTCACTTATCACTAACTCAAAGTTCTCAGGTAGTACAACGGAGTTGGTACTCATACCAGCTGCCATCATAACGTTCCTAAGAACTATAAGTGTAGATAAACCAACAACGAACTCGGGAACGGGACTGAGTGGCACGGGGTTACCATACTTGGCTGCGATGATATCAATCTCACCATCAGCTTGGCTGATAAACTGAGTTATAGCAGCGTCTCCCACATCAGAAGCACCAACAACGGGTATTTGTGCTCTCACGTTTGCTATTGTGGTGTATGCCATTTATATCTCCCCATTATTAATCCAGAATTTAGTTCTATTATCTCTACGCTGACCTGGTCCTAGACAAGTAACACACGGTTCCTTATCGACCACATCAGTACGGGGAACAAGTATTGATTGAGGACTAGCATAGTGACAATCAACTTTGTGATATCTCCTTACAGTAGACAAGACCAATTCACAGTCACACTCAATATATCCATCTAGTATTGCGTATTTCAATGGTCCTGATAGTTCCACATCAGTCTCTAACCACTCTGGTGAAAATTGAACGCGGTTGTACGTGATAGTGTGTTTAGCGTGTTCTCTTGCAAGGTGTTTGCCTGTTACTCGTAATCTCAATGCTCCCCCCGGTGGTATTAAGGGTGGGCGCGAAACACCCACCCCTATTGTTTGTCTATTTTGGTTGTCCTACTCGTCGCCAAGATAGCTCAGGAACCATGCACCAGGACCCATCTTATAGCGCTCATGTGACTTGGCGATATAGGTGAAGTCTAGTGGGTTCTCTACGATTTCTACCGTAGGAGCCTGACGGTTTTGGTATATGAACGGTTTGATGTACGGATGACGTGTATCAAACGCATACCACGCAGTTGCACTAGTAATCTGAGGAAGCTTAACCAGCGTCAAGTTGTAGCTTGAGAACGGGTTAGCATCGTTGTTCGTACTACCAGGCAGCAACGGTGAATCAATTATCTGTTCCCACGCACGCGCAGTATCTCCATTACCTACAACGATTACATTCGGACGTACCTTAAGGTAACGACCAGCACCGTTCGTAAACCCGAACATAGCAGTAAACGCGGTTTGAATGTTAGTTACAGAAGTGGCGATATCGGCAGTCGTGACGGCCAGGTTACCCAGGTTGTCACCGGAAGCGTGACCATTACTATAGAAGGTCTCACCATCAGCAGACACTTCAGTAGTTGAAGTCAGCAACGTACTAAATACGTCTTCCATGTTAGCAACGTGGTCCATAGCCATGTTAGCCATTTTATCCGCAATGAAGCGGTTGGTGTTCATGTCGTCATCGAGTATTGCTTTCTTTATGACAGCAAACGAGCCGTATTCCCTGTTCGTAAGAACTAGGTCATCGTCAGCGTAGCCTTCGTAAGTCATAGCATCCTCAGTAATATCCCGTACCTTGGGACCTTCCTTCTCGAATATGTGGGTTTCGCTAGAGTGCGTCGAAGCGGACTCTTTCACAAGACCCATCCACTCGTAAGGATTGGCAGCAAGAATAGCGGCATATGCGTCTGCGAAATCTTTGCGTGCACCTACTGTTAGGGCAGCAACGAAGTCACTAGGACTTAGATTCGGAAGAGCCATTATATATTCTCCTTGTTATGTGGTTTATATTACTTGTTAAACGTTCGCGTATCCGTCGATGGAAATTATTACGTTTCCGGTCGAGAGCACACGTACGACTTTCCCTACTTTAGGGCCTGTGGATGTATCCAACTGTACTGTCTTGGGGTTTGCGCCAGCGTATACTTCTATACCTACGGTCGGTGTAGTACCAGACGCTAGGAATTCGAAGTCGCCATTCACGTAGTGGGACGCACGAGTCGTGCCATCACCAGCTAGTTGTTCACCAGCAACACCCATGAAAGAGGCACTCGCGGTATTTGCAGCGAAGGTGATGGTGTTCTCTCCACTAACCGACTCAAGCAAGCTGCCCTTGTAGACAGTAACGGCATTCTTTACAGCTGTGTAATAAACATCACTTGCTGTGTTGAACCGCTGTCCGTTGGCATTCCAGTTTGCACTAATGTTAGCCATTTGTTATTCTCCTTGTTGTGTTCTACTTATACTTTTCGATTTCTTCTACGGACATGCCCCGCTCTTTCAGATAAGTAACTGTCTCGGGTGTTAAACCTTCAACAACTGCTTCATCTTCCGGTGGGGTTTCCTCGTCTGCGTTGGTCAGGTCTTTCCGTGGGTCCATCTTGCTCAACACGGTGACTAACTGTTCACATTCGGGGAAGTCTGCTTTGAACTCATCTTTCTTCGCAGGCAATACTTTAAACTCACGCACGGCATCTTCCCATGTGCGGGTCCAGTCGGCTTCCTTCACAGTTTCCTGCTCAGTGGCTAACTCAGTCTTAAGAGTATCGAGCTCTGTCTTAACTTCGATAAGCTCGGTAGTCAATGCCTCATTCGAGTCGGTGAGTTCTTTGTTTTTGTCGGAAAGGTTCTTGATGCGAGTATCGTCATCAATCTTGAACAGTTCCTTCACCTTATTAAGAACATCGCTCATTATTGTCTCCTTTTCTATCCTGTTAGATGCAGAGAATCGTATCTCCTTGGTTTCTTTACCATCCTCACTCATGGCACGCTCGTATCCAGTCATCCCTGTAATAAACGGTTCGTTCGTTATAGAGATTTCCCGAATAACAGCAGGATGCATGACACCTTCATTATCTACAAAGTCACTGTAGATTGAGACAGAAGCATCAGCAAGTGTACCCATCCGTACAGCCTTGTCCGTCTCCGGGTCCAGTATGTCCATTAAAGCAATAATACTTTCCCCCTCTACACTCAACCCACTAACCCAACCTTTATTTTCTTCCGGGTTTTTATCATGGTCAATGGGTATAAACATATTCAGACCCGCGGCTTTCGTGGAATCCACAAGTGTGTGTAGATAATCAATATCTACATTGAACTCCTCGTCACCATACATATAGCTGCCCGTCTTTAGTACCTCTTTACTGTATCTGGTGAATTGTTTGTCCATATTATTCTCCTTAGCTGCTTCTTCGAAGAGTCCGCCGTTTTCCTTACAGTGTTCGCGCGCTTCTTTCTCTGTCCAGTCCGCTACAGGATATCTATAACTCTGTACAGTAGTTGTGTCCTCACCCTTGAGCCGACCAATTATCATACGCATCTTACCCGATGTAATTGTACGAAAACTGTCCTTCTCAAACTTTTTAGGGTCGACTACGCGACACGAGTGGAATTTTTTAAACGGCATATTCTCCTCATTAAAGTGTACTTGTATAATGGTTAAATCTATTTAATTATATAACCACGTCTTCCGCAAGACGTTTGTATATCTCATCTGCTATCTCTCTTGTGGTTTCTGTTGCATTTTTTCCATCAATAACACGTTTTGTGAGTTCATATAGCAACTCTTTACGTATATCAGATACTGGTTCTGACTTGATGTAGACATTTGCTCCAGGGAAGTTGGCTTCAACTACTCTATCAATAACCTGCTTCTGGAAACCACGGTCTATCCATTGGCTTATCTCATCCAGGTTGTGTGAAAGCAGTTCAATAGCCGCACTTCTTTCCGCATATGAACCTGTCTCTGAACCAGAGCGAGTAGCAGTACCATCCGGTATTAGGACACCACGGAGGAGTAGTGTATCCAGGTATGTCATGTATGATATGAAGTTGTCCCCTGACGTATTACCTTCAAGATAACTTATCTCCCATACCTTCTCATTCTCTTCCGCTTTTTTTGGTAGTACAACAGCACCCGTTGAGGAGATGCCCTGTGCAATAGCCTCAGCATCACCTTTATATGTATAGTTACCCTCATCGTCTACATCATCTGGGTAATATATCTCGGGAACTGGGGAGCCTTGCTGTTCGAAGTGTCTGTCGGCATTCAGTTGGGCATATTGTAAAGAACGCCATGCTTCAAAGCTAGGTCGTGTTATGGCAGTACCATAGAGGTTGCCATACAATCCTTCCCACACAGTGTATAGTGTCTTGTTACCATCTACTTCAACAGAGTCCACCTTGATTCCTGCATAGTCCCCTTCATCCTTTAGGAATATAATATCAGTTGGGTCTATTAGCTCGAATTGGTATGGATATATTAAGAGGTCGCTGTTGTATCTTACATCCTTCCACAACATCTCTGAAACACTGAACCCAATATCCATACACTGAAGCATGTTGGTTATGATATCATCCATTTGTGGGGTTATGTATGTCTCGAAGAACTCCTGTACTGCTGGTGTGTCTGATAGTATTTCCCTCTTGACTCCACATACAGGGGATTTCAAGAGAGCAAGTCCCATTTTTATAGTTGGGTTTCTACTCATGGCTTTGAAGGTGTTTACTGTGACATCGTTTGTGTTGGTGACTCCAATGTTGTTAAGAATCACCTGCTCATGATATATTCTACGAGCACGTAACAAGTCACCACTTAGTCTTGAACCAGTTGCACCTGCTATTGCTTTTGTATTTTTGGTTTTGTTTGCCATTTATTCTCCTTTTAAGGGGGGGTAGGTCCCATCCAAATCACGAACCAATTACAATCTATAATGCCTTATTTCCTTTTGAACAGGCCAGACATAAAACTGTCTATAGAACGTTCTCTTGGAATAAGTGTAGGGATAGCTCTAGAACCCCTCTTCTTCATTGCTTTATACATCAAAGCCAGTGAGTTTACGTGGTCGTCGTGGTAACCATACGGAGCGTTGTAGGTGATGTGACCTCCCTTGGTCTCCTGTATGTCGTACACAGCAAGTTCCTCGTAGGTGTCATGCCAGTGAGGTATAACAAAGTCTCCATCTGAGATACCTATCCTAAGGTTGTCTATCAATGCTGGTTTAGTCTTCCTATTGTATTGTACTGACTGAACCTTGAAACCTTTTGACTTGAGGATGCCGCACACTCCACCTCTCTCACCTGTATCGTCTATACATGCATATGCATTGTTGTATGAACGTAGAATCTTGCCGATTTTCTCTGCTTGTTCCACATAGTCTATATCCTTGAACTTCTCCTGATGAACACCTTGCCTCCTGCCCATGTGTGCTATGGTAACGACAGTGGGGTCATCTACCCTACCCAAGTCTATACCAGCTACATACCTGGCACCTGCTTCTGGTGCTATGTGTGTAGGTATTGTCTTATCAATGATGTTGTCTATATTGGAGAATACCCGTCCCATATCATCCAACCACTCTGCCATTATCTCTGACTTGAATGCTGTGTCGGTCAGGGACCTGGCAAGTCTCTCTATCTCTGCTTTAGGTACTAACCCATCATATGATGTATAGTGGAATGCCTGGTGGTCTGGCTCAGTAGAGTTGTGGAACATGTGTGCGTGGTTCTTGAGTTTGGGTGTAAAGATAGCCAGCACCTTGGCCTTCTTAGCCATAAGTGTAGGCTGTACACAATCCACCCATGTGTATTCATTCCATAGGGAGAACTCCTCTGCTATCAATGCATCAAGGGAAAGTGGGCGAATCTTATCAGGTCTCTCCATAGATATGAAGAGTATGCGCGAACCATTGAAGAATGTCACTACTCTATCTGTACGTGAGTATCCTATGTCCCAACTACCACCACGTAGGGTTTGTGGGGGAAGGAGCATTTGCGCCTCTGCCTTCACCTGTGAACTAAAGTATGGATAAGATGGCACGAAGTATCCTATCGTGAGGTTGGGTCTTTGTAGTGCCCATGCCATGGCTGTAATGATAGCACAGTATGTCTTACCTAGCTTCCTACCACCACATACAGATACTGTACGTAGGTTAGGGTCGAGACATGCGTTGAATATCTCCTGCTGTGGTCTACTCAGACTCAGATTCAAGTCCATCTTCTACTACCTCTGCTTCTATGATGTCCAGTGTATCTATGACATTCACGTTAAAGTTAACATCTACATTACCTTCATGTGTAACGTTGTGGTGCTTCTTGAGGAGCCCACGTCTCTCATAATACAATCTCATAGCATTAACATCACCAGAGATAGCCTTTCGGTGGCACACCTCATCTACCCCTACATCCAGTTCCTTGTAGTATATATCCAATAGACGGTTAACATTGTCGAAGAACCCATCCTTATGGCTCCACTTACCTAATGTATTGGGATGTACACCTATTTCGGCTGCCATCTCCTTCCTGGTACGTCCATCAGGGTTAACCATCATCAACATATACCTCATTTGGTCATATGACCACTTACCCTTGATAAGATGTAGTACACCAGATGTTATATCCTCGGGTACAGCAGGGACAAGTGCGTCGTTTTGACATGTGTCATCTTGACATACCTCATTATTAGATGCGTCATTTTGGCGTACCTCAGTTTCAGACTCAAAAATTACCCCATTTTCATGATTTTGGTCATCACTTTTTTCCAAAATATTTTTTTCCAAAATTATTTTTTGGGGTGGGGGGGTCACGGGGGGGTCGGGGGGGACCTCTAAATTCTCT
>Ga0190283_1000214_pt1 | contig 31096 bp, 28 predicted proteins | sample 48691801_MG_FD_161669 | JGI IMG/M metagenome (GOLD analysis project Ga0190283, IMG submission 161669) | Hydrothermal vent microbial mat bacterial communities from Southern Trench, Guaymas Basin, Mexico - 4869-18-0-1_MG | ecosystem: Environmental > Aquatic > Marine > Hydrothermal vents >...
ATCCGGATACTATTGTCCGTCATTCCGGCGAAAGCCGGAATCCAGTTCTTTCAGTACCTTCTGGACCCCGGCTTTCGCCGGGGAGACGATCGGGACTGGTTGGCTTTTTCTTAAGTCAACAGCATTGCCCTCCAAACCACCCCATGCGTTGACCCGCAAAGGGGTGGTTTTTCAACGGGACTTTCATAGGAATGCGCTTTCAAAGAGGGAACATATGGCTCAAGTCCGGAAGGGAGACCCCCCCTGCCCCCCTTTGCTAAACTTACACTTGGACACACGTGACACCGCGGGCGCCGCTCGCATTCTGTCGTCCCTACGGGACTCTCAGACAGGGCTAGAGTGGATTGAGCAACCCGGCGCTGAACACCAGGCTACTTTCTAGTGTCCCTACGGGACACCTCTTCATGCCCCGTCGGGGCATCTGATAATAGCCCGGTCATTTATGGCCGGGTAAAAGAAACCACCATAATTTCCCTTCCTTAAGTCCAGGAGGGACGACTGACTCTCCCTTCTACACCACCCACGGTGTCACGTGTGGGTAAGAGTAAGCTTTGCTAAAGGGGGGGACCGGGGGGATTTTGAGACTCGGTCCATCGCCTGTACACTGTACTGCTTTGAACGCAACTTGGTATTACAAGCCTTGCGTTCTGTTCTTTCTGAGTGAACAAACGGACATTTCCTCATCTCAAGCAAGGGACCACATCGCGTAGACAATCACCCAAAGGGCGATGCCGGCCATTGCCAGGAAAAAGACCGCGGCAATCCTCAGATCCCTGGAGTCGCCGATTCTGACGCCGGCTCTCCTCAAGCCTATGTATTTCGCGGCTTCCCTACCCGCTCCGTCGAGGTAGATCCCGCCCGCGACCAATGACACGTAGGGCCACCAATGGTTGTCCGCGAGCATCAGGATACCCGCCACCATGAGAGTCCAAAGCACAAATGAATCCCACCTTGCAGCGTTGATTTCCGCCGATCGAAACAGAGCATCCGTCCCTTGGCTCTTTTCCTGCAACCCCAGCCGCTGGGCGAGCGGATAATTGATCCCTGATATCAATTGCCCCACCCAGCCGAATCCTCCGAACATTATGCAGACAACACCCAACATGGTTCTCATCCGGTCTCACCTCCTGCTGTTACGCAGTAATCGTTCACCGTGAACCGTACAAGCTCCCGGAATTACGTATGGGGAGATGAGTCTCCCACTCCATTCTCACCGGACGCAGAACCGCTTCAAGCCCGGTCCATTACGTTAGGCAGCACGCTCCTAGAGGGCGTCATGCTTATAATAGACGGCTTTGAAAGGTTTGATCAGCCACCTGAGAAACAGTACTGACGAGCTCTTCACCGTCAATGGAAAGTCCGGTGAATTGGCCGACACGATGGCAAATGACCAGTTGCCCGCGTGGTATGCTTCTTCAACGATGTCCAAAGCCTGGATGAAGATCTGGCTGACATTCTCCCATGGTTCGTACACCGATTTGTCGCCTACCCAATTGATCTCGGGTCTGCCCAACGCCTTCACTGCCAGGTAGTAGAACCTTCCTATCCTTACATCATCAGGATCAAGGCCCATCTTCTTGGCGCCGACCCAATCCACGGCTATAAGATTTTCTCCGCCAAAGATAGTGCGCGTGGGATTCGGATTCGGGTCGACGCACACCCCGAATTGACCGTCAGCGCTGTAGAAGGCGTCCACAAGGGCAAAGTGAACCGGGCAGTTCCTGTCTTCCATGCTCTCTATTGTGGGCCAGTCATATTCTCTCTTGACGTGGTACCATCTGTATTTGTTCTGAATCGGCAGCGTTCCGTAGATGTTCTTCAGCGCCAGAGTGTAACTGCAGAAGAAGTGCGTCTTGTTTTTTGCGAAAGAGATCCTGAAATCAGCATCTCGCCATGTGGGTCCTATCCAGTGCCACCCCAGTCTTCCGCCATAGTAGTGCGGGACCTTCTCCTCAGTGAGGTCGACTATTCTATATTTGCCGTTGGGTTCGTGCCCGATATTCTTGGCCACGTTGACCACATCTCTGCCCGCGTAATAATTCCCCAGCGTGCTCTGAGCTTCCACAACCGCCAGGTTCGTGAACCCTTTCTCGCGAATCTTGTCAATCAGGTGCTCTACGAGCTTCGGGTCAGTATACGTGGAATAGTCCTCCTTGGCGTGCATGAACATGAAGTTCGGTTTTATCACTACCGAAAAATCCTTTTTCTCCTTACCGACCTCATCTAATCGTCTGTTGAGAACCTTGAAGAACTCCGTCGTGTCCAGCACCTTGTCCAGGAGTTCGAATTTGTTGTCACCTTTGTACACTGCCACGGTCGTGGGACCGGTCTTTTTGGCATTGGCGATCTCTTGCCTGAAGTAAGCGGTCTGAACCTTCAAGTATGCCATGTTGGCACGAATGTAGAAATACAAGGTGAGCCAGAACAGGAAGCCGTCAACCGCGAAGATGACCAGATACGCGAAAAACTTGTTGGTCAACACAATGAAAAAGAAAAGAGCAGACAACGATGAAGCCGCTTTGGCCGCCAGAAGAGGCGCGGTGTAGTTCTTGTTCTTTCTCACATTGTACTGGACATAAAAGGCCAGCACTGAAATGCACATCATCATGGAAAAGGTCATGGATACCCAGAATCGATGACCATAGACCGGGATGTCAGATCCGGAAAAGCCCATAAGGGAGCCCATCCAGTTGATCGTTCCCAGAATCCAGTGGGGTACCAGAGCGAATAGTGTTCCCACAACCAAATATGCTATCGCGCTCAAGAGCATGAAGACCCGAAATACTCGCTCCCCTTCGGTCAAAGGGGGTTCGGATTCGCCGTTGGGCGGCGGTTCCGGAGGGGGCTCATTTAAAGAGTTCCCGGGACCGCCGTCGGCTGAGGCTTTGGAACCGGACGAGCGGCTGTTGGGCGGCTCATCAGCAGGGGCGTTTTCATTGGGAGTTTCCGAGGATGGCATGTCCCTTGCCTCGGTCTCCTCACCAGGGCCGTTGTCCGGCGGCCCCCCCGGAGGAGGGGGCACAACAGGTTCGCCCGCAATTACCGCTGAAATGGCAAACGCGGCGAGCATTTCCAGTGGCAGACATCCGAACATTAGATAAAACGGGGGAAACGAAGAGACTTCACCGCCAACCAGGTATTGCCAGATCTCGGCTAATCCACCGGCTGTTTCGCCTATAAAGGCCAGAATCAGAACTGAAATGTAAACGGCCACCAGGGCCCGCGTGTCCGTCCACAGTGACGCAAGCACACAGATCAACATCAGGGTCCCGTAGAAAATCCAGTACAGGTTGGTCCAGGAAAACAGATATGCCATGAACCCACACAATTGGTTGCCGACAAATCCCGCATCCCACGTGCAACTCGGCATAGGCGCGCCCTCCGGAAGGGGGTTGGGCATCATCCACGGGATTATGGTGAACACCATCAGTATGAGTATGGGGTTGAGGAATCTGGGGAGCGTGATTTTCGACTTCATGGCGAGCTTCAGCACAGCTCTCCATGAACCGGCATAGATAACCAATGCCATGAGCACCCAAGCCAAGACACCGGTCAGATAGCCGTCTCCCATGTACTTCCACAGCCCTACCCTGATGCCGAGCGTTTCCTTGATGTACTCGAGGATCAACACAACGAGCATAAGGGAAGCCAACCGCATAGTAGAAATGGCCCAGCCGAGCCAAATTGCCACCCCGAAGAAACCGATACCCACGGCCAACAGAAGCAACTGGGCATTCTCGAGAACTGTCCCGACCTCTTTGCCGCCGCATGAGACATACCCTTCCTGATACCCGCAAAAGATGATTACAACAAGGAGTAAGAGAATCAGTAAAAGGTTTCGTAATCTGACATCAAGCGCGTTGGTAGACATTACACGCCTCCTTCCCTTTGTCGAAGAGGATTCGGACAGGCCTGTCCAATCAGTTTACGATCAAGGAACACGGTCCCTCCCCGCAACACACGGCAAGATCCCAAGTGGTTCACCGCTGGATTCGTTTGCACTCCCGTAGCCCGAAAGCTATGCCGGGAAACATTCTGCCGGTTCATTTCCCCCTTTTTGTTGAAAGGTTAAGAATAGTTGGTTGTGTGATGAATCTGTTCACCCCATTTCCACTTAGATCAGTTTAGCAGATTTGTACGCAAAGACAAGAACTAAATAGAGCCGCGTTATCGGTAACATATTGGCCCTATTTTCGGATCCGTGGGGCCAAGACCAACGGGGTGTGCAATGCCACTTTGGGTTCAAAGATATATAGCAAGTGTCAAAAATTGTGTCCGAAAATGATCGCTCTGCTGGACAAGCCGGCAGTGGCAGCCAAGAATCTATCGGTCATTATTTTAGGCAACTGCTATATAGGTGTGGGGCAGGCTTTCCAGCCCGCCAATCGGACAGAGATTTTACCGACTGCTGTATGGGGTCAAATGTCGTGATTGAGGGCATCGGCCAATACCCCTTTGTCGAGGTGTAAGATCCTTTTCGCGATGCCCGCGGCGCGGGGATCGTGGGTTACCATGATGATGGTTTTCTCGAAGGTCTCGTTCAGTTTGGACAACAGATTCAGAACATCCTGGGCCGATTTCTTGTCCAGGTCTCCGGTAGGTTCATCAGCGACTACGATAAGGGGATCGGTGACGAGCGCACGAGCAATAGCCACCCTTTGTTGTTGTCCACCCGATAGTTCAGACGGATAGTGATCCGTACGGTCGGACAAGCCAACCGCTTCCAACGCGGCCAAAGCATGCTCTCTGCGTTCCCGTCGCGTCAAGGAGGTCAGCAACAGCGGCAGTTGCACATTTTCAAACGCGGTCAACACCGGGATAAGGTTGTAGAACTGGAAGACGAACCCCACAGTCTCGGCTCTCCAACTGCTGAGTTCCGACTCCGACATGTCCGCAATATCCAAGCCGTCTATGGTCAAGGCGCCTCGATCCGGAGTATCTATCCCCGCGATGAGGTTCAGCAGTGTGGTTTTGCCGGATCCGGAGGGCCCCATGAGCGCAAGGAACTCCCCCCGCTTGACCACAAGGGATATGTCGTTGAGAACCGGGATTTCTTGACCGCCGCGAGTGTAGGACTTGCTGAGGTTTTCGATCCGGACCAGCGTTCGGTCATCCCGCTTCTCCGTCTTCATTCCTTCACCGTTACACGGCTGCCGTGTTCCAGATCACTGTCCGGCTTGAGCACCACCACGTCCCCTTCTTTGAGTCCGTTCAGAATCTCTACCGTGTCGCCCCATCGCCTGCCGATCTTCACAGATGCCGCGCTGACTCTCCCGTCTCGTACCTTGAAAACTATCGTGTTGTTGGACGAAGTATTCACCGCGGACCGGGGAATTCCCAGAAACGGGGCTTTCTCGTCCTCTTTGAGGGCCCGGGATAGAAAGGCCACCTTCGCGCTCATCTCCGGCAGCACCTTGGGGTCCAGTTTGTCGAATCTCACCTTGGTGAGAACCGTGGCCTTGGCACGGTCTGCCGTCGGGACTATCATGTGGACCGTGCCGCTGAAGCGATTCCCGGGAAACGCGTCGAGACGGATCTCACAAGCAGCTCCCTTCCTCACTTTCTCCAGGTTTGACTCGGAAACGTCAACCTCCACCATAAGGGAATCCATATCGGCCATGGTCACCACAGCGGCCTTGGCATTGACCGACGCGCCGAAGGGCGCCACCACCTCTCCAACATCCGCGTTCTTGGTAAGAATAACACCATCAAACGGAGCGCGAATGAATGAGTATTCCAGGTTGACCTCTGCAACTTTCACGGCCGCGCGAGCCCGTTCCACGCCGAAGCGTGTCGAGGTTTCAATCGCGCGAGCCTTCTTGTACCTCGCTTCCACCGCGTCGAACGATTGGTGTGAGACAGCGCCCTTTGCTTTCAGGGATTTTTGCCGATTATAGTTCTGCGTGGCGTCGGTGAGTTCGGCTTCCGAGTTCTTGAGGCGCGCTCCCGCAACCTTGAGACCCGCGCTGGCCTCCTCCAGGGTGGCCTGAAGATCGTCATTTTCGAGCTGCGCGAGGATGTCTCCTGCCTTGACCACCTTCCCTTCTTCAGCAAAGAGCGCCGACATTCTCCCTGTGGCCTTGGAGGAAACCGCGGCCTTTCTTTGCGCTACAACGTACCCGCTTGCGTTGAGGATGGTCAATGCCCGAGCCACAAACATTCGGGAAACTTTTACGGCTTCCACCTCCAGAGCGGGGGAGAGAATTCCGGACCAGACCAGTGCCAGTACGGCCGCGGCCGCGACAATGCACACGGCAAGCCACTGCACCGCCCGGGGTCTCCTCTTGCGCGCGTTCAAAGAATGATCTCGTTGGTGACGATCTATCTTCAGTTTTGCCAGATCATTATCTTTCATGGGACTATTGCTTTCATTGTCAGATCGTAATGGTCCATGCGCAGCGTGCGCGCTCTTGGAGTACCTTGTCCGAGGCGAAGCCACGGACCGGTGAACAACGGTAGGGAGTTTCGTAGTTCGTTATGCCTTTGTTTCTAGGAGGCTGTCGCAAAACCGGCGATCTTTCGGAAATCGTAGCACGGCTGGGTGAAGGTGGCCCGGACGTTACTACGTCCGGGTCGCGCAGCGACAAGAGGTTGGGTTGAGACAACGCGGACTGTGAGCGGCCGTTTGGAATAGTGACCGCGGTTGTGAAGAACCTCTTGTTCCTTCGGAACCCAGACGCGGTGGCGTCTGGGCCACCCATCGTGCTACGATTCATGTCGTGCTGGAGGTTTTGAGACAGCCTCCTGGGCATGTAAGTGGTATCAGACAAAGTACCCGCCAACGTATCTAAGCGCCAACCCGGTGATGAGGAGCCCCAGAAGGGGCCTGATCACGTACCCGGGGATGTGTTTCTGAGCCCGGGCGCCCATGTACATGCCGACAATCCCGCCGATTCCGAACAGAAACCCGAGCAGCCAGTCCGGAGCGATCGCCACGCCTGGTGGCGCGTAATAAGGAGCGACCAGCACGTAAAAGATGACTCCGAAGACTGAAGTCACGCAGGTCCCCATAAGGGCGGCGCCCGCGACTGTGTGGACCGGGAGCCGAAAAAAGGCCACAAGAAACGGAGCGATAATCGCGCCGCCTCCGATGCCGTACACTCCCCCAACCAGGCCCACCACCAGTGAGAGCAAGAACAGGACCGTGGTATTGAAACTGAAACGCTCCCCATAGAATTCGTACTCTGTTCGGGAAATCGACCAGGACAGCGTTCGAATGGCCGGATCGTTCCCTGAAGCCGTGTCCTTCTCTATCCCGCGCGTCATGGATTTTCTCAACTTCTCTTCAGCGGTTCTTGCAGCCACATCCTCCGGCCTTGCGCCGCGGAAAGATTGATAGAGCATCCTGGCGCCTATGTACAACAGCACCAGACCAGCGAACAGTTTGAAATCCAGTGGATCGGGCAGATAGATTATCCTCACCATGGCGCCGATGAACACTCCGGGAAGAGTGCCGACAATGATGTTCAGGGCCAGTGGCCACGCCATCCTGCCCTCAAGCGCGAAACGATACAATCCCCCTGGAATGCCTACAACATTGAAGATCAGGTTGGTGGGCGTTACGGCAGGGCCGGCGAAGCCCAGAACACTCACCTGAAAGGGCAAGATTAGAAACGCGCCCGACACCCCCCCCATAGAGGTAAAAAAGGATATGACACAGGCAACCAGTGGGGGAACCCAAACAGCCGTCTCAACTCCGGAAACAGGGAAAGTCATGATGAGCACCTATCCGGTCAACCGGGGAGCCGCTCCCGCTCTAAAGCACCAAGAGTCGGCTCAGGCATTATACCACGATGTATGTGATCATCTAAACTGTAATTCCCATTTGAAAAAGGGGGGGCAAGGGGGGATTTAGTGAGTTAAATGACCCCCGGCAGAGCCGGGGGCTTACCTGTTTGCTGATTAGAGCAAGTTTGCTATAGCATTTCAAGGGGTTGCTTTCTTTCACAAGTGAGACGAGAAAAATGCTTGACATTGGTTGGACATCCAACTAGTATGGAGCTATGGATAATTCGGTCAAGGCCGTTATTTCACTCGTTGCCGCGGTGAGGGACCGGGCGAACGCGTTCATCGCCAGAAGACTGGCCCAAAGAGGGCTCAAAGACATGGCGCCGGCCCACGGGTCTGTTTTCTACGGCCTCTTCGACGGAAACGAGCTAACTATGGGCGAGATGGCGACCAGGATACATCGCGATAAATCTACTGTGACAACATTGGTGGACAAGCTCGCGGCCCTCGGATATGTGGAAAAGGCAAAGAGTGTCTCGGACGCTAGGGTTACTCACGTTCGACTTACCGAGGAAGGTCAGGATCTCAAGCCTGTGTTCGATGAGATTTCCCACGAGTTGCTGCACACTGTTTACGAGGGATTTAGTCCTGAAGAGAGGTACATGTTGGTACGGCTCCTCCAGCGTATGATCGACAACTTCGACGGAACAGGGCAGGATGAGCGGGGCAGATGATCGCCGCGAACATTTTTGTTTGCCTGGTTAGTTGGACGTCCAACGACTAATAGGCTTTGCCGTATCCCCCCGAGGCTCGCTGTCTCCACAATTTGTCCTGGGAATGTGTAATGCCAACTATCACTCCTAATAAGGGACAACGAACTACGAAAATCTTGGGGCAGCTTGTCCGTGGCTTCGCCCCGGATGAGGTTAGCGGTTGTTTAGATACCTTAAGAATCCAGTCATCTTTGGAGGGGAGACTCATCTCCCCTCCAAACCACCCCATACGTTGAACCGGAAAGGGGTGGTTTTTCCACGGGACTTTCATAGGAACTCCCATCGCAAGAGAGCGACACCTAAGCATCAAAGTCCCTTCCTCTAGTTCCCAGGCTCTGCCTGGGAATACATACCGGGAGGCTCCGCCTCCCATACTTGGGACCGGCGCCTTGCGAGCAAGGAGGACTTTCAAAAGAATTGCAAAAAGAAGTTCTGTCTGATTGGTAGGCTGAAAAGCCTGCCCCACACCTGTAGGAATCGGACATTCATTTTGCCAACCGCTGCAAAACTCTCGTCTCCCGTCGTGGGAGGAGGTGAGAGGGAAATCCACGGAGAAAACGCAGCAAATCTTCTTGCCCAAGAATTTGGGCATCAAACCACTGAGGAGGAAATTGTGATGAAAAAGTTTTTGATTATCCTTTTGGCGCTGAGCGTTCTGACGTTCGCGGTCGTAGCCCAAAGCGCGGTCAAGGACAAGATGGAAGGGAGCGTGGTCGCGACGAAAATCGGCGCGTCTACGATCCATACTTACGTGAGCCCGGAAAAGAGCGGCGCTGTGACGAGTCACGTCATTGAGGGGCCAAAAAAGCTGGTCATCATCGACGCACAGTTCTTGCGACCCTACGCCAAGGAGCTTCGCGCATATGCTGACAGCCTCGGAAAGCCGATCGACCGAGTCATTATCACGCACGGTCATCCGGATCACTGGTATGGGCTGGAGTTCTTCAAAGACATGAGAGTGACTTCGCTGCCCGAAGTCGCCGGCCTCATCAAACAGGCAGGACCGGCGATGATAAAGGGCCAGAAGGCACGGCTTAAGGATCTTATTACCGACGCTCCTGTTGTTCCCGACGGAAAGATGAAGGAGGGAAAGGAGACCATCGACGGTATTGCGTACGTCTTTGAGCGGGTGAAGGACGCGGAGGCGGATTCCCAGCTATTGATCACGCTGCCTGATTACGGTACCCTGGTAGCTCAGGACCTCGCTTACAATAAGATTCATCTCTTCCTTGGCGCGGACGATATCAAGGGCTGGGAGAAAGTCGTTACCGAACTCAAAAAGAGGCCGGGGATCAAGACCGTGCTCTGTGGGCACGGGAAGCCCGCGGGACCGATTGTATTTGACGACATGTTGAAGTACCTGGATGTCGCGGACAAGTCGGTAACGCTGGCCAAGAAGGGGAGCCACGATGTGAAACCGCTGCTGCTGAAGGAGTTCCCCGACTACAAAGCGCCCGTGCTCCTCGACATCTCCAATAGAATGCTCTTCAAGAAAGGGAAGTAGTGGCGCGTGCAACAGGGGCACAGATTGCCCTTGGCGCCAGCGGAGGGGGCGACCCGGCAAGCCCCCTTCACTTACCCCGCGATGAATATCAGGTCGTTTTGAAAAGGTCTTTCGTCATAAGGAGGAAACATGAAGATCAACGTGTTGGGCGCCACAGGACAGCTGGGGCGGAAAGTTGTGCAGTCTCTCCTGGACCAGGGGGCCTCGGCCGGCGATTTGATGGCCACTGTTCGGAATCCGGGCAAGGCCGAGGATCTCGAGGACCTCGGTGTGACGGTCCGCAAGGGCGATTATGAGGACCCAACCTCATTGAGGATTGCACTTCAAGGAACGGAGATCTTGATGCTCGTACCGACCACTGCCCCGGTGGAACCGCGCATCCAACAACATTTCAACGCGGTGGAAGCCGCCAAAGAGTGCGGAGTCAGACGAATCCTTTTTGCGAGCCTGTCCACCGCGGGGTTCCTTGATTCCAAGTTCCTTATCACCCCTTTCTTACTGTACGCGGAATCAAAACTACGCTTGAGTGGAATGGACTGGACGATTCTCCGGAATAACCTGTACCTGGATCCGATCGCGGACTGGATACCGGAGTTGGTGGAAATGAAGCGCCTTCCCTATCCCGTGAAGCAGGGCCGCGTGGCCTACGTGTCCCGGGATGATCTAGCCCGAGCCTCGGCCGCAGCTTGTCTCAACAGCGGCCACTCGAATCAGGTCTACGAACTGAGCGGACCCGATGCGCTTTCCATGGAGGAACTGGCCATTACGATCTCTCGTGTGACCGGCCGATCCGTCAGGTTTGACAGCGTGACTGAAGAGGAATTCGCTGAGGTTTGTCGGCAAGGAACAGAGGACGTGCCTGACTTCTTCATTGAAATCCTGACATCATTGTATCGCGCTGTTGACAACAAAGAGTTCAAAGCTGTCACGAACCACGTGGAAAGGATCACCGGAACGCGGTCGGAAACAGTTGAGAGCTATCTCCGCGGAAGTCTGCCTCGGGTTTATACCAAGTTGCGTTCAAAGAAGTACAGTACAGGTGAGGGACCGAGTCTCAAAATCCCCCCTAACCCCCCTTTTTCAAAGGGGGGGACCTGAACCACCCCCCTTTAACAAAGGGGGGCAGGGGGGATTTCTCCCTTCCGGCTTTGAGCCATAGGTTCCCTCTTTGAAAGCGCATTCCTATGAAAGTCCCGTTGAAAAACCACCCCTTTGCGGGTCAACGTATGGGGTGGTTTGGAGGGGAGCCACTGCGCGTGGGGCGATTGAGCGGGCCCCGACAGCTTGCGTGACATGACAGCTGTCGGTAACATGACGTTGAAATGCCTGCCCGGCTAGGGCCTCCCCTCCAAGTCCATGCGCAGCGTGCGCGCTCTTGGAGTACCCTGTCCGAGGCGAAGCCACGGACCAGTGAACAACGGAAAGGACTTTCATGATTCGTTGTCGCTCTCTTGCGATGTAAGTTGGTATTAGAGCCATTGCCCGTAGAAATGCAGGCATGATCGAGTATCAGGAGGTATTCAATGAACGAGACTTTGAAAACAATTCACGGCTTAAGGAGTATTCACGGAAATTTTTCCCATAGAGAGATTTCCAATGAGGACCTGGAGACAATTCTGGGCGCGAGTGTCCGCGCGGCAAATGCGGGGAACATGCAGACCTATTCGATCATTGTAGTAGATGACAGGGCCGTGATGAAAGAGCTGTGTCAATATGTGGGGAGCGTGGCCCTGGTCTTTTGCATTGACCATAGCCGTATCGTTGACGCGGCCCAACACCTGGGACATGAGTTCTCACCCAAGACAGCCGGTTGGTTTATTACCGGAAGCACCGATGCGATTCTTGCAGCGCAGACAGCGGCCATTGCAGCCAAATCTCTCGGGATCGATTCGCTTTTCACCAGTTCCCTTTACAGAGGCGATTTCACCAGAGTGTACCGATTGCTGGACATACCCGAGAAGCACTGCTTTCCCCTGATAACACTGGTTCTGGGTTATCCTACGAGGAAACCCAAACATCGGAAAGGACGCGTCTCCGGAACAGGGATCATCCACCGGGGGAAACATCGCAGGTTGACTACCGATGAACTGGAGGAGATGGTGCGAAAATATGACGACCCTGACGGTCATTTGGCCCTAACCCTGTTCGGCAGTTGGCAGGACCGCGGCCATGAGCATTATCTGGATCGGGTCTTTGCGTGGTGGGGAGATGGCGGCGATGATGAGAGCAGCAGGCAATTGTTGGCGGCATTGATGAACACGGGATTTTTCGAATAGGGAAGAACTGAAAGGATGAGCAGAGGAACTTGGCCGTTTCATACCAACTACCACCCCTGATAAGCGATAACGAACTACGAAAATCTTGGGGCTGCTTGTCCGTGGCTTCGCCTCGGACATTCGCATTAGGAGCGCGCTTGCTGCGCGACCCGGACGTAGTAACATCCGGGCCACCCTCACTCGGCCGTGCTATGATTTCCGACAGATTGCCGGTTTTGAGACAGCTCCTTTATCCCGGGGGCCGGGCTATCTCTCGTCTACGACCCGCTTGGCCTTTCCGATGCTGCGTTCTATGGAGTCATGGGGTAGAATGTTCACAGGCACGTTGATACCTATTACCTGTTGGATCTTCGCGGATATCTTCTTTGCGAGCGCGTCCACGGCCTCCCGGCCTTCCGCGTAGATCTCGGGCTTTGCCTCGGTTTCCACCATGATTGAGTCAATGTACCCCTTCTTGCTGAGGCGGATCTGATAAATTGGCTCGATCTGCCTGAAATCGACCAGCACAGTCTCAACCTGGGACGGGAACACGTTCACGCCGCTTATAATCATCATGTCGTCGGAACGGCCCAGGATCTTGTCCATTGTTACGAGCGTGCGCCCGCATTCGCACTTATCTCTACGCAGTGTGCAGATATCTCGGGTCCTGTAACGGATCATGGGCATGGCCCTGCGTTGCAGAGATGTGAAAATCAGTTCACCTTCCTTGCCCAGGGGCAGCGGTTCCATTGTTTCCGGATCAACTATTTCAGGCAGCACGTGGTCCTCGTTGACGTGGATCTTGTAATACTCGCAGGTGAACGAAACACCCGGGCCCATGAGTTCAGTCAATCCGTAATGCTCGTACGCGTGCATGCCGCCTCTTGCTTCGATATCCACCCTCATCTCATCGGTCCAGGGCTCCGCGCCGAAATGCCCGGTTTTCAGCTGAGAATTCTTGATGTCGAATCCCATCTTCTCAGCCTTCTCTATGATGGTGAGGCAGTACGACGGGGTGCAGCACAGGGCCACGGTGCCGAAGTCCTGAATGAGCATGATCTGGCGTTCCGTCATGCCTGCGCCGGACGGAACCACCGGACATCCGAGCCTCATTGCACCCTGGAGGAATCCGAGCCCGCCTGTGAACAGCCCCATACCGTAGGCATTCTGCAGCACGGTGTCCGACCTGACTTCCTGGGCCCAAAGGCCACGGGCCATGCACTCTGTCCATTGTTCCAGGTCATCCGCGGTGTACGGCCCGGTGATCGGCTTGCCGGTTGTGCCGGATGAAGCATGAATCCGCACCACATCGGCCATGGGAACCGCGCAGAGCCCAAACGGATAATTGTCCCTCAGGTCTGTCTTCACCGCGAAGGGAAACTTCGCCAGATCTTCAAGCTTCTGCAAATCGGACGGCTTGACTCCCTTGTCATCAAAGGCCTTCTTATAGTGCGGCACCTTATCGTAGCACCACTGGAGCGTCTCCTTGAGCTTCTCCGTCTGGAAGGCTTTCATTTCGCTTTCAGCCATGGTCTCGAACTTCTCATCCCAGAACTTCTTTGACATGCGGATTCCTCCTAAGCAAAAGGGTCTATTTGTAATTCCAATAGCGTGAATACCGATGGGAGCTTACCCATTCAAAAATATGGAATCTCACCAACTGTGTCAAGCCAAAAGAACGTAGGGGGTTCCGCAAAATTTCAGGCGACTCGCGCGGATTTAACCGCACAATCGGGGAAGTAGAAGCGGCTGGAGGCTCCTTGCAAAAGCTCCGGCACCTTATGAATCCCGTGCACAAAGCAGGGTCCGGGGTTCCCGCCGCCCCCCGAATGACTGATACCAATGCGCAATCAAGAGAGTAAGATCGGGTTCTTGGGTGCCGCTGCCGGCTTGTCCAGCAGTGCTCTTTATCACTTGTTTGAACGCGCATTGGTATGAAGGGTTACCCGCGTGTTACGATTCTGACAGCCTGTCCGGAAGCACGGGGTTAGGTTGACGGGAAAGCTCAATGTTCATGCTTTGACCGCAACGCGGTATAGGGCCGTTTTCGGGAAGCTCCAGTCCCTGAAAAAATCTTGACTCAAGACGGCAAGTATCGTAGAAAGAGGCGTTGGGTTTTACTATCAGAGCTTGGGCTAATTCATCTTGCGGCTTTTCGCATAGAGACTTTCCAGGCAGCGGCTGCGGGCATCTGTTCTCGGGCCTGCGCCGTGAAATGATGACCCATGACAAAGAAATGTTCCACCCTGTAAACAGTTAAGACTGTGGCGCCGCACACGGCATGGTGCGTCTGTGTGGACTCGACCCACTGAGGGAACGAGTTCCGGGCTTTTGGTCGCCATTCCATTGATGGCGGTGAGGGCGGTGTCGAACAGGAGTTCATAAGAATACGTGGTAGGAGGTTGTCCGTGGCTAAAACGCAAATGGTGTGTCCCTTTTCCAAGGGACAGTGCATAGACTGTGCTCAGTTCAGAGGGCGACACTACTACATGTGTTGTTCTCCGAAAAGCCGGGACCAGCTGGAGGATTGGCGCCATACAACGAGGTCCAAATCGGGCGACGGCAAGAGGAACTATGATGTGGAGAAGCCGGCCGCCCTACCAAAAAACCCCAAGTGGTTGACAAACGTTGAAGAACTAGTCGAAAGGAGTGAGGGATGATACACGACTTCAATTACCTTGCGCCCACTACGCTGAAAGAAGCGCTTGACTTGCTGTCCCAGTACAAGGATGACTGCAAGGTTATTTGCGGAGGGCAGTCACTATTGATCATACTGAGGCAGCGGCTGCTCGTTACGGAATATCTCCTCGACATCAAACGGTTGAACGAACTCAACTACGTCAACTTTGACCCAACCGAGGGGCTCAGGATCGGCGCGGTCACTTCGCACCGCGCTATCGAGAAATCGGACCTTATCAAGGAAAAATACCGAGTGCTGGCCGACATGGAGACCAAGCTGGCCACGATTCAAACTCGCAACTGGGGTACAATCGGCGGCAATTTGGCACACGGAGACGCGGCAGGCGACCCCGCGCCCGTGCTGATGACATTGGGGGCCGGCGTGAAAGTCGGTAATGCGGAAAAGGAACGGATCATCCCGCTTGACGAATTCTACGTAGACCTCTTTGATACGGCCCTGGAGGAAGACGAGCTTCTGCTGGAAGTTCAGGTCCCGGCGCCTCCTCCTAGAATGGGAGCGGTCTATGAGAAGTTCAATCTGCTCGCGAGCGACCAGGGAATCGTAGCTGTCGCGGTGTCAGTCACGCTCAATGACGATTCCACCTGCAAAGACGCGAGGATCGCCCTGGGCAATGCCGCGTCGATCGCCATAAGAGCCAAGGAGGCGGAGCAGATGCTGGTCGGCCAAAAGTTCGACGAGGACCTGTTCGAGAAAGTAGGTGAGACGGCCGCGGAAAACTGTGATCCGGTATCGGACATTCATGCTTCTGAAGACTACAGGCGCCATCTGGTAAAGACTCTCACCAACAGAATGGTCAAGAGGGCCTGGGACCAGGCCGCGGCTTGATAAGGAGGACCCTTCATATGGAAAAACATATACTGCGCATCACTATCAATGAAGAGGACTATGAACTCTTCATAAACCCAAAGACACTCCTGGTGGAAGTCATAAGGGACCTTGTGGGTCTTACCGGGACCAAAAGAGGTTGCGAAAGCTCCTCCTGCGGCGCTTGCACCGTAATCCTTGACGGAATGACCGTGAAATCCTGCTCGGTGCTGGCAATGCAAGCGGACGGACTTGAAGTGACGACCGTGGAAGGGCTGGAGAAAGACGGAGAGCTTCAACCGATCCAGAAGGCATTCCTCGATCATGGTTCCTATCAATGCGGCTTCTGCACCTCCGGAATGCTCATGTCATCCACCGCGCTTCTGGCTGAGAGTCCGAACTGCACAGTTGAAGAAATCAAGGAAGGCATTGACGGAAACCTGTGCCGTTGCACCGGGTACAACAGTATTGTGAGGGCGGTGGACGCGGTGGCCGGAGGGAAGTACAGGGAGGACAAAGAATGAAATATAACGTAGTAAATACTCACGTTCATAATATAGACGGGGTCGCAAAAGTCACAGGACGAGCGACCTATACCTTTGACGTCAAAGTTCCCGGGATGCTCTACGGCAAGATCCTCCGAAGTCCTCATGCGCACGCAAAGATCTTGAATATCGACACAAGCGCGGCCGTGGCCCTGAAGGGGGTCAAAGCTGTGGTCACCGGCAAGGACACCCTTGGCATAAAACAGGGGATCTGGAGACGCTACGAAGAACTATGTGACGAACAGATCCTGCCCATGGAGAAGGTCCGCTATATTGGTGAGCCTGTCGCGGCAGTGGCCGCGGTGACCGAAGAGATTGCGGAAGAGGCTTTGGACCTGATTGAAGTGGAATATGAAACCCTTCCCGGGGTGTACGATCCCATGGAGGCCATCAAGAAAGGCGCTCCGCAAGTCCATGACGGAGTTGAGCGTAATATCAACGTGACCCGGCACATCGAATGGGGTGACGTGGAAGAGGCATTCGAGGAATCGGATTATGTGAGGGAGGACTGGTTCAGATGCTCTGGCCAGGCACACATGTGCATGGAGACGCGGTGTGCCGTGGCAAGTTACACTCCCGAAGGCAAGCTGACCGTCTGGACCTCAACACAGGCTCCATACTATCATCAGGCCCTGCTCGCCGGAGTGCTCGGGTTGCGAGAGAGTGATGTAAGGGTGATTGCAAAGTTCGTGGGTGGTGGATTCGGAGGGAAGTTTGAACTGGATGCCGCGCAGTTCTGTAGTTCCGTTCTCTCTATGAAGCTGTCCAAACCGGTCAAGATCGTGTTCACCCGAGAGGAAGATTTTATTGCGTCAAAGCGCCGAACACCCATGTACTACTATGTAAGGACAGGAGTGAAGAACGACGGCACCTTTATGGCGAGGGAGACACGGGTCTTCACCGACGGTGGCGCGTATACCGGCATGGGAGCGACGGCCCTTTATTTGACCGGATTCTTCCATTCCTTCCCGTACAAATGGGCGGGTTACAGGTACGACGGATTCAGGGTTTACACCAACACGCTCCAATCTTCCTCCATGCGAGGATTCGGCGCTCCGCAGGCCGCGTTTTGTTCGGAGCTTCAGATCGACCTGATCGCCCGGGAACTGGGGCTCGATCGTATTGAGATCAGACGTAAGAATGGGCACACTCCCAATTACGAGGTGCCGGGGCAAGCGACAATCGCAAGCTGCGGTCTTAGGGAATGCCTCGACGAGATCGAAAAATGGATAGAATCTCGCGGGGAGCTGGCCCCCAACAGAGGCATCGGCATATCATCTTATGGGTTTATGTCGGGCGGCATATTCAACTGGTTCGATACACCGTATTCCTTTTCTTCAGCAGTAGTGACCATTAACTTCGACGGAAAGGTGGACCTTCATATAGGCGCCCAGGACATCGGCCAGGGTTCCAACACCACCATGGCGATCATATGCGCTGAAGAATTAGGGGTCCGCATGGAAGACATCAGGGTTCACTCCGGGGATACGGACGAGTGTCCTCCCGACCTCGGGGCATGGGGATCCAGGCAGACCCTCATGGCCGGCAATGCCACAAAAATGGCGGCCGCGGAAGCAAAGAAACAGCTTCTTGAATTCGCAGCCGCGCAGATGGGACCCAATATCGTCTATGACCTGGACATCAAGGACAGGTGGGTGCACCTTATCGGACGTCCGGAGAGAGGTCTCGATTACTTCGATGTGGTGAAGTCGGCCCTCCGCGGCAAAGCCGGGCAGCGCATAGTGGGCAGGGGCTATTATACGCCCCACAGAAAAGGAATGATCTCCCCCGCGTACAGTTACGGTGTGCAGGCCCTGGAGATCGAGGTCGATCCAAAGACGGGCAAGATCGACCTTATCAACTGCGTCACGGCTCATGATTGTGGACAGCCTATCAATCCAATCGGACTGACCGGCCAGCTTGAAGGCGCGATCTCCATGGCCGCGGGCTACGGCATGCTCGAGGACCAGCCAATGGAGGACGGGCAGATCATGAATCCGAACCTCGTGGACTACAAGATCATTCGGGCCCCTGATATGCCCGAAACCGAGGTCATCGACGTTGAAACCTATGAACCCGAGGGACCTTTTGGCGCCAAGGAAGCCGGGGAAGGGCTGACCAATCCTACAGCCGCGGCCCTGGCTAACGCTCTGTTGGACGCGATGGGCGTAGCGGTCAAAACACTGCCCATAACTCCCGACAAGGTGCTCAACGCACTGAGAGAGAAAGAAGAAGGGAAGAAGGAATAAGGAGGTATACCGCCGTGAGCGTTAAGTGTCCCGTATGCGGTAAGATGGCAAAATCAGGGAGCGCTATTGATTGTGCGAGACATATGTTCGGAACAGGCGACAAGGCCCATAGGGCCTGGTTTGAGTCGCAGGGCCTGTCGTACATCGATCTCCTGCTCTCCCAGACCACTGAACCCGGAAACAAGGCGTACGTTACCGTGGCTGAATTGATTGAGAAAACCCAGGAAGACTGATCATCTTCCGGGACGAGTTGGAAGCGAATCATAGGAGGATTCGATGGTAATAGAGGGAAAGCTCGCCCTGAACGCGCCCATTCAAAAATTGTGGGATTGTCTGCTTGATCCCGAGACCCTGGCTTCCTGTATGCCCGGCGCAGAAAAGGTCGAAAAGATTGATGAGAACACCTACAATGCGATAGTGAAACAGAAGGTCGGCCCCATCAAAGTGAAACTGAAAATCAGAAACGTCCTTACCAAACTGGAAGCGCCCAACCACATGGAACTTGAAGGCGAGGGAGAGGACATCACCAAACTGGGTCACTTCAAGCAAAGAACTTCGGTCGACTTGAAGGAAATCGGCGACGGCGTGGTGGAGTTGTCCTACAAATCAAACGTGAGCCTGGTGGGAAAGCTCTCCAAATTCGGTGACAGAATCATGAGGAGCAAGGCGAAGGATGTGGAAAAACAATTTACCAACAACCTTCGCGAGAAGCTGCAAAGCGTGGCTTAGGGCCTGCCACGAAATAACGCCCGCATTCTCCTGTAGGGGCGGACCTATGTGTCCGCCCTTTCCGCGTATGCACCCTGCATTGGGGCAGTTGAAACAAAGCATTTTCGTCTCGAAGGAGATTGTTTCGTTGCGAGCGTAGCGAAGCAATCCCTTTTGCGCCCTCGCAATGACACATTACCTTCCCGTCATTGCGAGGAGTGAAACGACGAAGCAATCTCAGTTTCCGTAACAACTTTCGAGAACTACTATAATCCCGCCCGAGCCTTGCAGAAAAGGCTTTCCACGGAGAACTCGTCTCTCTCAGGTCCCTTCCCTGCTTACGACCTCTACTTGTGAACGAACTCGGCTTTGGCTCTTGCTCCTTTTTCCACAAAGGTTGAGAGGCCTATCCGAGTATCTTCCGTAGTCCAGCATTGGCCGAACAGCCTTGCTTCGTTCGCCAGGCCGTCATCGAGGCTCATCTTTGCGCCCTCGAGGATCGCCTCAACCGCGAGTTCGTCGACAGCCCTGGAGTGGTGTCCGATGTCAATATCGGGGAGCGTGTCGGGCACATCGGAAAGCGGGCCGGTTTCCATTTCTTTCACCTGTGTCTTGCCGTCCGCTATTTCACGCGCCAGTTCGATGGCCCTTGCCAGCACATCTCCTTCTACCAGCTCGTTCACAAGACCGTATTCGAGGGCCTTTTCCGACGAGATCGGGTTGGCGGTACGGATCATCTCGGAAGCCTTATCAAAACCAATGATCCGGGGCAGGCGTTGGGTTCCTCCCATTCCGGGAATCAGGCCAAGGTTCACTTCCGGCTGGCCTGCAAAGAACCCGATCCCCTTGGGCGCCACTCTGGCGGTGGCGCACATGGCCAGCTCGATTCCGCCGCCCAGGGCCATGCCGTTCATGGCCGCAACAAGGGGCTTGCCCATGTTGCGGGCTTCAGGACAATCGAGTTGAGCGTTGCGGGCAAACTGCCGGCCATCTTCCGGTACCTTGAAGCCGGCCATCTGTTTGATGTCCGCGCCCGCGACGAACGCCTTGTTACCGAAACCCGTGATGACCGCGGCCTTGATATCAGGATCGTTCTTGATTTTCTCTCTGTACGCGGACAACTCACCAAGAACCTTACTGTTGAGAGAATTGAGCGCTCCAGGTCTCCGAATAGTGATTATGGCAACATCTCCCCGCTTTTCATAAAGCGCATCCAGCACTTCCCACGGTTTGCCCGAGGCGGCCTGATCCTTCAGGGCTTTGGCGATCGGCATTTCCGGATACTTCTCTGAAAACGCTTCAACCAGATCCAGGGCCTTGTCAACCCCGATCGTGTTCATGTAAGTGAACGGCGGCTTCATATCCAGCGCGGTCGCTATGAGGAGATCGAAATCGCTCGTCGTGATGATGTCGGCATCGAGCATATCAGTGACCATCGCGAAATACGCTCCCATCAGTTCGTCCGCGATTGCCTTCCGCCTGTCTTCCGGGAGCTCTATCTTCTCTCCACGACCCGGTACTTCCCAGTTCGCGTTGGTTTCCACCATCTCCTTGAGTCGGTCAGGTACCCGGAACCAAGGATTGATGCGCTCGGTCATGTTGGACAGGCCGTGCGCTGTGATGGGGTTGCCGCCTGTGAGGTTGTGACCGGTAAAAGGGCCCACTCTGAGCCCGAGGCATCCGGCCGCGGCCGCGTCTACTTCTTTGGTGGTCCCAAAGCCTTTGTCCACACACTGGATGCAAGCAAGCAACAGCCCCTCGAAAATCGGGTCCACAACGTAGCCGTACCGCGATCCGACCCTGATGGGGAACTTGCCGATGGACTCAAAGAAACGCATGACGAAATCCGTAATTTCCGGGTCCGTCTCCGCGCCGGGGATCACTTCAAGCGCTGGATTACGTTCAGCGGGAAAGAAGTAATGGGTGCACAGGGATCGGCTCTTGTTCTTGAGCTCCGCAAAGATCCGTTCCGGCTCCAGATGGGATGAGTTGCTGGCAAGGATCGTGTCATCGCCAACCAATTCTTCCACCTGATTGAATATTTTGCGCTTCAAAGGGAGGTCTTCCGTCGCGGCCTCCACAACGAGATCCACTCCCTTGAGTTCATCATAATTTGAAGTGAACGTGACATGGTTCTTCATGCCCTCACCCTGAGCGGGTTTGAAAGCGCCGGCTTCCACTCCCTTGTCAACCTTCTTGTGGAGCTTTGCCTTTCCCCTCTCCAGCGCCTCATCAAGCACGTCCACCACCACAATTTGCACATCGGAAGCGTGCATCACCTTTGAGAAGTGCAGGGCTATGTCCGGTCCGATCTGACCGGAACCTATCACGCCAATTTTGTTGATATTTCGTCCGCGGAACGCAAAAGCCATCTTTCATCCTCCTTGACGGGGTTACTTTATTCCTTCCGTGTACTTGAGTTCCAAGCAAGATAATTTCTTAAAATATCACTATTTCCAACGGTTTTCAAAGAAAAAACAAATGGAGCACGTAGGATGGGGTGAGTTGTAACGAACCCCATCGGTCGAGGCGTCAAACAGGCCGGGTGTCGGATGAGAGCCTCGACAGATGGGATTCCCGTTGGTCATCCCATCCTACGGGCTGTGCTCGCACTGACATGTTCACCGGTAGCGTCCCCCCGCCCCGAATGACTGAATGGTTAGCTCCCGGCAGAGATTGCCCTTGACCGAGCCGGTAATGATGAGGTACGGTTGAAAGAGGTCCAAGATTACACCAATAACGCTTCAATTGTGGTCCGACGTTGTTTTGATCGGCGAATGGAGGCGGGTGGGGACCTTCTGCCCACGGAAGAACCCCAATCGACATCATGTCAGCGAGTCTTGAACCATGACAACCGGTGACAAGGCCTTCTACTCGCTTGATTCCTCCGGCGTCGGAAGTGAAGGAGGATCGTTGTGGAAACCTCGATTTTGCTGGCCCGGATTGTCGGTCCTGTATTCATCATCATTGTGATCGGTCTCCTTGTTAACCTGAAGAACTATCAAGGGGTGATGAGAGATTTCGCCGAGAGCCCCGGGTTGCGTTACCTCGGCGCGGTTATTGCCCTTGTCTTCGGCATGCTCATTGTGCTGTTCCACAATGTGTGGGCGGTTCAATGGTCCCTTGTCATTACGATTCTCGGCTGGATTTCGCTCATCAAAGGCGCGGTCCTGATCATTTTCCCGGAAATGATGACCAGGCTGTCGGACCGATATGCAAGGAGCACGACTGCTTTGAGGGTTCATGCGGTGATCATCCTGATCATCGGCGTCTTTCTGACCGTGATGGGGTTCCGATGACAGGCCCCGAGAGCGTGCGTTCCAATTCACGGCGGACCCCACCGGTCGCCCGGTGCTTCGTAAACTGTAAGCCGCATCTCGATCATTGCAGGACGGTGACAAATCAGCGAGCAGAAACTCATACTCGTCGTGGATGATGAAGAGCAGAACCGGGATCTCCTGGAAGCAATGCTGGAGTCTCTGGGATACAATTCCGAAGCCGCGGAAAGCGGGCCCGAAGCGCTGAACAAGCTGAACAGGCGTTTCGACATGGTGCTCCTGGATGTCATGATGCCCCACATGGACGGTTTTGAAGTTGCGCGTCTCATTCGAGCCGACCCCGATTTCAGCGACATTCCCATTATCATGGTCACCGGGCTTGCCGGCAAAAAGGACCGCCTTCGAGCTGTGGAAGCGGGCGCCAATGATTTCATTTCCAAGCCGGTAGACAAGGTGGAACTACGGGTTCGCGTGGCATCTTTGCTGAAAATGAAAGAGGCCCAGAATGCACGGTGGGAGAGCGAAAGACGGTTTCGTTTGCTGGTGGAGACTTCCAAAGACCTCATTTGGACCATTAATCCCGAGCTTCGGTTCACTTATGTGAGCCCTGCCGTCACTCATATCCTCGGATGTGCCGCGGACGAAATCATGGCCATGAACCCGCTGGAAACGCTGTGTCCCGAATCGGGGGACCGAATCTCCGACCTCTTTTCTGAAGTGGCCGGTCCCGAAGAAATGGGCGCGGACATTGGCTTTGAGTCCCATTCCGTGGTATTTCGTCGGTCGCGGGGGGACGGTTCGGCTGTGTGGTTGGAAACCACAACCACGGTCTTACGCGATGGTGGCGGGAGGCCCATTGGGATTCTGGGAGTGTCGAGAGATATCACGGAACGCAAACGGGCCGAGCGCGTCTTCATACGAGAGACGTTCGGACCTCATTTGAGTGACGAGGTGGTGGCCGAGATACTTAAGTCTCCGGGACCAGTGAACACTGACGGAGAGTTGCGCGAAATCTCGGTTCTGGTTTGCGATCTCAGGGATTTCACGGAACTGACGCAATCCATGGACCCGCGCCGAGTTCTGAAGATTGTCAATCGCTTTCTGCAGCGAATGACCCGGGTCATCATGCGCCATGACGGCATCATCAATGAGTTTACCGGCGATGGAATATTGGTCTTTTTCGGCGCTCCGCTCCATGTTCCGGACCATCAGAGGAGAGCAGTGTTCTGCGCGCTGGAAATGCAGCAGGCTATGGACCAATTGAACGCGGGGAATCGCGTCCTGGACCTACCGGAATTGGCTATGGGAATCGGAATCAATTCCGGCGAGCTGGTGGTCGGGAACGTCGGCTCAGAGCGACGAAGAAAGTATAGCGCTCTGGGACACGACATCAATGTCGCGTTTCGCGTAGAATCCCAGGCGTCGTCAGGCGAGATCCTTGTGACACCCGCGGTCTACCAAGGGCTTCCCCGTGAACTGGTTGTGAGTTCAACAAGACAGGTCCGCCTCAAAGGTATACGAAAACCCATGACGCTGTATCAAGTAATAGGGATGCAAGGGATGTGATCCGCGGTCGATACCGACCAGTTCCAACGAGGCAGGATTGGTCACTCATTCTCTTCGAGTCTGAGACAAAAGGGTGAGGTGATTCTGAAGCGCGACCTTGGCGATCATCATTTTCCCGTCAGACCGCGACGCGGTTGCGTCCTCCGTTCTTGGCCCGGTACAAGGCCTGGTCCGCGGCTCGGATGACGGCATCCAGATCCTTTTCAGTTGCGCCTATGACAGATGTTACACCAAAGCTCATCGTAATCCGGAAGCCCCCCTCCGTTGTTCTGATCGGGTTTTCAGAGAAGGACATTCGCAATCGTTCCGCCACTTGGATGGCATTCTCCACGTCGCAACCCGGGAGCATCACTATGAACTCCTCACCTCCGTACCGGCCGACCGCGTCGTAGGGCCTCATTGCAGCGGATATTCGTTTAGCGACCTCGCGGAGCACCGCGTCCCCGGCCAGATGTCCGTACGAATCATTTACGCGTTTGAAATGATCTATGTCCATTAATATTACGCCCACCGGCCTTTTCTCTCTGTTGGCTCGAGCCAATTCGTTTTTCACTGCACGGAGAATTGCGGAACGATTGAAATGGTTGGTGAGTTCGTCGTGAGTCGCCTTGAAATGAAGCTCATCTCTCGCCTCCACCAGCTCGTCAATGAGCTTTTCTCGTTCCCTTTCAGCTTTCCTTCTCACGGCGTTTTCTCTCTCAAGGGCTGCTGTTCTTTGTGCGACCTTTGTTTCGAGTGACGCGTTGAAGACCACAAGGTCAGTGCGCGCCTCTCGGAGTTTCACATTTTGTCTGACCGCGTCGTCATACGTGGAAAGTAGGAGGCTCAGCATTTGATTGCGTCCCGCTGTTATTGAGTAGCGCTTCCCCCCCAACACCACTTGCAGGGGCTTTTCAGGTCCCGGGTTAGAATTCATTCTGGACATCGACAGCGCGTCCCGGACCCGCGCCAGCAAGACCTGCTCTTCATACGGTTTGCTCACATAGCTGTCCGCTCCGGCCTCCAGCCCGCGAATGACGTCCCCGGGATTTGAAAGGGATGTTACCATTACTATCGGTATGTGGTTGAGACTTTCATCGCCCCTGATGGCGTGACACATCTCAAAGCCGTCCATCACAGGCATGACAATGTCCGCTACGATCACATGCGGTTTGTGCTCCCGCGCAGCCGCCAAGCCGTCCCGGCCATTGAAAGCGAGCATGACCTCATAGCCGTGCTTCCGGAGGAATCTCCGTAGCCCCTTGGCCTGAACACGGCTGTCCTCGACGACCAAAACATCTACAGGAAGGCTCATTGTAGTTCTGTTGTACCGCAAAACAGTCTCTGTCGGTTTCCAGCATACTTCACCATGCGCTTCCGAGTCAATGGGAACCGTTGTCCCAGAGTAAGCCTTCAGTTTCGCGGGGCAGATCCTCTCATCGCGTGTGTCATTGCGAGGAGTGAAACGACGAAGCAATCCCCATACCCGGCGCGCAGGAGATTGCTTCGCTGCGCTCGCAATGACATCCTGCCATTGCCCCCGAGTAAGTGATAGGTTTTTGAGAGTCGCGCAGCGCATTCTCAAAAACCATTCACTTACGAGCGGCCGACGGAAACGACCACGTTCCTGCGTTTGGCGCATGGCAAGAGGGCGCACACACAGGTGCGCCCCTACACTCGTGCCCCACGACGAAGTTGGGCCCAGACGTAGGGGCAGACCTATGTGTCTGCCCTCCCCCGTTGCCCCCCGTAAGTGAATGGTTACGTCCCCGAGCAACCGGCCGTCCTGGCTTGATTTGAACTATCGCGGGCGCGATTCCGCGAAGATTATCCCTTGACTCCTCTGAAGCTCATTCGATGAATCGGACATGGTCCGTGTCCGGCAAGGGCTTCCTTGTGGGCCCTGGTACCGTATCCTTTGTGGCGATCGAAACCATAAATCGGGTATTTTGAGTGCATCTTGGTCATGATCCGGTCCCGCGTGACCTTGGCCAGGATCGCGGCGGCCGCAATGGATACGGATAGCCGGTCCCCCTTGACAATGGGACGCTGGGGTATGTCCACATCAAGGCTGATGGGGCCGTCTATGAGGAGAAAGTCGGGCGCGGGTGTAATACTCTGCGCCGCGCGAACCATCGCAAGCCGGGTTGCCTGAAGTATGTTGATTTTGTCAATGGTTTGAGACGAAACCATGCCGATGCCAAAGGCGACGGCCGATTCCTTTATCTGAAGAAAGAACCTTTCCCGGGCCGCGGCGGTGAGCCTCTTGGAATCGTCCAGCCCGGAAATGGTGTCGGAAGCGCTCAGCACTACGGCTGCCGCAACCACAGGACCCGCCAAAGGCCCGCGGCCCGCTTCGTCTATTCCGGCTATTCTCCGGGCCCCAAGCCTTGCGGCATCCCGCTCAAACCTGAATGAAGGGAGGTCTCTTTCCAAACCGGGGTTGCGACTCAATTGACCTGACCCTTCGGCTGTGAACCTGTGTCGGTAGGCGCAGTGAAACCGGTTCTACGAGGCCGGCTTATAGGCCTTCTCCTTGATTCGCGCGGCCTTGCCCCTGAGCTTTCTGAGATAGTAAATCTTGGACCGCCGCACGCGGCCGCGGCTGACCACCTCGACCTTACTAATCATCGGCGAATGAAGGGGAAAGACCCTTTCGACGCCGATTCCGTAAGAGATCTTGCGCACGGTGAAGCTCGACCTGGACCCTTTCCGGCTCCTGGCGATCACTACTCCTTCGAACACCTGAATTCTCTCGCGAGTCCCCTCCACTATCCGCACGTAAACCTTGACAGTGTCGCCCGGGCGAAACTCGGGTAAGTCCAGTCTAATCTGTTCCTTTTCAATCTGTTCCAACATGTTCATCATTATTCTCCGCAAGCGCCGAATCACTTTCAGTACGAAGTTCCGCGAGGAGTTCCCTCTCCTCCGGCTCCAGCGCTCTATGTTTCAGAAGATCCGGCCGTCTTGCAACTGTCTTGGCCAGAGCTTGTTTCTTTCTCCATCGTCGAATCTTTTCGTGATGTCCCTCCAGGAGGACATCCGGGACTTCCATCCCCTCGAAAATTCGTGGTCGGGTGTACTGCGGGTATTCCAGCAACCCGTCGTAAAATGACTCGCCTTCAATATGGCTGTCAGACCCCAGGACGCCCGGAATCAGTCTGCTCACCGAGTCGATGAGCACCATGGCCGCGGTCTCTCCTCCGGAGAGGATAAAATCACCCATAGAGACTTCGTCATGGACGAATGCCCTGATCCTTTCGTCAACCCCCTCGTACCTGCCGCACACCAGAAGGATGCTTCCCAGTCGGGCAAGCTCCTCTGCCGTCCGCTGATCGAAAAGTTTGCCCTGTGGGCACATCAGAATGACTCTGGTATTCTCCCGGGGACCGCAGGTTTCGCGAATACCCGCTACGATCGGTTCAGGCTTCATCACCATGCCTGTTCCGCCACCATAGGGGTAGTCGTCGGTGGTTCGATGTCGATCGCCGGTAAAATCTCTCAGGTCTACGGTCTCAACGTTCAGCAGGTCTGCTCCAACGGCACGCGCCGGATTTCCGTAAGCGAGGAACGACTCGAAGATCCCTGGGAAAATTGTCAGGATCCGGATGTCAAGCATCAGGAATCAATCCTTCCAGGGGATCGACGATCATTTCCTTCACGTCCGTGTCCACCTCGATCACCACATCTTCTATCATGGGAAGAAGCACTTCGCCATAGTCGCCGTCCACGTGGAGCACGTCATTTGCCCCGGTCGCGGTGATTGTCGAAATCCTGCCCAGATCGCGGCCGTCCACGGTTGAGACCTTCATTCCAATCAGTTCAGACCAGTAATACTCGTCCTCCTCTTTGGGGGGCAGATTCTCTTCGTGCGTTTTGACCAGACAGCCCGTCAGCTCCCGTGCCTGTTCCGGGGTGTCGATGCCTTCGAGCGCGACGATCATCGCGGATTTATGACCGCGGATTCTCAGCACATTGTAGGGAGTCTCTTCCAGGATTAGAACGCAAGATCGCTCGAAAGCCTCCATGGTTTCAGTGAAAGGGGAGATCTTGACTTCTCCCCTGATCCCGAAGGGCCTTCCTATCCGTCCAATCACTACAAGTCTGTTTCGGGGCATCGTGTGTTGGAACCTGGCACGCGGCCACGACGGCTCTGGAGCGGCTCATCAGGCTCATCCCGGAAATCCGGGGCTATTCGAGGATCTCCAGGACGGTCCGTTTCTTGATCTTGGTCGAAGCAGCGCTCAAAATGGTCCGCATGGCCCTAGCGGTGCGGCCCTGTTTGCCTATCACCTTGCCAAGGTCCGATTTGGCCACCTTCAGCTCCAGCACCGATGTCATCTCACCTTGCACCTCCGAAACCGAGACCTCGTCAGGATTGTCCACAAGGGCTTTGGCAATGTATTCAACCAGATCTTTCATCATCAGCCCCTTTCTTTCAGCATAAGCGATTCAGTGGATTGTGAACAACCTTGTTTCCTAAGAGCCCTGTTCCTCGGCGCCCGCTGCGCGGGTGGAGTGCCTTATGAGCTTTTTAACGGTGTCCGAGACCTCCGCCCCTTTTGAGATCCATCCTTTGATGGAATCCAGTTTCAGATTGAGTCCGTCCGATTTGTTTCTGGGATCATAAGTTCCTAGTATTTCCAGGAATCTACCGTCCCTTGGATCTCGGGAATCGGCGGCTACTATTCTGTAGAACGGCTTTTTCTTGGCGCCGAAGCGCGCCAGACGAATTTTAACGGCCATTTGCCACGGGGACCTCCACGTGCATAATAATCCCTTCTGTAATCGAAAAATATTAATAAATGACGACCATGCTGTCAAGCAAAAAGCCGCAGGAGTTGTAATCCTTCAGTTACGAGCGGCTGACGGGAACGACCACGTTCCTGCGTTTGGCGCATGGCAAGAGGGCGAACTCACAGGTGCGCGCCGTACACTCTGCCCCACGACGAATCTGGGCCCAGACGTAGGGGCAGACCCCGGATCGTAGTCCGGGGCAGGCTCTATGTGTCTGCCCTCCCCGTTGCCCCCCGTAAGTGATAGGTTTCCAGGAGTTGTAATCCTTCAGTTTCACGGGGCAAATATTCTCATCGATCATGTCATTGCGAGGAGTGAAACGACGCAGCAATCTCCTAACCAGGCAATTTGGGGATCTTCCTCCCGTTCAAGCCGGGAGTCGCAATGACATCCTGCCGGTGCCCCCGCGTGAATGGTTACACTCCGACTCTATCAAAGCTTGACACTTTGCCTTAACTGAATCTAAAGTGGAACACAAATATCTGAGCACAAGACGGTATACCACCGAAAAGTGGACAAATGGAGATGAGAATGGACGCAGGAGATGCTAGGGCCTTGACTGAACGCGAACTATGGACTCTCAAGGAATTTGTGGAGAACACCCTTCGGAAGAGCGGCGCGCTCATGATGGAAATGTACGGTAAGGGCAATGCGGATCTGAAATTCGATGAAGATCTGGTAACAGAGGCCGACAACACCGCGTGGGATCTCATTTCAGCCAAAATCAAGGGGAGTTTCGAGGGGCACGGCTTTCTTCGAGATCTGACCCAAGAGGAAATGAATGACGAGGACTGCCCTCGGTTCCTATGGATTGTTGACACGCTCGACGGTGCGGCTTCTTTTCAAGCAGGCATGCCCGTTTGGGGGGTCAGCGCGGCCCTGTTTGAGAAGTTCTGGCCTGTTCTGGGATTTCTATACTTGCCTGTCACCGGGGAACTCTATTCAGCTTATGCCGGCCGCGAGGCGCTTCTCAACGACCAACCCATTCAAGTTCGACGGGATTCGATAGTGGACAATGAATGCCTCGCACTGGTATATTCCCGTTTTCACAACGATTTCAGGAGCACATTTCCAGGCAAAATCCGAAATTTCGGTTCCGCAGCGGGCCATATGGCGTACGTGGCAAGGGGCGCGGCTGACGCATGTTTGCTGAAGAACGTGAATGTTCAAGACATGGCCGCGGGCAGCATTATACTGGAAGCCGCGGGGGGAGAGATCAGTTACCTGGACGGCCGGTCTTTTCATGTGGGTGAATACTTTGATGGAAAAGCGATCAACGAACCGTTGATCGCCGCGCCCAAAGGGCTGCACAAATCTGTTCTCAAACATTTCACGAGAATATAACTAAGGGGGTATGCACTTGACTACACCGACCCCAATAAGTAGTATTCGCGAATAGAATACGTCCCATAGCGGAGTCAAGAACGCGAAACGCACGAGGCCTGACCGCGGTGTCCGCACATCGAGGAGGAACCATGCCGGAAACAGTGCATGTCAGCGCATCAATGCTCATCAAAGATATCCGCGCCGGAATGAGCCGTTCCAATATGATGAAGAAATACGGGATTAGCGCTCACGGGCTTGGGAGCGCTTTCAAACAACTGCTGGACGCGGGCGTGATAAGCCCCTCCGAGCTCACGCCGGAAGCGCCCGGCTCGGTCTTGTCCGGTGTGATCGACGATCAGCGAGTATCGGTCCGGTACGACTTGAATTTCACGCTGTACGTTCACGAGCCGACCACGCCCTCTGTCAAAGGCACCGTGCTCGACGTGTCGGAAAAGGGCCTGAAGGTGAAAGGCATCAAAGCCGCTGTGAATGATGTCAAGACACTTGTGATTCCGTCATATTTTGGATCGAGTGCTTTCAGATCAATCATTATTGTGGCCACCTGTCGATGGGTTGACGGAAAAGAACACAGCGCGGAGGAGATGGTTTGCGGGTTCGAAATAATGGATCGCTCGGAAAAGAACTTCAGGGAGTTGCAAAAGCTGATTGTGCAGGCCGACCCTAACAGACTATGACCATTCGCATGAAAGGCCCGTGGAAAAAGCCACGCCTTTCCGGGTCAACGTATGGGGTGGCTTGGAGGGCAATGCTGTTGACTTAAGGAGAACTGGCTGTTTTTCATGGATAATAACTTAGAAATACTTGATATTTCCATTGACATTGGACTCCTTTCGCGCGATAAATATGTTCATAACAAACGGTT